>WNGH01009296.1_pt1 | contig 18870 bp, 19 predicted proteins | sample 5400631 | NCBI WGS metagenome assembly WNGH01 (sample SAMN13153373, study PRJNA577476) | soil metagenome | isolation source: 115 cm soil or saprolite under Garry oak tree replicate 1 | place: USA:California | collected 2016-06-15
GCCCTCTCGCTCCTCATGAAAGGGGAGACGCTCCCTGCAGGCACGGCGTGGGCCGGGATCCCGGCAGAGTGGCGGGGCGAGTCCGTGCGCGAAACGGAACCGCGCGAACCGGAACACACCGAGCGCCAAGAGGAGGCCAAAGAGTGTTCGACCGAGGCCGCGGCGTGACCTACTCGGCGGCGCCGTTCCAGCCGATCGCCGATGGTTTGGCATGCGCGAAAGATCATGAGCTTACATAAGCCCGTTCGGATCGCCGCACATCTGATCAGGCTCGACGGCTACCTCGACGACGCGGGTTCCTATGCCACGCGACCCGGCGCTGATCGTGCAGCAGAAGTCCAATCTGTACCGCAGCGCGACGCATTCCTGGCCGCGCGAAAGTTGCTGCTCAAGTTGCTTGCCGCGCAGCTTGGCTGCCCACCAGCAGCCGTTCCTATCTGCCGAGGACCACATGGAAAACCGTGGCTGGCATTTGGGAATACCGAATTCAGCCTGTCGCACCGCGATCGCTGGTGTGCCGTGGCTCTTTCGGCCGACGCTCCGGTGGGCATTGATGTCGAGCCGATTCGCACGCTGCCTGGCATGACGGAGGTGGTGGCAGAGTTCTTTCCATTGGCCGCCCGCGCCGCCTTTGCTTCCGCACCGCCTGAGGAGCAGGAAATCGTGTTTTTTCGTTGGTGGACGCGCATCGAGGCCGCAGTAAAGGTCTCCGGAAGGGGGCTGGATGCGGCCCTTTCCTGCTTCAACGACGTTACATGCCAATCGTTCGAGGCGGTCCCCGGCCTGGCGGTCGCTGTCGCGGCCGAGGGCGAAGGTCCTCTCATCGTCGATTGGCAGGTTGATCGTAATTTAAGTTGGCTGGAACCTGAACCGCGGCGTCTTTACGTAGCCTCCTCACGGCTTGTGTGTCAAAAGACCGGGTAGTCCATTTCGAAAACGTTGTTCCAGCGACAGGCCGAAGGTGTACCAACTATAACTGGCCGGTGGGCCCGACGCTAAGAAAAGACTTTGGCTTTGCCGTGGACTTGTCAAGAACCGAGAAGCCGCGTCATGCGCCAAAGATGGATGGCTTGAACGATCAGTTGCAGCGAGAGAGCTGCCGCAACTGCTAAAGGAAGGCCAAGCCGTCCGAGACCCAACGCAAACACAAAACAGAAGAGCGCGAAGCTGTTGAGTGCCGAAAGGAAGCCTTGAAAGTAAGAGACGACCGCGTCGGGTCCGCTCTCCACATGGGTAAAGGCCGCGATGATCGCAGTCGCGATCGGAAATGGAGTGAGAAACCCGGTCAGGCTGGGTCCCAGCCAATCCGCCAGCGACGTCAGCCCAAAGACGAGAAAGGCCGCTGCGAGCATGCGCATGAGCAGATCTCTCGACGCATTTCCGGCTGTACCAGATATGGGTTTGCGCGAGGGAAGGGCCCTTTCCGCGATCGCGAAACTCGCCAAAGCGAGCACGAGGCTGACGATCAAGTTCGGCTGGACCTGATAGAGGACGAACGTTACTCCCGCAAACGCCAGCCAGCCGAGAGTGATGCTCACCGGCCACGTCACGCGACGGCAACTCCACGCATAAGCCACGGAATGGGCCGCAACGGCGACCAGACCGGCCAGCGTCGTTTGAGCAGCCCGGGCCGCAAACCCGTTTCCTTGCTCGATGGCGTAGAAGCAAAGCGTTGGGCCGGCCACAACAGGAAGAGCCGTTAACCATCCACCAATTCGAGGACCCCATCGCCGGCCTGCTATCGTGACACCAGCGACCAGAGCTGGCACTAATACGATTTTCAGAAGCAGAAACATTGGGTGTCCAAGGCGATGCGATCAGCCGGCCGGTATTCTCGCTTCTTCGAAGCACTGCAAGCGTTGGCTATAGCTGACGAAATCTTCAATGACATGGCTTGCTCCGAGCTCGTCTCACAGCCTCCTCAAGTCCACTCAACCATGTTTCACGGACACCACCATGGATTGGTCCACCACGGCGAAGGGTCGTATTGTCCTCCAGCTCCCGTGTATTCGAATGCGGAATTCCAGCGAGTAAGTCCGCCGATCTCAGTTTCGCGGAAACCATCAAAGCAACCAAAACTGGAGGTCACCTCAAATTTCACCTGAACGCGATCACGAGCGAGACGTTGCAGATGGTTCGCCAGATCGCTTGAGAATATTCCAACGTGATGCTCTGGGAAATCAACAAACTCCAACACGATATGCGGAGCCCTGTAGTCGTTCTGATCACCTTTATTCACCCATGTCATCCAAAAGGCCTGCTCGGTCTGTCGACCGACGAAGGTTCTCCACACAGCCGAAACCGATGCGAGGTACAAAACCGAAACGCCAGCCAGCGCAAGATAACGGTGACGTAATCGGTTCCACTCCGGTTTCGTGATGAGGATTGTTAACCCTAATCCGGCTGCCCAAACGATCGGAAGCACCAAACCCCGCCGCAGATAAAAAATCGCGGCGTACGGGAGAGGAACCACAAAGGAAACTTTGACTACGACGATCAAAACCTGTTTCATGGACGAATCGAGTTGGAGGACGCTTGGCTCACCGGGCTACCGAAACGCCACGGCGTAGCGCGACGACTTTTCGAAACATGGCTCTCTCCATCGTGTAGCCCTGTACGGCCGGCCGGCATAAGGATTCCGCGACGTCACGGGCAAATATTACGCGACAATCCATAACTTTTGGATGCACGAAAATGCCTCCACGGTATAGTGGCGGGCCGTCTGATGAAGCGGTCGAAGGAGCAAAGTCTTATGCGCTATATGATTGTTTGGCTTTTGGGTCTGATTATAGTTGCGCCAGTGCTGCTGGCAGCCGATACCGAAGAACAGGAACGGCTCGCGAATAGCGCTGAGGCAATGGAAGAAATCCTGAAGATTCCTGACGGACTGCCGAAGGAGCTGCTGAACAAGGCCGAGTGTGTGGTGGTTATGCCGTCCGTGAAGAAATTTGCTTTCGGCATTGGCGGTAGTTATGGGCGAGGGGCTCTGGTCTGCCGGACAGGAAATAACTTCACAGGTCCTTGGGCCGATTTCCTCCTCCTGGTCATGAACCCCAAGGGGATAGAGTCGTTGCTGCGGAGCAAAGTAAAGCTGGGCGCCGATGCCGCGGTCGCGGCGGGGCCCAAGGGACGTGCGGCCATGGCTGCCACTGACGCCTACATGCGCGCTGAAATCCTCACCTATTCCCGTTCGCGCGGCCTCTTTGCCGGTGTCTCGCTGGAAGGCTCCACGCTGCGCCAGGACAACAAAGCCAATGAAAACCTTTATGGACAGAAAATCCCGGCCCGGGACATCGTGAGGGGCGGCAAGGGGGCGGGAGGTCAGCGTCTGGTCAGTGTGTTGCAAAAAGCGTCGCCGAACAATGGGTCTGAACCCTCTTCGTTGAATAAATAGTCGCGCGTGTTGCAAGCGACGCGGATCGAAAATATCAGGCGATGCGAACGCGGGCTAAAGCCCGCGACTACATGCTTAGCCGAAACGTAGTCGCAATTATGTAGTCGCGGGCTTTAGCCCGCGTTTGTACTCATCTTCAACCTGCTCAGGAAAAACAAACTCGCGGCGTAAGCTTACAACTGCTTCACGATTTCCTCCAAACGGCGCGCGGCTTCTTCGTAACTCATGGGGGCGGGGAACTCCAGAGGGCGGCCAATTGCGACGTGGACAGGGCCGCGCCGGGGCCAGGAGTCGTGGACGGAATAGATTTCGTACAAGCCGGAGAGGCGGATGGGCACGATAGGAACACGAAGGCGAATGGCCATCATGCCTATTCCGGGGCGGAATGAGTGGATTTTTCCGTTAGTCGTGCGATGACCTTCGGGGAAAACAACAGGGCAATAACCGCGGCTGACCAGATCGCCTGTGTACTTGAGCGCGCGTCTGGCGCCGGACATTTGCTGTGGCAACGGATACGCATTGAAAATCGCGCAAGCCAGGAAGTACGCGAAGCCCGCGCTTATAACTTCCCTCCAGGAGGATCGCTGCGGTTCGAAATAGGCACGGAAGTGATCCTTCATCATTGCGGGTGCGAGCCGTTGGCGCCAACCGAACGGGAGTGCCGTGTAAATCGCCGGGACATCGAGATAGCTCGTGTGGTTGGCGGCGAAGATGACAGGCGGCTCGAGACCAGAGAGATTTTCCAAACCCGTCACCGTGAGGGTAAGCAAGTTTCGAAACAGCGGTAAAACGACAGCGTGCTGGAGCGCCCCGCGGAACCCGCGCACAGGCGCCGAACGAGCCCATTCCGAAAGCGGAGCTTCGCGATCAGCCGCGGCCGCCGCGATCTGCGGCTGACGCAGCCATTCTTCGAGCTCGTGGCCGGATGCAAGTTTTGAGAAGGCCTCTTCATCCAACTCCACCTGGTACTGATCTTCAAGTTGAGAAAGCAGCTCTACCCGCTCGAGAGACGACATGGCGCCTAAATCCACTTCGGAGCGCTGCGTCTTCTCCGGTGGCGTCCCGAGTTGACGCGCCACCTCATGTCTCTTTACTTTGAAAGTGGAGGGAGTGCGTGGGAAATCATCGGCCGGCCAGATGGACCAGCCGCGAATTCGCTGATGTGTTTCGAGGCGCTCATTGGCGCGGCGAATCAGGGCTTGAACATCGGTTGACGGATCTTTCAGGATGAGGACGGCGTGGACCTGCTCGCCGCCATCTCTTCGAACGCCGACTACCGCGCTTCCCCGAATTTCCGGGAATTGATGGAGCACTCCTTCGACGTCCTCGGGGTGGACGTTCAATCCTTCAGGCGTGACGATCATGTCCTTCTTGCGGCCTCGGTAGTAGAGGCGGCGTTCGGCATCGATCTCACCGAGGTCGCCTGTGTGAAGCCAACCGCCATCCGTCGTTGTCACACTTTCGCCGCGGACCAGAATCTCGCCGTCCGGTGCGATCATCACGTCCTGGCCTTCGACCACTTTGCCGAGAGATCCCCGCCGCGTATTGAAGGGATGATTCACGGCCACGACCGGGCTGGCTTCAGTCAAGCCGTAGCCCTGGATTACCAGGAAACCGAGGCGGGACCAGAAGTCTTCCAGGTCGGGATCAACTCGGGCACCGCCGGCGACGAACGCCCAAAATTTCCAGCCGAAGCGGGAGTGGATACGGCGGTAGCGCCACCAGCGGCGGGCTACTCCGATCCAGCCATACCCATGCGTCGCTCCATCACGTGCGGGACGGAACTGGCGCTCGACCTCATTCTTCAGGTTTTCGAGGATGCGCGGAACGGAAACAATGACGGAAATACGGTCTGAGTGCACCATCTGAATCAGCCGGCCCGGGTGAGTCTCGGTAGTGAAGGCGACGGAGCCTCCAAGCAAAACAGGAATAAACAAGCCTTGCGATTGTCCGAACATGTGACTTAGCGGAAGAAGGTCGAGAATGCGGACCGGCTGAAATGGTCGAGCCCACCTTTTGTATTTCGCGATCTCCCTGGCGAATGGACGCAGGTTGGCGCAAATGTTCCGATGACGGTGCACGACGCCCTTCGGTTCGCCCGTCGTTCCCGATGTATAGACGATTTCGACGACGTCGTCCGGGGCGATCGTGCTGGGTTCGAAGAGTCCCGAAGGCGGGAGACTTCCCAGCAGATCCAGCATGGCAGAATCGATGACAAGTTTCGGTTTCGATTCTGCCTGAATGCGACCAACCAGATCCGCCGAGAATCGATAATCCACGGGCACTGCCTGAATTCCGCGAGCCACGCATGCCCAGAACACAGCGACCCATTCCAGACGATTCTCCGCCCAGATCAATACCCGATCGCCTTTGCCGGCTCCGCGCTGATCGAGGTACGCCACGATCGCCGCGATCAAGTGATGCAGTTCGGAGTAAGTCGCGACCCACGTTCGCAGTCCATTGGACGACCGGACTGCTTCACTGTTGCCGAGCCGCGCGATTTCGGGTAGAAATTCAAGAAGGGTCTGCATGTGCGAAGACTATTCTTCTCATGTTCTTTCTCAAAGCTCGTCTATTTCCTCGAGGGTTTCTTTAATTCAAGCCAACAGGAGCCGTAAAAGTATGCTTGTGAGAACTTCGAGAATTTCCACCATTTTAGCGCTGACTCTAGCGCTTGCGCTTTCCGCGCACGCAGACAGCCGCACTCAGCTAAAGCCGGGTTGGAATCTTTTTTCTCCTGAGCAGGACGTTGAGATGGGCAGAGAAGTTGCGAAGCAGGCGGAGAGAGAATTGTCGATTCTCAATGACCGGCAGGCGACCACATACATCGATGCCCTCGGAAAGCAATTGGCTGCTCACGCACCGGGAGGCGAGAAATATCCGTTTCAGTTCAAGATCGTCAATGACAAGGCCATTAATGCGTTCGCGTTGCCCGGCGGATTCGTTTACATCAATCGGGGCGCAATCGAAACTGCGGACAATGAGGCACAAATTGCCGGCGTGATGGCTCATGAGATCGGACACGTTGTTCTGCGGCATGGGACCAATCAGGTATCCAAGGCTTACCTCGCGCAAGCTCCGCTTTCGATCCTGGGCGGAGTTCTTGGCAGCAATTCTGTCGGCTCCGTCCTGGCACAACTCGGAGTCGGATTCGCTGCCAACTCGATCTTCCTGAAATATTCGCGTGATGCCGAACGGCAAGCGGATCTGATGGGCACGCAGACCCTCTACGATACGGGCTACGACCCAAAGGCAATGGTCCAATTCTTCGAAAAAATCCAGGCGGAGAGCAAAGGACGCGCCAGCGAATTTTTCAGCGACCATCCGAATCCTGAAAATCGCATCTCCTCGGTGCAGCATGAAATCGAAAAACTTGGCGGGATGCCTCCGCGCGCTCGTTCGGATTCGCCGGATTTCCACGAGATCAAAAGCAAATTGGCGGGAATGCCGGCTCCGCCGAAGGCAGGTACGAAAGCGGCGACGAACGGCCGTCCGTCCGACAACCGGAACGGGAAACCGGATCTTCCCTCGACCCGCTACACCACTTATAACGGCCGTGATCTGCAGTTCAGGTATCCCGACAACTGGCATCAATACGGTCAGGGAAGCGCCATGACGCTCGCGCCTGACGGCGGCATCATCAACAACGGTGCGCTTGCCTATGGAATGATGATCGCGACGTTCGAACCGCACTATGACCGGCAAGGGCAGATCTCCTTGGAAGAAGCTACCGATCAACTTGTGGACGAGCTGCGCCGATCGAATCCGAACATGCGGGTCATGCGCAGCCATGAGCGGACCCGAGTCGGCCGTGAACGTGGTCTTTCCACCGAGCTTTCGAATGATTCACCGGCAGGCGGCCGCGAAACCGATTGGATTGTGACCGTCCTGCGGCCCGACGGCATGCTGTACTACTTCGTTGGGGTCGCGCCGAATCGTGAATTCAGCAGTTACAATCGTGCTTTCGAAGACATTATCGACAGCGTCAGAATCAAGTAGCCGGATGAGGTCTAGCCGCGGATTGCGCGAACGACGCGAATGGGCCGCTGCGATTGCCGTGACTCCCAACGGCAGGAATTGTGTGTGGCCCATTCGCGTCATTCGCGCAATTCGCGGCTAAGAATTTGCCCGCCAAAATCCTTTTGTGTGAATTTCGTGCCGTTTGTGCCTAAAATGCCTCCGACAACCCGTAACCCCAGAACCATTTATTCCGGAGGGATTTTTATGGAATGGAGAGAACTGGAGAAAATGACCGTCCTCAAACTGCGGGAAGAAGCCCTGAAGTTTCCGGAGATCGAGGCCGTTCACGGAAAGAACAAAGAACAATTGATGGACGAATTGGCCCGTATTTTGGGGATTGAAAAACCCCATATGCGGTTCGCAGAAAAGGTCGTCCACACGAAATCTGATCTAAAGCACAAAATCCAGGAGCTGAAGGCGGAACGTGAGAGGCTGCTTCAAGCGCACGATCACAAGAAGCTCCACGAGGTGCGCCGCCAGATGCACGAACTGAAGCATACGATTCGCAGGATCGAGGCGAAAGCCGCCCACGGATAGAATTCCCCTCCTTTGCAAGGAGGGGAATTCTGTGTCCACCATGCCCAGCGAGACTCTCCACATCACGGTATACCGCCACTCGGTCTTTTATAGCCCGCTGATCGCGACTATTGCTGCGGGGTTCCTGAAGGAGGAAGGTCTCGACGCAACCTACTTTCCGAAACCGAGAGAACGCAATCAATACGAAATGTTTCGGCAGGGGCAAATCGACATCATGCAGGCGGCGGTCTCCACAAGCTGGGATCCGCTACCCAAGGGCATTCGCGATATCCCGTTACATTTCGCTCAGATCAATCAGCGAGACGGCTTCTTCATTGCAGGCCGTCCAACCGGGAGGCCTTTCGAGTGGAAACAGCTGGAGGGCACCAGGTTTCTGGCCGATCACGCCCAGCAGCCGTTTGCGATGTTGAAGTACGGGTTGCATCTCAAGCGTGTGGATTGGAATCGTGTTCAGATGATCAATGCCGGTTCGCCTGAGGAAATGGATGCGGCGTTTCGCGCGGGGACAGGTGATTTCGTCCACTTGCAGGGTCCGGCCCCACAGCAGTTGGAAAAGGATGGCATCGGCAAGATTGTAGCTGCGCTCGGAGAAGTTATTCCTCCCGTCGCATTCAGCAGTCTGATGGCAATGCGCGATTTTCTGGATACCGCGGCGGCGAAGGCCTTCATGCGCGCGTATCGCCGCGCTCTTCGCTTTGTCATTGAATCGCCGGCCGACAGAGTCGCGGAAGTGGAGGCCGACTTTTTCCCCGGCGTTTCAATAGATGTGCTGGCCGCCTCCATCTCTCGATATCAGAAGCTGGGCTGCTGGCGTTTGGATCCCGCGATCACACGCGAACAATACGAAGTCGCTCTTGATGTCTTTCTGCATGCGGGCGTATTCAAGGAACGATTTCCGTTTGAGGACGTGGTTGTTCCTCCACCGGCTTGATCTTCTGTTCATCCTGCCGTAGGCTGCTGTTCACGCTCAAAGGGAGGTTTTTATGTATGCGATGCTCTTGGCGCTTTTGATGCTGTTGTCTGGGTGTTCGGCAGCGACGCCCACCGGACCGGAAGCAGCGCGGGCACTAATTGATGAGTCGGCGGCGGCGATGGGCGGATGGACAGCACTGGACGCGGTGAAATCGCAAGAGATTCTCACGGGTGGCGGGGATTGGGAACCGATGCAGGCCGTCGAGCCCACTGGCGAGGCCAGAGCGATCAACACGTTTGGCCAGAGCCTCGTCGCTGATTTTCAAAAGAACCGGTATCGGCTCACGTTTGATGCGATCCGGGTATATCCCAACCGTTCGCCAGTGAAGTTCGCGGAAGTCATCGATGGGGATGCCGGTATGCTGGAGTCGCTGGAGGCGAACGGCAAGGTTGTACGCGAACGCCTGCATCCGAGCCGTCTGGCTGCGCGCCTGCGCGATTTGCGCCGCTTGCCGATCCGTCTTCTCCATACGGCGAAAAGCGCTCCCGAATTGACGCGGCTGGAAGACAAAGCCGACGGCAAGACCACGCTTCACATTCTTCATTACAAGGACGGGAACCAGCCCGTCGAATTGCAACTGGACAGCTTCAACAAGCTGCCCATGCGAGTCATCTATACCGAGGACGATCCCATCTATGGCGATACGCTGAACGAGCTTGCATTCCAGGATTGGAGAGACTACGACGGCATTCGGCTGCCCCAGGCTCAGGCGGTTTTTCTGAATGGGAACAAAATTCGTGAAGAACGCGTACGTACGCTCATCCAGAACCCGAAGTTCGACGAGACGGGTATGACGATTCCTGATGAAGTCCGCTCTCAACCCGAAAACGGCGAGCGCATCGTTTCGCAGTGGCCGCTTCGCCGGGTCGTCATGGGAGTGGGCTACGAGGACTTCGGCCGCGAGCAAAAGGTCGAATTTGTTGAAGTCGCTAAGGGCGTGTATCACGTCAAGGGCAGCAGCCATCACAGTATGGCGATCGAGATGAAGGACCACCTCATCGTTGTCGAAGCCCCACTCTACGAAGAACGATCGGCCGCGGTCATGAAAGCGCTCGAAGAGAAGTTTCCGGGCAAACCCATCAAGTATGTTGTCGTGACCCACTTCCACATCGATCATTCGGGAGGCATCCGCGCCTACGCCGCTAAGGGCGCCACCATTGTGGCCCACGAATCCATCGTGCCCTTTCTGAAGACTGTTCTGTCGCGGCCGAAGACCATACGGCCGGATTCGCTCGCGAAGGCCGGCAACGTCACGTCCAATATCGAAGGTGTAAGTGATATGAAATCACTTACCGACGGCGAACGCACCGTCGAACTGCGACAGATCTCCAATCCGCATTCGACAGCCATGCTCGTCGCGTATCTGCCGGCAGAGAAAGTTCTGTTTGTGAGTGATCTTTTCACGCCGGGCACGCCGGTTGATGCTACCAATACCAGCGGCATTGCCAATGCGAATGCGCTGTATACGGCGCTGACCGGTGCGAAGCTTCCGGTGGACCGCATCGTTGGCGGTCACGGGGATATCGCACGCTTCCAAGAGTTGGAAAAGGTCAGCGCGCTAGCAGCAAAAGCGGGATCATGATTGAGGCTCGGAGGGCCGTTAGAATGTAACCACGCCCGCAAGGGCATCTGGAGTTTAAATCGCAATGGGAAAATCTTTCGCCCGTGGCGGGGCTATATTCCGACGGCCCTCCGGGCCTCAATAAGGAGTTTAAATGGCAAAGGTTCTACTCGGCATCGTCGGCGCGATTGTACTGGTTGCGATCGTGCTCGGCCTCACGGTCAGCGGCACCTACAATTCTCTGGTGCGGCTGGACCAGGGGACACAGGCACAGTGGGCCCAGGTTGAGAACGTTTACCAGCGCCGTGCCGATCTGGTGCCGAATCTTGTAGCGACCGTGAAGGGTGCTGCCAATTTTGAAAAGGAAACGCTAACGGCGGTTACCGAAGCTCGCGCGCGGGTTGGGCAAGTCACATCGGGAGCGATCGGAAACATTGCGCGGGACCCCCAAGCATTCGCGCGATTTCAGCAGGCACAGGACGGGCTTTCGTCCGCGCTGTCGCGCTTGATGGTCGTTTCCGAAAGGTATCCCGAATTGAAAGCGACTGCGGGCTTTCGTGACCTTCAAGCGCAGCTTGAAGGAACAGAGAATCGGATATCCGTGGAACGGATGCGTTTCAACGAGGCGGCGCAAGCCTTCAACACCAAACGTCAAAGCTTCCCCACAGTTGTGATCGCGGGATTTTTCGGTGACACGTTCCAACCCAAGGCATACTTCAAAGCTCAAACCGGCGCCGAAAAACCACCCGAGGTCAAATTCTAGCGTTGAGTTTTCATCGTAGCCTCGCCCTCGCTGTTCTGCTCGCTTGGGCTTTGGCGTTCGCCATAGCCCAAACACCTATTCCTGCGGCGCCGTCCCGGTGGGTAACCGACACCGCAAATTTCATGTCCGGCCAGGCCGCACAGTCTTTGGATTCGCGGCTCCAGGCTTATGAGCGCTCGACCGGCCATCAACTCATCGTCTTTATCGGCATGACCACCGGCAACGCACCCATCGACGATTGGGCTGTACGCGCATTCGAGACATGGAAGGTGGGGCGGAAAGGCATCGATGACGGACTTGTACTGTTCATCATGTCTGCGGACCGGCGGTTGCGATTCGAGGTGGGGTACGGGCTGGAAGGCCAGGTGCCGGATGCGATCGCATCTCGGATCATCAACGAAGTCATCGTGCCGCGCATCCAGGCCGGTGACCGTGATGGCGCCGTCAACGCCGGCATGGAAGCTGTGATGGGAGTCATCGGCGGACAAAGTTTGCCCCCCGAGAGAGCGCGCCGGAATGCCAGGCCACTGACGCTGGCCGAGCTGCTTGTCTATGCGATCATCGGGTTCCTGATTCTGATCTTTTTCGTTACTCATCCGAGCCTTGCCGTCTTTCTGCTGGCCAATTTTCTTTCCAGTGGCCGCAGGGGCGATCGCGGAGACTGGGGTGGCGGTGGTTGGGGCGGTGGTGGAGGTTTCGGCGGCGGCGGCGGACGATCGGGCGGCGGAGGCGCCAGCGGATCATGGTAATGACTCGCCGGAAGCTAATTCAAATGATTGATCAGGCGAGGCTCACAGAAGCCATCCAAAAGGCCGAGCATCGCACTTCAGGTGAAATTTGCGTTTCCGTCGCTCGGCTCTTCTGGGGCAGCATCGATGAAAAGGTGGGACAGGAATTCTGGGATCGGGTCGTCGCCGTGGTTTCGGACAAATTCAGAGAAGGGGATTTCACGGAAGGGCTGGTTCGGGGCATTGAGGAAGTCGGCGAACAACTCGCAACGCACTTCCCCCATGAGGCCGATGATAAAAATGAGTTGTCTGACGAGATTGATTTCGGGGGAATCTGAGCCGCGAATGGCGCGAATGAGCCGCCGCCATTTATCAGCGATTGTCAGCGTCAGGAAACCGATCCGGCCCATTCGCGCCATTCGCGGCTCAGAGCTTTTGCTCCTGCCTGAGCCCATCCGCAAATCCGCTTGAAACACCGGACCGATAAAGGTAACCTACGCCCTCCGCTCTTTTGGCCGCGCATTTCGAGGCCTGGGGAGGCCTGACCACTATTGGGAGGTTGTATGAGTTTGAATGTAAAAACTCGGAAGGTTGATGGCGTAGTTGTTGTGGATATGTCGGGGAGACTGACGATCGGGGAGCCAGTGCTCCTGTTACGCGAGACCCTTCGCGTACAGGTGAACGACGGTTCTAAAAAGTTCGTCCTGAATTTGGGCGATGTGTCTTATATCGATAGCTCCGGACTGGGCGAACTGGTTTCTGCTTACACGACCGTTCGCAACAAACAGGGCGACGTGAAATTGCTGAATCTCACCGCCAAAGCCAAAGACCTGTTGCAAATGACGAAGTTGCTCACGGTCTTCGACGTGTACGATGACGAAGCTAAAGCGATCGCGGCACTAAACGCTTCGAAAACCTCCGCGTAGAGTTTTCTCGTACCAGGTTGGCGGAAGTGCGTGGGAGTCGAACCCACCGGACGCCGGTTCCCCGACGCCCCACAGGCTTTGAAGGCCAGGAGAGTCACCGGACCCTACTCACTTCCAAACTCGGTATTATAGGAAAGTAGATGACAACGAAGTACGAAATCCTCAAGAAACGCCGCGTCAACCGCGCAAAAAAGAAAGCCCGCCTCAAGCGGCGAGCTCAGGAACATTTTCAGGCCCGAAAGGGACAGCAGCCGTAAGATTTCGAATTTCGAATTGCGAAATTCGAATTTAAAAGAGGCAAGGCCCAAATAAATTCGAATTTCGCAATTCGAAATTCGAAATCGCTCCCCCGCTTTAAGCCTCATATGATCAGCCCACGCCATTACACGAAAGGCGCCGGAGGCGGTTAGTAACAGGAGGCCCTGGATTACGCCGATCATATAGATTTCAAAGAAAATCCCATTGGTCAGGACTTCAAGTCAAGACTTAACGCTACAATAGACCGGTGAATATCCAGCAGTACGAAGAAGCCTTTGAGGCTCTTAAAAACGGCGAGGTCAAAGCGGCCGTGCCTCTGCTGGAGCAGGCCGCCCGCGAAACAGGTTACGCCTCCGACGTCATTAATCACGCCTATACGCTCGCTCTCTATCGGGCTGACGAAAAACCACGGCTGGCCGACGTTTCATTTCACATCGGAAAATCGCTAGTGCAGAGTGATCCCGCCTCCGCGATGGATTACTTTCAGCGGGGAATTTTGGCAGGTTTAGATCCTCAACGCGTTCGCCAAATAGGTGAGATTTTTGAGAGTTGGGCGGCGTCCCGATCTTCCGTTCGGGTCAGCGAACCGGTGGAGCGGGTGGCACACGTCATCGGGTGTCTATCACCCGAGCACGGGCCAGCCCGACACCTCAAGATGCTTGCAGCGAGTCTGAATCACCAGGGCGTCCGGTCCACGATTTTCACCACGGAATGGGACGCGTCGTGGTTCTTCAATCCGGCTGGCGAACCACATTCACAGCCGATGGCGATCGAGGCGGATACGCATATTGCTTCTGTGGAAGGAGATTTTGTCGATCGCGCCGAGAAAATCGCTGAGGCCATTGGAGCGTCCGGCATACAGGTTGCATTTTTTCACTCGAGCCTGGCGGAACAAATAACAGCGCGCGTTGCCGCAATGCGTCCGGCGCCGATCCAGGTCAATGTGAATCACGGCGCCGAAATGGCCGCCGATTTGTTTGACGGGTTTATCCACCTGTTTCAAAACGCGATTGGACGCACGCAATTTTCGTCGCATCCGGCCGAATGGATCCCCTTGGGGTCGGACATCGAGTCTCGGCAGCAGGCGAGTGCGGCGGTCAACCGGCAGGGCCTCGGACTGGAATCGGCCAGCACTGTATCCGCGACGTTTGGGAATTTATGCCAGTTTTCCGGTAATGGTTACTTGAAGGCTCTGGCGGAGGTCTTGAAGCGTTTTCCGAAGCACTTTCACCTGTTTGCGGGAGAAGGCAATGTGAAGGCAATGCGTGGTCTGCTTCATGGAGCGGGCGTTTTGCCGCGAGTCCGCTTCCTTGGTCACGTTGCGGATGTTGCCTCATTGATGGACACCGTGGACGTCTACCTCGCGCCGTTTCCACACTCGGGCGCGCACTCTATCCTTGAAGCGATGGGTGCTGGCAAACCTGTCGTCGCTATGCGTTTTCCTCCCGATTCCGTCTACAACTCCGGCGCTGAACTCGTTGGCCTCAGCGAACTCATCGCGCCGGGCGAGGCGAACTACGTTGAGATCGCCGATCGCCTCCTGCGAAATCCAGCCCTCCGCCAAAGGCAGGGTCATGCCTTACGCGATCGATTTCAAGCCGAGTTCCGCCCCGAACTCCTCGGCGAGCGGTATGTGGGATTTCTGGAGCGGCTGGTGCACCGCGGAGTGCCCGGCTAATCTCCTGGCTCGCCCTCGGCGTGCGTTCCGGCGGATTTCCACTTCCTCGCCACTACATAAAAGTGGTTCGCCAGAACGTGGGCCGTGGGAAGGCGGTTGAGCCAGACATCCAAATACTTCAGCGGGAACATCGCCCAGCCAAGGGCGCCGACGATAAGGCGGTTGAAATTGCGGTGGAGGCTGTTGCCGCCGTGGACCGGGAGAATCAACTTCAAGTAATACGTGAGAAAAGTCAGCATAGTCGTCGTTGGACCGGTACGAATACCGATCTCCACATCGTGAAATCCGGCGAACAGGCCGGCCAGTCTCTCGCGCGAAAATCGGGAATAATCGGCAGGGTAGGCATGGTATGGATGACAGAATGGAACCACGACCTGTACCTCGCCATCCGGCCTCAGCACCCGATGGATCTCCGCCACGACTCGCTCGGGATCTTCGACGTGCTCCAGCAGAGCCAGGCAAGCCACCCCGTGGCACGAATCCGACTGAAACGGCAATTTTGATGCGTTCGCCACGATGTCCACGCCTCGGACCGGTGCGACGTCGATGTTGACGAATCCGGGAAGTTCCAGACCACCTCCGCCGATCCAAAGGTTCAAGCCACGCTTTGCAACCGGCAAGGGCGGCGCCGCAGGATTGACGTAAACAGGCTCAGGCGGGTACAGCCTTCGGGCCCAATTCCTTTTCAGACGTCCGGAGTATTCAGCCTGCATATGGGAACCGGCGTCTTGGGACAGGAGAACCTGGAACCGTTGCCGGTCTTCAGCGGTCATCAGGATAGGGGCTCCCGTCGATGCGCGATCATACCTGACGCCGCACTGAGAACACCGGTAATCATCACGCACCATGGATCCCGTGCACTCCACACATTGCAGATGTTCCTGCCACTTCATCGCATCAAGACCATAGCTGTCCAAAATAGCGCAATCCCGCTGGAACTGTCCTTCTCCCTCTGGGAGAAGGTGGCCCGAAGGGGCCGGATGAGGGTGCATTTCCTGCCCTCACCCGGCGCTTCGCGCCACCCTCTCCCAAAGGGAGAGGGACATGCCCGAAACAGGTTTGCAAATAGAGAATCCCATGAAACCCGCCGCAAGAGGAACGAGGCGTCAAACCCCTCGTTGTTCGAAATGTGTTATAAATGTGGGCTATTTATGACCAAACTGTTAATCCTGTCCTCGGATACAGGGGAAGGACACAACAGCGCGGCGATCGCCATCGCACATGCAGCCAGGGCCGGCGGACTCCAGGTTACGATTCGCAGGCCACTGGAGGAATCTACCAGCGTCAATCGTTCTCTAGCCAACTTTTACAACACGCTCTTGACGCATCGACCCCAGTGGATGGGGTGGTACTTCCGTCTGATCAATACGGCGCGGCCGAACGAGCGTGAGTTTTTCTACTCGAGAGTCCGTTCTTACATCGGGCGATTCATCGAATCGGAGAAACCCGGCATCCTCTTGTCTGTTCATCCGATGCTGAACCACTTCATTCAGCGGTTTATTAAGGAGGAAGGGCTAGGAATTCCTTGCTACACGTATTTGACGGATCCGTTTCCTCCGTTCTGGCACGGCTGGATATCGCCACATATTGACCGCTATTTCGTACCGACGGACGAAGCGCTTGAGGCGCTCGTGGGACGCGGGATTCCCGCCCGGCGGATCGAGCGCGTTCCAATGCCGGTAAGACCTGGGTTCGTGCCCGCCGCCATGAAGGACATCGACGGATTGCGCGAGGTGCTGAAACTCGACGGTTCCAGCAGCATCCTCATTAACGGCGGCGCGCGGGGTGGTGGACCGATATTTCAGGTTTACCGGACGATTCGGAAGTGTGCCGGCGCTGCGAACATTCTCGTCGTCTGCGGAAGAAATGGCAGGCTCCGGCGCCGCATTGAACGGCTGCAGGATGGACGGACGAGAGCGTTCGGTTTTCTGGAAGACATTCATCGATATGTTGCCGCTTCCGACCTGGTCGTGACGAAGCCTGGCGGGTTGTCCAGCTATGAGGCCCTGGCGTGTGAAGTTCCTGTTCTATTGATGGGCATGCGCGGTTTGATGCCTCAGGAGTCCGGCCTTTTCCGGGCCTCAAGCCGTTACGATTTCGGATTTGCAGCGAGAACTTTCGAAGAGCTCCGGGCCATCATTCAAAAGGGCCCAGCGGAGTGGAACCTCAAGCGTCAAGCGCTCTCGAGGTTTTACAAGTCCAGTTCTGGTGTAGAACTCATCGAAAGGATTCAGCCCGAACATGTCCGAGCGTAAGACGATCTTTTTGACGGGAGCGACCGGCTTCCTAGGAAGTCATCTAACCGCTCGGTTGCTTGAACAGAGAAACCATCTCAATGTACTGGCTCGCGGCTCCAAGAACGTCCCAGCTCGAGACCGAGTCGTGGCGGTGCTGCGTGACGTCGGCGTGAACCATTTCGAAAATCTCGATGTCTTCGAAGGCGATATCTCGGTGCCGGGGTTAGGTCTGAGCGAAAGTGCAACTCATCGTGTGCTTTTCTCGACGGATGAAGTGTGGCATTGCGCCGCTTCCTTATCATTCCAGGAGGAGGATCGAGAAGAGATCTTTCGGATGAACGTTGGCGGGACGCGCCATGTTCTGGAACTGGTGAAGCGCACTCCCACACGGCGTCTTCATCACGTCAGCACAGCCTACATCGCGGGGAGTCGCTCCGATCTCGCGTTGGAAACCGAGATTGACGTCGGTCAGGGCTTCAGAAATCCTTACGAAGAATCGAAATGTCAGGCCGAATTGATGGTTGCAGATGCCGAGCGCCATGGCGCGATAGCGGCTTCCGTGTATCGGCCCAGCATCGTGATTGGGGATTCGAAGTCAGGCCGAGTGACGCACTTTCACGGCGTCTATGCCTTCATCCGTGGCCTGTGGACGGCATTGGAGCGGCTTCGCCGCCGGATGCCGGACGGCGGATTCATCAAACTGCCGCTGCGTGTGCTTGGAGCCGAAACGCAGACGTTAAATTTTGTGCCGATCGACTACGTGGTCGACGGCATGGTCGAGATCGCGAAAAATCCGAACAGCCTCGGCGGGACGTATCATCTTGCGAATCCCATCCCAACCGAAAACCGGCTCTGGCTGCCTCACATTTGCCGGGTTCTGCGTGTTGAAGGAATCCAGCTCGTCGGTGAGAACTCCTTCTTGAAAACTCCCATGACCAAGCTCGAAGCTCTTTTTCAGAAACAAATGGCTTTCTATTACCAATATCTGCAGGGTGAACCTCGCTTCGATTGCCGCCGCGCTCTGGATGCCCTGAAAAACACCAGCATCGAGTGCCCGCGCGTTACTGTGGATTTCATAGACAAGATGGCGGGCTGGTACGTGGATTTCCTGAATAACAGGCCGCAGATGACTTAGATCACGCAGATCGGATTCCTGTAGTTCTTGTAATCCGCGGCGCTCAAGCTTCACGAACCGCTCGTCTGACCCACCGACCCACGGATGATTTCCACGATGGACGCCATGCTGAAGTGGTTAATGATGGACAGCCTTGTCGATTCGGCAACTTGTTGGCGAAGAAAGAGTTTTTTGCACGTGCACGTTTTGGCTTGTGGAATGCTTGGCAAGAGCCGGGCGGCTGGTGGTAGCCCGATTCACTTTCGAGAAGATGCTGGGTTATGCGAATCACTTGAAGGTCTGCACGGCGAGGCCCTTGGAAATTTTCCATAAGCGTGCACCCACTCGGGTCTGATCAATCCGGCCACTCACTTGGATAGCGGCATCGAAAAACGGCGCTCCAATCCGGCGAGAAAGCAGCGTGATATGATTTGAGTAGATGCGCAAAATCGCTGTGGTGGACGACAACGCGGACAACCGTCTGATCATCCGCACCATACTCGAGGATCAGTACGAAATCGTGGAATTCTCGGCTGGTATGGAAGCCATCGAAGGATTCAGGAAGAACAGACCCGATGTGGTCATCCTCGATATCTCGCTGCCCGAAATGGATGGCACGGAAATCCTTAGGCGCATTCGCGAAGATACTCAACTGTACGATCTTCCGGTCATTGCGCTGAC
>WNGH01008763.1_pt1 | contig 18867 bp, 9 predicted proteins | sample 5400631 | NCBI WGS metagenome assembly WNGH01 (sample SAMN13153373, study PRJNA577476) | soil metagenome | isolation source: 115 cm soil or saprolite under Garry oak tree replicate 1 | place: USA:California | collected 2016-06-15
GCGAGTACGAACAGGCGATGCTCGGGAAGAAGAGCAAGCTCGTGCGCGCGGACGAGGCGGTCCCGGGCGCCTTCCACGGCTTCCGGCAGATCCGGCAGGCGGACGGCAACGACGGTCAGCCGATCGCGCTCCTGGAGTATTTCGTCTACGATTCCGACGGGAACGACGTGCACGAGGTCCTGACCGCCGTGCCGGTCGCGCAGACCGCGATCGCCGAGAGGCTGCTGGGAGATTTCCTGGCGCACGCCCGCTGGATCGACCCCGTCCCGCCGCAGCGCTGAGCCGGCGGCGCGACGCCCGACAGCCCCGTAGGCTCAAGGCTCCGCGACGCCCGGCGGTCGCGGAGGCTCAGGTCTCCGCGGCGCCGGCCGCGGGCGCCGTCAACAAGTCGCCAAATAATAGGTTGCGCCCAGCCTAGGAAGTCCCGGGAGGTGGTTCGAGAAGACTGTCGCTTGGGGAGCCAGCCGCAAGACTCCTCGAAACTACGGCGAGGGTCGCGTTCCCTCGAGATTCCTCCTTGCCTGCTCGAATCCAGGATCGATCCTGAGCGCCGTGTCGAAGTCCCGCCGCGCCTTCTCCCGCTTCTCCCTCTTGAGGTACGCGAGCCCCCGGTTGTTGAGGGCCCAGACGTCGATGGGGTAGAGGTCGAGGGACCTAGAGAAGAGGCGGACGGCACGGCGATACCTGGCCTCCTGCAAGAGGTGCTCGTCGGGGGTCTCGACGAGAAGACGGCGCAGGAGATTCTGGACCAGGAGGGCTCTTGAGCGCCTGCGGTTCCACCGGGACTGGCCCCGGACGAAGGCAACGAAGAGCGGGAGGATAACTCAGAGGGTGGACACCGGGGCCGCCCCTTGGGTAAGCTTGCAGAAAGGTCAACATGATGCTCGGCTCTTCTGCTGGACGATTGTAAGGTTATGGCGAATCCGCCATCGCTCGGAAGGTGTCTGCGCAGGGCCACCCGTTTTCCGCTCCTCTTGGTGCCTGTTATTGTGGTCACCTTGGCCTACGCGGAGGATGAAGAGAAACCCTCAGAAATTGACTGGGGTCCCTATGGCGTGAGCAGGATCTTCGCCGCAACGCGAGTTGCTGAAGACGATGCGGACGGCGTGACCCTGCGGGGGCTGATTCTGGGTTATGGCGTAAGAGATCAGTCCGGCGAATGCAACTGTGGCCTCGGTGCGTGGCTCGCGGTGCAGTCAGGGCATGGGCAGAGAGTGATAGGGGTCGGGGGTGAATACGTTCGGCTGCTGCTCGGAACTCAACGAGTCCCGTTCGCAGGGCGGGCAAGTCTCGGTGTGGAAGATCGCCGCCATAACCCCCATTCCGGCTTGGTCGGCTTTGTGGGGCTTGGATTTGAATTGGGATTTTGGCCGTGGAAGAGCATTCAGTTTGCGATCACCTTCGATCGGGACTTCGGCTTTCCGGCTTATACCCGCAACGTGGTCGGAGTCGTCTTCAGGTTGGCAACGCCGTACGCCCGCTCAGGCCCTGTCGCCGCCCCTCCCGAGAAATCCATCCAGTAAGGTTCGGGCCGACAGGCCGGGAGCATGCCGACGAGGGGACGCAAAGCCAAGCGTGCAAGGGCCGGGCGGAGTTTTCAGTAGGGACAGGGGGGAATTTCAACCGTGCGTAGACGCGCAGCCGTAGCAGCTTATTCCTTGTTGGCGGCCGTCTGCGCGCTTCTGATCCGCTCTTCGTCCGTCCGGGGAGAACCGGCAGGCGCGACCCACGAGGACCGGCAGCCAAGAAACATTTATGAGCTGCTGTACTCCATCGATCATACTTTCTCGAACGTTCTGATGGGTGACGAGCTGAAGCTATTCAGGACCTGGAGTCCCGAACTGATCAAGGAGAAGAATCCCGAGCTCTACGATAGGATCAGTCATGACGTAAAGGCCTGGACCGATCTGTGGATCCATCATGTGACGACGTCTCTCGTTCCTCTTCCGGAAAAACGCCTGAACACGGCTCGTCGGACGGCCGAACAGATCGATAGCATTCTGAGAGATCATTTCAAGGCCAGGGGATGGTCTTACAGGCAGCTGAATATCGTGCTTCTTCCCCCGCAGGTATTTCTTGATGAGCGGCACAGGGGGAACATAACGAGCGGCATGTTCATCCCGTTCTACCCGGATGCGATTTTTGTCTCGGTCGACTGGCCGGTTCCCATGGAGCTAGTTTTCGTGCACGAGATCTTGCACTTCAACAAGACGAGAGAGGTATTTGGCCGGCGACTCGAGGAAGGGCTCGCTGAGACCGGCGCCAGGTATCTGGTTCTCAGGTACGAGCTGCTCACCGATCGCGCGCTCAGGCGAGTGGACACTTATCCTGTGGAACGGAAGGGAGTCGAGATGGTGCTGGAAGAGATCATGAAGCGAGCCGGGAAGAGCCGGGATGAGGCCCTCGAACTGTTCCTGGGTGCCTTCCTGACAGGGAACCAGGACGGAATGAATGAAGTGTTCGGAGCCGAGGCCTGGGAACGGGTGATCAAGGTTTCCCAGACGCCGGGAGGATGGCAGGCACACAGAATTAAGGAAGCGCTGAGCGAGTAGGGGTTGTGTGGAGGTTTCGGGAGGGACAAAGATCGAAGCCGGGTGCCGGTCCACACGATTCGTTGGACCATCACAGCAGATGAATTCTCTCGTCTCTTAAGAAGGAGGACCTGTCATGAAGCTGAGAACCACGGCTGCTCTGGCGACCGCATGGACACTGGCTGGTGGTCTGACACTCGCCCAGTCAATCATTAACAACTCAAATACGGTCACAGTATCAATCAGCGGCATTAGCGCCACCAACTGCGCGCCCAACTGCCCTCAGCCCACCCCTCAGGTCATCTACAGTGACCTGCAGAGTGCTCTAAACTCCATTACGAACGCGAGCGCCAGCAATCCCTATGTGATCCTTGTGTATCCGGGACTCTATACAGGCACCAATAACGGTGGCAACCTGAGATGGAAGAGTTACGTGTCCCTCCGGGGGGTAGACCGCATCTCAACGATCATTCAAGGTGGTGTGTTTGTGCAAGGGAGCATTATTCCGCTTATCGATGCGACAGGTATGACGGGAGTTGAGTTCAGCAATATCACCATCGACGGCCACAATCTCAGCAATGGTGGCACGCAGAGGGGAGCCGTAGTCAATGGTGAGGAGGGCGGCAGCATTGCAGTGTGCGGGGCGACGATAACGTTCAGCAACGTCACATACATCAATGGAGGAGCGACAACACTGGGAGATTCCCTGGTCTCCGGGCAAGACTTCGTGGGCCAGACTTGCTCCACTGCTGGCTCAGTGACGGTTCAGGACTCCGACATGGCCGGGATCCTCGATGGTGGGGGATCATGGCTAATCAAGAACTCAAACATCCACGGGATATTCGACGGCGCGCCCGTGTATGCTTTCCGGCGATTCGCCTCTGGCACCGCGTCGCCCTCGGGTACGACGACAATTATCGGATCTACGCTGACCGCTACGAACACGACTAGTGAGCCTGCGTACGCAGTTCAGGTTACGGGGTGTCCGAACGCTGGTCCACTTCGGATCGAGGGTTCGGTTCTTAGCGCTGTGAGCATGAACGTGACAAGCGCTCCGGACATCGAAAAGACCGCCATCCTTAATGATGGCCCCGGTAGTTGTGCCGCCGGACCGATCCTGGTGGAGGGGAGCGTCCTCATGTATGGAACGGTCAATAGTGGAATAGGAGGGGTGTTCTATGGAGTACACTTGACCTCTACATCTGTGCTTCCCATCGACCTCCGCGGCTCGGTGATTCGGCCGGTTGGACCCGCAGGGGCGCGCATCGATGTGCAGATCGATGGCACTGGAGCGGCAGTCACGTTGGCTGGGGTAGAGTACTCCAGCGTTGGTGGTGTAGGGGCGTCGTCTATCGCGACGAGGGATTTCCGTCAGGGACAGTTCTCCTCGGATCTGACGATCCCTCTTGCTGCTCCAGCCACCGCCGCTGACGGCAAGCTTTTCGTGAATTCGTCGAATCAGCTTTGCTACCGATCCGCTGGTGCGCTGTATTGTGCAGCTGGCGGCGGTTTCATGAAGGTGTCGCAAATCGGTACGTCTCCGGCCTCGGGCAATCTAGTGTGTATCACAGTCAGTGGTACGAAGCGCGAGGGTCAGGCGAGAGTAACGATCGTCAATCGAGACACCGTAGCGCCCGTCTCGAACGCGACTGTAACCGGCAACTGGAGCGGCGCGACGACTCAAAACGGAGTGACGGCCGTGACGAATTCAAGCGGAATCGCCACCTTCACCTCAAACCAGACAGCGATAGGGAGTATCTTCGCATTCACGGTGACGAACGTGACACATTCCCCCGACTTCTACGACTCCTCCTCCAACGTCGAGACTTCTGACTCAACACCAACATGCAATTGAACGCACCCTATTAAGGATGGCACGCCGGTGGGTGTCCACCTGGGCGCCCACCGGTACGCTCCCGTTACGTGTGCCTCAGAAGAGCTTATCCTCGTCGAAGCGGAGTACCTGCGCAGCTGGCGGGGTGCCGTAGGGAATTCGGATCGGATCGGATCGGGGTCCCGACGGCTCTCTTGATGTTCGCCGGCCTGTCCCTGAGTTCGAGGAGGTTGTCGGCTGAGGAGCCAGAACTCATCGGACCCGATTCGTTCGGGTCGTTAAACTGAGGCAGGAAGTACCCCCGGGACAAACCCTAAAGGTGTGCAAGCAAACGGCGGATGGAATTTTCGGGAGGGACAGAGGTTATGGAGCCCCACGGTCGGTTCCGGACATCACGTTCTTGACCTTCTGGCGGATGCGCTCGAGCTGAAGCCTTTTCTCAGGGAATTGCTTCTCGAAGCGGTCGATCCACTCGAGTTCGAGCGGATGCTTCCCGGCAAACATCAGCATCGGAACAACCTCCTCGATCGCCGTCGGCACAAGGGGGTGGTCCGGCCATGTCTTGAGGAAAAGCAGGTAACGGTCGCAGGCGAAGTAGTAACGATTCTCCCGTTTTTCCCTCCAGGCAGTGCCCTTGGCGATTTCGTAGTCTAGGAACGGAGCATACGCCGACCCCGGGAAGGCCTTAAGAAGGCTCTCGAGTTTCTCCAGGCAGTCCGCAGCGATTTGGTCCCTGCAGAACTCAGAAGGTCCCCATCTGAAAAGTGTTACGAGGGCCTCCTCTCCGCCAATCGAACGGATCACTTGACGGTCCGCGCCCGCAGGCTCATCTACTTGGATGGATAGAGCTTCGGCTTCAAGGAAAATCGGGTTGGGGTACTTGCCACCAACGTACAACTGGCCTCGGAGGGTATAGTGGCCTGGTTTTGGAAACGTTAATATTCCCGCTCCCACATTGAAGAACAAGTTCACGTCTTCGGAGAGGACCGCCCCGGGTTGGTAAACGGTTTCGGGGGCGTCCGCACTAATCACCTGCACACCGCCCCGAAAATGCGGCTCGAAGGCCGCCGGCTTCTCATCCTGGTACTGAACGCCCAATCCTTCAATGGCTTGGCGTAGAGGGTCGTCCCGGTCGTGGACCTGAATCATAGACTGCGTTGGATTTTCCACGACGAGGCTCACGACCACGGGCTCAAAGAGAACGAATGACTTCTTGCTTATCTCGATCTTATAGGTCAAATTCCTGTAATCAGGGATCGTCTCCGATGATTCCTTCTTGGCTGCCACTTGAACGATCGAGATCGAGATGACGACGGCGAGTCCAAGATGTCTCGTGTGCAGCATGGCCTCTCCGTGGACGGGAGCGAGCAATCGAGGCCTTCCGCGAATCCCCGGAATCATGCATCCGCGCTTGCCAACCCGACGTCATGTTCATGCCGTAGCTGCTGCACAAGAGCAGCACGAACCGACTTCGCCTGGAGAACACATTGTCCGGTCCCGAGTGAAATGCCCAGGTAGCCTGCGGGGGTAGAACAGTACAGACGGATCTGGTCGGAGCGGGGTCCTGACGGCTCTCTGGGTGTTAACCAGATGGTCTCCGAGTTCGAAAAGAGTGTCGTCTGGGGAGCCAGCCGCAAGACTTCTCGAACCTATGGCCGCCGCTGAACCCCTTCGAGGTTCCGCTTCGCCGGCTCGAACCCCGGATCGATCCTGAGCGCCGCCTCGAAGTCCCGCCGTGCCTTCTCCCGCTTTTCCATCTTGAGGTACGCGAGCCCGCGGTTGTTGAGCGCCCAGACATCGGCGGGGTAGAGGCGCAGGGACCTCGAGAAGAGACGCTTCGCTCGCCGGAAGTCTCCTCGAGCCAGGAGATCGTTGCCGAAGTTATAGTAGGGGGCGGGGAAGTGCGGGTCCAAGTCGAAGGCCGCCTCGTATTCGCTCGCCGCGTGCTCGTAATCCTTCCGTTCTGAGTAGATCACACCGAGGTTATTGTGGACCTGGGCCAGGAACTCATCTGCCGTCAGGTTGCGCATGAACACGCCACGGGCGATCGATTCCTGCGGGATCTTCTGCCCGCGCACGTACTGCTCGTCGGGCACGTTCGCGCCCTGCTGGAGGGTCTCGATGTTGATGCGGGTGGTGCCGTCGTCGTAACGCAGGAACACGTGCGAGGGCGTCGCTACGGCGTAGATCGGCAGGCGCAGTCGGTCCGCGATAACCAGATACAGCGAGGCGATGCCGACGCAGTATCCTTGCTTGCGGTCGAGAACCCTGGAGAGGATCAGGTTGTCGGGATCCTTCAAGTCCTGGGAGGGTTTGATGCCGAGGTGCTCGAAGACCAAGCGGTTCAAGGCCTCCACACGCGCCGCGGCGCTGACGAACGCCCTGGCCCGCTCTTCGAGAGCGGACATCTGGGTGCTAAGGGTGGTCGGATCAACATAGGGACAGACTGGTCCGCAGGCGGTCTCCACTCTCTGCAGCTCGTCGAGAAACCCAGCGTCTTCCGGGCCAGCCCACAAGAGCCCCAGGGCCAAGCCAAGCAGCAGACCTCCAGCCGCTAAGGCTCTGGTACTCCAGATCATCCGATCCTCTCACCCTGTTCGAGTCTCAGTCGTTACTTGAGACGGTAGATGAGACTTCGCGCAAACGGCAGCAGCATAAGAGTTACCGCCACGCGTATCAAATCACCCGGTCTCAGAGACTGTTTTCGCGGTTGTTGAGGTCAATGCGACCGCGAAGCCGGAAACGCGCGATCCGATTGAGCCATCGCTTGATGGCGGCGTCGGGAGAAGTCCCGCTCTTGACTTGGCACACAAACTGCACCCTGGCTTGGTCAACACTAGCACCATGGCGGCTCGGGGGGGTGCCGGCCATGAAGACTTTCATCATTCTGAGCTCGGACGAGGAACTCGCCGCGCAGTTCGCGCGGTCGGTGCCCGACGCCCGTGTCATCGTCGTCCCGTGCCTTGGAGACTTGGTCCGCCATTGGCTCGGGCCGAGCCCGTCCCTTCTCGTTGACCCGCTTTCGCTCAGGGCGTGTTGCTTCCAGGAGCTCTGGGGCTGCGACCCGAACTCGCTCGTGCGAACGCCCGGACCGCCCTCCGCTCAAGACCGCGGCTCGGTTCCTCCCAGGTCTATGCCAGAGCGACTGCCGCCACCTGCGGCAACCCAGAACCGGGCTGAGTGGGAGGAGCGGACGCGAATCCTCTCGCCGACTGTCAACGCCGAGCGGGTGCGACGATTCGTTAAAATCGCTCGCGAACACGACCACGAAGGATACACGGTTCCCCAGGCAGCCACAGCGCTCCACGTGAGTATTCGGCAACTGCACCGGATGTCGATAGGGGCTCTGGGCTTTCCTCCCGGGATCGTGCTCGACCTGGCGCGGGTGGTGAGCGTGGCTGGTGAACTGCTGGCGGGGGACGATTCTCTGGCCGAAATTGCCGAGGCGCATCGCTACCGGGACGAAGCCTCCATGACCCGGCAGTTCAACAGGTTCGTGGGCATTACTCCGCGCCTGTACCGCTCGAGGGGGCGCAGGCCGCATGTCCTAAAATGACAAGTTTTTGGCCGAAAATGCATATTGTTTTCCAAGCCGACTCGGCGTACAGTGCGCGGCAACACCATTTCTCCACCGTCAACGGAGGCTCATCATGCGCGTCGCCGGCGCCCCAGGCGCATCTGCCCGCCGATTCCTGCGTTCGGTCTTCCTCGTCTCCGCATTCGCCGGGGCCTATGGCCCCACTCTTGCCCAGAACGAGAACGAGACGGTGGGGTTCCAATCGCAGCATCTGTTCGACAGCGGGTCGTTCGGCGAGGACATCGATATCCTGAACGGCGGCCTGACTCTCACGACGCCAATCGGTCCCAGGTATCAGGTCAACCAGAATCTCGGCTACCAGCTGAACCTGACCTATACATCCAGGATCTGGGACATGAGCCAATGGGAATCCACGTTGTTGAATGCTCCGGCGGGCCTCATGCGCCGCGGCCCGATGGGCCTGGGCCACATCCTGAACTTCGGTCGCATCTACAGGGACGTAGCCTACGTAAGCAAGCAAAATGCGGACAGGTCGACCAGTTACGAATTCCAGTGTACCTGGTACTTCGTCACTCCAGACGGGAATGAGCACGAGCTACCGATGACATTCCCGAAGGATGGAGGAGCCACGTGCCGGGATGCGCCCGTGGCCGGTGTCCGCACGGTGGACGGCACGTACTTCACTTTCTACGTCACCGGTGCCGGTACTTGGCCCTGGAACGGCGTTGGTCCCGCGCCGACGCTGATCATCATCACGCCAAACCACCGGAGGTACACCTTCGGAAATTTCGTTCCCGTCCATACACCTACAGCGCCTGTACAGGTTGAGTACAACTCGAGCTCGGACTTCACCTACCAGAGCACGGCCTATCGGCACTACAACAAAGACTTCGGCGGGTGGTACGTCACCAAAATCGAGGACGGACTGTCGGGCCCAAATGCCACCGGCTACACGGCGTGGGTCCAGATCGCGTACGACATGAACGGACCGAACCAGGTCGCAACGCCCGGCTACGAGCACGTCATCAAGACGATCACGGACAGTGCCCAACGGACCATAACCTTCACGAACAACTGCTCCCAGAGCGGAGGGAGCTGCGTCCGGTCGCCTATGAGTCAGGATGATCCGAACAGCCCCATCCGGAACGCGGTGCGCACGGAAGAGATCGACCTGCCAGGATTCAACGGGACGATCGCCAAGTACAACTTCTCTTACGAATACGCGGACCAGAACGACGTCCTGCATTCCACGCCCACTCCCGCGAACCAACCGACCAACCGTCTGTTGACGATCCAATATCCGGGGTTATGCAAACACAACAGCACACAGGTCTGCACGCTTCCAGGCACCCCCGAGCGATACGCGATGACCTTTGTCTACAACCCGTACGGCGAGATGCAAAGTCGAACGCTGCCCACCGGGGGCACGTTCTCCTACACGTGGGGAACGCTCGCGGGCGAGGCTGTGCCGCCGGGGAGCGCAGAGACCTGTGGAGCGGGCTATGTCTGCTGGTTCTACACGCGCGACGCGACACTCTATTCGAACCCCAAGGAGGTTACGGTCACCGATCTCTTCGGCAACGACACCGTCTACTCGTACCGTGCCTCTCCGTTTGACACGTTGGGACGTTTCGGTCGTTGCCCCCAGGACGGCTGGGCACCTGAGTGGAACGACGGGCTGAACTGGAAGATCGAGCATTACCAGGGCACCGGCACGGCTCGGAAGCTCGTGCAGACTGAGACCCGTGACTACGAGGGCGACACAGTGAGCTGTGGCGGCACAACGCAGACGGACAAGACCAATGTCCGGACGAGTCGTATGGTCACGACCTACCTCGACGGGGGTGGGCAGTCGATCGCGGCGAACAGCAACTGGGATTCCATGGGGCATTGGCGACAGGTGACCGAGAGTGGCGACGGCGTTGACGGGACCCGAACTACCCGCCGCGATTACGTCGACTTCGATGCGGGCTTCCCGCTATACACGGAAGTGACGGATGGCCGGCGCGTCATCAGCCGGTCAGACTATTACTACGACGCGAACCGGCGGCTGAGCGTCGCCATCGAAAGGACCACGCTGCCAGCGAAGATGGGCACCGCCCGAGATCAGAATCCAAGCGCCAAGGTCAACGACATCGTTACGATGTACACCTACGATTCTAACGGCAATGTCATCCAGAAAGACATCAACAGTCATGGAGTGACTCAGGCGTCCGGCAACACGGACTATCGGATCCTCTACACCTGGCAAGCCGGCGGCTATCTGGCGACCAAGACGTTCTGGAACTTCACAAATAACCTGGCCTTCCCCTGGAAGGCGATCGACCGGACGCGCGACGCGAACACCGGACTCGTCTCGTCCTCCAGGGACACGGCCGGCATTCAGACGACCTATTCGTACGACGCGCTTGGACGCGTCACCGACATCATTCCGACGACGCCGGAGAACCCCACCCGCATCGAGTACGCGACCGTGCAGAGCACCACGGTACGCCAGGTGGACGCAGCCGCCAGCGTGACCGACTATTCCTGCAGCATCCTCGCAGGGGATTACATTCTGTCCTGTTACGACTACGACAACCTTGGCCGTCTCGTGAAGACACAGAAGAGGCCGTACGACCCGACACTAGCGTATCCATATCAGACGACCGTGTATAACGCGGCTGGCCGCACGACGTTCCAGTCGGAGTGGCTGTGGCCGAGTCAAACAACCTGTGGCGTCGGTTCCTGCAGCACCGCGACGAATCAGAGTTGCACCTCGAACGCTTCGTGCCCGACCGGTCAAACCTGCGTGCTCAAGACGCTCTCCACCTGCGGGACCAGCTACGACTATTCCGACCCGTCGGATGCCACGCAGATGGACCTCTTCGGCCGCGTTCGGAGAGTCACGCCCGTTGATGACGCGTCGGGTGACAAGGTCACCCAGACCGACTACTTTGGTACGAGCTCGAAGGTGACGGCGCGCGGCATCCAGGGGAAGGGCGGGACCTTTAGCGCGACGACGACGTATTACCGCGACGCCTGGGGACGGCTGATCCGCGTACAAGCCCCGTCAGGGTACTGCAACCTGACGACGACTAAGGCGTGCGTCTCGGACTCGCAGTGTCCGACTGGCCCGCCCCATGAGATCTGCCAGGGGGGCGGGGCGGACGCGATGTACGCCTACGATCTCAGGGACAATCTGGTCCAGGTCGACTTGGTCGAGAAGACGAGCTTGGGGCGGCAGACGCGTCTTTTCGAGTACGACCCTCTGAATCGGCTGACCTTCTCATGGAACCCGGAGAGCGGGGCGACGGAGGTCGCTGGATTCGACGCCCTGGGGAACGTCAAAGACCAGGTGGATGCCTCCGGAAACCATCTCCTGTCGACGTATGACGGAGCGGGTCGGCTGACGACCCTGTCGTGGTGGCTTTATCAGGGATCGAGCTCTTTGCTGGCGACCAACGTTTACGATCAAGCGGATGTTTCCTTCGGATCGTCGCTCGGGCGGCTGACGACGACTCAGGATTTGAATGATGCCGGCGTTCTGCAGCTCACCAGGACCTACAGCTATGCAGGGCTGAATGGGCGACTCTCAGCGCTGGTGCAAGGCATCGGGTCGCTGGCCTACACCTACAACAACTTTGGCCTCGTGAGCAGCCTGGCCTATCCTGAGGGGCCGGCCGGCAAGGGAGGCGCGTTCACCGTGAACGACACGTACGCGAACGGTTTCCCCACGAAGGTCGCGTCGCCACCAACAGCCCCTGGCACGCCTGAACAGGTCTTGGCTTCGGCTAAGAAGTACAACGCCGCAGGTGGCTTCCAGGAGCTCTGGACCACCGGGGACGCCGGCAACGTCACGACGACAATCACGCCGGACGCGCGTAATCGACCAGGCGAGATCACAGTCACCTTCTCCGCCCAAACACTGTATCCGAAGGCGACCTATCAGTATGACGGGGCCGGAAACATCGCCTCGATCGTCCAGGACAATCCGGGTCAGCCGGCCAGTCCCTACTCGAATCTCTACAAGTACGACCCGGCGAACCGTCTGGTGCAGGCGGAGGTCTATCCTCAGGGGACCTACCACAAACAGGTCTTTTCGTATGACGATTACGGCAACATGATCAACAAAGTCCAGACTAATGCCTCCGGAAGCCAGGAGAGCACCGACACCTTCGTCGTGACCGACCAGACAACGAAAGTTAACACGAACAGGGTCATTCAGCACATCCCCACGACGGGTGCCAACTTCTTCACGTACGACGAAAGAGGCAATCTGATCATCGGGGATAGCCAGGACTACACTTACGACGGTCGTAACCGGCTGTTGTCAGCACGCGTCACATCCGGCAACAGGTTTCTGGCACGGTACGTCTATGACGGCTCGGCGGCGCGCGTGCGGAAGGATGATCTCGGGCAGGGGGTTTCCACGTTCTATGTGCGCGACCCGCAGGGACGGCTGATGTCGGAATTCCGCCGGACGCTCAACGGGAATTACATGGCGGAATGGTCGAAGCACTACGCCTACCTGGGCGATCGGCTCGTCGCGATGCGTGAGAACCGGGTGCCGAGTCCCGTCAGCGGGCTGTCGGCGACGCTGTCGGCCGGGAAGGTCAACCTCTCGTGGAATACGAATCCGAGCGGCGAACAGGTGAGCGGCTATAACGTTTACCGCTCTCCTTACCCAACCATCAACTGGACGCGGCTCACAGCAACGCCGCTGCCCGCAAGCCCTACGACGTACATCGACAAGGTGGCCTCTGGGACCTGGTACGAGTACGCAATCACGGCCAAAGATGCCAGCAATGCCGTGGAAGGATACGCGTCGGATCCCTTGGTGGTGTACACGAGCGCCGTCGCGCCCTCGGTGCCGACGGGCCTTTCCGCCACACCGGGCTACGGGCGGGTGGACCTCATGTGGAATGCCAACCCGCCAGGCGATTACGTGGTGGGCTACTACGCCTACCGCGCGGATTGTCAGCGCGGCACCCCCCACGATACTTGCACGGCAACCGCGCGCATAACGACTGTGCCGTGGACCGCCACCTCTTTCACTGATCTCAAGCTGGTGAACGATGGCAACTACTATTACACATACTACGTCAGCGCCCGGAACAGCTCCGGGGTAGAATCTGCGAAGAGTGTCCCTGTGTCCGTGACGCCCAACGTCAAGACCAACCATGTCCCACCCGGAGCCCCCACTGGCCTAAAGGCGACGGCGGACTGCAGCGCAGCGCAGATCAACCTCTCGTGGTTCCCCAACATGGCCGTGGACAATGTCAAACAGTACGTCGTTTACCGAAACCCACGTTTTCCCGGGGGTCTGACCGACCCCAGCCCCTCCGGGCCTGTGACGACGACCGCGTACGTGGACCAGGCCATTTCGGCTGACAACACCTACGAGTACTACGTCGTGGCCCAGAACTCAACCTTCTTCTGCAGCAATTCCCCCACGACCTGCACCACGGACGCAAACTGTCCGGGCGGTGTCTGCACCCTGAACACTTCGCAGCCGTCTCTCAGGGCACGAGCCACGCCGCGCTCCAGCACGATCCCCACACCGGCACGGCCAGGCGCGCAGTCCGGGGAGAACACGGTCACCGTGCGCGTGCCAGTCGCCACGGTTCCCGCATCGGTCACGGCTATCAATCTCTACCGAAAGCCCAACGCCAACGCGAGCTGTGACGACTATCAGTATGTACAAAGCGTCTCCATCTCGCCCACCTATACCGACATCGTCGATGCCGCGGTCCCGAACGCCGTCGCGTATGATTACGCCGTGACGTACGCCGATGCCGGCGGTCGCGAATCGCTTAATTCACCGCCCGCCCTTGGAATCCCCCTCGAGCCGCCGAAGAAGTACAAGGAATGCTACGAGTATCTTCACACGGGAGACCTCAACTTCTGGAAAGAGGGGGCCGAGACATGTTTTGGCTCGAACCAGAAATTGAACCGCCTGGTCGTCCGCTGGCAGAAGCCCCAAGCACGATCCTATCAGCCGTACTCCGCCACATCCGCCGACGGCACCTTAGGCTTCCTGAAGGGATACCACATCTACTATTACGCTCCGGATTTTAACGCGGTCGCCTCTCAGAACGACCACAGTCTCCTCGAGCCCCTGGGCATCGACTACCTCAAGCACTACTGCATCAAAAACCCTGGGATCCCCTGTGCCCAGGACTCGAACTGCCCATCGGGAGACACGTGCCATACGCCGGCCCGGTACACGGACAACAACCATCCCAACGACTTCGTCCCACGCGGTACCTGTGGTAGCCTGGGCAGCTATTATTGCCACAGGGACTACGACTGCCCGGCATCCACTCCCACCTGCAACCGTGCTCCCATCTATGAAGATTTGAGCGACCCCTATATAACGATGTTCCGGGACGACGGGATTACCACCTACCACACGAACAGCAACTTTAACCCGGTATCCGCGTACAAGACGTGCTTCGCGGCCAAGGCTGTCTACAAGGTCTTCGCCAATGACACCTGGTTGACCGTCGAGTCGGGCTTCAGTGATAACTTCGCTGTGACGAACAACAGCAGTCCGACGGGTCGCTGTACGACGGTGTCTCTGGACAGCTGCATATTCGACCCGCAGTACTCGGCCTGTGCGAATCAGGGGGCCGAGACGCCGCCGCCACCGACGCTGTCAGCTCCGACGGTGGCCCAGACCGCCAACGCCGACGAGGTACAGGTCGCCTGGGCGCCCCCCAGCATGAGCGGCATCTGCCAGCTGAAGGCGCCGTCCGATTGCCCCTTTAGCTTCCAGGCGGATGCCTGCGCGACGGGCCAGGTGTGCGAAGCCTGTTCGCCGGATCAGGGATGTGCGAACACCGGGCGTTGCGTTCTGCAGAACCCCGCGGTCTGCGATCCGAAGGCAGCTACCCCCTGCCCGACCCTTGCGGGAGACCCGCCACAGATCTGCCGTCCTCGAGATATCGGGGGGTACCAGCTCTACGCCATGGAGGGCCCCTTTCCCACGCACTACCACTTCGTGCACTCCTCACCTTTCTTGACCTTCGACAAGGACACAACAAGCTACACGCTGAAGGGTCTTATGCCGTCCTACGCTTTCAGCTTCCAGATCGCCACCGTTGACCGCACCGGTCGCGTCTCGGACCCCTCGCCCCCGTCGGCACCGATCAACGCCAAGGCTGGGACCACACCATCCACAGCCGCGAGCTTCAAGAACACGATCTGGACCTTAAATGATTTGACACTCAACAACTCGCGAACCCCGTATGGCATCAAGCTCCGGTGGGGGTCGGGAGGGGACATCACCGGTGTGAAGGGATATCGGCTTTATCGGAGCACGACATCCGGAGGGCCGTACTGCGCATTCGTCGGGTCAGCGCAGACCTCGCTGAACCCATGTCTTGGGACCGGAATCCCCATCACGGACGACATCACTGGGACAGGAATCGGGAGCGGCCAACTGGACACAACCGTGACCCCGAATATCGCGTACTACTACGCCCTGAAGACCGTCACGACGACAGGACAGGAGTCAGCGTTTTCGCAGGAGATCGCCGGCCGAGCCCTCGGATTACCTAAGCCCGGACAATTGCAGCAAACCACCACGTTCTCGCCGCCGGCGCAGTTCAAGGCCTACGCGCCCAGGGGCAACACCTTCCCGTTGGACCTGCAGCGCCCTCCCGACTATAAAGGCATCTACCTCCAGTGGTGTCCGAACGATTACTACGTGGATGGCGTGAGGGGATACAGGGTCTATCGGAGCCAACAACCGCAGGGGCCATACACCAAGGTCGCGGAAGTCCCGACTATCTGCGTCGACGGAGAGCATCGCTGCGAGATCTCCATAGGTGTGTGTGCACCGGATGGCATAGGCGGATGCACGGGGGGCTGCTCGATGGATCAGTTTGACAGGGTCTGCAAGCTGACCCCCAGCCCCCAGTGCAAACCAGGACTCGACGGGACCTGCCACGTGGTCGACAAGGTGGTAGACTACTCCCGGAGCGGAACTGGTCTCGACACCCACGATGTATACTACTACGTCGTCACCGCGATCAGATATAAGACGAACTCCGCCGGGAATCCAATCTTGGTGGGTGGGTTGCCTATCACCGACGAGTCGACTTACTCACTGGAGAATCAGGGGTGGCCGAATTTCTGTGACGAGGACCCCGCTGATCCAGCAGCTTCGTCCTGCCGGCGGTTCGACCCGGACAACTTCCCTGACATCGCCTGCGGAGATGAGGTGGCCTCCAACCGGTATACTCCGAGCGACTTCCGGTCACCGTACGATCGGTACGCCCGCGAGGTGTCTTCAGGGGACAGCGCGCCGAGGGCCTCCATGGCACCCTATCGGACGATAGGTCAAGCGGACAGCATAGTGCCCCTAGGCGCGGCTTCGAGATACCCCGGCGACGGTGATGGTGGCGGTGGTGGCTCCCCCCCACCAGGGCCAACCCAGACACTCGCGTTCCCACGATTTCTCTTCTACCACCTCGATCATCTGGGAAGCCCGCGAGTTATCACCAACGTCGCCGGTGCGTTGATCAGCAAGCATGACTACATGCCCTTTGGCGAGGAGTATGCCACCCTGGCCCAGAATCAGAACAGCACGAACAACCGCAAATTCACCGGCCACGAGCGCGACGCGGAGAGCGGGATGGATTACATGATGGCGAGGTACTACGGCTCGTCCATCGATAGGTTCCTTGCCGTCGACCCTATACCATTGGAGCCGAATCGGCTAATGGTGCCACAAGGGCTTAACCTATTCTCTTGCGCTGCCAACAACCCTATCAACTACGTCGACCGGACGGGCAAAGAGGTAGAACTCGCCATCAGAGAACTTCGCCTCGCTGCCGGATACCACACGTTCATTAGGGTGATACCAACGGGGAATAATGTGGAGCTTTTTCGAAGCCTGATTGGCCCGGCTGGATCAATCACACTGTCTGGATTCCCGGAGGGTGGGAGGCTCGTGCGGAGATTCAACGCTGAAGTAGACGCCTGGTCGAATCAAACAATCAAGCTGAAGCCGCTTGGGGGGCAGACGATGGAACAGTTCGAGGCTAACGTAATAGCGGCCTTCAACGACTACCTTAACGGTAGCCTCAAGTATGCTCCCGTGCCCTCAAAGAGAGGGAAGGGATACAATTCGAACAGTCTCAGTAGCGGAGTTCTGGATGCGGGTGGTGCCGAGAAACCGACCTCCGACGATTTCATCGGGTGGGTTCCCGGCTGGGAAAAGCCCGTTCCGATCCCTAGGACGTATGGTGTGAGTGCCGATTTCATCCATGCCGACCCGGGCGAGTACGAAAATCTGTCAAAGGGAACGAGCATGCTTGGGTACGGTACGGCACTGCAAACATATGGGTATACTAGTTCGTCCGGAAAGTCGACTATATTTGTGGACGGTAATTACCTCGGCAAATGATTCGATCCGATGCTTGCCGACGATCATAGCGTTAGCGCTTCGCTTGGAACTGCCGCGGCAAAGTACAGGGCAGATCTGTACGAGCCCTCTGTTGGCTAGAAGGTAAGGGTCAGTGGGGACGGTGTGCACCAGGTGCCGTAAGCAAGAGGGTCACGGTCACGCCCAGGAGTGACCTGCCGAAGAGGTCAGCTCGAATGGGTCGACTCAACTACTACTTCTGGCTCTTAGACATGGCGGTCGGCCGTGATGCCGCGTATTGGCCCGTGACCGGATCGTTGCTATTATTCCTCGCGTTGACAGCGTTCGTCACCGTATGGCAAAGACGAGCACAGATGAAGGCCCGTGCGTTGTGGTGTTTTTCGCCATTCTCTCTGACAGCGTTTATTCTTGTGCTGGGCACCGTATTCCAAAACCCAAATCCAGGAACAATCGCTAGAGTGGTGTGGCCGGTTGTGCTCGTTTACGGGGCTCTGGTCGTTCACATTCCCGTGACTGTCGTTCTATGGTCCCGGCTCAAGGAGTATTTTTGGCTGGTTGTCGCAGCTTCAGTTCTCTCGGCGTGGACATCCTTTTGGGCGACCCTCGTGACCATCATGTCTATCACGGGAGACTGGCTATAGTTTCAACGAAGTCGTTGCGGGAACGGAGGTGCTGGGTCTGCGGCAGGCCGTACATGCAAAGCAGCGGCGTTTTGGATTGGTCTCACCTCTTCTGAACTGCTTGTCGGAGGACCTTTGGACACCCCAATGGGGACGGGACCACTCGATAGGCCAGCCGAGGTGATCTCTCCCTTCGGGCGAGCGGTTTGACGGGCGTAACGGGCCTGGTTCCCGTAGGTTGAGCAGCCTCGATCCACCTCTTCGGGCTCCAGAAGATCCGCTCCCAGGCTGGCCAACTCTGCATCTTTTCTAGTTCAGCGCCTGTCCCCCCGTGGCACTTAAAAGATGCTAGGAGGAGGTCGTAGTACTTCACCACGCCCCGGTTCTTGCTGGGGTAGAGGACGATCTCGGCGATCATCCCTCGCAGGAACTCCTTCTGGTCGATGATGGAGCCGTGGGCCAGGACCTCCCTGAACCGGTGGATCTGGGCGAGGGCTTGGTTCGTGGCCGTCTCGACGTCCAGGGGGGCCCTCGGCGACGGTCTCCAGTTCCTTCTGGCGGGCCTCGAGTTCCTGTCCACCCCCCCCCCGGCGTGCCCCCCAAAAACTGGTCCACTTGAGACTGGTACGAGTCGGCGGGGGCTCAGCTCAGGTCTCCGCGGCGCCGGCCGCGGGCGCCGTCAACAAGTCTTCCACCGCCGCCACCTGCTCGGAGGCGCCCGACACGAGGATGGTGTCCTTCTCCTGCAGGATGAAGAGGGCGTCGGGAGAGTGGATGGTGGTGCCGTCCCGCACGACGGCGAGGACGAGGGCCCCGGTCGCCTCGCGGATGCCGGCGTCGCGCAGCCTGCGGCCGACGAGCGGCGATCCTCCCGGGATCTCGAGGAACTCCACGCGCAGCGTGTCGAGCGTGCGCGCCACCTCGCCCATCGACAGCGGCGCGAAGTCCTCGCGCCGGAAGATCTCGTA
>WNGH01002182.1_pt1 | contig 18861 bp, 17 predicted proteins | sample 5400631 | NCBI WGS metagenome assembly WNGH01 (sample SAMN13153373, study PRJNA577476) | soil metagenome | isolation source: 115 cm soil or saprolite under Garry oak tree replicate 1 | place: USA:California | collected 2016-06-15
GTACCGGCTACGGCCTTCTGAACTACGCGGCGATCAGCGCCAAATTCACCTTTCACGGCAAGACCGCGCACGGTGCCGTGAATCCCTGGGAGGGCCGCGACGCCGTGGACGCCGTCGAGCTGATGGACGTCGGCTTCGACAAGCTGCGCGAGCACCTGCGGCCGAGCCAGCGCGCCCACCGCACTATCACCGTCGGCGGTATCCAGCCGAATATCATCCCCGACCTCGGCCAGATCTGGTGGTTCGTGCGCGACGCCAACGCTCCCTGGGCGAAGGAGAATTTCGACAAGCTGGTGAACATCGGCCGGGGTGCGGCGATGATGACCGGGACGACGATGGAAATGGAAGTAGTGGCTTCCGCCTGGCCGCAGCTCGGCAATCGCGTCATGGCCGAGGTGATCCAGAAGAACATCGACATGGTGGGCAATCCCAAGTGGAGCGAAGCCGAAGAGAAGTTCGCCAGGGAGTTTCAGACGGCTCTCCACCTGAAGCCGGTGGGCTTGAGCACGGCGCCGACGAAGTTCGGTGCCAGGCCGCAGGCGTTCTCGTCGAACGACAGCGGCGACGTCAGCTGGAACGTCCCCTCGGGAAAACTGGACTTTCCCGCGAGCGTTCCGGGCGTCAACTATCACAACTGGCAGGCGGCGGTCACGCCAATCAGCTCCATTGCGCACAAGGGCGAGGTTGCGGGAGCGAAAGTGCTGGCGGCGAGCGTGCTCGATCTGCTCGCCTCCCCCGAGCTGCTTGCCAAAGCCAGGGAGGAGTTCCAGCAGGAAGTCCGCGACACGCAGTATTTCTCGTTCCTGCCCGCGGACGCCAAGCCGCCGCTGGATCTCAACCGCGAGATGATGGAGCGGTTCCGGCCCGAGCTGCGCAAGCACTACCTCAACGCGAAGCCACGCTTCAACTGAAGCGCCTTGTCGTGCCCGGGTTTTGCCCTGGTTAGCAGGCCTACGCTGGCCCCACGAAGCCGATAACCACCCCGCACGCGTGCTCCGGCATGACGAGCATCGCCTGTTCGCCGGTGTTGCGGATTCCCCGCGCCGGCGGCGGGAGGCCGTGTTCGGCCATCCACTTCGCGGCGGCGTCCATGCTGCGGGTGCGGTACAAAATCTGGAACGGTCCCGGGCCGCGGCGGGCGAGGGCGTCGGCGCAGACGCCAGGCGCGGCGGGCTGCGCGAGGCCGATGGCGGTCGGGCCGAACTGGAATATCGCCATGTCGGCGTGGATGACGGTGCCGCGCTCCATCTTCGGCGCCGGCACGCCGAGCACGCGGGCGTAGTGGGCGGCGGACGCGGCGACGTCCCTGACCGCGATATAGACGCGCTCGATGCGCTGTACGCCGTTGGGGTGCCAGCTCGCCGCTCGGGCCTCGCTCTTGCCGACGAGCCTGACCCAGTCGACGCTGCCGCGCGCGCGCACCGCCGCCGAGTCCGCGGCGAGGTCGTCGCTGGCGAGGGCGATCGACTGCAGACCGCCGCCCCCGAGCACGAACGCGAGATGATCGCCGTCGGTCCGGGCGACGCCGCGCTCGTCGACGTTGAACCCGATGCGCGTGTACGTGTCGATTCCGGCGCGGAGGTCCGCGACGCCGATCGCGACGTGATCGATGCGGGTGAGAATGGCCGGCCTTCTCCCGTGGAGCCGGCGCAGAGGATAGCACCTCGGCTATGGCACGCGGCGAGCGCCCCTGCACTCTAGCCGGATAGGGACGAGGCTTGCCGCTCCGGTCTGGGCACTGCAGCAAAGTTGCTTTTGACACTAGCACCCAGGCTGCGTCGTTGGTACTCTAGCGGAAGTTCCGCGGAAAAGACCGCTGAACGGCGCGGATGTCGAACCAATGATCAGGGGGCTTCCATGAAGCTGCATCGTTTGCATGAGCGTCTTGTCGCTACAGCCATTGCAATCTTTTTTCTTCCGTCTGCTGCGGTTCTCGCCGATCACGACGGCGTCGAAAAGCTCGGTACCGTGCGTTTCCCGACCTCGTGCAGCCCGGCGGTTCAGCCGCAGTTCGAACGCGCCGTCGCGCTGCTGCACTCCTTCTGGTTCAGCGAGGGCCTGAAGGCATTCGGCGAGATCGCCCAGGCCGACCCGGGCTGCGCGATGGCGCACTGGGGCACCGCGATGCTGACGTGGGGAAATCCCTTCACCTGGCCGCCAGCGCCGGCGGCGCTGGCCGGCGGTTTGGCGGCGGTCGAGAAGGCAAAGGCGGCGCAAGCAAAGACCCAGCGCGAGCGCGACTACATCGGCGCGGTCGAGGCGTTCTACAGTGACTGGGACAAGGTGGAGCACCGCACTCGCGCAGTTGCCTACGTGAAGGCGATGGAGCAACTCGCGCAGCGCTATCCCGAAGACTCCGAGGCGTCCGTGTTCTACGCGCTGGCGCTCGATGTGACTGCACTGCCCACCGACAAGACTTATGCGAACCAGCTGAAAGCTGCGGCAATCCTGGGAAAGGTATTCGCCGCGCAGCCGGACCACCCCGGCGTGGCGCACTACCTGATCCACAGCTACGACTATCCGCCGATCGCCGAGCAGGGCCTGCCTGCGGCGCGGCGTTACGCCAGCATTGCGCCGTCGGCGTCGCACGCCCTGCACATGCCGGGGCACATTTTCACCCGGCGTGGATTGTGGGACGAGTCGATCGAGACGAATCTGCGGTCCGTGGCGGCGGCGCAAAGCCATTTCGACAGCCTGCACGCCTTGGACTATCTGGAATACGCGTATCTGCAGGAAGCCCGCGACGGCGACGCGAAACGCGTGCGCGACCAGATCAACGCCATTACGAAAGTAAGGCCGGAGCATTTCGTTACCGCCTACGCGCTCGCGGCGATTCCTTCGCGGTATGCACTGGAACGAGGGCGCTGGGCGGATGCGGCCAACGTGTCGCCGCAACCGACCGAACGAGAGTTTCCGTGGGAGAAATTTCCGCAGGCCGCAGCCGTGATGGTGTATGCGCGCGCCCTCGGCGCCGCGCGCAGCGGCGACGGGCCCACCGTACGCAAGGCGATCGACAAGCTCCAGTCGCTGCGCGAGGACATGATCAAGGCGAAGATACCCTACTGGCCGCAGCAGGCGGACATCCAGATCAAGGTCGCTTCGGCATGGGCCGCGTTCGCCGAGGGAAACAAGCAGGAAGCGCTGAGGCTGATGCGCGAAGGTGCCGACATGGAGGATGCGAGCGAGAAACACCCGGTGACTCCCGGCCACGTCGTTCCCGCGCGTGAGCTGCTGGGCGACATGCTGCTGGAACTCAATCAGCCGGCGCTGGCGCTGAAGGAATTCGAAGCGTCGCAAAAAACCGAACCGAACCGATACCGCGGACTGCTCGGCGCGGCGCGCTCTGCTGAAGGGTCCGGGAATATGGCCAAGGCGAAGGGCTACTACTCCGACCTCGTGACACTTACCGCGAAATCCGACGGCGTTCGCCCGGAACTGGCGCGGGCCAAGGAGTTTCTTGCCAGGAACTAGCGCAGATCACCCTCAACGCTCGCCTTCGGCGAGCCGCTTCGAAAGGATGCCAGGGGCGGAGCTGCGGTCACGTCCGCGACGCCGATCGCGACGTGATCGATGCGCGTGAGCAAAGGCCCGCGCCTACTCCGCCTGGATCTTCGCGCGCTGCACGATATCGCGCTGCAGCGTGGTTATGATTCGCGAATACGCGACTCGAAAGTCACCTGAAGCGCAGGACTCCCGCCTTGACCACGGACAGCCGCGAAGACGTTCGCCGCGAGTGCGAGAAGCTCGGTGAGCTCGTAGTGCAAGCCAAGCTCGAATCCGGACATTTCGGAACCGGCAAGGGATTCGCTTGGGAATGGCTGCTGGAACAGCACCACCACCGCCTCCGGGAAGGAGAGTCCGCAGAACGCGAACGTGCCGAGCGGGCTCTGAAGGCTGCAGAGGATTCCGCCGGCGCGGCAAGAGCGGCGGCTGCCGGCGCGCGGTCCGCTGCGCGATGGACGATGGTGGCCGCCCTCTGCGCCGCCGCAGCGGTCATTGTTTCGCTGGCGAAATACTGGTGGACCTAGCCTCGAGAGATCGGGAATCTTCTTGAAGACCTGGGTTATGATTCGCGCATGGCCGCAAAAAAATTCGAAATCCTGGTGCTCAATCCGATCTCGCAGGTGGGGCTGAAGCGTTTTCCCGCGAAGAGCTACAACGTCGCCAAGAACGCCGCGCACCCCGACGCGATCCTGGTGCGCTCGCACGATATGAACTCGATGGAGATTCCCGACAGCGTGCGCGCGATCGGCCGCGCCGGCGCGGGCACGAACAACATCCCGGTGAAGGCGATGAGCGAGCGCGGCGTGCCCGTTTTCAACGCGCCGGGGGCGAACGCGAACGCGGTGAAGGAGCTGGTGCTTGCCGGGATGCTGATGGCCGCCCGCAATCTGGTTCCCGCGGTCCGGTTCGTGGGCTCGCTCAACTGCGACGACGACACGCTCGCGAAGCGCGTCGAGGCGGAGAAGAAGCAGTTCGCCGGAATCGAGCTGCCCCGGCAGACGCTGGGGGTGATCGGCCTCGGCAAGATCGGCAGCCTGGTCGCCGACGCCGCGATCAAGCTCGGGATGGACGTCCTCGGCTACGACCCCGAGATCACGGTCGAAGCCGCGTGGAGCCTGCCCTCGCAGGTAAAGAAGGCGCATTCGATCGAGGAGATCCTCAAGGCGAGCCAGTTCGTCACGCTGCACGTTCCGCTGCTTGCCGTGACGCGGCATCTGATCAACGCGAAAAACCTGGAGCTGATGCACCCAGGCTCGATCCTGCTCAACTTCTCGCGCGAGGAGATCGTCGACGCCAAGGCGGTCGCGGGGGCGCTTGCGTCGAAGAAGCTGAAATACTACGTGACCGACTTCCCGGCGCAGGCGCTCTGCGAAAATCCCTGCGTGATCGCGCTGCCGCACCTCGGCGCCTCGACCCGCGAGGCGGAGGACAACAGCGCCGTCATGGTGGTCGACGAGGTGCGCGACTACCTCGAGCACGGCAACGTCCAGAACGCCGTCAACTTTCCCGACGTGTTGATGGGGCGCGAGTCGCCCTACCGCGTCGCGATCGCCAACGCCAACGTGCCGAACATGGTCGGCCAGATCTCGGGCAGCATGGCCAAGGCCGGGCTCAACATCCACAACATGATGAACCGCTCCAGGGGCGAAATGGCCTACACGCTCGTCGACGTGGACAGCCCGGTGAACAGGGGCCTGATCGACGGCCTCGCGCGCATCAGGGGCGTGCTCGCGGTCCGCTACCTGCCCTTGTCCTGACCGCCATGGCCGACGACATCACCCGGCGCCGCGCCGCGATCGACGCGCTCGACGAGAAGATCGCGGCGCTCCTCAACGAGCGCGCCGCTCACGCCGCCGCCATCGGCAGGCTGAAGGCGGACGGCGGCACGTACCGCCCCGAGCGCGAGGCCGACGTGCTGCGCCGCATCGCGCTCGCCAATCGCGGACCGCTCGCGAACGACGCTCTCGCCCGGCTTTTCACCGAGATCATTTCCGCCTGCCGCGCGCTCGAGCAGCCGCTCGCGGTCGCCTACCTCGGGCCGCAGGGGACGTTCAGCGAATTGGCGCTAGCCAAGCAGTTCGGAACGAACATCGAGGCACTGTCCTGCGCCTCGATCGACGAGGTGTTCCGCGCCGCCGAAACGGGCGCCGCGCAGTATGCGGTCGTGCCGGTGGAGAACTCCACCGACGGCGCGATCGGCCGCACGCTCGACCTGCTGCTCGCGACGCCGCTCAAGATCTGCGCCGAAGTGGTGCTGCGCGTGCAGCAGAACCTCATGGCGAAGCGCGCGTCGATGAAAACGATACGCAGGGTCTATTCGCATCCGCAATCGCTCGCGCAGTGCTATGGGTGGCTCTCCCAGCATCTGCCGGGCGCGGAGCGCGTGCCTGTCGCGAGCAACGCCGAAGGCGCGCGCGTGGCGGCGAAGCAGCGCGGCGCAGCGGCCATCGGGCCCGAGATCGCCGCCGCGCGCTACGGCCTCAAGGTGCTCGCGCGCTCGATCGAGGACGATCCGAAGAATCGAACGCGGTTTCTCGTGCTTGGGTCCCACGATGCCGGTCCTTCCGGCAAAGACCGTACTTCGCTCGTCATGACGGCACACAACAAGCCCGGTTCCCTCCACGACCTCATCGCGCCGTTCGCTGCGCATGGCGTGAGCATGACTCGGCTGGAATCGCGTCCGGCGCGCACCGGGCAATGGGAGTACTACTTCTACGTGGATATCCAGGGACATCAGCAGGACGCAAACGTCGCTAAGGCCCTTGGTGAGCTGCGCGACAAGGCGCCGTTCGTGAAGATCTTCGGCAGCTACCCGGCTGCCGTTCTGTAGGACCGCTCCATGGATTTATGCGAGCGGTCTCCGTCGTACATCCGCGGCATCGCGCCCTACCAGCCGGGGAAGCCCATCTCCGAGCTCGCGCGCGAGATGGGGCTGGACGAACGGAAAATCATCAAGCTCGCCTCGAACGAGAACCCGCTCGGCATCTCGCCGAAGGCGAAAGCCGCGGTCAAGAAGGCACTCGCGGATGGCGCGCGTTACCCCGATGGCAATGCCTTCCAGCTCAAGGCGGCGCTTGCGAGGCGCTACAAGGTGCCCGAGGAGTGCATCGTCGTCGGCAACGGCTCGAACGATTTGCTGGAGCTCGTTGCGGGAGCCTTTCTCGCCCCCGGCCGCGCCGCGGTGTACTCGCAGCACGCCTTCGCGGTCTATCCGCTCGCGACCGAGGCGCGCGGCGCGAGGGGCATCGTGGTGCCGGCGAAGAACTACGGTCACGACCTTCCCGCGATGCTCGCCGCGATCACGCCGGAGGTGCGCGTCGTCTTCATTGCCAACCCGAACAATCCGACCGGCACATTCGTCCCCGGCAAGGAGCTGGAGGACTTCATCTCGCGGGCACCGCGCGACGTCGCGGTCGTGGTCGACGAGGCCTATACGGAATATCTGCCGCCCGAATGCCGCTACGACAGCGTGGCCTGGCTGAAGACGTTCCCGAATTTCGTCCTCACACGAACCTTCTCCAAGGTCTACGGCCTGGCGGGCCTGAGGGTGGGCTTCGGGCTCATGCATCCGCAAGTCGCGGATCTGCTCAACCGCGTGCGCCAGCCGTTCAACGTCAACAGCCTCGCGCTCGCCGCCGCGACCGCCGCGCTCGACGACAGGAAATTCGTCGCGAAGAGCACCAGGATGAACCGCGCCGGCATGGCGCGGCTCGAACGCAGCTTCAAGGCGCTCGGGCTCGAGTACATCCCGTCTTGCGCCAATTTCGTGAGCTTTTGCCTGCCGCGCAGGAACGGGGAGTCCCTGGCCGGCGCGGTGTACGGGAAGCTCTTGCGCCAGGGCGTGATCGTCAGGCCGGTGGCCGGTTACGGCATGCCCGACCACCTGCGGGTCACGGTCGGCACGCCGAAAGAAAACGAAAAATTCCTCAAAGCGCTGAGAGCGGCGCTCGACGGCTGATGGCGCGCATCGAAAAGCTCGTCGTCGTCGGCGTCGGCCTCATCGGCGGCTCGTTCGCGCTCGCGCTGAAGGGGGCGGGTGCGGTCGGCCGCGTGATCGGCGTCGGCCGCGGCGCGAGCAATATCCGCCGCGCGATGGAGCTCGGGATCATCGACGCGGCGGGTGCGCTCGACGCGACCACGCTCGGGGACGCGGATCTCGTGCTTCTGGCCGCGCCGGTCGGGCAGATGCCCTCGATCATGCGCTCGATCGCGCCGCGGCTCGGCGCCAGGACCGTCGTGACCGACGCCGGAAGCACCAAGCAGGACGTGGTCGAGCTGGCCCGGCGCGAGCTCAAAACGTCGCTTGCGCGCTTCGTGCCGGGGCATCCGATCGCGGGTACCGAGAAGAGCGGCGCCGAGGCCGCTTTCGCCGAGCTCTACCGGAATCGCAGGGTGGTGCTCACCCCGCTCGAGGAAAACGAGCCGCGCGCGGTCGCCCTTGCGCGCGCCTCCTGGGAGCGGTGCGGCGCGAGCGTGTCCGAGCTGAAGCCCGAAGTGCACGATGCGGTGCTGGCCGCCGTGAGCCACCTGCCGCACGTGCTGGCCTACGCGCTGGTCGATCAGGTCGCCCGCCAGCATAACGCGGAACAGCTTTTTTCCTTCGCGGCGGGCGGGTTCCGCGATTTCACGCGCATCGCCTCGAGCCATCCGGAGATGTGGCGCGACATCTGCCTCGCCAACCGCAGGGCGCTGCTCGCCGAGCTCGGCCGTTACCGCGGCGAGCTGGAGGAAATTCGCGTCATCCTGGAGCGCGGCGACGCCCAAGCGCTCGAGAAGCTGTTCTCGGGGGCCCGTGCCGCGCGCGAACGCTGGCTGAAAGACGAGGAGCGATGAATTACGTGGTCGAGCCGGGCGGCGCGCTCGCGGGGAGCCTGCGCGTGCCGGGCGACAAGTCGATCTCGCACCGCTCGATCATGCTGGGCGCGATCGCCGAGGGCGAAACCCGGGTGAGCGGCTTTCTCGAGGGCGAGGACGCGCTTGCGACCCTGAACATCTTCCGCGCGCTCGGCGTGCGCATCGACGGCCCGCAGGGTGGAAACGTGACCGTGCACGGCGTAGGCCTGCGCGGACTGAGGGCGGCCGGCAAAGTGCTCGACTGCGGCAACTCGGGCACCTCGATGCGGCTCACCGCCGGGCTGCTCGCCGGTCAGGCTTTCGACAGCGAGCTGAGCGGCGACGAAAGCCTGCGGCGCCGGCCGATGCGGCGCATCGCCGAGCCGCTCGGACGGATGGGGGCCCGGATCGAGACGGCCGAGGGCGGCAAGCCGCCGCTCAGGATCCGCGGCAATCCACGCCTCAAGGGAATCGACTACGCGACCCCCGTGGCGAGCGCGCAGGTGAAGTCCTCGCTCCTGCTCGCCGGGCTCTACGCCGAAGGCGAGACGCGCGTCACCGAGCCCGCGCCGACGCGCGATCACACCGAGCGGATGCTCGCCGCTTTCGCCCATCCGGTGCACCGCGACGGCGACTCCGTGCGCGTCTCGCCGGGTCCGCTCAAGGCGACCGCCCTCGCGGTTCCGGCGGACATCTCATCCGCGGCGTTCTTCATGGTGGGGGCGAGCATCGCGCCCGGTTCGGATGTGACGCTGACCGGTGTCGGGATGAATCCGACGCGCGCGGGCGCGGTGGACATCCTGAGGCTGATGGGCGCCGACATCGCCGTGCTGAACGAGCGCAGCGCGGGCGGCGAGCCGCTCGCCGATCTTCGGGTACGCCACGCAAGGCTCATCGGCGTCGCCATTCCCGGTCGGCTGGTGCCGCCCGCGATCGACGAGTTCCCGGCGCTCTTCATCGCCGCGGCCAACGCCGAGGGCGAAACCACCCTCGCGGGCGCGGCGGAACTGCGCGTGAAGGAATCGGACCGCATTCAGGCGATGGCGGACGGGCTCGCCGCGCTCGGGGTGGCGGCCGCGCCCACCGCCGACGGCATCCGCATCCGCGGCGGAAAATACGCCGGCGGAAAGATCGCCTCGCGGGGCGACCACCGCATCGCGATGTCCTTCGCCATGGCGGCGCTACGGGCGAGCGAGCCGATCGAGGTCGAGGACTGCGCCAATGTCGCCACCTCGTTCCCCGGTTTTGTCGAGCTGGCGCGCGCGGCCGGGCTGCGCATCCGGTCGGTATGACTACCGAGTCCGTTCCGGTCATCGCGATCGACGGCCCGTCGGCGTCGGGAAAAGGCACCGTCGCGCAGGAAGTCGCAAAGGCGCTGGGTTTCAATTATCTCGACAGCGGCGCTCTGTATCGCCTCGTGGCGCTTGCCGCGATGCGCGAAGGCATCGACGCCGGCGACGAGGAGAAGGTCGCTGCCCTCGCGGTCCGGCTCCCGGTTCGCTTCGAAGGCGGGGACATCCTGCTCGACGATGAGCGGGTGACGGACGCGATTCGCTCCGAGGCATGCTCGGCGGCGGCCTCCAGGGCTGCCGCGCTGCCCGCGGTGCGCCGGGCCTTGCTGGAGAGGCAGCGATCCTTTCGCAAACCCCCGGGGCTGGTGGCCGAAGGGCGCGACATGGGCTCGGTCGTGTTTCCCGACGCGCGCCTCAAAGTGTTCCTCACCGCAAGCCCCGAGTCCCGGGCGGAACGGCGCTATAAACAGTTGAAAGAAAAAGGAATCGCTGCTACACTTCCCGGCCTTCTGCAGGATTTGCGCGAGCGCGACGCACGCGATGCGTTGCGCAGCGTGGCGCCTCTCAAGCAAAGCCCCGGGGCGCGGCTGCTCGATACCACATCGATGAGCGCCGCGCAGGCGACCGCCCATATCGTGGGCTGGTACCACGGGGCGAACGGGTGACACGAAGCCCAGCCCGACAGTGGCTTGGCTTTTTGTTGTGAATCAACGAACCCCGTCCCAGGACGGGCATGTGCAGGTAGTTTCCTTTCTATGCCGAATGCAACCCCCGCAGTGGCTCCCCAGGAGAATTTTGCCGCCCTGTTCGAAGAAAGCCTCACGCGCAAGGAGATGCGCAACGGCGAAGTGATCACCGCGGAAGTCGTCCGCGTCGACATGAATTTCGTCGTCGTCAACGCCGGGCTGAAATCCGAATCCTTCATCGCCATCGAGGAGTTCAAGAACGACAAGGGCGAAGTCGAGGTCAAGCCCGGCGATTTCGTCAGCGTCGCCATCGAGGCCCTCGAAGACGGCTACGGCGAGACGCGCCTGTCGCGCGACAAGGCGAAGCGCCTCGCCGCGTGGCTCGACCTGGAGAAATCCCTGGAGAGCGGAGCGCTCGTGAAGGGCATCATCGCGGGCAAGGTGAAGGGCGGGCTCACGGTCATGACCAACGGCATCCGCGCTTTCCTCCCCGGGTCGCTGGTGGACATCCGTCCGGTCAAGGACACCGCGCCCTACGAGGGCAAGGAGATGGAGTTCAAGGTCATCAAGCTCGACCGCAAGAGAAACAACGTGGTCGTGTCGCGCCGCGCCGTGCTCGAAGCTTCCCAGGGCGCGGAGCGCGAGGCGCTGCTCGCGAACCTGCAGGAAGGCGCCACCGTCAAGGGCGTCGTCAAGAACATCACCGACTACGGCGCGTTCGTGGATCTCGGCGGCATCGACGGCCTGCTGCACATCACCGACCTTGCCTGGCGGCGCGTGAAGCATCCCTCGGAGGTGCTCGCCGTCGGCGACGAGGTCACGGCGAAGGTGCTCAAGTTCGACACCGAGAAGAACCGCGTTTCGCTCGGGCTGAAGCAGCTCGGCGAGGACCCGTGGGTGGGCTTGTCGCGCCGCTATCCCGCGGGAACGCGCCTTTTCGGCAAGGTCACGAACCTCACGGACTACGGCGCCTTCGTCGAAGTCGAGCAGGGCATCGAGGGCCTCGTGCACGTGTCCGAGATGGACTGGACCAACAAGAACGTGCATCCGTCCAAGGTGGTCGCGCTCGGCGACGAGGTGGAGGTCATGATCCTCGAGATCGACGAGGAACGCCGCCGCATCTCCCTCGGGATGAAGCAGTGCCTGCCGAACCCGTGGGAAGAGTTCTCGATGAACTTCAAGAAGGGGGACAAAGTCCGCGGCCCGATCAAGTCGATCACCGACTTCGGCATCTTCATCGGCCTGCCGGGCGGCATCGACGGGCTGGTGCATCTTTCGGACCTGTCCTGGACCCTGCCCGGCGAAGAGGCTGTGCGCAATTTCAAGAAGGGTGATGAAATCGAGGCGCAGGTGCTGTCGATCGACGTCGAGCGCGAGCGTATTTCGCTCGGCATCAAGCAGCTCGAGGGCGATCCGTTCAACAATTTCATCGCCGGCCACGAGAAGGGCAAGCTCGTTTCGGGCACCGTCAAGTCGGTGGACGCCAAGGGCGCGGCGATCGTGCTGACGGGCGAGGTGGAAGGTTACCTGCGCGCCTCCGAGATTTCGCGCGACCGCGTCGAGGACGCCCGCAATCACCTCAAAGAGGGCGACAGCGTCACGGCGATGGTCATCAATATCGACCGCAAGAACCGGACCGTCAATCTTTCGATCAAGGCCAAGGACCTCTCCGAGGAGAACGAGGCCATGGCGAAGCTCCAGAGCGAGAACGCCGCCAGCACCGGCAGCACCAGCCTGGGCGCGCTGCTGAAGGCGAAACTGGAAAACAAGAACACCTAATCGAGGTCAGGCATGACCAAGTCCGAACTGATTGCCAAACTGGCGGCGCGCTACGCGCAGCTCGTCGCCAAGGATGCCGAGTTCGCGGTCAAGATGATCCTCGACGCGATGACGCAGAGCCTGGTCAAGGGCCAGCGCATCGAGATCCGCGGCTTCGGCAGTTTCGGGCTCAATCACCGTCCGGCGCGCGTCGGCCGCAACCCGAAATCGGGCGAGAGAGTCCACGTGCCGGAGAAATTCGTGCCGCACTTCAAGGCGGGCAAGGAGCTGCGCGAACGGGTCGACCGGAAATAAGGAGACCCGGCCGGCGGCTCACGGACGGCGGCATCGACGAGGTGCCGCCGTTTTCGCTTTAGGCCCGGGCGATGCATGAAAATCGTTACCTATCTGTCGTGGCTGCTGCGGGGGCTCATTTTTCTGGCGCTGCTCCTTTTCGCGCTCAAGAACACGGACCCCGTAACGCTGCACCTGTTTCTCGGCGAAACGTGGCAAATGCCGCTGATTCTCGTTTTGCTTGCGTTTTTCGCGCTCGGCACCGCGCTCGGCGTTCTCGCGTGCCTCGCGCGCCTGCTGCGTCAGCGGCTCGAGATCATCGGTCTCAAGCGCGGCCTGCGCCCGAAAAGTCCGGTTGACTGGACGCCACCGCCGCCGGAATGAGTTCATGGATTTCGAGCTCTGGTGGCTGTTCGGATTTGCGCTCTTCTTCGGGCTGGGTTGGCTCGCGGCGCGCATCGACATCAAGCAGTTGCTGTCGGAATCGCGGCGGCTTCCGCGCTCCTATTTCACGGGCCTCAATTTTCTGCTCAACGAGCAGCCGGACAAGGCGATCGAGGCGTTCATCGAGGTGGTGAAGGTCGATCCCGAGACGGTCGAGCTGCACTTCGCGCTGGGGAGCCTGTTCCGCCGGCGCGGCGAGACCGAGCGCGCCATCCGCATGCACCGCAATCTGCTCGAGCGCTCCGACCTCGGGCCGGAGCAGCGGACGCACGCCATGGTCGAGCTGGGCCAGGACTACCTCAAGGCCGGGTTGCTCGATCGCGCCGAAGAAGTGTTTCTCAAGCTCAAGGACTCTTCGCACCGCGCCGAGTCGCTCAAATTTCTGCTCGAGATCTATCAGCAGGAGAAGGACTGGCTGAAGGCAATCGGCATTGCGCACGAGCTGGAAAAGGATTCCGGACAATCCTCGCAAAAGGAGATCGCACATTACTACTGCGAGCTCGCGATTTCGCAGACCACGCATTCGCGACCGGAAGAGGCGAGGCGTCATCTGGATTCGGCGCTTGCCGCCCACCGCAAGTGCGTCCGCGCCAACATGATCTTGGGCGATCTCGCCGCGGCTGCGGGGGATCGGGCCGGCGCCATCGACGCCTGGAAGCAAATAGAACAGCAAAGTCCGGCCTATCTCGCGCTCGTTGCGCAACGCCTGCTCGAGAGCTACCGGGCGCTCGGGCGCGCCGGAGAGGGCCTGACGCTGCTGCGCGGCTACCTGGCCAGCTTTCCGTCGCTCGACTTGCTCGATGTCGCGTTCCAGTCCACCCTCGACGTGGAGGGCGCCGACGCCGCCTACAAGCTGGTCAAGGACGAACTGCGGCGCAACCAGACGCTGCTCGGCCTGGACAAGCTGCTCGAAGCGCAGATCCTCGCGGCGCCGGCGGAGCGGCGCCACGATCTGGAGCTGGTGAAGAACCTCGTCCACAGCCACACGCGGCGCCTCGCGCGCTACCGCTGCGGGAGCTGCGGCTTCCAGGCGCGGCAGTTCCACTGGCATTGCCCGGCGTGCGGCGGCTGGGAGACCTACCCGCCGAAGCGCAGCGAAGAGTTCGAGCTCACGCCGTGAAAATAACGATTATCGGCACCGGGTACGTCGGTCTGGTCACGGGGGCCTGCCTCGCGGAGGTCGGCAACGACGTGCTGTGCCTGGATCTGGACGAAGCCAAGATCGCCGCGCTCAACGACGGCGTGCTCCCCATCCATGAGCCGGGGCTGCTCGAGATAGTCAGAGGCAACCGCGCCGCGGAGCGGCTGCAGTTCACCACCGATGTCGCGCGCTCGGTCGGCTTCGGCGTGCTGCAGTTCATCGCCGTGGGTACTCCACCCGAGGAGGACGGCTCGGCCGACCTCGAGCACGTGCTCGCGGCTGCCGCGAATATCGGCCGGCACATGACCGAGTACCGCGTCGTGGTGAACAAATCGACCGTTCCGGTCGGCACCGCAGACAAAGTCCGCGATACCGTCGCGGCGGAGCTGAGACGGCGCGGAATCAGTCCTCCCTTCGCGGTCGTTTCGAACCCGGAGTTCCTCAAGGAAGGCGCGGCGGTCGAGGACTTCATGCGCCCGGACCGGGTGGTGATCGGCTCGGACGACGCGCGCGCGACCCAGATCATGCGCGCCCTGTACGCCCCGTTCCAGCGCAGCCACGAGCGGCTGATCGTGACCGATGTGCGCTCGGCCGAGCTCACCAAGTACGCCGCCAACGCCATGCTCGCGACGCGCATCTCCTTCATGAACGAGCTTGCCAACCTCGCCGAGCGGCTCGGCGCCGACGTCGAGGAGGTGCGCAAAGGAATCGGCGCCGATCCGCGCATCGGCTATCACTTTCTTTACGCCGGCGCGGGCTACGGCGGCTCCTGTTTTCCGAAGGACGTGAAGGCCCTGATCCGCACCGCGGCCGAGGCGGGAAGCACCCTGCCCATCTTGCAGGCCGTGGAGCAGGTGAACGATGCGCAGAAGCAGTTGCTCGCGGCCAGGATCCTCGCGCGTTTCGGCGGCAAGCTGGCCGGCCGGCGCATCGCGGTCTGGGGGCTCGCCTTCAAGCCCAACACCGACGACATGCGGGAAGCCTCGAGCCGCGTCCTGATCGAGGAGTTGCTCTCCAAAGGCGCGACGGTCGCCGCGTACGATCCGGTGGCGATGCCGGCCGCGCGGCGCGTCTTCGAGGGCCTCAAAGGCATCGGCTACGCGGATTCGCCGCTCGCCGCGCTCGACGGCGCCGACGCGCTCGCCATCGTCACCGAGTGGAAGGAATTTCGCAGTCCCGACTTCAAGGCGATCCGCGCGCGGCTGAAGACGCCGGCGATCTTCGACGGGCGCAATCTCTACGATCCCGACGAGCTCGCGCGTTGCGGGCTGGAGTACTATCCGATCGGACGGGCTGCCCGAAGGATGCAAAAGTGAAATCGGAAAGACTGATTTTCTCCGAGCTGAACAAGGCGCGCATCCTGGTGGTCGGCGACGTGATGCTCGACCGCTACTGGTTCGGAGAGGTGAGCCGCATTTCCCCGGAAGCGCCGGTGCCCATCGTCAAGGTCGAACGCACGGAGGAGCGTCCCGGGGGCGCGGCGAACGTGGCGCGAAACGCCGCGGCGCTCGGTTCCGATGTCGCCCTTCTGTCCGTTGTCGGCGAGGACGAGCCGGGCGGGACGCTCAGGCAGCTCATCGAGGATGCCGGCATCGCGGCGAGTCTGCACCGCGACGGCTCCATCGCCACGACGGTCAAACTCCGCGTGGTCGGCCGGCAGCAGCAACTGCTGCGCATCGATTTCGAGACTCCGCCCAGCCGCGAAGTGCTGCTCGACAAGCTTGCCGACTACCGCCGCATGATCGCGGACCGGAACGTGATCATCCTTTCCGACTACGGCAAGGGCGGACTCACGCACATCGCCCAGATGATCGAGCTCGCTCGCGCCCAGGGCAAGGCGGTGCTGGTGGATCCGAAGGGCGACGACTTTTCGCGCTACCGCGGCGCTACCATCGTGACGCCCAACCGGACCGAGCTGCGCGAAGTCGTCGGGCGCTGGAAGAATGAAGACGAGCTCGCCGCGAAGGCGCAAGGTTTGCGCGAGCAGCTTGGCCTGCAGGCGCTGCTCGTCACCCGCAGCGAAGAGGGCATGACGCTGTACGAGCAGGGCGGGAGGCGGCATGAGCCCGCCCGCGCCCGCGAGGTGTTCGACGTGAGCGGCGCCGGCGACACCGTGATCGCGACGCTCGGCGTGATGATCGGCGCCGGCCTGCCGCTGCACGACGCGGTCGCGCTCGCCAATCAGGCCGCCGGGATCGTGGTCGGCAAGCTCGGCACCGCCGTCGTCCGTCCGGAAGAGCTGCTCGCGGCGCTGGGACAGGGCTGAAGGAGACGCGAACGACATGTATTGCGTGGTCACCGGCGCCGCGGGCTTCATAGGCTCGAACCTGGTCCGCGCGCTGAACGCGCGCGGCGAAACGCAGATTCTCGCCGTGGACGATCTCAAGCGCGGCGACAAGTTCCGCAACCTTGCGGTCTGCGAAATCGCCGATTTTTTCGACAAGGACGATTTTCTCGGGCGCGTCGCCCGCGGCGAATTCGCCGGGACGGTCGACGCGGTGTTCCATCAGGGAGCGTGTTCCGACACCACCGAGACCGACGGCCGCTTCATGATGGAGAACAACTACCGCTATTCGATGGCGCTGCTCGATTTCTGCGTCGAGGACGAGATACCGCTGATCTATGCGTCCTCGGGGGCGGTCTACGGGGCGGGCACGACCTTCCGCGAGGAGCGCCGCTTCGAGGCGCCGCTCAACGTCTACGGATATTCGAAGTTCCTGTTCGATCAGGCGGTGCGGCGCCGTCTCGGCGAAGCGGGCGCCCAGATCGCCGGCTTCCGCTACTTCAACGCGTACGGACCGAACGAGTGGCACAAGGAGCGCATGGCTTCGGTGGCCTGGCACTTCTTCAATCAGTACCGTGCCGAGAAACGGGTGCGCCCGTTCGTCGGCTCGGGCGGCTATGCCGACGGCGAGCAGCGACGCGACTTCGTCTCGGTCGAGGATGTCGTCAAGGTCAACCTGCACTTCCTCGATCACCCGGAGCTGTCGGGCATCTTCAACGTGGGCACGGGGCGCGCGCAGAGTTTCAACGAGGTCGCCGTGGCAACCATCAACGCCTGCCGGCGCGCCGCGGGCGAGAAGCCGCTCAGCCTCGACGAGATGCGCAGGCAGGGCCTCATCGAGTACGCGCCGTTTCCGGAATCATTGAAGGGCAAGTACCAGCACTTCACCCAGGCCGACATCGGGGCCCTGCGCCGCGTGGGCTACGCGGCGCCGTTCCTCTCGGTCGAAGAGGGCGTCGAGCGCTACTGCCTGCACCTGCTCGGCGACGCGAAACCGGCCGCACCGCGGTAGCACCGCTCCACGGCGGGTGAACCGCCGCGCCGCATGGGATATCATAGGAGCATGGACCGCAATCCCGCCTTGACTTACGAGACCATTGAAGACACGGTGGGCGATACGCCTCTGGTGCGGTTGCAGCGCCTGCCGGGCAAGACTTCGAACATTGTGCTGTGCAAGCTCGAGGGTAACAACCCGGCTGGATCGGTGAAGGACAGGCCTGCGATGTCGATGATCGTGCGCGCCGAGAAGCGCGGCACGATCAGGCCGGGGGACGTGCTGATCGAGCCGACCAGCGGCAACACCGGCATCGCCCTCGCCATGGCGGCAGCGATTCGCGGCTACCGCATGATCCTGGTCATGCCGGAGCACCTTTCGCTGGAGCGGCGCCAGACCATGCGCGCCTTCGGCGCGGAGATCATCCTGACGCCGAAATCGGGCGGCATGGAAACGGCCCGCGACCTTGCCGAGAAAATGGAGCGCGAAGGCAAGGGACGGATCCTCGATCAGTTCGCCAATCCGGACAATCCGCTCTCGCACTACGAGGGCACGGGACCGGAGATCTGGCGCGACACCAAGGGGACGATCACGCATTTCATCAGCAGCATGGGCACGACCGGCACCATCATGGGCTGTTCGCGGTTCTTCAAGGAGAAGAACCCGAAGATCCAGATCGTCGGCTGCCAGCCCGAGGAGGGATCGCAGATCCCCGGCATCCGCAAATGGGCCGAGGCCTACCTGCCGAAGATCTACGAGCGGCCGCGCGTCGACCGGCTGGAGTACGTGAGCCAGGCCGACGCCGAAGAGATGGCCCGCCGCATGGCGCGCGAAGAGGGGATCTTCGCGGGAATTTCCTCCGGCGGCGCGCTCGCCGTCGCGCTGAGGGTTTCGCGCGAAATCGAGAACGCAACCATCGTATCGATCGTCTGCGACCGCGGCGACCGCTACCTCTCCACGGGCGTCTTTCCAGACTGAAGGCGTTTACCGCGCAAGCGAATGACGCCGATTCTCGCGTTCGATATCGAGACGGTGCCGGATGTCGCCGGCCTGCGCCTGCTCCACGGGCTGGATTCCGGCCACAGCGACCGCGATGTCGCCCAATTCGCCCTCCAGCAGCGGCGCGCCCAGACCGGGCAGGATTTCCTGCCGCTGCATCTGCATCGCGTGGTGGCGATCGCCTGCGCGCTGCGGGAAGCGGACTCCTTCCGCTGCTGGTCGCTGGGCTCGGCGGCCGACGTTCGATCTGCCGGTGCTCAATTACCGCGCCATGCTCCACGGCGTGAGCGCGCCGCGATTCTGGGAATGGGGGGACGAGGACAGGTCGTTCAACTACAACAACTATCTCAGCCGCTATCACAAGCGTCACATCGATTTGATGGATCTGCTCGCGTTTTACCAGGGCCGCGGAGTTTCTCTCGACGAATTCGCGCAGCTGCTCGGGTTTCCGGGAAAGCTCGGCATGGACGGATCGAAGGTCTGGGAGGCGTTCCAATCCGGAGGGGTCGACGCCATCCGGAATTATTGCGAGACGGACGCCGCCAACACCTACCTCGTGTTCCTGCGCTTCCAGCTCCTGCGCGGCGCCTACGACGAGGCGCTTTACCGGCGCGAGCTCGAGTTGGTCCGCA
>WNGH01003042.1_pt1 | contig 18860 bp, 15 predicted proteins | sample 5400631 | NCBI WGS metagenome assembly WNGH01 (sample SAMN13153373, study PRJNA577476) | soil metagenome | isolation source: 115 cm soil or saprolite under Garry oak tree replicate 1 | place: USA:California | collected 2016-06-15
GGGCGCGTCGCCGCTCCTTCCGGCGCAGCTCTCGGTCCCCAACTTCACCACCATCGTCAGCACGGTGGTGGATAACCTCGGCACCTACGCGCCCTGCACCACCGCCGCCGCCTGCGCCGCGAATGCGGCCGCGAATTTCACCGGCCTGTACGACAGTTTTTCCTGCACCGGCGGCACGACGGTCGGTACCACAACAACCCTGGGAACCGACGCGTTCTGCGAGACCAACGCGGCCTGCGCGACCCGCGCCAGCGGCTTCGGCGGATTCTCGAGCTATTCCTGCACGGGCGGCAACACCGTCACTGGGGCCAGCGGGAGCACTAACAGCACGACATGCTATGCGAACGTCGCAGCATGCCAGACCGGCGGCGCCACGGAACTGCCCGGCTTCACGAGTTATGCCTGCACCTCTCCCGTGACCAACAGGTCGGCCACGGCAACCGATACAGCCTGCGACACAAACGCCACGTGCGTCAGCACCGCGTCGACGTACCTCCCGGGCTACTCAAGCTACAGCTGCGGCGCCGGTACAGTGGATCCCGGCACCGGAACGGGAACCGACAGCACGACGGTCTGCCACGACGCGACGGCGTGCGCCGCGGCGGCACAAGCGGCCTTCCCCTCTTCCTCCGGCTATACCACTTGGTCGTGCGCGGGCGGCTCGACCACCAGCGTGCAGACCGGCACCATCGCCAACAGTGCCGGATGCCTGTCCTGCGCCGCCGCAGGGGCGTCCCTTTTCCCGGCCCCTTCCGGCGCGACCAGTTCCTATACCTGCACCGGCGGGAGTACCGGCGGATGCTCGGCCGGAACCGCCAAAGGATATACGGTCACTGCGACAGCGACCTGCACCGGCTCGGGGAAACTCGGGCAGACGATGACCGCGATCGGGGGCACTTGCACCGCCGTAGGTTTCGCCAGAAACCGACTCGTCACTGGCAGCACCGCGACCTGCAGCGGCTCGAACAATATGTACACCATCACCGGGACCACGGCGGCCTGCGGCAGCGGCAGCCTGATCAACCAGACGATGCAGGGGACCAACAGCTGCCTCTCGAACCAGACCCAGCAGGGGATCAAGGCGGTCAGCACGGTGACGCCCCTCGCGACGTTCACGGCGCCGTCATCGGTCAACTATGCGGACGAGTGGGCGCGTTTTCTTTACACCACCGACGTGGTCGACCTCGCGGGCCAGCAGAACGTCGCCACGTTCACGATCGACGTCTTCAAGGACCACCAGGACCCGGCCGAAACCGCGCTGCTCTTCAACATGGCGAAATACGGCGGCGGCATCTATTTCCAGGCGACCAACGAGGACGCGATCGTCAAGGCGCTGAGCCAGATCATGATCGAGATCCAGTCGGTCAACACGGTGTTCGCCTCGGCGAGCCTGCCGATCAGCTCCGCCAACCGCGCGCAGAACGAGAACCAGGTGTTCATCGGCATGTTCCGCCCGGACGGCAGCGCCAACCCGCGCTGGTACGGCAACCTCAAGAAGTACCAGGTCGGAATATTCAGCGGCAATACGGGCCTCGCCGACGCGAGCTCGCCGCCGATCAACGCGGTATCGAGCCAGACGGGCTTCGTGCAGGCTTGCGCCAAGAGCTTCTGGACCGTGGACAGCGGCGCCTACTGGCTGTTCCAGAACGGCAGTTCCGGCCAGTGCGCGACCTCGGGAACCAGCACGTTCTCCGACTCGCCCGACGGCCCTCAGGTCGAGAAGGGCGCCGCCGCAGAGGTGCTGCGCCGGGGCAATAACCCGCCCACGACAGCGGGCGTGCAATCTCCCTTGCCCTCGGTCAACCGGACGATGTACACCTGCGTGGACTCGGCCAGTTGCTGCGAGTCGCCCGCAACCTGCGCCGGCATCACCGCCGCGCAGAAGGCCGTCGAGCTCGTCACCTTCAACACGACCAATGTGTCGAAGACCCAGCTCGGCAGCGCGACGATGACCGACCTCGAGCGCGACAACATCATCGCCTTCACGCGCGGCCAGGACCTCTTCGACCAGAACACCAACGCCAACGCCAACGACATCCGGCCCTCGATCCACGGCGACGTGGCGCACTCGCGTCCACTGCCGGTGAACTACGGCGGCACCACGGGCGTGGTGCTTTACTACGGGGCCAACGACGGCACATTTCGCGCCTTGAACGGCGGCAACGGCAAGGAGATCTGGTCGTTCATCGCTTCCGAGCACCATGCCAAGCTGAAGCGGCTCACGGACAATTCGCCGCCCATCCGGTATCCGAACCAGGACCCGGTGCCGGCCGGCGCAATCGCCAAGGATTACTTCTTCGACGGCACGCCGGGGTTGTTCCAGAACGCTGTCAACTCGAAGATCTGGATCTACCCCTCCATGCGCCGCGGCGGGCGGATGCTCTATGCGTTCGACGTTACCAGCTCGACGACGCCGGTCCTGAAGTGGCGCGTCGGCTGCAGCAATTCGAGCATGGCCGATACCGCGAGCTGCACCACGGGCTTCGGGCAGATGGGCCAGACCTGGTCCATCCCCGCGGTCGCCCTGGTGAAGGGCTTCTCCAGCAACGTCAACTCGCCCGTGATCATCATGGGCGGCGGTTACGACACTTGCGAAGACCAGGATGCCGCGCCCAACACGAGCTGCGATCCGACGACTCAGAAGGGTAACGCCGTCTACGTCATCAATGCCGCTACCGGCGCGCTGATCAAGTCGTTCACCACGCGCGGCAGCGTGACGGCGGATGTCACGCTGGTCGACCGCGACTTCGACGGCTTCGCGGACCACGCCTACGTGGCGACCACCAGCGGCAGCATCTACCGCATCGACTTCGTCGACCCGAGCAACGTATCCACGACCCGCGTGAGCACGGACTGGACGATCAATGAGGTGGCCCGCACCAGCGGCGCCAACCGCAAGTTCCTGTTCTCGCCCGCGGTGCTGCCCGCGACCGGCAAGATGTTCATCACCATGGCCACCGGCGATCGCGCCTTCGACCAGCGTGGTCACCGGCACTAGGGTCGACCTGGATTCGTCCTCGATGGCGAACTTCACCACCGCGACGACCTGCAGCGACACATCGGCGGAAGCGCTCGGCAAGAAAGGCTGGTTCTTCGATCTCAACAGCGCCACCGGCGAGCAGGCGGTGACCTCCTCCGCCATCTTCGGCGGCCTGGTGTTCTTCAGCACCAATCACCCGGTTCCAACGCCCCCCGGCGCCTGCGCCCAGGACCTCGGCGAGGCGCGCGGCTACGCGGTTAACTTGCTGAACGCGTCGGGCGCGGTCGGTGTCGCCGGAATCTGCAGCGGCAACCGCTCGGGCGTCTTCACCGGCGGCGGCCTGCCGCCGTCGCCTTCGTTCGGCACGCCGAGCGTCGACGGAAAAGATGTGACCGTCTGCATCGGCTGCATCAACCGCGACACCGGCAGCGGGTCCATCATCGAACCGACGAAGCAGAAACCGTCGATTACCCAGAAGCGCTCGCGGCTCTACTGGTACAGGAAGGGCGATCAGTAGAGCGCCGGCGGCGCTCCGCAAGGGCCGGGATCTTCCCGGCCCTTTTTGTTTCAGCGCTGCTTGTGCCGCGCCAGCTCGCGCGGCAGCGTGAAGACCACGCTCTCGGTGATGCCCTCCAGCGGCCGCACGCTCTCGGCGCCCAGCGCCTTCAGCCTCTCGATCAGCTCGCTCACCAGGACCTCGGGCGCCGAGGCGCCCGCGGTGACGCCGATGCGCCGCTTGCCGGCGAGCCACTCGGGCCGCAGGTCGGCGGCGCTGTTCACCATGTAGGCCTGCGCGCCGATGTTCCGCGCGACCTCGCGCAGGCGGTTCGAGTTCGAGCTGTTGGGCGAGCCCACCACGATCACCACGTCGCACTGCGGCGCCATGAACTTGACCGCGTCCTGGCGGTTCTGCGTCGCGTAGCAGATGTCGTCGCGCTTCGGGCCGCGAATGCCGGGGAAACGCGCCTTGAGCGCCTGCACCATCACCGCCGCGTCGTCCACCGAAAGCGTGGTCTGCGTCACATAGGCGAGCTTGTCGGGCGACGACGTCTTCAGCGCCTGGACGTCCTCCACCGTCTCGACCAGGTGGATGCCGCGCTCGGCCTGGCCCACCGTACCCTCGGCTTCGGGGTGGCCGCGGTGGCCGACCATCACGATCTCGTAGCCCGCCTTGAGCATCTTCGCCACCTCGATATGCACCTTGGTCACCAGCGGGCAGGTGGCGTCGAACACCTTGAGGCCGCGCCGCTCGGCGTCCGCCTGCACCGCCTTGGAGACGCCGTGGGCGCTGAAGATCACCGTCGCGCCCGGCGGCACCTCGTCCAGCTCCTCGACGAACACCGCGCCCTTGGCGCGCAGGTCTTCCACCACGTACTTGTTGTGCACGATCTCGTGGCGCACGTAGATCGGCGCGCCGAACTGCTCGAGCGCGCGCTCGACGATCTCGATGGCACGCTCGACGCCGGCGCAAAAGCCGCGGGGGTTGGCTAGCAGGACGTCCACTGGAAGAAGGATTTTGTCAGAAAAACATCAACTCAATCGTTTTGCGTAGGCCGCATCGAAAGCCGCCTCGAGCTGCGGGTGCACGCCGCGCAGGCGGTCGACGACGCTCTTCGCCCATTCGAAGTACTCGCGGCGCCGCTTCAGGTCCCACTGCGCCGGCGGGCGCGCGGTGACGTCGCGCAGATTGCAGATCTTGTCGGCGAGCTTCACCAGCTTTGCCTCGCGGCTGATCGAGGCCGCGTGCTCGATCTGCAGGCGCTTGCGCTCGGCCTTGGGAAGCTCCTTGTCGTCGGTGACCTCGGCCACGATGCGCGCGATCCGCGGCCCGAAGGCCTTCTCCAGCTCCCCGGGCGTGGTAGCCGTGTCTTCCACCGTGTCGTGCAGCAGCGCCGCCGAAAGCACTTCGGCGTCGGTGACGCCGCCCTCGTTCACCAGGACATCGGCGAGCGCGATCGGATGATTGATATAGGGCGAGGCCTCGGCGTCCTTGCGCCGCTGGTCGCGGTGCTTGTGCGCGGCGAACGACAGCGCCTTAAGAAGAAGCGCCAGCTCGCTTTTCATTGAAAAGCAATCCTTCCAGGACCAGGAGCACCGCGCCCAGCGTGATCGCCGAGTCGGCGACGTTGAACGCCGGCCAGTGCCAGCCGAGGGCGTGGAAATCGAGAAAATCGACGACATGGCCGAAGCGCAGCCGGTCGATGACGTTGCCGAGCGCGCCGCCGAGGATCGAGGCGAGCCCCGCGCACAGCAGGTTTCTTCGCGGGTTCCGGAAAATCAGGATGCCGAGGATCACCACGGCGGCGAACGCGAACCCCACCAGCAGCGGCGTCTGCCATCCGGGCTCGCGGGCAAGGAAGCTGAAGGCGGCGCCCTTGTTGAACACCAGCACCAGGTTGAGGAACCCGGTCAGCTCGACTCGTTCGCCGGGGGCGAAGCGCGCGAGCATGACCCATTTCACCAGCTGGTCGGCGACCGCTACCGCGGCAGCCAGGCCGAACCAGTGCAGCGACTTATGCATGCTTTCGCGACTCGCCCGGACCCTTCAGATTGCTCACGCAGCGCCCGCACAGGCCCTCGCCGTTCACATCGGCGCGGTAGTGCCAGCAGCGGTCGCACTTGGGATAGGTGCTCGCCGCGACCTTTACCTGAAATTCACCTGCGCGATGAACGCGCGCCGCCGACGTCAGCAGCATGTACTTAAGCTCGTCCCCCAGGCTGTCGAGCGCATCGTAATCTGCGCCGCCGGCATGCAAGTCGGCCTCCGCCTGCAGCGAGGAGCCGATCCTGCCCGCGGCACGGAGCTCTTCGATGTTCTTCCGTACCGGGTCGCGCAACTCGCGAAGGCGCGACCATTTCGATATCAGGGCAGTCGCGTTGGAGGGTACCGGCACCGCGTGCAAGGTCTGAAAGAAAACGCTGTCTTCGCCCTTCCCCGCAAATACCTGCCATACCTCCTCCGCCGTGAACGAAAGCACCGGCGCCATCAACCTGACGAGGCTCTGGGTGATGTGCCATAGCGCGGTCTGCGCCGAGCGGCGCGGCAGCGAATCTGCGCCGCAGGTGTAGAGCCGGTCCTTGAGGATGTCCAGGTAGAAGGCGCCGAGGTCCTCGGAACAGAAGCTCAGCAGCCTCTGCGCCACGAGGTGGAACTGGTAGCGCGCATAGTCCGCTGCCGCCTGCTCCTGCATCTGCCCTGCCATCGCAAGCGCATAACGGTCGATCTCGACCATCCGGTCGGGCGGCACGGCATGCTTTGCCAGGTCGAAATCCGAGGCGTTGGCAAGCAGAAAGCGCAGCGTGTTGCGGATCCGCCGGTAGCTTTCCACCACCCGCTTCAGTATTTCGTCCGAGATGAACAGCTCGCCCGAGTAGTCGGTGCTCGCGACCCAGAGCCGCAGGATCTCGGCGCCGAGGGTGCTCGAGATTTTCTGCGGCGCGATCACGTTGCCTTTGGACTTGGACATCTTGCGGCCGTCGCCGTCGACGACGAAGCCGTGCGTGAGCAGGCTCCTGTAAGGCGGCGCCCCGTCCATCATGCACGCCGTGAGCAGCGAGGAATGGAACCAGCCGCGGTGCTGGTCCGAGCCCTCCAGGTACATGTCCGCCGGAAAGCTCGAGTCCTCGCGATGCGAGCGCCGCAAGACGGTGTAGTGCGTGGTCCCGGAGTCGAACCAGACGTCGAGCGTGTCGCGGCTCTTCTCGTATTTCGAGCTTTCGGCACCCAGCAACTCCTCGGCTGTCACGCTTTGCCAGGCTTCGATGCCGCCGCGCTCCACGCGCTTCGCCACTTGCTCCAGCAGCTCGGCCGTGCGCGGCTGCAGCGCCCCGCTCTCGCGCTGCAGGAAGAACGGCATCGGCACGCCCCACTGCCGCTGCCTCGACAGCGTCCAGTCCGGCCGGTTGGCGATCATGCCGTGCAGCCGCGCCTGACCCCATGAAGGGAAAAACTGCGTTTGCCCGATGCCGCGCAGCGCCGTTTCGCGAAGCGACTCCCCGCTAACTTTCTTGTCCATAGCGGCGAACCATTGGGTCGTCGCCCGAAGTATCAGCGGGGTCTTGTGCCGCCAGCAGTGCATGTAACTATGGGTGTAACTCGTTTTTGAAAATAACAAATTTTTTTCTTCCAAAAGCGAAATAATCTTTCCGTTCGCTTCCCAGATCGACAGCCCGCCGAACAGCGGCAGCGAAGCGGCGAATTTTCCGTCGCCCATCACCGGCGTGAGGATCTGGTCATCCTTCATGCCGTAGCGCCGGCAGGATTCGAAGTCCTCGACGCCGTAGGCGGGGGCCGAGTGCACGATCCCCGTGCCGGTTTCGGTGGTGACGTACTCGCCCAGGTAGACCGGCGATGTGCGGTCATAGAACGGGTGCTTGAACCGGATCAGCTCCAGCGCCCTGCCCTGGCATTGCCCGAGGACTTTGCCTGCGAGCCCGTAACGCTTCAGGCACGCCTCCCGCAACTCATCCGCCAGGATGAGGAGGCCTTTTTCGGTATCGACGAGGTCGTAGGTAAGCTCGGGATGGACGTTGAGCGCCTGATTGCCCGGAAGCGTCCAGGGCGTGGTGGTCCAGATGACTGCAAAAACCTGTTTCGTTGCTCTTGCGCCGAACGCTTTTTCCAGCTTTTGCAGATCGGCCTCGAAAACCTGAAAAGCGACATCTACCGCGGGATCCTTGCGGTCCTCGTACTCGACTTCGGCTTCGGCGAGCGCCGAGCCGCAGTCGAAGCACCAGTTGACCGGCTTCAGCCCGCGATAGATGTAGCCCTTCTGCAGCAGCGCGCCGAGAGCGCGGATTTCGTCGGCCTCGTTGCCGTAGGCCATGGTGAGGTAGGGGTTGTCCCAGTCGCCGAGCACGCCGAGGCGCTGGAAGTCGAGCTTCTGGCGCGCGATCTGCTCGGTGGCGAAGGCGCGGCAAAGCCGCTGCGTCTCGGCCGCGGGCAGGTTCTTGCCGTACTGCTTTTCTATCTGCACTTCGATCGGCATGCCGTGGCAATCCCAGCCCGGCACGTAGGGCGCATCGAAGCCCGCGAGGGACTTCGATTTCACGATGATGTCCTTGAGGATCTTGTTGACCGCGGTGCCGATATGTATGTCGCCGTTGGCGTACGGCGGGCCGTCGTGCAGCACGAAGCGCGGCCGCCCCTTGGCGAGCTGGCGCAGCCGGCGGTAGACGCCTTTGTCCTGCCACTGCCTGACCCAATCGGGCTCGCGTCTCGCGAGATCGCCGCGCATCGGGAAAGGCGTCTCGGGAAGGTTGAGCGTGTCTTTGTAATCAGCCATGGCTGGCGAAATATTCCTTCGCCCGGCGCACGTCGCGGGCGATCGCTTCCTTCAGCTGCGGCAGACCGGCATATTTTTCCTCGTCGCGCAGCTTCTCGAGGAAGCAGACCCGCAGATGCCTGCCGTACAGCTCTTCGGCGAGATTGAAAATATGGACTTCGAGCAGGGGCATGGCCAGCGGGTTGACCGTCGGGCGCCTGCCGATGCTCGCAACCCCAGGGCCGAAGTTCTCTACTTCAACGACATAAATTCCCGCGAGCGGCGGCGGACGGCGCAGCGGGATGTTGGCCGTGGGAAAGCCCAGGTCGCGGCCGAGCTTCGTGCCGTGCGCCACGCGCCCGCTGATCGAGTAGGTGTGGCCGAGCAGGCGCTCGGCCCGCCGCAACTCGCCCGCCTGGAGCGCCGCCCGCACCGCCGAGCTGGAAACGCGCTCGCCCTCGACGGCGACGTCGGCCATGGACTCGAGCCTGAAACCGTAGCGCCCGGCGGCCTCCTCCAGCGCGGCGTAATCGCCGGCGCGCCCCTTGCCGAAGCGAAAATCGCGCCCGACCCCCAGCCAGCGCACGCCGAGCCCGCGCACCAGCACCCGTTCGATAAATTGCGCGGCCGAAAGCGCGGCGAAGCGCGCATTGAAGCGCGCGACGTGGACGCGGCCGATTCCCGCCGCAGCCATGAGCTCGAGCTTGTCGCGCAAACGCGTCAGGCGCGCTGGCGCCGCGTCGCCGGCGAAGAATTCCCGGGGATGAGGCTCGAACGTGAGCACACAGGAGCCGATCTTCAATTCGCGCGCCTTGCTCGCAACCCGCTCGAGCAGCGCGCTGTGACCGCGGTGCACGCCGTCGAAGTTTCCTACCGTCACCGCTTTGCCGGTGCCCGTTCCTGGCAGCGCCGCGACCCCAGGAAAGTTGCCGTGCGTGACGACCATGGACTGTGGTTAAAATGCTGAATTATAGTGGCTTTCGGGGAGGAGTCATGAAGTCGCTCGAAGACCAGATGTCGTTCTACGCCGCGTATCACCAGGACGCGCGCAACAAGGCTACGCACTTCGTCGGCGTGCCGGTGATCGTGCTCTCGCTGTTCATACCGCTCGCCTGGCTGCGCTTCGAGGTCGGCGGCATCGCGCTGACCGCGGCGATGATTTTCGCCGGCGTGGTGCTGATCTACTACTTCATGCTGGATATCGCGTTGGGCCTCGGCATGCTGGTGTTCAGCGCGGCCCCGCTCTGGCTGGGACAGAGCATCGCCGAGCAGGGCGCGGTCCAGGGCTGGATCTGGTTCGGCGTGCTGTTCGCAGGCGGCTGGATCCTGCAGCTGGTCGGCCACGTCTTCGAGGGCCGCAAGCCGGCGCTCGCCGACAACCTGTTCCAGATTTTCGTCGCGCCGATATTTCTCTGCGCCGAGCTGTTCTTTGCGCTAGGCTACCGGCCCAAGCTGCATGCGGCAGTCCAGGAACGCGCGCTCCAGCTGCGGGCCGGCACCCCCTGACGCGAAGCTGACGGCAGCGGGCTAAAGAAGCTGAAAGTCTTCCGGGAGGGGGAATGAAAGGACTGCTTGCCTTGTCGCGCGCGATCGACGCGCTCAATGAGCATGTGGGCAGGCTCACCTACTGGCTGATCCTGGCCGCCGTGCTGATAAGCGCCGGCAACGCGGTCGTGCGCTATTCGCTCAACATGAGCTCGAACGCCTGGCTGGAAATCCAGTGGTATCTCTTCTCTTTCGTTTTCCTGTTCTGCGCCGGCTATACCCTGCTGCATAACCAGCATGTGCGCATCGACGTAATTTCCGGACAGCTGTCGAGCCGGGGAAGAGCCTGGATCGATATCTTCGGCACGATTTTCTTCCTGCTGCCGATGGCGATCGCCATCATGTGGCTGTCCTGGCCGGTGTTCCTCGATGCCTACCGGAGCAATGAGGTTTCGACCAATGCGGGCGGCCTCCTGGTCTGGCCGGGACGCCTGATGTTGCCGGTCGGTTTTTTCCTGCTGGTCCTGCAGGGCCTTTCGGAGCTGATCAAGCGCATCGCCTTTCTGCGCGGAATGATTCCGGATCCCACGGAGAAGGACGAGGGTCCGACCGCGGAGGAGCTGCTCGCCGCGGAGCTGCGCAAGGAGCGGGGAGAAGCGGCCGAGGTTAACCGGTGACCGCGTTCCTCATCCAGAACATGGCGCCGCTCATGTTCGCCTCGCTGATCGTGGTGATGCTGTTCGGCTATCCGGTCGCCTTTGCGCTCGCCGCCACCGGCATTTTCTTCGGGATCATGGGTGTCGAGCTCGGCCTGCTGTCACCTGCGCTGTTCCAGGCGCTGCCGCAGCGCGTGTGGGCGGTGATGTCGAACGACACGCTGCTGGCGGTGCCGTTCTTCACCTTCATGGGGCTGATCCTGGAGCGCAGCGGCATGGCCGAGGATCTGCTCGATACGGTCGGCCAGCTGTTCGGCCCGCTGCGTGGCGGACTCGCTTTTGCGGTGATCTTCGTCGGCGCCCTGCTGGCGGCGACCACCGGCGTGGTCGCCGCCTCCGTCATTTCGATGGGCCTCATCTCGCTGCCGATCATGCTGCGCTACGGCTACGACCGGCGCTTCGCCTCCGGCGTGATTGCCGCCTCCGGCACCCTGGCGCAGATCATCCCGCCGTCGCTGGTGCTGATCGTCATGGCCGACCAGCTCGGCAAATCGGTGGGCGACATGTACGCCGGCGCCTTCATTCCCGGCCTCACCCTGGCGGGCTTGTATGCACTCTATGCCGCCGGCATCGCGGTCTTCAAACCGTCGTGGGCCCCGGCCCTGCCGGTCGAAGCGCGCACCTTCCGCGAGCCGAGCGGCTCGAGCGGTACGCCTTCGTTGATCGTGCTGCTGATCATCGCCGTCATGGCATCCGTGGCATTCGCCCAGGTCCACTACCCGCAGCCCGACCCGCCGATCGACGAGTTGCTGGTCCTGTCCACCGCCGTCGGCGTCGGCGTGGCCTTCGCGGCTTCGGTCGCCAACCACTTGTTCAAGCTCCACCTGCTTTCGCGGATCGCGGAACGCGTCACTTTCGTGCTGATCCCGCCACTCGCGCTGATTTTCCTGGTGCTCGGCACCATTTTCCTCGGCGTGGCGACGCCGACCGAAGGCGGCGCCATGGGCGCGAGCGGCGCGCTGGCGATGGCGCTCGCGCGCCGGCGCCTGTCGTTCAGCCTGCTGCGGCAGGCGATGAACACGACCGCCAAGCTGACCTCGTTCGTGGTCTTCATTCTGGTCGGTGCGCGCGTGTTCAGCCTGACGTTCTACGGCGTGGACGGTCATCTGTGGGTCGAGCACCTGCTGCTCAACCTGCCCGGCGGCCAGCTCGGCTTCCTGATCGTGGTCAATATCCTGGTGTTCCTGCTCGCATTTTTTCTCGATTTTTTCGAGCTGGCCTTCATCGTCATTCCGCTGCTCGGGCCGGCGGCAGAAAAGCTCGGCATCGACCTGATCTGGTTCGGGGTGTTGCTCGGGGTGAACATGCAGACCTCGTTCATGCACCCGCCATTCGGCTTCGCGCTGTTCTATCTGCGCAGCGTGGCGCCGTTCAAGGACTTCGTCGACAAGGTCACCGGCAAGATGACTCCCAGAGTCACCACCGGGCAGATCTACTGGGGCGCCGTGCCCTTCGTCCTGATCCAGTGCCTGATGGTCGCGCTGATCATCGCGTTCCCGGGCCTGGTGACCGGCGGGCTGGCGAAGAAGGCGGCCGTGAACACGGACCAGATGCGTATCGAAGTGCCGGCCGAGGAGCCCGGAGGGGAAACGCCGCTTGAAGGTGAGTCGGGCGCCGCACCGGATGCGAGCGGCGCCGAGCAGAAATAAAAAACCCCGCGTATGCGGGGTTTTTTTCTGCGGTCTTACTTCTTCGTCGGCGCGCGCTGCGAAGTGCGCTGCGCCGAGACCATGAAGTTATCGTAGCGATTTTCCGCGATGGAGAACCACTGCACCTGCTCGTCGCGGAATTTCTTCCACGGCTCATACACCTTCCTGAACTTGGCGTTCTTCGTGGCGATCTCGTCGTACACCTCTCCTGAGGTCTTGTAGCAAGCGGCCATGATCTCGTTGGAGAAGGGCAGCAGCTTGACGCCGTTCGCAAGCAGCCGTTTTAGCGCGGCGGGATTGCCCGTGTCGTACTTGGTCAGAATCCAGTCATAGGCATCGGCGCATGCCGCTTCGAGGATCGCCTGGTAGTCCTTGGGCAGCGCCTCCCACGCCTTGATGCTCACCAGCAGGTCGAGCTCGGTACCGCCTTCCCACCACGCCGGGTAGTAGTAGTTCTTCGCCACCTTGTAGAAGCCGAGCTTCTCGTCGTCGTAGGGCCCGACCCACTCCGCCGCGTCGATGGTGCCCTTTTCCAGCGCCGGGTAGATGTCGCCGCCGGGGATGATCTGCGGCACCACGCCCAGCTTGGCCAGCACCAGGCCGGCGGTTCCGCCCATGCGCATCTTGAGGCCCTTCAGGTCGGCAACCGTCTTGATCTCCTTGCGGAACCAGCCGCCCATCTGCGCGCCGGTATTGCCGGCGGGGATGAGGTAGCAGTTGTACTCCCTGAAGAACTCGCGCATCAATTCCAGGCCGCCGCCGTGGCGCATCCACGCGTTCTGCTGGCGCGCGTTGAGGCCGAAAGGAATGGAGGCAGCGAAGGCGAACGTCGGATCCTTGCCGAAATAATAGTAATTCGCGGTGTGTCCGCACTCCACGGTGCCGTTCTGCACGGCATCGAGGACCTGTAGGCCGCCGACGATCTCGCCGGCGGCGAATAGCTTGATGTTGAACTTTCCGCCGGTTGCGTCCGATACGCGCTTGGCGAGGAATTCCATTCCGCCGTAAAGCGTGTCCAGGCTCTTCGGCCAGCTCAGGGCCATGCGCCAGGAGACGGCGGGCGCTTGCGCCCTGACGATGCCAGGGGCTGCTGTCGCAGTGCCCGCCGCCACTGTCAAACCTGCATTTTTCAGAAATGAACGACGTTTCACGCTGACCTCCTCGATCGTTCGGAAAAAGAAAAGCTTCGCAGCAGCGAGGCTTTCATTTGGCCCTGAGCGCCGGGTTATCCCTTCTTCGTTTGCGCTCGTTGCGCGCTGCGTTGCGTTCCGACCATGAAGCTGTCGAAGCGTCCTTCCGCGATCGAAAACCACTGTATCTGCTCGGCGCGGAACTTCTTCCACGGCTCCCATACCTTCCTGAACTTGGCGTTCTTGACAGCGACCTCCTCGTAGTTTTCCTCCGAGGCCTTGTAGCACGCGGCCATGACGTCGTTCGGAAACGGCGCGAGTTGCACGCCGTTGGCGAGCAGGCGCTTCAGCGCTGGGGGGTTGAGCGCGTCGTACTTGGCCAGCATCCAGATGTAAGCCTCGGCGCAGGCGGCCTCCAGAATCGCCTGGTATTCCTTGGGCAGCGACTCCCAGGCCTTGGTCCCGATCAGGCACTCGGTCGAGGGACCGCCTTCCCACCATCCCGGGTAGTAGTAGTGCTTCGCCACCTTGTAGAAGCCGAGCTTCTCGTCGTCGTAGGGACCGACCCATTCGGCTGCGTCTATGGTGCCCTTCTCCAGCGCCGGGTAGATGTCGCCGCCGGCGATCTGCTGCGGCACGACGCCCAGCCGGGTCAACACGGTGCCGCCGGTGCCGCCGATGCGGAACTTGAGCCCTTTCAGATCGGCAATCGACTTGATCGGCTTGCGGAACCAGCCGCCCATCTGGGCCCCCGTATTGCCAGCCAGAATGTTGACGACGTTGTATTCCTTGTAGAACTCGCGCATCAGCTCGAGCCCGCCGGCGTGGTAGTACCAGGCGTACTGCTGGCGCGCGTTGAGGCCGAAGGGAATCGAGGTACCGAAGGCGAAGGTTTGATCCTTGCCGAAATAGTAGTACGCCGCGGTATGGCCGCACTCGACAGTCCCGTTCTGCACCGCATCGAGCACCTGCAGGCCGCCGACGATTTCGCCCGCTGCGAAGAGCTTGATGTTGAACTTGCCGCCGGTCGCCGCCGCCACCCGCTTGCAGATCAGCTCGGCGCCCCCGTACAGGGTGTCGAGGCTCTTCGGCCAGCTGGCGGCCATGCGCCAGTTGATGGTGGGTTGCGATTGCGCGATCGCCGGTGCGGCGACGGCTCCGGCCGCGACGCCTGCCGCCGCTTTCTTAAGAAATGATCTGCGTTGCATCTGCTGCATGGGTTCCTCCTCTAAGGAATTTGCCTGGATTTATTGTAGGCTAGTTCAACCTCGCGCAGCGCGCCGACAGCTCGACCAGCGCGGCGCGCACCACGTCGAGGTCGGCGGCCTCGGGATCGCGCTGCAGATAGTCGGTGAGGTCCTGCAGCGCCGGGCGCCAGCATTCGAGGCGCTGGTAGACGAAGCCGCGGTCGCGCAGCTCGGCCGCGGCGTCGGGCGAGACCACCAGCATCCGGTTGAGCACCTGGAGCAGGCGCTCGGGCTTGTCGGACTCGCGATAAATTCCCTTGAGATTGCGCAGCACGCGCGCCAGGATCTGGCGGTTGGACGCCGGCTCGAGAAACTGCTCGAGTGGCAGCTCGGCCACCGACACATCGGCGGCGACGCCTTCGGGGATCACGCGCTGCAGGCGCTGGCGAAGCTCCGGCTCGGACTGCGGCGCGCCGCCCGAGAAAGGATCGAAGATCAGCACCCCGCCGCGCAGCCGCAGGCGCACCAGGAAGTGCCCCGGAAAGGAAACCCCCTCCAGCGGCAGGCCGATGCGGCGCCCGATTTCCATGTAGAGGATCGCGAGCGTGATCGGGATCCCGGTCTTGCGGTCGATGACCTCGTTCAGGTAGCTGTTGCGCGGATCGTAGTAGTCGTCGGTATTGCCCCAGTAGCCGAGGTCTTCGTACAGGAATTCGTTGAGCGCGATGACGCGTTCCTCGACGCCGCCGACGTTCTTCAGCCGGGTGCGCAGGCGCAGCGCGAGGCTCTCGATCTCGCCCATATAGCGCTCGACGTCGAGCCCGGGATAGGCATCCTGCGCAATCAGCAGGCAGGCGCGGGCAAGGTCTATTTTTTCTTCTTTTTCGGAAAGAATTTTCTCGAACGTCTGAAGCGAGGCGGTCACGCGGCACCCTTCCGCGAGAAATCGCGCGGCCGGAAGCCGAACGCCGCCAGGCAGGCGGCGTAGGCCGCCGCTCCCAGCAGCACCAGCCCGAACACCGCCGGCAGCTTGAGCTTCCACGAGGCGCCGAGCCACCAGCTCGCTTCGCCCATGGTGGAGAAGAGCACCACGGCCATGAAGCCGACCGAGACAGCCACCTTCAGGAGGAACACGGGCCAGCCCGGCTCGGGCATATAGACGTCGGTCCTTCTCAAATGGAAATACAGCAGCCCGGCGTTCAGGCAGGCCCCCAATGCGATCGCGAGCGCGAGTCCGGCATGCTTCAAGGGAACGATCAGGACAAGGTTCATCGCCTGTGTCGCGACCAGGGTGAAGATACCGATTTTTACCGGCGTGACGACGTTCTGCCTGGCGTAGAAGCCCGGGGCGAGAATCTTCACCAGGATCATGCCGACGAGGCCGATGCTGTAGGCGACGAGCGCCTCGCGCGTCATCCAGGCATCGCCCGCGCTGAACCGCCCGTAGTGGAACAGCGCGGCGATCAGCGGCAGGGCGATCACGGCGAGCGCCGCCGCGCTCGGCACGGCGAGCAGCACCGTGAGCCGCAGGCCCCAGTCAAGCAGCCGCCCGTATTCCTCGTGATTGGCGTCGGCATGGTATTTCGACAGGCTCGGCAGCAGGATGGTGCCGAGCGCGACGCCGAGCACCCCTGCCGGAAACTCCATCAGGCGGTCGGCGTAGTACAGCCACGACACGCTGCCCGAGACCAGGAACGAAGCGAAGATGGTGTTGATGAGCAGCGACAGCTGGCTGATCGAGACGCCGAACGCCGCGGGCGCCATCAGCTTCAGGACCCGGCGCACGCCGGGATGCGAAAAGTCCAGGCGCCAGCGCGGCAGCAAACCCAGCCTGGACAGAAAAGGCGCCTGGAACGCAAGCTGCAGCGCGCCGCCGGCGAACACCGCCCAGGCGAGCACGAGTATGGGCGGGTCGAAGAAATCGGCGAATGCGAGCGCGCCGGCGATGAACGACACGTTCAGCAGCGCGGGCGTGATCGCCGGCACCGAGAAGCGGTTCCAGGTATTCAGCACCCCGGCGGCGAATGCCACCAGCGAGATGAACGCGATGTACGGGAAGGTGATCTGCAGCAGCTTCACCGTGAGGTCGAACTTGGCCGCATCGGCGGCGAACCCCGGCGCGGACAGGTACACAATCAGCGTCGCGCCCGCGATGCCCAGAGCCGCGGCAACCACCAGCGCCAGGCCGAGCAGCGTCGCCACGCCGTCGATGAGTTTCTTGGTTTCTTCCAGGGAAGTCTGGTTCTTTTGTTCGGCCAGGACGGGAACGAAAGCCTGGGAGAACGCACCCTCGGCGAACAGCCGCCGCAGCAGGTTGGGGATGCGGAAGGCGACGAAGAAAGCGTCGGTCGCGAGCCCGGCGCCGAAGGCGCGCGCGATCACGAAGTCGCGCACGTAACCGAGGATCCTGCTGACCAAGGTCAGGCTGCTCACGGTGAACAGGGTGCGCAGGAGGTTCATGCTAAAATCCGCCCCCTTTCAGGGGCCCCCGAGTTCATGGCAAACATCAAGTCCGCGCGCAAGCGCGCGCGCCAGGCGATCGTGCGCCGCAGCCACAATCTCAGCCTGCGCACCGCGGTGCGCAGCGCGATCAAGAACGTGAAAAAAGCGGTCGCCGCGGGCAACAAGGACACCGCCGCAAAGGTGCTGCGCGCGTCGCAGCGCGCCATCGACCGCGTGGTCGCCAAGGGCGTCATGCACCGCAACGCCGGCGACCGCCACAAGAGCCGCCTCGCCCACGCCGTCAAGGCGATGCAGTAAGCCTGCACTAGGCAGTGTCGCCGACGCGTTGCAGCTGCGCGAGCTTGGTGCGCTCCGGAACGCGGCCGTCGCGCATCTGCAGCTCGTTGTCCTTGGCGAAGCTGAGCAGGAACCGGTAGGCCATGGGCTCCACCTGCTCCAGCCGCGCGTCGACCACCACGCAGCGCACGCCGTTCGCGCTCACCGGGTGCACGAACGGCGAGTACTGCATGCGGTGATCGCCGCCGAACGCCGACATCACCCCGCACAGGCGCTCCGCCCAGTCGCTCGGCCGGAACCGCCTGCCGTCGAGCGTGAGCCCCTGGATGACGAACTCGACGATCTCGAGATCGGGCATGCGCGATTATAGTTATAACGACTAATGGCCAAGCCCTCGTGCCGCATCCTGGTCATCAACGACGAGCACCTCGTGCTGCGCGAGTTCGTCAAGGGCCTGAACGCGGCGGCGCGCGCGCTCGATAACCCGCTCGGCATCAGCTTCACCGGCGTCGCCACCGCGAAGGAAGCGCTCGCGGTGATCGAGTCCGAGGGCAACCTGCAGGCGGTGCTGGTGGATGACCGGCTCTATACGCTTGGCTCCAATTCAAAAAAGAAGCTGCAAATGTCGGCGCTGGCGCTGGTGCAGCGGATCACACGCTTTCGACCCGAGCTCGACGTCTACATCCTGATCGCGCAGGAGAAGGAAGACGACGTGGTGGACGCGCTCTTCGCGGAGGCGGTCGACGGCTATTTCTACCGCGAGGAGCGCGACTACCGCGGCATCTACCGCATCCTCAACGCCCAGATCCAGGAGCGCGCGCGCACGCCGTTCTACGACCAGCTGAAGAACTACGTCTGGATGGCGAAGGACCAGTGGCACACTCCGGGACATTCCTCGGGCGAATCGCTGCGCGGCAGCCCCTGGGTGAACGACTTCTACGAGTTCATGGGCGAGCACGTGTTCGACGCCGACCTCTCGGTGTCGGTGCCGATGCTCGACTCGCTGATGGAGCCGAAAGGCGTGATCGCCGAGGCGCAGGCGATGGCCGCCAAGGCCTTCGGCGCGCGGCGCACCTACTTCGCAACCAACGGCACATCGACCGCCAACAAGGTCATCTTCCAGACCCTGCTCGCGCCGGGCGAGAAGCTGCTGCTCGACCGCAACTGCCACAAGAGCGTGCACCACGGCGTGGTGCTCTCGGGCGCGCATCCGGTCTACCTCGACTCGGCGCTGAACAGGAAGTACGGCCTCTACGGTCCGGTTCCGAAAAAAAATCTTTTGAGAGAAATAAATCGACATCCTGATGCTCAAGCGCTGATCCTGACCTCGTGCACCTACGACGGGCTGCGCTACGACCTCGCGCCGATCGTCCAGGCGGCGCACGCCAAGGGAATCAAGGTAATCATCGACGAGGCCTGGTACGGCTTCGCGCGCTTCCATCCCGAGTTCCGGCCCACCGCGCTCGAGGCCGGCGCCGACTACGCGACGCAATCGACGCACAAGGTGCTCTCGGCGTTCTCGCAGGCCTCGATGATCCACATCAACGATCCGGGCTTCCGCGAGCACCTGTTTCGCGAGAATTTCAACATGCATACCTCGACCAGCCCGCAATACGGGCTCATCGCGAGCCTGGACGTGGCGCGCAAGCAGGCGGTGATGGAGGGCTACAAGCTGCTCTCGCGCACGCTCGAGCTGGCGAAAGAAGTCAG
>WNGH01002757.1_pt1 | contig 18850 bp, 20 predicted proteins | sample 5400631 | NCBI WGS metagenome assembly WNGH01 (sample SAMN13153373, study PRJNA577476) | soil metagenome | isolation source: 115 cm soil or saprolite under Garry oak tree replicate 1 | place: USA:California | collected 2016-06-15
TCTCATGAAGTCCGGCAGGCAAGCCGCGCGAGCGTAGCATTCGCTCGTCCTCATCGTCAACGCGAAGTGATTTTTTTTGCTCTGTCACATCGCCGAGTTTGGTGTAACCTTCGCCAACGGGCCGGCATGGCATTGCCTTAATCTCGTTAAGGAGGCTTCCGTGTTTTCCAACCCATTGTTTTCGCGCCGCAGTTTCCTTGTTTCCACATCCTGTTTCGGCGCAGCCGCCGGATTGGCCAAGCTCATTCCCCTTTCCGCGCTCGCCGAGGAGCTCACCCAGGACTCGCGCGTCTCCAAAACTCCTCTGGTGGACAAGGGCTTCGCCTCGATCCGCAAGATCGGCAACGGCGTCTACGCCACCATCTCCGACTTCTCGAAAGGTCCGGTGACCATCTGCAACGGCGGCTTCCTCGCCGGCCGAGACGCTGCCTTGCTGATCGAAGGGTTCGCCTCGCCCGCCGGCGCCGCGTTCCAGATGGAGACTTTGCGCAGCGTCAGCCAGGTTCCGGTGCGCGCCGCGATTGACACGCATTACCATTTCGACCATTCGCTGGGCAACGCACATTACGGCGCGCAGAGCATTCCGGTGTGGGCGCACGCCAGAGCGGCGTCGCGCATCTTCGAGAGCTACACGCCTTTGCAGGGCATGGATCGCGAAGCGGCTCTCGCTCCTTACGAGAAGCGCGTCCGCGAAGCCAAGAACGACACCGAGCGGCAGCGCGCGCAATCCGACCTGAACGCAGCGACGGCAATCTGGACGCTGGCGAACGGCACGGTGCTGGCGCTTCCGAATCATCCGCTCGATCCCGCGAAGCTTCCGGTGACCATCGATCTCGGGGGCTTGAGCGCCGTGCTGGAAACTCATCCGGGACATTCCGGAACCGACGTGATCGTGCGCGTTCCCGAGCAGAACATCGTGTTCACCGGCGACCTGCTGTTCAACGCGTGGTATCCGGTTGCGTTCGACGCCACGATTTCCGGATGGCGCGCGACGCTGGGGAAGTTCGCGGCGTTCGATAAGGACACGCTGTTTGTTCCGGGCCACGGACAACTCTGCGGGCAGGAAGGAATCGCGACTTCGAGGTCCGTCTTTGATGATCTGGCCGAGCATGCGCAAAAAATGTTCCAGGCCGGAGTTTCCGCGGAAGAAGCGGCGGCGCGCTACGCGCCGCCGGAAAAATTCAAGGACTTTCCGATTTTCGCCTGGGGCTTCACCGTCGCTCCGACCATCGCCAAGCTGTACGAGGAGTGGAAGGCCAAGAAGTAAGCGGCGCAAGATTTCATTTTTTCTCCGTCTTCGCGGCGATTTCCGCGGCGACTTTCTGCATCTCAGCGTGCACCTTCGCGTTGGAAGCGAGAATCTCGCGAGCGCCGAAGCGGTAAGGGTTGCCGGCGAAATCGCTGACCCGGCCGCCGGCTTCTTCGATGAGGATGATTCCCGCCGCGGTATCCCACGGGTTCAAGCCAAACTCCCAGAAGCCTTCGAAGCGGCCCGCGGCCACAGCGGCGAGATCCAGCGCGGCGGAGCCGTCGCGGCGGACCCCGTGGGAGCGCAGCGTGAAATCCCAGTAGTAGTGAATGTTGGGACTCTGGACGCGCTTGTGCGCGGGAAAGCCGGTGGCAAGCAGACTCTTCGCCAGAATATCAATCGCGGAGACGGAGATTTTCTTTGCGTTGAGCGTTGCGCCTTCTCCGCGCGCCGCGGCAAACAATTCGTTGCTGACCGGATTGAAAACCACGCCGGCAATCACGGAGGCGCCTTCGGCAAGGCCGATGGAAACCGCGAAGCACGGATAGCCGTGGGCAAAATTCGTCGTGCCGTCAAGCGGGTCCACATACCAGCGGAACGGCGAGCTGTTTTCGTGGCCGGCGCCCTCTTCGGCGACGATGGCGTGTTCGGGGAACCAGCGGCGCAAGCGCTCGACGATGGCCTGTTCGGAGCGGCGGTCGGCCTGGGTCACCAGGTCGGCGTCGCCCTTGTAGGTGATGTCCGGCGGACGGCCGAATTCCTGGAGCAGAATCTCTCCCGCTTCCTGGGCCGTCTCGATGGCCGCTTCTAAATAAGATTTCGTCATACCATTCGCCACTTGTGGCGTTTCGCCGGGCGCCGCACGCAAGCATGGCCTTCACTCGGGAGCGGGGGCAGTGAAATATCCTTTCCTGTGCCGCACCGTATATTCACCCTTCACGCGCACTTCGATTTTGCGAAAGGTATTGGCCGGGCCGCGCGGGTTGGGATAGTAGCCGAGACGATACTGGGTGCGCAGCTCGCGGTCAATGCGGTCGAAGATGGCGTCGAGCTCTTTGGGGGCGTCGGGAAAAAACATCGCGCCGCCGGTGGTTTCGGTGATGGTCTGAATGGCGTGCTCGCCGGCGGTGTTGCGGCCGCTCTCGTTTTTCACGGCGCGGATAACGATGGTGTAGAGCAGCGCGCCGGCACGCAGCGCCGCGCGGCGCGCGGTTTCGACGGAGGAAAACTTGGAGAGCTGGTGGACGTCCTCGTCAAAGGCATACACCGCGAGGCTGTCGCCCGGGCGGACGACCTGGCGGATGAAGTGCGCGGCGGCTTCGCGCTCGAAGGGCATTTCCAATAGCGTGCTCAGGCTGGAATCAATCATCAGGGCCAGGTCGAGCGGCTGCTGGGTCTCCTTCTCAAACACTTCGACCTTCTGCAAGACACCCTCTTCGTACAGCTCGAAGGCTTCCGGAGGAAGATCCGGAGCGGGGCGATTGTCTTTGTCGAGCACGCTGGCGAGGACATTGACGAGATTGACCTCGACGCGGATGCCGCGTTTTTGACCTGCTTCGGGCGGGCGATCAGAACGCGACGGAGGCTGCTGGAGCGCGGCCAGCAAGACGACAGGAAGAAAGAGCGACAGCGCCAGGGCAGAGCGGCAGCGGCTGGAAAAACGGGAGAGAAAAATCGGCGTATTCATTCTCAGATAGATTCTTTCGAGGCTTGCGGAGATGCCAGAGGCGGGATTTCTCCTTCGGCCCAGACAGCGCCGTCCTTGAAATACTCCTTTTTCCAGATGGGCACGGTTTTCTTGAGGGTGTCAATGGCAAAGCGGCAAGCGTCGAAGGCGGCGCGGCGATGCGGCGAACTGACAGCGATGAAGACGCTGGTTTCGCCGATTGCGAGGCGTCCGAGGCGGTGGACCATGGCGATGCGATGAATGGGAAAGTCGCGGCGAATCCGCGCGCCGATATCGCGCATCCTGGCGAGGGCCATCGCTTCGTAAGCTTCGTACTCGAGATAGAGCGTGGGGCGTCCGGCGGAATGATTGCGGACAATGCCGTCGAAGACGACGACGGCGCCGTCTTCGGGGGCCTTGACGTGTTCGACAAGCTCCGCGGCACGGATGGGAGCGCGGACCAGGTCGAACAGGTCATCGGCGAGAGATTTTGACGGCGCGGCCTGGCCGCCGCTGACGGGCGGGAGGAAAGCGACTTCGTCGCCATGCGCGAGCGGCGCGTTCCATACGGCGAACTCCTGGTTGACCGAGGCCACCAGCGACGGGCGGAAATTCGCCAGTTCGGGAAAACGTCCGCCATAGCGCGCGAACAAATCTTCGAGGCGAGCGCCTTCGGAGATTTCGGCGTCGTCTTCCGCGCGGCCGACAATTTCCTTGAGCCTGCCAAAGAACAGGACTTTGACGCGCATGGCAATCATTCTATCAGGAATGCGCGGCATTATTCCTCCGGCGGGGGCGAGTCCACGACGGCCAAAGTGTCGCGGCCGGAGACGGAGACGCTTTCCGAGGCGGCATCCAGGGCGCGCCGGACGGATTCATTCCAGGCGTTGCGGCCGATGACGCTTTCGGTCTCATGTCTCACCGAGCCAAGGCCGTGCTGAAGCAACTGAGCGATGTAGCCGAGGACGGCGGCGCGGCGAACCGGGATGCGGTTCTGGGCCAGGGCAGCGAAGAGCCTGGCGAGGGCATGGTTGACGGCCGTGGCGGTGCGGAGTTCGCCGAAAACGCCGAGGATTTCGGCGCCGATCTGGCCGGCGTGGAGGTCCTGCTCTTCGCGGCGCCAGTGGTAGAAGCAGAAATAAGAGTGGCCGGCGGCGCGGGGCATGCGGCAGCGGCGCCCGGCGGCATCAGTGTGCTGACACAGGTTGTCGGGCTCAGGTCTGCGAGACGACTGGTGCTCGTGAGGTATGCGGTGCTTGGCGGGCATTGGTGGGCTCTTTCTGGAGGATGGAGGTTAGACGTTTGAGGTTAGACTGAGGAATTGAGGATTCGGGACCCCCTCCCCCCTATGTTTTTTGTAAGAGTATGATTCTAGGCAGTTTTAAGTCCTTTGTTTTTGCAAGAGTGTGAAAAGAAAGGAGTTGCGGAGCCATTTTTCGATAAGAGTGTGAATGGAAAGGAGTTAGCGGAGAAAGTGACTCGTGACTGGTGACTCGTGAGCGGGACAGACGAAGAGCAGCAGACGTCGGGCTTAGTACCGGGCGGCGGAAGCGTGTTCGACAGAGCGGTCATCGTCATTTTGCAGAGCGTATTTTACCATACTGGTATGTTGAAGTCAAGGAATTTCTGTAAACTGTCAGGAATGAGGAGGTTGCAATAGCATTAGCACCTGGAAACCGGGGATTATCAATGGGGTGGCAGGGGGATGTCTCCTGAAGACAGCATGATAAACGCAAAGACGCCGCCCGCTATGGAAAGAAACCAAAGAAGCACAATCGAGCGCGGGCTCTTGAAATAGATGTTTAGAAATCCGGGATGCTTGACGAGCATCTCGGCGCCACCCCGAAACAGCAACCAATTTGTTCCCAATATCCACACCAAAAGAATGGAGAAGTAAAAGGCAAGAACAAAGGGGTTCCGATCATGGGGGCGAAAGAAATCAAAGAACGTGGGAACTCCTCCGAAGGTACATCCGACTCCCATGACAACCAATGGCAGGTTGCCCCAAGTTAGGTACCCCTTTATGAGCGTGCGATAGCCTTCTTCCAGTTCGGGATGCGCTTGAATATGCGGGCGCGCTCTGGATTGGAAGGTGCGGGCGTTCAAAAACGAGAAGAAAATGCCGATTGCCCAGAACCATTTGCCGAAGATGGCAAACCAATTCACGATTGCGCCTGGGATTAAGTCTATGCCTGACTTGCCGTTTGCAGCAATGGGCGGTGGAAGCCCGCTCGCTCGAGGGCTCGAACAAGCTCCTTACCCTTCAGGCGAGGAAGGCGGGTCATACGGAGATTTGCTTGATGCCAACAAGCTCGAGCGTTCCGATGTCACCGTTTTCGCCCTTCAAGCAAAGCTCGATGACCTCGCGCACACGCTTCATCAAGGTATCCAGATTCTTGGCCTGCGTATGGCAGCCACGCAGCGCGGGGACCGTGGCGACGAAATAACCTTCCTGTCGCGTTCGATGACAACGGTGAATTTTCTTTGCGGCTTCACACCGAACTCCCGACTTGAGCAAGTTTACCACGGCGAGAAATAAAGGGCGGCGAGGATTCGGTTCACGGCAGGAGAAGCACGGAAAGCTAAACGCAGAGGCGCAGAGAACACCCCGATAGGATCGGGGCAGGCGTCGAACGCGGAGGACGAAGTTTCATTCGAGTGCGACGGGGCGTGGGGAGCGTATCGGCGGGAGGTCGGGCCGCGTGGGTATTTCTATGGCCAGTCCTGCGCAGCGTGATAGATGCGCGCAATCTCCACGGCTTGGTCTTTCAGGCGGTAGACGACGATATAGGGGAGAGAAGGAAACACTAGCTCACGGCTGCCTTCGATCCTCCCGGCACGCCCACGGTTTGGGAAAGTTTTCAGATCGGTGATGCCATTGTAGAGAGTTCCGGCGACTTCTCGTGCTGCGGCGGGATTGTCTCGCCGGATGCGCTGGGCAATGCGTTCGAGGTCTTCAGCAGCTTGCGGCGACCAACGGATTTCCATCAGGATTGAAACAGGCGTTCGATGCGGGCAGCGACATCCTCATGCGAGACGTACTCACCCCGGTCGAGTGACTCCATGCCTCGTTTTACTGCCTCGATGAAGCGGGCTTCGTGCTCCAAGTAGAAGCCAATGACTTCTTGCGCCAGTTCATCCGCATGGCGTCCTTTGCGCGTGGCGAGCTTGGAGAGTTTGGCTTCCTGTTCGGGGGTGAGATGCACTTCCATGACTGCGAGTTTAAGAAACTCCGCGTATCCTGTCAACGCTTGCGTAGCAATCGTTGTTATCGAAATCCTCGCGGGAGGCTTTGCGACAGATGAACAGCAGCAGGGCCAGCAAGGCGGCCAGTGCAGCGAGCCAGGCAGCGATGAGGGCGATGGCGAGAGCGGGAGAGACGCTCGAGTCTTTCTTCAGCAGAAACGGAAGGAAATACAGGGTGTCGGCGTGCATGCCACAGACCTCGCGCGTGGCGTCGTTGCGCAAACCCCACTCGTCCGCTTTGCCGAGAGCTACGGCGGCGATGTTCTTGAAGCGCAAGCCAACGACGAATGTGGGGTGGCCCAGAGTGTCCATCTGGTGGATTTCGAGGGGATGCCAGAAAACCACGGAAGCCAATTGAACGGCCACGCTGAGAAAGACAATCCCCAGACCGAGCTTCCAGAAAATCCTGCCGAAAGCGGCGCGGTGACGCAGCAGCAGCGGAACGGAAATCATGGCCAGGAGTTCGACGGGAGTGGTGAGGTAGCGGTCGCCCCAGGCGAAATCGCCGCTCCAGACGACGTACTTGGCGTAGAAAAAGATATAAGCCACCAACAGCCACAATCCGGCGAGCAGATAAGCCTTGATGGCCGGACGAAAGCGCTTCCAAATCAGCAGGGACAACAGGAAGGTGAGAATGAGCAGCGGGTCGAACAGGAAGATGGATTTCTCGGGAGTGACGAGCGGACCCAGCAGGCCTTCGCGGAGCGGCGTGGTCCAGGGGAAATCCGGAGGGAGACCGGGATCGAGTTTTCTTTGCTGCGCGGCAAACACCGTCAGGTAGGTGGTGAAGAACGAGCCGAAACGATAGAACTGGTAGAGCCGGTCGAGAAGCAGGAAGCCGGCGTAACACGGCGCGGCCACCAGAACCCAGGAGCGAAGGCGCGCGACGAGCGGGCGGCCGCGAACGTCTTCGAACCACAGGGTGAGAACCAGGAAGAGGAAAACGGCGGAGATGTCCAGGGCCGCGGTCAAGCGCGTGAGCAGGTTGGCTCCGGCAGCGAGACACCCGAGCAGCAGCGCACGGATGCGGCCGGTGCGCAGCCAGTCGTATTGGAAACACAGGGCGGTGAGCGTGAAGAGCATGAGGAAGTTGTTTTCCATCATGTTCTGCGTGTAGTGGAGGAAGGTGGTGCCGAAAAGCAGCGTGAATGCTCCGGCCATGGCCTGGAGATTGGTGAACTCGAGCAAGCGCAGGAAGCGCAGGCAAACCAGAACGGCGAGGACGCACAAGAGAATGTTCGTAGAGTAACTCACCACGATCTCGCGGATGCCCGGGTCGCGCTCGGAGAAGCTTTTGAACCATTCGGTGTCCGCGAGATACGTGCCGACAATGTCCGCCGGGAGCATGAGCAGGCTTTGTCCTATGCCGTACCAGGCGTAGATGCGGCCATTCCTGCCGGGAACTCCGAAATCGGGATAATCGTCGGGCGCCACGGGCGGCGCCGAGGTCCAGAAGGAATGTGTGGTCTGCAATCTGCGGACGGTGTCAATCGAGCCGAGCTCCCCAGACTGGACCAAAAGCGCGGCCAGGAAAGCCACCAAGCCCACCAAGAATGCAGGGTTGCGCAGAAGCCGCTTGAGGAGCGGTGACATTGAAAAGGATCGTAGCGCACGCGTTGAGCGGGAAGCAATCGGGACAAGGCTTCGTGCATCGCCCAAGACTTCAGGCGGAATAAACCGCCGAGACTCGGCCGCGCGGGGTGCAGGGGGAAACGAGAGCGGGGATCCTGGTGATGTCCAGTTTTGCAACAGCGAATCCCGAGAGCGGGCACATCAACCGCAAAATGCGCCCGCAATCAGCATCCCAGCTTATTGATAAAGCAGGCTTTAGCTAATCACCAGGTTGGCCAGCCGGATGCGTTGGGTGGGTCTTTGAATTTTCCGAGCCAATTCACAATTGAGATTGGTACACTACATTTCCTTATGCAAGGAATCCTGAATCGAGCCTACGAGGGGTGAGCCATGAGCAGGGTACGAGTACTGGTGGGAACACGGAAGGGCGCGTTCGTCCTAACATCGGATGGCAAGCGCGGACGGTGGGACGTCAACGGCCCCTACTTTGCGGGCTGGGAGACCTACCACATGAAGGGATCGCCCGCGGATGCGAACCGGCTGTATGCCTCGCAGACCAGCGGTTGGTTCGGACAGATCATTCAGCGCTCCGATGATGGCGGCAAAACTTGGACGCAGCCCGGGACGCCGCCGGGCGAACCGACCACCACGCCGGAGGGAATGCCCAAAGGCGAGAGCAACAAGTTCGTGTACGACACTTCCGCGGAAACGGGCAAGCCGCTCATGACGCATCAGTTTTACGACGGCAAGCAACGTCCGTGGGAGTTCAAGCGCGTCTGGCATCTCGAACCTTCGCTGACCGATGCGGATACGGTGTACGCCGGGGTGGAAGACGCCGCCCTGTTCCGCTCGACCGACGGCGGGAAGAACTGGAAGGAACTCTCCGGACTGCGCGGCCACGGCACGGGGCCGCACTGGCAGCCAGGAGCCGGCGGGATGTGCCTGCACACGATTCTTCTGGACCCGAGCGATCCCAAGCGGATTTATATCGCCATCTCGGCCGCAGGCGCATTCCGTACGGACGATGGCGGCAAGACCTGGCGGCCGATCAACAAGGGACTCTATTCCCAATACATTCCCGAACCCACTGCCGAGGTGGGCCACTGCGTTCACCGCATAGCGATGCACCGCTCGCGCCCGAACGTGCTGTTCATGCAAAAGCACTGGGACGTCCTGCGCAGCGACAACGGCGGCGAGTTGTGGAAAGAAATCAGCGGCAATTTGCCGACGGACTTCGGGTTCGTAATTGATGTCCATGCGCACGAGCCGGAGACCATCTACGTCATCCCGATCAAGAGCGACGGGGAGCACTATCCTCCTGAAGGCAAGCTGCGCGTGTACCGCAGCAAGACGGGTGGAAACGAGTGGGAGGCGCTGACCAAAGGCCTGCCGCAACACGACTGCTACGTCAACGTGCTGCGCGATGCGATGGCGGTGGACTCGCTCGATAAATGCGGCGTGTATTTCGGCACCACCGGGGGCCAGGTGTACTGCTCGGCGGATGCGGGAGATAGCTGGGCCCCGATTGTGCGTGACCTTCCGGCAGTGCTTTCTGTGGAGGTCCAGACGCTGCCATGATCCGAGTCGTGCTCCCGCCACACCTGCGCGGGTTGGCGCACCTCGCCGGCGACGTGGAGCTGGACATCAAGGGTCCGGCAACGCAGCGCTCGGTCCTCGACGCGCTGGAGGCCCGTTATCCGATGCTGCGCGGTACCATCCGCGATCACATCACGCAACAGCGCCGGCCGTTCTTGCGGTTCTTCGCCTGCGGCGAGGATCTTTCCCATGAGATGCCGGACGCCCCGCTGCCCGACGCGGTGGTGTCGGGGGCCGAGCCCCTTCTCATCATAGGTGCGATTGCCGGCGGCTAACTTCCGACTTTTTTGAATCCACAAACATGCGGCGGGATACAAAATGGGCGCACATTTGCGCCGATTCGGGGAGGATGAACCGGCTGGAGGGTGCGAACGGGAAGCTATTGCTTGACCAGGGGCATCGGGGGACGTAGGTTCGGAGACTCGGGAGGGTTGCTGCCGGGGGAGGCCGATGAAGATTCTGATAGCCGGGTCGTCCGGGCTGGTGGGAACGGCGCTGGTGGAATCGCTGGGCGGACAGGGCCACACGGTCTGCCAGCTTTTGCGGCCGGAGAGTGCGGCCAAAGCGGGCGGCGCGCGGCCGAGCGTCGCGGTGCGGTGGGATCCCGGGACGGGAGAGTTGGAAGGAGCGGCGGCGGGAGCGGATGCGCTGGTGAATCTGGCCGGGGTTTCCATCGCTTCGGGGCGGTGGACGGCAGGGCGCAAACGGGCGCTCTACAGCAGCCGCGTGGACACGACGCGCGCGCTGGTGAAGGCTGCCGGGCAACTGCATCCGCGGCCGCGAGTGCTGGTTTCGGCGTCGGCCGTCGGCTACTACGGCAGCTGCGGCGATGAAGAGCTTGGCGAGGATAGCGAGCCCGGAAATGATTTTCTCGCAGGGCTCGCGCGCGATTGGGAGCAGGAGGCCCTGCGGGGAGAGGACTCGGGGATGCGCGTGGTGTGCTTGCGGTTTGGAGTGGTCCTGGCGCGGACAGGAGGCGCACTGCAACGCATGTTGCTTCCGTTCAAATTGGGCGCGGGCGGGCGTTTGGGGTCTGGGAAGCAGTGGATGTCGTGGGTGACGCTGGCGGAGGCGGTGTCCGTCGTGCGGTTCGCGCTGGAGAATGAATCGCTGCGGGGGCCGGTCAACACGGTGTCGCCCAATCCGGCGCGCAACCGGGAATTCACCGCGGCGCTGGCGCGGGCGTTGCATCGCCCGGCAATTTTTCCGGCGCCTGCTTTTGCGCTGCGGTTGGCGCTGGGAGAAATGGCCGAAGCGCTGCTGCTGGTGAGCCAGCGCGTTGTGCCGTGGAAGCTGTCGGCGCTGGGCTATGAGTTCATTCAGCCCGAGCTGGCCGGGGCGCTGGCCACGGTTCTGGCGGAGTAGAGCGACGCCGGAGCGTCTTATTTCAGGACGTTCAAGGTCACGTCCACTTTCAACACGTGACCGGTGACGGGATCAGTGGATACCGTGGATTGAATGGTCTGGCCGTCGCGGAACAACAAATCCATTCGTGTCCGGAACTGCTGCATGACCGGTTGGAGGGACGTGATCTCTGCGCCTCCAGCGGAAGCGGGTTTCTGCGCGGAACCTGAAGAATAGGCCGACGACCTCTCCACACCCAGATGCAGCAGATATCGGCCGTCCTCCGTCTTCTCCACTTTGCCATCGAGGCTGGTGCCCATGTCCACATATTGAATTTCTTTGGGTCCGGATCCGGTCTGAACGGGCACGCGCAATCCCATCCGCAGGCTGGCAGTTGGCCCGCCTTCGACTGCATTGATCAGCATGGTGTAGGGCAAGCTGCTGATCTTTTTCTCCCCCTCGAACTCGCTGAAGACGACCTGCACGCGGACAGGCGTGATTTCCTTCTTGACTTCGGTTTGTTTCTCGCCGCCCTCTGCTTTAGGCTTCTGTTGAGCCATCGCGCGCGGCGCAAGACCCACAAGAGCCGCGAGCAACACCGCGAGAAAAACTTTCTTCATATTGGCCTCCTGGTCGAGCCATGTAAACAATCAGGCACCGTGGTGCACTCCGGATTTTTATTGCGGTTGCGGCTGGTTGTCTTCCAGCGGCTTCAGCTCAACAACGCCAATTTCGAGCGGGGCAATCTGGACCGACTGAAGCTCGCGGTTTTCGGCGAGGAAAAGGTCTCCCTGAACTTCGCCGCTCCGCAAACCCTCGACCAACCGCGCCATCGCTCTTTTCTGCCCAGCGGGAAGCAGTACTTCGGGCTGTGCAGGCGCCACCTTTGCGATTCCTGTGTGAATCCGGCTTCCCTGCCCCACCGCTTTCTTGGAGGGCGTTTTCGCTAGATTCACAGGTGGCAATTCTCCGGGGACATTGGGCGCAACGTTGTGGGCCACAGGAATCGCCGGATTCTCCTGCCTTCCCGCATCATGCCGGAGCGTGTGAACAATAAGCAGGCCTGCCGCGAGCGCCGCGGCGGCAGCAACAGCTCCCCACGCGGGAACCCAGCTCAAAATCCACCGCCGACGGGGCGCTGCTTGCTCGTTCATCCGCGCGCGCACGCGCGCGGCAAATCCCAGGGGCAATTCTTCGTTGACCCGCTCGCGGAGCCCTTGCTCCATGGCGGCAAAGAGCCGCTGCTGCCTTTGGAACTCTTCGCGGCACGCCGGGCAGGCGCGCAGGTGGGCATGGAGGCCGGGCTCGCGCTGCGGCTCGAGCCAGCCCGCGGCGGCGCCTAGGAGGTCTTCGCGGTGTCGTTCACAAGCCATTGCAATTTCTCCGCCAGTTGTTTTTTTCCGAAGTGCATTCTCGATTTCACCGTGCCCACGGGGAGGTTCAACAGACGGGCCACATCTTCGAGGGTGTGGCCTTCGATGGCCGTCAGGATCAGCACGATGCGGAATTTCCCGGGCAATTCGGCCAATGCCTGGTCCAGGCGGGCGGAAAATTCGCGCGACGCGGCCAGGTCTTCGACGCTCGGCCGGCGCGGGCCGGCGCTCCAGGCCATTTCGCGGGCCTCGCGGCGCTTTGCGGAGCGGACACGATCCAGAGCCAGCCGAAAGGTGATGCGCACCAGCCAGCCGCGGAATTTTTGGCGATCGCGCAGCCCGCGGAAATTACAGTAGGCCTTCAGGAAGGCTTCCTGGGCAACTTCTTCGGCGTCGGCGGAATTGCGCAGGACACTGCGGGCCACGCGGAAGGCCAGCGCCGAGCTGTCGGCCAGGCGGGCCTCGAAGTCGCCGGCCAGGGCGGCGTCTTCCTGCTCGAAGCTCACCGCTCGGTCCGTCTGGCGGATGGGTTGGGCAATGGCCAGCTCCTGCATGGACTCTCCCCGTACACTTACAGGACGCCGCCGGGAGCGGCCGGGTTCATTCTTGTTTGGAGGTGTGAACCACATGGAGCACACGGGCCGCTAGAGGTCCAACGCGGCCATGAGTGTTTCCAGGTTGGTTTCATCCACGAGCAGGTCCGGCAGTTGCCCAGGGGGGACGGCACCCAGGTCGTCGATCTCGTCAAAGGCCTGGAACAAGCGCATCTTGGCCACGGCGTACTCTTCCGTGCCGGTGAGCTCGCGGCGGCCGACATGCTCGCGCCATTTTTTGAGGGCGTCGCGCTTCACGAAAATTTTCAGAGGAAAACCGGTTTGGCGATCGGCCCAGACCAGGTAGACATATTCGGCACCGGAGGAGAAGCCGCGCCGCGCCGGGTGAACTTCGTGGAATTGATACTGGTAAACGCGGCCGGTGGCTGCGGAATAGGTCTTGATACGGCGGACGGTTTCGGGCGCGGACACAGGTGCAATCTTCGTTGTGTTGGCTGCGCAAGTCAACGAGGAGAATCAAGAGCGGGGCAAGCGTTTTTGGGCCAAAACGGAACAGCGGCCGGGCGGCCGTTCCAAGTCGGAACAAAACCGGGGAGATGGTTGAGGGTGGAACAGGCGCCAGAAAGTTCCCAAGCCGTGGTGAAAGGATGTGCGCATCAGCCCCAAGTGCCAGAACACCTTCGACTTAGATTCGCTCCGGACAGAGGGAAAGTTGTGAAAAAAACAAGCGAGCGGAACCGGTGGATGATTGCGGAGGGTGGAGGATGAGTTGCTTCCCCGCAGTGCATGTGGGTATGCGGGACGAGGCGCAACACAGGGGTCGTCGCAGTGTTCCGGTGCGTGCTCCTCACGGCGGGTGCGTGGACACTGGGCTGCGGCGGGGGAGGCGTAAGCCCTGTAGCGCCTCCGCCGCCACCTCCTCCCCCCACGATTACCGTGACGGTCTCGCCGCCATCGGGTGCGGTGCTGCTCGGGGCTACGCAAAGTTTCACGGCGACGGTAAGCAATACCACAAACACCGACGTCACCTGGGCGGTGAACGGGATCGCCGGGGGCAATAGTTCGGTGGGAACAATTACTTCCACGGGCAACGGCGCGGGGCCCTACACGGCGCCGCGCGACCTGCCGGTGCTGCCGAACGTGACGGTCACGGCGACCAGCGCCGCGGATTCTTCCAAGAGCGGCGGCGCGCAAGTTGGGATCACCAGCGACATTGCGGTGAACTTTTTGTCTTCTTCGGCCAGCGTTGAACTGGGGGCGGCGGCGGACTTTGCAGCGGGGATTTCTTCCGCGGGGAACCCAGACCCCACAATTGTGTATGCCGTTTCCGGCGCGGGCTGCGCGGGCAGCGGCTGCGGAACGGTCGACAGCGGAGGACATTTCACGGCGCCGCAGATTCTGCCCTCGCCGGCGATGGTCACGCTCACGGCGCAGAGCGCCGCGGATCCCGCCAAGCGGGCGGCGGCCTCCATACGCATCGCCAGCAGCTTCACGCTGACGATGAGCGGGCCTTCGAGCGCGGCGCCCGGCTCGAGCTCTCCCTTTACGGCGACGTTTTACCCCGCACAAAACTCAAACCCCAGCCTGGCCATCCAGTGGCAGCTTTCCGGAGCCGGCTGCGCGGGCAGCGGCTGCGGAACGCTCCAGATGACCGCGGCGCTCTCCACTTCCAGCACTGCAAATTACACCGCGCCGCCGGCCGCTCCCAATCCGAACACGGTGACAATCACCGCCGTGCCTCAGGCCGACCCCGCGAGGGCCGCTTCGATGACCGTAACCATCGCCGGGCCGCCGGTGGCCGCAGTACAGATCACGCCGCAGAATGCAACGCTGGCGGTGAATCACCGGCAGACGCTTACGCTTCAGGTGACCCTTCCTTCGTCAGGGCAAGCCGGCGCGACCTCGACGGCGGTGAACTGGCAAGTGAACGGCGTCGCCGGAGGGAATACTTCCGTGGGACAAATCTGCGTGACCGGATCGGCGCCGTGCCAGACGCTGACTTCGTCGAGCAGCGCGACGGTGGACTATATTGCGCCGGGGGGAGTACCCCAGCCGAACCCGGTCGCCGTTACGGCCACCAGCCAGGAGGTCCCCTCAGCCGCGGCGAGCGTGCCCATCACCATACTGGCGCACGTCGTTGTGGGAGTCTCTCCGCCGAGCGCGACGATTGGCCCGCAGGCCATACAGCCTTTCACGGCAACGGTTCTGGGAACCTCGGACCAGAACGTCATCTGGCAGGTGCAGGGCGCGGCGTGTTCGTGGACAGGGTCGCCGTGCGGGAGGATTGACGCGACCGGCGTGTACACGGCGCCAGCGGCAGCTCCTTCACCGGACGCGTTTCAGGTGGCCGCGGTGAGCAGCGAGGACACGAATCAAAGCGGGTTCTCGCAAGTGACGATATCCAGCGGTCCCGCAATTGGGACACTCCTTCCCGCGAGCATCTTCGCCGGGGCGTCCGAGGGATTCACGCTGCGCGTGCAAGGCGGCGGTTTTGCAGCCAGCAGTCCCGGACCGGGCTCGGCGATTGTTGCCGGAGGGGCGGTGCGCACGACGACCTGCGCGACGAGTTCCAACTGCACCACGACGCTCAGCGCCGCGGATGTTGCCATGGCGGGGAACCTTTCCATCCAAATCAAGAATCCGGATGGGACGGCGTCGAACCCAGCCGCGCTGGTGGTGGCGCCGCAGACCTCCGGCGAGGACGCCATCGCGCTTTCGAGCGCGGCGCCTTGGGCCACGGGAAAGGACATCGTTGCGGTCGAGCCGAGCACCGCAGGCACCTCGGCGGAGGGGCCGAATGTGGACTTGAATGTCGCGGCGCTGGGTATGTTTTCGGTCGTCAACAATTCCTGCGCGCTGGGAGGCGCTCCGGTAACGCTGGTGCGGCCCGCCTCGGGCACGGCGTTGGCGGACATCTGCGCGTTTTCAAACAGCGGGCTCGACGCGGGAATGACGTACACCGTTTCCGGCGCGGGCGATGTAAGCGTTGCGGGACAACAGCCCGCGGGGCTCGGCATCATTCACCTGACACTGCAGATTTCGAGCACGGCAGCGCCCGGTCCGCGGACGCTGTTCATCGGGAATTCCAACCTCGACAAAACCGCGGCGACCGCGGCTCTCCTGGTGAAATGAGGGCGAGCATCCGCGAGACTGGCGGACGGGGACAACGAACAAGGAGGAAAGAGACCATGGGGTTTCGTGCAAAGGTGCAAGGCTCGATGGCTTCCTTTTCGCTGCTGGCAGTTCTATGCGGCGCGGCGGCGACGGGCGCGACGACGTTCCGTTACCTCTCGCTGTATGACCTGGGCACCGCGGCGGAGACCGTGGTGCGCGCGCGCTGCCTTTCCGGCGAAAGCCGCTGGGAAGGCGGCGAAATCTGGACGTTCACGCAATTCGAAGCGGTGGAGAGCTTGAAGGGAAACGTGCCGCGGCTCTTGACGGTCCGCACGCTCGGCGGACGAGTGGGGCACCTGCAGTCCATCGTGGAGGGCGCTCCGGCATTTCATGCCGACGAGGAGGTTTTTCTTTTTCTCGGCGCGCGGCAGGCGGATTCATTTTCCGTGCTGGGGTGGGCGCAGGGCACCTTCCGCATTCGAAGCGAACCGGGCAGCGGGCGGGAGAGCGTGACCCAGGATTCGGCGGGGCTGGCGGTGATGGACGGGGCTACCGGAAGGCTCCAACGGAAAGGGATTCGCAACCTGCCGGTGGAGGAGTTCCGGCAGAAAATCGCCAGCGCCATAGAGCGTTCGAGCTGGAGGCTCCGATGAAGAACGGCAGAAGATGGAAGAAGCTCCTGGCTGTCCCCATGGGGTTCTTTTTCTTGTGCGCGGGGCCGGCGCCGCCACTGGCGCGAGGCTACGCGTTCCACTATGTCGTCGCCGACATGCGATTGCCGGCTTCGGAATCAGGCGGGTCGGCGTGCCCCGTGCCTGCGCACTTCCCGACGGGCGCTGGAAGCATCAACCGGCGGTGGAGCACGGCGCTCAACACCAACCCAGTGACGATTCTGACCGCCGACCAGACCGTGGCAGGGCGCCTCGACGAAATCGAGGCCGCCATCCAGAGTTCGTTTTCGGCGTGGACCGGCGTGAGCGGCGCGTCGTTCACAGGCACGTCGCTTGCGGCGCTGGGGCGCACGAGCTCGCAAAATGCGTGCGCCGCCGATGGAGTGAACTCGATCTGCTTTGATCAAAGCGACGCCGCCTTCACTCCCGGCGTGCTGGCGTTTACCCGGGTTATCGTCGCCGACCGCATCGGCGAAACCCTCGGCGGCGCTGCGTCCGCGGAGATCGGGCAGATTCTCGACGCGGACATAGAGCTGAATCCCGGCGACTCGCGGACAGCGTTTGCCACGCCTGCGGCGCTGCCGAGCGCGCCTTCCGCGTACGACCTGGAATCGGTGCTCATGCACGAGCTCGGTCACTTCCTGGGCTTCAGCCACTCGGCGGTGTGGCGGGGGATGATGTACCCCTTCGTGCCGCCGCCGGGAACCTTTACCGGAGACCGCCCGACGACGTTGGCTCCCGACGCGCCCCTTTCAAATGACGACCGCACCGGGCTGCGTGTTCTCTATCCCGATCCATCGGACACGGTGAATGTAGGGGCGATTTCGGGGCGGATCCTTCCGGCGAATCCGCTTTCGCTGCCGGTGGCTCCCGCGGGGGTGGCGGGATTGTTCGGCGCGCACGTGGTGGCCATGGACGCGGACACCGGCGAGGTTGTGGCAGGTGTGCTGGGGGGCTGGTCGTGCGGCGGAGCGGGGCCGGCGCAGTTTGACGGCGCGTTCGAGTTCGCGCGCCTGCCGGTTGGAGCGGGACAAAGCTACAAAATTTACGCCGAGCCGCTCAATGGAACGGTGGACCCTTCGCAGATAACCAGCGCAACCGCAACACTGTGCCGGAACGCGCTCACCGATTCGGGATGGCCGGCGCAATTTGCGTGCGTCGCGCCGCACGTGACGACGAACCTGACGGCGCGGGTCCGGCCGGCACCATAGCGAAATCCATTGGGCTGCGCGCCCTTCCATTCTGCTACTGGCAGCAGGACGAGAGGATCAGGCGGCGCAGAACCTCGGCGCACGCGGTGACGGAATCAAGCTCGACGTATTCTTCGGAGCCGTGAAGACCGCGTCCGCTGGGGCCAAACACCACGCCGGGGACTCCCGCGGCGGCGAGCAGGGCCGTGTCGGTCCACGCCGCCATGCCGGAGAGATTCACAGAGCCTGTGACCTGAGCTATCGCCGAAGCAGCGGCGCGGACGATGGGAGACTCACGGGAAATTTCGTAGGGGGGGCGGGCGCCGCCCATGCGAAGTGTGGCCCGAAACTCCGGATGCGTGGCGTGCAGGCCGTCGAGGAGTTTGCGCAAGGCGGCTTCGGCTTGCGCGACCGCTTCGCCGGGAAGGGTGCGGCATTCCAATTGAAAGCGGCACTCGGCGGGATAAGAGGAAAGCTCCTGGCCGCCGGAGATGAGCGAGGCGTGCAGAGAGCCGTGGCCGAGCAGAGGATGCGGCGGGCGCGCGGCGAGGGTTTCTTCGAGGCTGTCGAGCGCGGCCAGCACGCGGCCCATCATGCGGATGGCGTCGCGGCCCTCTGCGGGAAGGCTGCCGTGCGCGGCGCGGCCCTGCGTGATGATCTCGAACCAGGCGTAGCCTTTGTGGGCGATGACGAGATCGAGGCCGGTGGGCTCCAGAACAACGGCGGCATCGGCGGAAAATTTCTTGAGCAGCGCTTCGGTGCCGATGCTGTCGCACTCCTCGTCCACGACGGCGGCGAGAAGCAGCGGGCGCGAAAACACGGTCCGCTCGCGGGCGAGCGAAATCGCCGCGGCGCACATGGCGGCAACACCACTCTTGATGTCCAGCGCGCCGCGTCCGAAGAGGCGGCCGCCGCGCTCGACCGGCGTGAACGCGCCGCGCATGTCGCCGGCGCCAACGGTATCGATGTGCGCAAGGATGGCCAGAGCCGGGCGCGGGGAAGCGGAAGCACCGGGAGGCGCGCCGAGAAGCGCGACGACGTTGGGGCGGCCGCGCGCGGCCTCGTGCAGCTCGGCGTCAATTCCGTGGCCGCGGAGAAAATCGCGCAAGAACCCGGAGGCTGCGGCTTCGCCGCGCGCGCCGGGAACCAGCGTGGGATTGACCGAATCAATGGCGACCAGGTCGCGCAGGAGTTTCTGGAGGAGCGGCTCGTCAATCATCGCGCCCATCATCGCGGCGGGCGTTCCGGGCTTGAGGGGTGAATGACTCCCCCGCC
>WNGH01015159.1_pt1 | contig 18849 bp, 16 predicted proteins | sample 5400631 | NCBI WGS metagenome assembly WNGH01 (sample SAMN13153373, study PRJNA577476) | soil metagenome | isolation source: 115 cm soil or saprolite under Garry oak tree replicate 1 | place: USA:California | collected 2016-06-15
AGGAGGAGAACATGCGCTCCAACCATGAATTATTTCCACATGCCTTATGTGCGGTTTAAGCAATATCGATCTTGACTCGTCCTTCACCGTAGTATATGCTAGTCCTAGCTTGTCGGGCCTTCGGCTAGCGCGTGTTCAATGAACGTGTGTTTGAACATGGGGGCGAGATATGGCTGACCATATAGGCCAACAGTTGGGCAATTATCGTGTGCTTCGCCTCTTAGGACGAGGAGGCTTCTCCGAAGTATATTTAGGAGAGCATGCGTATCTCAAGAATCACGCCGCTCTCAAAGTCCTGGGCACCCAGCTTAGCGAAGAGGACACCGAAGAGTTCCTGCAGGAAGCGCAGACGCTTGCGCGCCTGGACCACCCACATATTGTGCGCGTGCTCGATTTCGCCGTCCACGACGGCACACCCTTTCTCGTCATGGAATATGCAGCCGGTGGCAGCCTCCGAGAACTGCACCCAAAGGGGACGCGCGTTTCACTCGAGCATATCACTACCTATGTCACCCAGGTGGCCTCCGCCTTGCAGTATGCTCACAACCAGCGTCTCTTGCATCGCGACGTCAAGCCTGGGAACATGCTGTTGGGCGCTCGTGGTCAGGTGCTGCTCAGTGACTTTGGCCTGGCCATGCTCATGCCATCCTCCCTGTCAGGAAAGACGCAGGCGATGGACCAGTCAATGACCGGAACCACACCGTACCTGGCGCCCGAACAACTGCAAGGCCAACCACAACCAGCGAGCGACCAGTACGCACTGGGTGTGGTGGTCTATGAATGGCTTTCTGGCCGGCGTCCCTTCCACGGGACTCCCATCGAGGTTGCCATGCAGCATCTCTCGGCCTCCCCGCCTTCCTTACATGAGATGGAGCCTGACCTTCCACCTGTTATCGAGGAGGTGGTCATGCGTGCGTTGGCCAAAGAGCCTGAGCTTCGCTTCGCCTCCGTACAGGACTTTGCCACCGCCCTGCAGCATGCCGCTCATCAAGCTGAGTATCTCTCCGTCACACCACTCGCCGCTGGGACTGCGGCATCTGCAGCAGAGGTCCCTCATCCTTCTCTCGCGGCCTCTACTCCTCCTACTATCCTGGCCGAGGAACAGTCCGAAGAGCAGACCATGACCGTTCCTGATGCTGTAACTGGTCCTGCGATCGAATATGAGCGGCAGGATACGCCCACTAACACGCCATCCGCCGGACCGGTGTGGAAGGTCCCGGCCATCTTGACGTCCCTGGTAGGGCGCGAGCAGGATCTGTCTGCTATCTGTGCCCTGCTCTCCCGTCCAGAGGTGCACCTGGTGACACTCCTGGGTGTTGGCGGCATTGGGAAAACCTCTCTCGCTCTTCAGGTTGCCATCCAGATGCGAGATCACTTTGCCGATGGTGTCTGCCTTGTAGCCCTGGCTCCTCTGAACACCCCCACCCTCATGTTATCCTCTATTGTGTACGAGTTAGGTATCCAGGTGGGAGGAGCGCAGCCGCTTCTGGAGACCGTGAAGGCATGGCTGCGAGACAAGCATCTCCTCTTACTGCTCGATAACTTCGAGCAAATCGTCACTGCTGCTCCGATGTTGGAGGACCTCCTGGCAGCATGCCAGAAGCTCACCATCCTGGTAACAAGCCGTGAGGTGCTGCATCTGAAAGTAGAACACCTCTACCTGGTCCCCCCACTCGCCCTGCCCGACCTCTCACGTCTTCCCGACAATGAAGACCTTGCGCAGTATGCGTCGGTGTCCCTCTTCGTCCAGCGTGCCCAGGCGATCAAACCGGACTTCAAACTCACGCAGACCAATGCAGGAGCGATCGCCGAACTTTGCGTGCGGCTGGACGGATTGCCACTGGCCCTTGAACTGGCGGCGGCCCGCATCCGTTTGTTGCCGCCCAAGGCGCTCCTGGCACGGCTCTCGCATCGGTTCCAGGTGCTGACCGGTGGACCGCGTACCATGCCGGAGCGCCAGCAGACGCTGCGCAACACAATCAAATGGAGCCACGACCTCCTGGATGCCAATGAACGACGGCTCTTCCGGCAGCTTTCGGTCTTCGTCGGTGGGTGGACCTTGGAGGCAGCAGAAGCCGTCTGTAACGCAGTCAACGACCCGCCGATGGATCTCTTACAGGGGGTTGCATCCCTCCTTGACAAGAGCCTGCTGCAACAAATCGGGCAAGAAGGCGAGGAGCCACGCCTGGTGATGTTGGAGACGATCCGCGAGTATGGGTTGGAGCTCCTGGTGGCCAGCGGGGAACTCGAGGTCATCCGACAGACCCATGCTGATTACTATCTGAAGCTAGCGGAGGAGGCGGAGCAAAAGCTCAGGAGCGCACAGCAGGTCACATGGCTGGAGCGGTTGGAAATGGAGCATGATAACTTGCGCGCTGCTCTCAATTGGCTGGTGGAGCAGCAAGAAGTCGAGATGGCTTTGCGGCTCGGTATAGCCTTGTGCCAGTTCTGGACGATACACGGTCATTTGAGTGAAGGTCGCCAGCGGTTGGAAGGCATCCTGTCCAGCGGCAGTACGGAAACAGTATCGATGCTGATGTGGGCGAAGGCACTCACTGGTGCAGCGGGCCTTGCCGTCAATCAGGGTGACTACGGTCGAGCAAAGGCTCTCTACCAGGAGAGCCTCCAACTGTCCCAGAAGCTGGGAAATCGGCGAAGTATCGCTGCCTCGATCAATGGATTGGCATTTGTAGCCATGGCGGGAGGCGACTATGCTTCGGCATCGGCTATGTTCGAAGAGAGTCTGGTGCTTCTCAGAGAATTGGGCGACAGGTGGAGCCTTGCCGATACGCTTTACTACTCGGCACTTGCAGTCATTTTTCGCATTGATCGAACTGATACGGCAGCCGCGCGTTCCATGGTGGAGGAAAGCCTGGTCATATCGAGGGAGTTGGGAGACCGACGAGGTCAGGCCTACTCACTCAATCTCCTGGGCTTCCTATCCATGCTTCAAGGTCAGGGAGCAGCGGCCTGCTCTCTGATAGAGGAGAGCCTGGCGATACACAAGGCATTGGGGAATCGGCAGGGTATCGGCTATACGTCCACTACCTTCGGCTGGTATTCGCTCAGCCAGGGTGATTATGTGGCGGCGCGTGCCCATTACGAGAAGGGCCTGGCGATCATGATTGAGTTAGACGACAAGTGGTTCGTTGCCGTATCCTTGGAGGGATTGGCGATTGCGGCAGTGGAACAAAGTTCTACGGAGGCATCTCTTGCAGGCGCCCTGTGGGCAGCACGGCTCTGGGGAGCAGCGCAAGCTCTACGCGAGGCCATTGGCGTGCCCCTGCGTTCTTTCGAGCGTGCCATTAACGAATGGGGAATAGCAGCGATACGCACTCAACTTGGTGAGGAGGCATTCGCCGCCGCGTGGGCCGAGGGAAGGACGATGACACCAGCACAAGCCTTTGCTGCGCAAGGATGAGAGAAGTGATGCAGCTCTTATGCTCCACGGGGACATTCAGCCGGGACCCGGACTATACCGACTACCGGGCCGTGCTAGCATACGGTCCGGGATTGGAGGTAGATGGGTTTGAGGTGTTGTTCTATGCAGGCTGGTACGCGGAGGTTGAGCATATTGCGGCAGAGCTGCGAAGGCCGGGGCTGCGCTTTCCTGCCGTTCACGTCGAGAAGAGTATTGGCACGCTGCTGGGAAGCTCGCAGCCGGAGAAACGCGAGCAGGGCATAGAGCGCTTTGCCGCGAACTGCCGCCTGGGGAAACTGGTTGGGGCAGGAGTACTGGTATTGCACCTGTGGGGTTTGCCGGAACTGGACGAGCAGCTTGAATATAACCTGCAAGGACTCGAAGCCTGCCTTACACTGGCGGAGCAGTCTGGGTTACAACTGGCGGTGGAGACGATACCGGGCAGCAAGGCCGACCCATTGAGCAATGTGCGCCGAGCGGTCGATCAAGACGAGCGCTGCACTGTCGCGCTCGATACCGAATTCCTGGGGCTCTACCACCAGTTAGAGACAGCTCTGAACTCGGACTGGTTATGGCAAGGCAACAGGGTGCGGCATATACATATCAAGGATTTCGATGGCCACCCATTCACCGGCGATCAGCGGCGCCGCTACCTGCACCCGGGTGAGGGCTATATCGACTTTGTTCATTTCTTTGATGCGCTCAAGCAGCGCGGGTTCGCGGGAAATATCAGCCTCGAGGCTTCGGCCATCCAACGCGATGGCAGCGTTGACCTGGAGCGATTGAAGGAGAGCCTGGCTATGCTGCGGGAATGGATGAGCACGTGAGAGTCAGGAGGTATACTATGTCAGATTCTTCTTCCTTTTCCTTTCAAGAAGGCTCTTCAATTCGCGTTCGATCCTATGATCCTGCCGATCAGGCGTTTGTGCTGAGCCTTGCGCCGCGCCTGGTTATCGGGATACCTGCCTGGCGCGATGCTGACAAGATGCTGGCGACGGTACAGCGCTGGCTCACGAAGAGCATCGGGCAGCACGGAACCGAAACAATGCTTTTCATTGTTGAAGATGAGCAGGGAGAACGACTCGGCTTCGCAAGCGTTTCACACGACAGCCACTTCACAGGTGTGAGGCAGGCTGAAATTGGGGAATTGGCTGTCAGTGAAGCTGTTGTAATATCCTTTAGACTTTCCAGCAAAAGGAAGAAATAACCCGATTTGCATATTAGATAGAAATACGCTACACTATGATAGGTCCGTAAAGTATGGGGCAAAAACGGCGAGACAAGATATTAGATCGACACATGATTACAGTCGTCAAACTGAATGCGCTGGGGGAAGTCAAGATAACATACGAGGGCGAGGTTATCGAACAAGTGGCGGATGGGGTGGTCATTCAAGCTTACTGGACGCTTGCAGCAAGAGATTTGGGCTACACGCGTTTTGAACCGGGAGACCGGTTTATAGAATACTATTACACCAGGCGATGGTATAATATCTTCGATATTGCCAGAGCAGACGGCACAAGAAAAGGCTGGTACTGCAACGTCGCAGAGCCAGCAACCATCTACGATGATCACATAGAGCAGGTCGATTTGCTGCTGGATGTGTGGGTTGATGCGACGGGTAAACCACTCATACTGGATGAAGATGAATTTGCCTCGGATACGACGCTCAGTGAGGCGCAGCGCGAGGGAGCACAAGAGGGGCTGCACGATCTTTTAGCAATGATCGCGGCGCAGCGAGAACCATTTTCGCGAACGACTCTATCCTGACCTGGTGGGTAGTCCAATCTTTGTAATGTGTTGACGCAACACTGTGCGGAGCCACATATAACTCCGGGAAGGCATAGCTTGATGGGAAAGAGAGACGCCAGGCAGTTCCTGTGCGCGGCCGATATCAATAAACAGCACTGGAACATTGTGGAGCTTGAGTCTCGCAGACAACTGCGCCGGAAAGTAAACGAGCTGATAGAACTCGTCGACGATCCCACTATCACTAGCAGCGACATGCGAGAGCAGCTGCTCCTCGGCGTAGCAACATTTGGCGAGCAGTTTGCTATGCAGCTTGTGCGTTCGCTTCACCGCGACGATCAGCATGAACGCCAGTCTATTGTCTGGCTATTGACCTTACTTGACGCTCGAGCAGATGTCGCGTGATGTGCGGCAATCGCGGTCTATACGTCTCTCAGCAGCGCTGGCCCTGGCCGGTATGGGAGCAACGGCAGAGATGATAGACGACGGCACGTGGCACAAGCGATTGTATACCACAGGTTGAGTATAGACATTCCTCATGGAAGACATCGAAACACCTGCGGCGTCATCGCCCGCAGCAACAAGGGTCAAGCAATCGTGGCGAGGGCTGCTCTACGTTTGCGTAGCAGTCTTCTTTTTCTCCACCAGTCCCATTTTTGTGCGCTGGTCGGCGCCATTCAACGCGTTTGAAATTGCTTTCTGGCGGTTGGCGATTGCCGCGCTGCTGGTAGCGGCACTGGGTATTATCACTCGTCAACGCCTGCTGCTCAAACGGCAGGAAGTAGCGCGTTTTATCTTCTATGGATTCGTTACCGCTCTCCACTTCCTGTTTTATGTTGCATCGCTCAGTTTTACTACAATTGCCCACTCGCTGGCTCTTATTTATACCTCGCCCATCTTTGTGACGCTTTTCTCTGCCATCGTGCTGCGCGAACCCTTGCAGGTGCGCAAGTACGCCAGTATCGGGGTGACAGTAATCGGAGTGGCAATCATGGTTGGCTTCGAACCGCACTATACCACCTGCTCGCTGCATGGCCAATGTATGCTGCTGGGCGATGGGATGGCGCTGCTAGCGGGGCTATGCTTCGCTATCTACTCGGTGGCAGGGCGCGGCGAGCGAGACCGCCACCCGCTTTTCCGCTACACAACGAACGTGTATGGGTTGGCAGCGCTGTGGCTCTTACCCGTGATGCTGCTGTTCGCCTTTCAACATGCTTATCCCCTGGCTGCGGTAGGAGCTGTTGTCGCGCTGGGTGTCTTCCCGCTCGGACTGGGGCACACGCTCTACAACGCAGCCGTGCGTAGGGTGCATGCCACCTATGCTAATCTGATTGCCACGCAGGAGGTAACGGGCGGCATCGTGCTGGGCATTTTCCTGCTGCACGAGGTGCCATCGATGGCGGCGGTGATCGGGGTGGTGGTAACCTTGATCGGTATCGTAGGCGTGCTGATATAGTAGGCTATCTTAATACGATTTAACACATTACTCTGGGTTTTGCCCCACCCCGGGGCGCCATAAATGTCGCGGCTACGCCATACATGCCTCTCTTCAATGAGGAACGGGGACCTCATTCGCCAAATGTGTCAGGGTGAGAGCCTAGCACAGAGGGATCGACAATCCAGCCTTCGAGGGGATCACAATGAGAAGGTATGCCGTAACCGTTGTTACGCTGTGAGTAGGCCCAGGCGGCCTGAACGGCGCACAAAAGAGCATCAAGACTGTCGGCCTTTGGGTCTTCTATCAGTGCTTCGGCCAGTGCTGTGGGTATTTCAAGTGTATAGCCGTAGTAATCGAGCAATTCAGGGGAGCGTAAACCGCGCAAGATTGCCTGGCGCGCGGCAGCTTTAGCAGCGGTTTGCTGCGAGCGTTCGTCGCTTTTGTAGCTGCGCCTGTCGATCCAGCGGCGGGCGACGAGGGCGGGATAGCCTTCGACAACCATGCGATTGTCGTTCGTGGGGCGGGAGGGCAGGATATTGACGCCTGATGCCAGCAGCCTTGGCGCGCCCTGAAAAAACATCTTCGCCACAGGAACGCGGTGCAGCATCATCGGGCTGCGCGAAGCGGCTCGCACATCGGTTACGCGCAAGTGGTGTTTATCGCCGGGAGGGCGACTCGCACAATACTGAGTCAGTGTATGTTCAAACGAATGTTTGCCCACTGCTGCGATAAATTGTATGTAGCCCTCCCACGTTTCAGGCCAGCCCAGGCGGGAGATGAGCCTTCCCGGCTGGCCGAAAGGAAAATCGAGGGCCGCGAGCCAGGGACCGGCGCTGTTTAAAAACGCCTCGAACTCTGTAAAGTTATACAGCTTCACGTATGTATGGAATTTCAAGGTACCCTCGAGAAGATCGCATACGGCGCAGGTGATGGGCTTTCTGGGACCTGGCGCACTGGTGAAGTCAAATCCATAGATTTTCACAGTTGGGTAATGACGGTCTTGCTAATGCAGCGCAGGGTTGCAAATACGCCTCTGCCAGCAGAGGCGACGGCCTCGAAGCTGGGCACACGGCGGCGATTGAGGTAGCGATCAAGGACGTGGACGGGCAGCGCGGTAGACAGGTCACGCTTGTTCCACTGCATGACGAAGGGGAAGTTGCCCAGGTCTTTGCCGGTACGGCGCAGATTCATCTCCAGCTCGCTAATGCTCTGCATGTTCTCTTCAAACTTTTCGGCCTGGGAGTCCACGACGAAGACGATGCCATCGGCGCCATTGAGCACCGCCATGCGGGTGCGCTCGTACAGGATTTGACCAGGGACGGTATAGAGGTGGAAGCGCGTACGAAAGCCATGCACCGTGCCAAGATCGAGCGGCAGAAAGTCGAAGAACAGCGTACGCTCCGTCTCGGTCGCAATGGAGAGCATGTCACCACGAGCATTGGGGTGGATGCTCCTGAAAACATGTTGTAGATTGGTAGTTTTGCCACAGTAACCTATGCCATAGTAGACAATCTTACAGTGGATCTCATGGGAAGCGATATTGATGAGCGCCACAGCACAGTACCTCTAGTCCCGGAAGAGCAGATCAATGGTATCTTCGACCGAGGAACGGAATTCCACATTGATAACCGAAGATTTCCTGCGGGTGGTATCGGACTTCACCCGCTCGAGTACACGGCCAAGCTCGTCGGAGGCTTTTTTGGAGAGCACTTTGACCAGGCCTATATGTGTGAGCTTGTCGAAGACGATCACCAGTAACCACTGCTCTTCAACTAGCGTGGTATAAATATTTTCATTGACGCCCTGCTGAAAGATGGTACGGAAGTCCTTTTCGCCAAGTAGTTCAGCGATATGGCGCGAAGAGGAGAAGGCGCCGGCGAGCAACGCACCCAGCGAGGTAGCGTTACGCCGCACTCCCGAGCCCTGGGTAGCAACGACCTGGCCACTCTTGTCAATGAGCATGACCGAGCTGGCGCTGGTGTCAAGCACGAGCTTATTCAGAGCGGTTGAAATGATAGCAAGCTCACGATCTGAGATGATGAGGTTAGTAAGTTGTTCCATGTACGCGCTGCCCTCCGTGTACGCGCCTGGCAAAGGTTATCATCTATATACGCATTTTACATTAAGCAATATCAAGAGCCTCGAGAATTTCACTGCGGCTTGCCTTCACCAGGTGGCGTACGCGGCCAATGCTGGAGGCACTGTCCGAGAGGGTGACCATCAAGGCGAAGTCACCCAGTGGATCGACGCTGACCAGGCCATATTCGTATTCCATGAGGGCACCGACGACGCTGCCACGTGAAATCTCGTGGCCGAGTGCTTCCGCTGCGCCCATGCCCGTGGTCATAATGGCTCCCACAGCCTCCATGTCCTCTTTACCGTCGCGGGTCAGCCCTTCGATCATCAGGCCATCACGCCCCACCAGGACGGCTAACCGTACTCCAGGGATTGATAAAAAGCGGCTTAGTGTCTGTTTGAGATCTACCATTGTCTCCTCCCGTTCGACGGGTAGCGCTATTGTTGAGCCAGCGTGAATTGTTGCCATTCTACCTGATCGGTGGTGAGTGGCGCAACAAGATGGGACATCTTGGCTAGTGTTTTGCAGGGCGACCCTTGCGGTCGCCCTGCTAGGAGAGGCTGTTACCTGTGTTTGACGGCGTAGTTGGGAGCCTCCTTGGTGATCATTACGTCGTGGGGATGGCTCTCGCGCAGGCCGGCGCCGGTGATGCGGACGAAGCGCGTCTTCTCCTGCATCTCCTGGATGGTGGCGCAGCCGGCATAGCCCATCGACTGGCGCAGGCCGCCGACCAACTGGTAGACCAACGGCCCCAACATGCCTTTGTAGGGCACGCGCGCCTCGATGCCCTCGGCGATGAGGCGGCTCTCATCGATTACGCCGCCCTGGAAGTAGCGGTCCTTGCTGTAGCTGCGCTGCTTCATGGCCCCGATCGAGCCCATCGCCCGGTAGTCCTTGAAGCGCTCCCCGTGGGAGATGATCAGTTCGCCGGGGCTCTCGTCGACGCCCGCCAGCAGGCTACCCAGCATGACGGTGTCTGCACCGGCAGCGATGGCCTTGGCGATATCGCCAGAGTACTGGATACCGCCGTCTGCGATGACCGGCACATCATACTGGCGGGCAACGCAGGCGCAGTCATAGATAGCGGTTATCTGCGGCATGCCAACGCCCGCTATGATGCGCGTTGTACATATAGATCCAGGGCCAATGCCTGCCTTTACGGCGTCCGCGCCCGCCTGGATAAGCGCCTCGGTTGCCTCGGCGGTAGCGACGTTTCCGGCAACCAGCTGCACACGCTTCCCGAAGCGATCTTTGACGCGCGCCACGGTCTCGATGACCATGTGAGAGTGAGCGTGTGAGGTATCGACCACGAGCACATCTACGCCCTCTTCGACCAGCGCGGCACAACGGTTGTTCGTATCGGATCCCACGCCCACGGCAGCGCCAACGCGCAGGCGACCATACTCGTCTTTGGCTGCATTGGGGTAGAGGATTTTCTTCTGGATGTCTTTCATGGTGATGAGGCCCTTGAGCATGCCGTGTTCATCCACCACGGGGAGTTTCTCGATCTTGTAGCGGTGCAGGCTATCGCGGGCCTGTTCTAAGGTTGTCCCAACAGGCACGGTGATCAGGTGGTCTCGCGTCATGAGATCGGACACGGGACGGTCCAGGTTGGTCTCGAAGCGGATGTCGCGATTGGTGAGGATGCCTACAAGTCTACCGTCCTCGGTGATGGGGATGCCCGAGATGTGGAAACGCTGCATGGAGGCCAGGGCTTCACGCAACAAGGCGGAAGGCCCCATGGTTACGGGGTCTGTAATCATGCCTGACTCTGAACGCTTTACTTTATCGACTTCCTGGGCCTGATCTTCGATGGACAGATTACGATGGACGATACCGATGCCGCCCTCGCGAGCCAGGGCAATCGCCAGCCGTGCTTCGGTGACGGTGTCCATGGCGGCGCTCACGATGGGGATGTTGAGATTGATGGTACGTGTCAAGCGGGTGCAGGTAGAAACATCGTGAGGGAGTACGGATGAGGCGGCGGGAACTATGAGTACATCATCGAATGTGAAGCCTTCCAGGGCAAATTTCTCATCGAAAGTGCCCTGGTTATGCGCCAGAGACATGATTGCGGCGTCCTCCTTATAAAAAACGCCCAACGCGCGCTCAAGCGTGCGCCGGGCCTCCACCGATAGTGAGCCTTGGCGGCTCGCCCATCGCTATTGATTGTCGGTGGGCAAGTGTCATGAATATTTCTTCATAGTGTAACATCTGAGATGAGGAACGTCAAATGAAGAAATAATAAGGATTAATTTTTCGCAAGCTTGTCATCTCGAGAAAACTGCTGTACTTTATACAGAGTGGATGCCAATCCTTAACAGTCAAGGAGCGATAATGTTATGTCTGCTGATGCGCAGACAACGGCGCAGATGATCAACCAGCAGGGGAGTGGAATGCAATCTGCTGGAGATGAGGCCATCGTCGTTGATAAACTCACTAAAAGTTACGGCTCGCAGCGAGTCGTTGATCAATTACAATTCAGCGTACACAGGGGCGAGGTATTTGCCCTGCTGGGGCCAAACGGCGCGGGCAAAACGACGACGGTCGAGACGCTTGAAGGCTACCGCACTGCCGACGAGGGCACTATTCGCGTGCTAGGCATGGACCCCAGGCGTGAGGCAAAGGAACTCAAGCCGCAGATCGGGGTGATGCTGCAACAGGATGGCCTATACCCGGGCCTGACCGTGCGCGAGGTGCTGCGGCTCTTCGCGGGCTACTACGAGCACGCGCAGGACATCGACCAGTTATTGGAGCGAGTTGGGCTCACAGCCTCTGCGAAAACGCGCTGCCGCAGGCTCTCGGGTGGTCAAAAGCGCCGCCTGGCGCTGGCGCTGGCCCTGGTGGGCAATCCCACGCTGGTATTTCTGGACGAGCCAACGGCGGGGATGGATCCCCAGGCCCGGCTGGTGACATGGGAGATCATACGCGATCTGAAACGCAATGGAGCAACAGTACTGCTCACCACGCACATGATGGATGAAGCGGAGCGACTGGCGGACCGCGTCGCCATTATCGACCACGGGCGGTTGATTGCCCTTGCGCCTGACAGGGGCGGATGTGCGGGAGTAAATGGAGATGACAACACACATACAAGATCGAAATACCGCTAGCACGAAAGCTGCTCCGCTGGGCCGCCAGATACTGGCGCAGACACAGGTTGAACTGCTACTGACCCTGCGGCGGGGGGAGAGCGTGCTGATTACCCTGATCGTACCGGTACTGCTGTTGATCTTTTTCGCGTCGTTGAACATTGTACCGGCTACAAACGGACATGCTATAAATTTCCTCCTGCCGGGTATGCTGGCGCTGGCAGTAATGGCAACGGGAATGGTGAGCCTGGGCATCGCTACCGCCTACGAGCGTTATTACGGGGTACTCAAGAGGCTTGGCGGGTCGCCACTGCCGCGCAGTGGGCTGATCATTGCCAAAGTTATCTCGGTGCTGGCGCTGGAATTGATCCAGACGGTTATTCTTGTAGGGGTGGCGGCCGTTTTCTATGGCTGGCGGCCGGCAGGCACACCACTGCTTGCACTGCTGGTTATGGTTTTGGGAACGGTGACATTCGCGGCGCTGGGACTTGCCATGGCGGGCGCGCTGCGCGCCGAGGTCACGCTGGCAGGGGCTAACGGGCTCTATCTCCTCTTCCTGCTGCTGGGCGGCGGTATCTTGCCGCTTGAACATTTACCGGGGCCGCTGGCTGCCGTGGCGCAGCTTTTGCCCGCGGCTGCGCTCACAGAGGCACTACGCGCGGCGATGACAGACGGGGCCGCGTTTCCAGGCTTCGCCCTATTGGTGCTTGCCGCCTGGGCGGTGGTCATCCTGCTGGTGGCTATAAGAACTTTCCAGTGGGAGTGATGGTTCACAGGATCAGGTCGGGCTGACATTCTCAGAGAAATGGCACGCTGCATAGTGTGAAGTGCCCGCTTTTAGCTCGAAGGCAGGTTCAACCTCGCGGCAAATTTGCTGCGCCATGGGACAGCGAGTATGGAAACGGCACCCGGAAGGAATATTGATCGGGCTGGGCAGGTCGCCAGTAAGAATGATGCGCTGGCGACGCTTCTCGATCTGTGGGTCGGGGATAGGCACAGCCGAGAGCAGGGCCTTGGTATACGGGTGCTTAGGGGCTGCATAGAGTTCATCGCGGTCTGATAGCTCTACAATCTTGCCCAGGTACATCACAGCAATGCGATCAGCGACATGGCGTACCACGCTGAGGTCATGCGAGACAAAGAGGTAGGTCAGGTTGAATTGGCGCTGCAAGCGCTGCAGCAAGTTGAGCACCTGCGCACGGATCGAGACATCCAGGGCCGAGACGGGTTCGTCGGCGATGACAAACTCGGGATTGGTCGAAAGAGCGCGAGCAACGGCTATGCGCTGGCGCTGCCCGCCGCTGAACTCGTGTGGATAGCGGTCAATGTATTCGGTACGCAGGCCAACCACGCGCAGGAGTTCGAGTGTTCTCTCGCGAATCTCATCCCTGGGGGCAACATTATAGATATGCATGGGTTCAGAGATTAACGAGCCAATGGTGAAACGCGGGTTAAGCGAGGCGAAGGGGTCTTGAAACACCATCTGCACGCGCCGGCGCACCTGCCGCAACTGCTCACCTTCCAGTTTGGCCAGGTCCTGGTTCCCGAAGAGGATCTGTCCCCCGGTCGGCTTATAAAGTCGCACGATGGTACGCCCGATACTTGTCTTGCCGGAGCCGCTCTCGCCCACCAGGCCAAGCGTCTGCCCGCGCTCAATGCTGAAACTAACCCCATCAACCGCGCGCACATAGCCTACTACGCGTTGCAATACGATACCCTGGGTGAGCGGGAAATGCATTTTCAGATCGCGCACATCAACCAGGGTGTTGGTCGCCACAAGAGTGTCTACCATCTACGTCTATCCTCCTTAATACGATGCCTGAGTAGCTTTATCTGCCAGTGCGCTGATAGCGGCTTGCGTAGCTTGTAGCCTGGCCTGGCGGCGCCTTTCCGCATATGCCTGTTCATTCGGGTCGGTGACATCGACCCAGCAGGCTTTGCGGTGAGCGCTGTTACCGGCCACCGGATCAAGTGGGGGCATGGTGCGACAGATATTGCGCGCGAAGGCGCAGCGGGGCATGAAGGGGCAGCCAGGAGGAGGCTTCAGCAAATCGGGTGGGGCCCCTTCGATGGTCCTCAACGTGGCGTGTCTCTCCTCGTCAAGGCGTGGCACAGAACCGAGCAGGCCCAATGTGTATGGATGGCGTGGGTTAGCAAACAACTCGTCTGTCGGTGCCTCCTCGGCAACCCTGCCAGCATACATCACCACGACACGGTCGGTCATACCGGCGACCACGCCGAGGTCATGGGTAATGAGGATGACTGCTGTGCCAAAGTCGGAGCAGACACCATTGATCAGTTCAAGGATCTGGGCCTGCACCGTCACATCCAGGGCAGTCGTTGGCTCGTCTGCAATCAACAATTTGGGGTTACAGGCCAGCGCCATGGCGATCATCACGCGCTGGCGCATGCCGCCACTGAATTGGTGCGGATAAGAATTGATGCGTTGGGCAGCGGCAGGGATACCTACCTGCTCGAGTAAGGCCTGGGCGCGTTTCAGCGCCTCATCCTTGCTCAGCTTCAGGTGAATGCGCAAGCCCTCGGCGATCTGGTTGCCAACGGTCATGGTAGGGTTAAGGCAGGTCATCGGGTCCTGAAAGATCATGCCAATTTTGCCGCCACGGATGGTCCGCATGTAGCTCTCCGTAGCATCAAGCAGGTCTTGATCCTCGAACAATACACTACCACCAGCGTATATACCCGGTGGTTGGGGAATCAGGCGCATAATCGAGAGGGCCGTGACACTTTTACCACAGCCGCTCTCGCCTACTATACCAACCCTTTCACCTGACCTGACCGTAAAACTCACGCCATCGACGGCACGAACGCGGCCCGCCTTGACTTTAAAGTGAAGCCTAAGGTCCTGTACCTCTAACAGATTCTCTCCCAATACAGTGACTCCTTCCACGCCGATGCTAATTTAACGTTCTGTCATGTAGGGGTCCAGGGCGTCACGCAAGCCATCGCCCACCAGGTTAAAGCTGAGTACGGTGAAGAAGATGAGCAGACCTGGAATGAACACCAGCAAGGGCTGCACATCGATCAACTCTTGGCCCGTGGCGGTCATGCTGCCCCAGCTCGCGACTGGCGGCTGGATACCGAAGCCGAAGAAGCTCAAGACCGATTCCGAGATGATATTTGCTCCTACGAGCAAGGTGGCACTGACGATGATCGGTCCAGCAGCATTGGGCAGGATATGACGGAACATCAGGCGGAGGCCACGCGCCCCTATCGTACGCGCGGCCAGCACGTATTCACGCTCCTTGAGCGCCAGAAACTCGCCGCGGACAAGGCGCGCAGTATAGGTCCAGCTCAAAGCAGCGATCAAGAAGATCACACTTCTCGCCGAGCCGTCAGTAAACGAAGCGGACAGGACGAAGAGCAGGAGGTAGAAGGGGACGGCAAGGATAATATCGGTGAAGCGCATCAAAATGTTGTCAATGATGCCACCATAGTAGCCCGCGAACGAGCCAATGCCGATGCCAAAGACGATGGCCATCAGCATGGAGGTAAGCCCGACCAAAAGCGATGTCTGTCCACCAACCATGGCGCGGGCGAATTGATCACGGCCCACATCATCGGTGCCAAACGGGTATTTCAAGGATGGTCCCGCGAGGGTATCATTGACATTGGTTACATTGACGATGTTAGGATTGGTATGGCCGCTGATCGCAGGTCCGAAGAAACAGAAAATGAACAGCAAGATGAGAAACAGGGCCCCACCGACGGCAGCGCGATTGCGTATGAAACGGTCGAAGATGATTCGTCCCTGGCTGCGCCGCTTCTGCACCAGCTCTGGGGTCAGTTCAAGAAACGGTTCGATTTCTTCCTGCGTTGCGATTTGTTCGGATATGTCCACAGGTGTCTCCTTTCAGAAGGGATAAGCCACCCCAGGCTATGAGTAACGAATGCGCGGGTCCATGACCGCGTAGAGGATATCGGCTATCAGGTTGAACACGATGACGAAGAACGCGCCGAGTATCAAGATAGCCAGCAAGACGGGATAATCACGGACCTGCAGGGAATCGAAGAACAGCCGACCCATGCCTGGCCAGGCGAAGACGCCCTCGGTAATGGTTGCACCGCCGGCCACCGCTCCGAAGTCCAGCGCAACGACGGTGATCAGGGGGATCACCGCATTGCGTAATGCGTGGCGCACAAGCAAGGCAACGGGCCCCACCCCCTTTGCCCGCGCTGTACGCATATAGTCCTGCTTGACGACCTCTATCGTACTGGCGCGCATATAGCGGCTCCATCCCGCGACAGAGAGCGTAGCCAGGGCGATCATCGGTAAGATGAGATGCTCTAAATGATCAACAAAGGCATCGACAGGAGAGAGAGTGTAGCCAAGGGTCTCGGTTCCCGAGGTTGGCAACACGTGTAACCATACGCCAAAGATGTACTGCAAAAAGAGACCAACGAGGAAGGCAGGCATAGCAATGCCGAAATAGGAGACGACCGTGAGGCTGTAATCGGTCACTGTGCCCTGGCGCACTGCGGAAACTACCCCCAGCACAACCGCCAGAACCAGCGCCAGCGCGAAGGCGCTGCCGAACAACTGCAGCGTTGCGGGGAAGCGCTGGGAAAGAATAAACGAGACGGGCAGGTTGGTGGCAAAGGAGAAGCCAAAGTCGCCCGTCAAAGCCCTGCTCAACCATTTGACATACTGAATCGGCACCGGATCATCCAGGCCAAAATGGGCGCGCAGGTTGGCTCGGCCGGCTGCACTCAGATGGGGGTTAAACAAGACCTGGTCTGGCCCACCTGGTAGTAAATGAATCAAGGTGAACATGAATATCGAAAGCAGGAACAACAGAGGGATGGCCTGTATCAGGCGCCTGATGATGTATCGTCCCATAGGTACCTCCGACGAGCACTAGGAAGAAGGCGGGAAACACTTGGACATAGTGTACCATATTTGTCTTGACTTATGTCAACATTTTAGTGCCAGAACGAGGTAATACCTCCTCTTGAAGTAGAAAACCCCTGGTTGGATACCACATACCCAACCAGAGGTCACTTTTACTGACACTGCGGTTACAGTAAAATGCTAGCGTTCAGGCCGGGTCTAGCAGCTACCGCCCGTACACCACCACTGCCAGATGTTGATCGTCTCCGATGCCCCCTCTGGAGCTGGGTTGTAGTTATGCACAGAATTTTTGTGCATGGCGATGTCCGTCGGACTATACAGCGTGATGAGCGGGAATTCCATCAAGTAGATCTGGTGAATCTGATTGAAGACCTGCTGGCGAGCCGTCGGATCGGCCGTTGCCTGTTCCTGGACGAACAGTTTGTCCAATGCCGGGTTGCAGTAGAAGTCGAAATTGGATCCATTGGGCGGGAACTGGCTGCAACTGAACAGCGAGGAGTCATCAGCGTCGTAGGACCAGGAATTTTCGAACTCGAACAGATCATCCCTGCCTGCCACCGCTCCCGTGGCAGGAGAGGCGTTCCCTCCATTCAGGAAGGGGCCGAAGTACGTGCTGGCTGGATAGTTCTGGATGTCGATCTTGATGCCAATCGCCTTGAAGTTCGACTGCAGGATCAACTCGTCATCGGCACGCCACAGGTTGTTAGCCGTCGTGGAGTAATTGAACTCCAGGCGCATATTGCCCTTTGTACGCACGCCATCTGTGCCCGCCTTCCAGCCGTTTTGATCCAGCAGTGCATTGGCGGCAGCAGGATCAAATTTGGTACAGGGCGCATCGGCCTGGTACCCAGGCTTATAGGATTGGCCATGGTCGGTACACAAGGGCACCGCCTGTCCACGACGGGCGGTATCGATCAAGGCCTGGTGATCAATCGCCATAGCCATTGCCTGGCGCACCTCGGGATGTTTGCCCAGGATGGCATTGTGGAAGTTGAAGTACATTGCCTCAAAGTTGGAAGCATTGGGGTTCTTGGTGAGCGTGTAGTTGCTGAGGCGCTGGAAGGCAATCGTCTTGGTCACGTCCAGGAACCAGGAAGAATCAACAGTGCCGGCCTGCAGGTCCTTGAGAATGGTGTCCTGACTGGGTACGATGCGGAACACCACACTGTCCAGGTATGGCAATCCCTCTGAGGCGCGGTAGTACATCGGGTTGCGCACTACGGTGTAGTGGTCGCCCGGCTTGCTCTCCTTCATCATAAAGGGGCCACTGGTAACGGACGGGTTCAGGTTATCGGGCGATGTCAGGATCTTGTCGGGTGCGATGCTGCTGTAATGGTGCGCAGGCAGCGGCGCCTCAAGACCATCCGTCCACACTGCCAGGAAGGGGGAGAAGGCTTGCTTGAGGTGGAAGGTGATCGACAGGTTGTCCGAAGAGACATCAGCCGACGTGATCAGGTTGAGGCCAATAGTACCGGCCGCGGGGAACTTGGGATTGGTCCAGAGCTTCCAGGTGAAGTCCACGTCCCTGGCATCGTAGGGCTGGCCGTCCGACCATTTGAGGCCGGGGCGCATGTGGAACGTCCAGGTCTTGAGATCAGCGCTGATGCCGCCGTTCGCAGCAGTAGGAACGACGGTCGCTACGCCAGGTGTAATGTTGCCGGTTGAGTCGCCGACAAAGAGCGGGGCGTAAATTGACTGGTCGACCATGTCCGAAAACGTCTCCGACGAGGCGTTGGTAATGAGCGAATCAGGCTCTTCAAACAGGTCATCGGTCCAGGTGCCGCCCTTGACCGGGGTGCCACCAGATGGCGGAGGTGTTCCCTGCGCCGGCGCGCCACAGGCGCTGAGCACCAGGATCAGCAACGCCAGGAAGGAAAAGGCCATCATAAGAGATCGAGGTTTTGGTCTCTTGAGCATCATGTCCTCCTAGATAAGGTAACAAATACATTAGAGGAACGGGGTTACCCGCAGGCACGGGAACCATTACACATGCCGGGAGAGCTGGCTTCATGGCTGTCCAGGCACTGTGTACGCTAGTGACGCAGAAGCATAGAAACGACTCTATGCGTCTCGCTAACATATACTACTATACGTATCTCATGGACAACTTCTCACAGGTTGCGAGGAATATGTTCTTAATGGGTCCTTCCAAGCTGGTAGAGCGAGGACGAGCAGGGCGAGGGCAAGCCTCGCCCCTACATG
>WNGH01002087.1_pt1 | contig 18840 bp, 18 predicted proteins | sample 5400631 | NCBI WGS metagenome assembly WNGH01 (sample SAMN13153373, study PRJNA577476) | soil metagenome | isolation source: 115 cm soil or saprolite under Garry oak tree replicate 1 | place: USA:California | collected 2016-06-15
AAAGCCCATCAGCACTCCGATTATCGCCCACTGGACTGCATCCACCACTCGGCCAGCGCCACTCTGTGTTTGGACAGCTACGTCGCGGGTGAGGTCAGCCCCGACCGGCAACGCGATGGCAACAATCGCGAGCCAGTACGGAAATGTCGGACGCACGGTTAATACCGACCCACAGACTATTGCGACCACTCCCGCTACTGCGATCGCCAGGTCTAAGTATTTGGCGGTCTGAGTGTGATCTAGACCGAACAATCGGACACTAGTCAGAACCGCCGCTCCACCGGCCAACGCCAGAGTTGGTCCAAGAGCCCCGTAGCTGAGCCAATCGTAAATACGTCGGACTCGGGACACGCCGATATCGTACTGACGGTCGAGCTGCGGTACGAGCACTTCCGACCCGAGGAGCGCGTTTTCTCGTCCCGGCCTGATGCAACCTACATTGCGCCACACACGGGTGACCATCGCACCAGGAGGCCGGTCGCTCGCAACCCGGCCACCTGCAGTGGCCATCGCGAATCTTGAGCGCCTTGCGCAACGTGTTCGAGATCACCCGCTTGCTCCGGCCGACGTCGATCGTCACCGACTCCTGGTTCAACAGAACTCGCGTCACGCTGCAGTCGCAGGCCATCCGCTGCACGGAGGTCGAGGAGATGGGAAGGGAGAACTCCATCTCACCGGCCGCTGCGCCCGCCAGGCCCTTCAGCGTCTCGATGGTCGCTGTGACCTGGAGGTTGGCCGGCTTGCCCGCCGAAGCCAGCTCGACCAGGGCGTCGGCGAAGCGCTGCTCGCGCTTCCGATCGTCATGGGTGCCTGAGGGCTGAGCCAGCGGCTCGAGCGCTGTGCGCACGGCGGCACCACCGACCGGGTCGAGCACGCCATTGATGAGCAGGTGACCCGACTCGGCGGTACTCAGGGAGAGGTGATGGTTGAGTTGCTGCTCGGATTGCTCATCGCAGTAAGCCTTGGCATCGACTGAGTGGCGGTAGTGCATGCATTCGTAGTGGAACTTGCCCGGCGACTGCTCTTTGGCCAGGGGCAAGAGCTTGCCTTCGTCGAAGGCCTTGCCGACGACCTCGGCCGTCCGCGCCATCTCCGCCAACTGGGCGTATCCGATCTCGCCGTGGAGCAGAGCCTTGACGCTTTGCCCGAGCCGGGGGAGGTTGACGCCAACCGCGAGGTAGTTGCCGGCAACGTTGCCCGGTGCATGACAGTTGAATCGGATCCAGTCGTACGGGCTGTTGTAGCCCTCGCGGTCCCACTGATCGCCCCTGGCGAGCTCGGCAGCCGAGTGCGATTGCTCGAGCATCATGAGATCGATGCGGGCTTGATTGTGGATCAGCTTCTCACCTGCGGTGACCACGGCAGGAGCGATCTGGAGCATGCCAACAGGATACCAAAACTATGTTCGTTTGTCCAGTTAATTGACCTGAAAACTAATCCACAGACACTCCGTCTCGGGCTTCCGGGCCCACCCTAGCGCCCCTTCGCAGCCCCTCGTTACCAAGTTCACCCAATCGCCCCCCGGGCCGCCGGCCTGAAGGCAATGGACTCCTCGCGGGTCTGGAATCTCTCCAGGTACTCCGAGGGCCAGCGGATCTACATCCGCGAATGCAACCCAGTAGAACTAGCGTCAGTCGTGATCGAGAACGTCGACCTCGCTCACCCGTTCATCGTCTCCTGGCGACACCAGGCGTAGAGCGCGTCATATATCGGCATCTCGGCAGCGAGCTTGTCTAGGTCGCGGTCGCCGAACATCTTTCGAAAGCCCATCGCGATCGCCTTCAAGCCGGCGGCTTCGGGGGTCAGGTCGACGTCGGCCTGGACGTCGGCGCCATGGACGATCTCCGCCAGTCGCGCCAGGGCAGGGTCGTCCAGGCCGTACTTGAGGAGTATCGATTCAAACGAACACCTTCCATCGACATGGCCGAGCTCGGCGCCATCGACGTCGAAGGGCACGGCGCTCGTCTCCATTGCGACCCGAGCCACATCCTGCGGCTCCACATAGAGAAACTCGGCGTCGGGATCGATGAAACGCCGGATCAGCCACGGGCAGGCGATCCGGTCTACCGCGGCGTTCCTGCGCGTGACAAAGCGCATGGCTCAGTTGCTCCCCGGGCTTTCCCCGCGACCGTTTTCCTTCAGGTGCTCCGCGACGTCCCAGGTCCACAGCTCCACGACGTGCCCGCCCGGGTCGGTGACATACGCCGCTCGACCGCGTCCGTGGCCGTATCCGGAGTGGTCGTGGTCCAGCACCTCGAGTCCCGCCTCACGCAGGCGGGCGACCGCGGCGTCGTAGTCCGCGGCGGGAAGGTGCATCGCGTAGTGGAGGTGGACGCCGCCGCGGCCGCCACCGAGTCCGATCTGCGGGCGCCAGAGTCCGATCCGCGTCCGGTCCGCGGCCATCACCCAGATCGCCCCGCCCCGGGCGGACCAGCGCTCGACGACCGGAAAACCGAGGATGCCGGAGTAGAAGCGCTCGCCCGCCTCGAGGTCGTTCATCTCGAGCGCGATCTCGCACACGCCGCTTACGGGAAGAGGTTCGTTGCTCACGCTAAGAGTTTCGCGTCAGCGCATATCGCACGGCTTCGTCCACCGGCATGGCAATGCCCTCCTCCCAGGCTTTCTTTTCCTCCGCGTCGGTGGCAGCGGCCGTGGGCCTTCCGCCGATCGCGTTGGCCATCATCGCGATCTCGGCGCCGGTCTTGGCCTGTACCGCCGCGGCGGCGGCGGCCAGCCGCAGCGAGCGGAGCCGGTCTCCATGGAGCCTGGCCACCTGCGCCGCGTCATCGAGGAGGATCGTCAGCGCAGATATATCACCTGCTTTCCCAAACAGATCAAACGCCTCCGCGATAAGCGGCTCGGCCGCAGCCGCATCGTCGACGTTGATCGCCGCCAGTGCCCTTGTGTGCAAGGCCCAGCCCAGGCCGAACTGATCATCGAGCCCACGAAACAGCACGATCGCCTCGTCGAGAGGCGCCACCGCCGCTTTGTAATCCTGCAGGAAGTGATACACGTTGCCGATTCCCCACAGGCACCGAGCAATTCCCGGCTTGTCATCCAGCTCGCGGTACAAAGTCAGAGCCTCGTCGAGCAAGACCAGGGCGGTCGCCATGTCGGTTCTCTGCAGCACCCGCGGGAAGGAGTCGTTGTAGATCGCGTTCGCGATCGCACGCTTGTCACCCGCCGCCCTGGTGAGCACCAACGCCTCGTCGTACCAGACCTGCGCGGCGGCCATATCCGCTTGCCAGTACGCAATTCCTCCCGCCGCTTCGAGCGCGTGTCTGCGGGCTTCGGGAAATTTATCGCCACCCGGAAGGCGGAGCACGGCCTCGACGCGCGCACGGCCTTCGCGCAGGTGGCCGCGCATCTGCCAGAAGCGCCACAACGCCGCCGCCAGTCTCAGCGCCTGTTCGGTGCGCGCGTTCGCGATGCACCAGTCGAGCGCGGCTCGGAAGTTGTCATGGTCAAGCTCCAGGCGGTCGAGCTGCGCCTTACGCTCGTCGCCGAACAGGCGGCCTTCAGATGCTTCGGCGAGCGCGGTCAAAGCGGCGGCGTGGCGGTCGCGGATGAGATCCGCCTCTCCACTCTCATCGAGGCGGTCGCTCGCGAACTCGCGGATTGTTTGCAACATGATCAGCCGCGGTTCGTCGAAATCCGGCATCCGCCGTAGGAGACTCTGGTCCGCCAGCTCGTCAAGTCCGCTCAGCACATCCGTGCCAACCTCATCCGCCGGGCCGCAGACCGCCTCGGCCTGCTCGAGTCCGGCGCCCCGGGCGAACACGGAGAACCGCGCCACCAGGCGCTGGAGAGGCGGGTCGAGCAGCTCATAGCTCCACGCGATCGCGCCGGCGAGGGTCTGCTGGCGGCCCGGCAGATCGCGGGAGCCCGTCCCCAGCGCGCTCAGGCTCTTCTCCAGCCGGGTGAACAGCGCCTGCGGCGAGAAGAGCTTGATCCTGGCGGCGGCGAGCTCGATCGCCAGGGGCAGCCCGTCCACGCGCTCGCAGATGCCAGCGATGGCGGGAGCGTTCTCGTTGGTCGCGTGGAAGTCGGGCTTGGCGGCCAGCGCGCGCTCGATGAACAGCTTGACGGCCTCGAACTGGGAGAGCGTCTCGAGGGAGGGTCGGGTCTTGGGGTCGGGAAGGTCGAGCGGCTCGACGGGAAACTCCTGCTCGCCGTAGGAACGGAGCGCGGCTCTGCTGCTGACGATCACCTTCAGCTTCGGGCTCGCCTGGAGCAAGGACGCCGGAAGTCCGGCTGCGTCGGGTAGAAGCTGCTCGAAGTTGTCCATCACAAGCAGCACCTTCCTGTCGAGGAGGTGCTCCTTGACGGCATCGAGTGGCATCTTGTTGCCGGTCAGCCCAAGGCTCAAGGACTGCGCGATCACGGATGGGATGACGTCGGGATCGCGCACCGCGGACAGCGGGACGAAGTACACACCGTCAGGAAACTGGTCGAACGTCTCCGCGGCCACCTGCAGGCTGAGGCGCGTCTTGCCGATCCCTCCGGGACCGGTCAGGGTCATCAGCCGGCAGCCCTCCAGCACATGCTTGGCGCGGGCGACCATCTCACCGCGACCGACGAAGCTCGTCAGCTGGGTGGGCAGGTTGTTCGGTGTCCCGTCGACGGTGCGCAGCGCCGGAAAGGTGTCGGGCACGCCGTTCACGACCAGCTGGAACAGGTGCTCCGTCCGGGCCAGGTCGCGCAAGCGGTGCGTGCCGAGGTCCCTGAGCGTCAGCTCGGATGGCAGGCTCCCGTCGACCAGCGCCTGCGTCGCCTCCGACACGAGCACCTGGCCGCCGTACGCCGCGCCCGCGATGCGGGCCGCGTGGTGCACGTCGAGGCCGATGTACTCCTCGCCCATGAGCGGCGCCTCGCCCGTGTGCAGACCGATGCGGACACGCAGCGCGCCACCTTTCGGCCACGGATGCTCCGCAAACGAGCGCTGAGCCGTCGCCGCCGCCTGGCATGCATCCACCGCGCTTGCGAAGACGCAGAAGAACGAGTCGCCTTCGGTGCGCAGCTCGCGGCCGTCGTTTGTGCGAAAGGCGTTGCGGAGCAGCTCGTGGTGGACCACCTGCAGGGGCACGTACCGCTCGCCCAGCTCCTGCATCAGCCGCGTCGATCCCTCGATGTCCGTAAAGAGAAACGTGACCGTGCCTGTGGGAAGCGTCATATTCTCGGCCGAGACAAGGATGGGCTCAAGAAAGCTTCCAACGCATGGGCCAGGTCGGTGCGATGCTGGACCGTCTCGAAGTTCAGGAACGGGTCGTCGGCCAACCGGGTTTCATGCACCTTCCCGTCGTGGCGCACGTAGACCACCGGGTACAGGTCTTCATGTCCGTTGGACTCGAGCGTGATCGCAGCCGCCCCGTCGAACCGCTCGTTGTCGAGAAAGTACATGAGAGGGAGTACGCCTTCGTCGAGGATGCCGCGGTCTGGGTGGAACGAGATGACGCGCGCTAGATACGAACGTTGGTGCCAGAGCTCGGGGCCGTACCTGGCCTCACGCAGGAGCGTCGGGATCACCTCATCCGCCGCAATCGCCGGCCTATCCAACGTTTGCCCCTGCAGCTCGGCGAGATGGCGCGCGAGCACGCGGGCGTTGTAGCGGTAGCCCTGCACCGCCCCGGAGTTGCTGGGGATGCCGTGCTTCATCAATCCCTTTGAGCCCTGGTTGATCGTGCCCGCGAAATAGATGCCGCGCAAGCTGATGCTTTCCCAGAAGTACGTCTGCGCGGGCAGCCCGCTCTGGCCAAAGGTCTTGACGCCGAGGTCAGCCAGGTCGCGCAGCGGCGTGGTGAACCCGGTGGCCGCGATGACGTCGTCGACGAGGAACTGAAGCGGTTTGTCTGCGGTCGTCCTCACGCGGACGTCATAACCATCGGCTGTGCGCTTGACCCCCTCGATCGACGCGTCGAGGATGACGACGCCCCCGGCCAGGACCGAGTCCTCAAACGGCTGCACATAGCGCGCCCGCACTCCGACAAGCGAGTGGGTGTTCACGGACAGCTTGGTCGAGCTCGGCGAGGCGAGGATTATCTGACGGGCCAGGGGAAGCAGGCCGGACGCGATCTCGAAACCAGAGTTCTGCTTGCCGATGATGAAGATGCGCCGGTCGGCGTATGTCTCCACCGGCCGAAGCTCGCCGTATTGCGCCGCGTGCTCCAGCCCAGGGATCGGAGGTTTCCACGGTTCGGCGACGCCGACCGCGAACACGACGCGGGGCGCGCGGTACTCGCCGTCCGATGTGGTCAGCACGACATCGTCACCGTCCTTCCGGGTCGCTTCCCAGCGGCATCCGTACCTCACCTGCAGTCGCGTTCGCTCCCCGAACAGCTCGAGGCCGCGCTGCATCTCCGGCCGCGACGGGAAGTACGAGGTGCCGTCCATCACGCTCGCCATCAGCCCGCGGTGCGCGGGCTCGTCGCCGGCGAGGCTGTTCCAGTCGTGGCGCTCGAACTCGCGCGAACCAGGCTGGAATCCGGTGTAGGGCTTGGTCCAGCTGAGCATCCGCTGGAACAAAGGCCACTTGCGGAACATCCCTCCCGGCGCGTCGTCTGCCGACAGCGCCGCATGCTCGACCCCGAGCCGGCTCAAGCTGTACGCAAGCTGCATGCCGCCCGGTCCGCTGCCGACCACGACCAGCGGATACCGACCGGGCGGAAACGGTCTGCCGTCTAGCTGAGCCACTTGGTCGTGGTGCGAACTTTGCGCGCTTCGCCTTGAAGCAGGCGGTACATCACGCTCGGGTTCGATTTCAAGAAGCTCTCGACCTGCGAGCTGGAGAGCACCAGGCATCGCAGCGAACCCATGGCGACGATGTCCGCGGTGGGCGCCTCTCCCAGGAGGCAGGAGATCTCCCCGAAGTAGTCGCCCGCTCGCAGCGTTGCGCGGTCGACGCCATCAATACGGATCGCCGCCGCGCCGTCGAGCACGACGTAGAGGCCGGATCCGCTCAGGCCCTGGCGAAGGACCTTCTCGCCATCGCCGAACCACTGCTCGCTGAAGACGTCGACGACCTGTTCGCGCTGCGGCGTCGAAAGGTCGGCGAACAGCGCGAAGCCCGCGATGGTGTCCGCGAGCTCCTGGCCTGCCACTTACGCCTCGCCGACGACCTCGTCGTCGATGAAGCAGTAGAGCCAGCGCTCGCCTGGCTCGAACGACCGCACGATCGGGTGGCTGCCCGTCCCGGCGTGGGCCCGGGCGTGGCGGTTCTTCGAATCGTCGCAGCAGCCGACATGACCGCAGCTCATGCAGAGGCGGAGGTGAACCCACTCGTCTCCCATCGCCAGGCACTCCTCACAGCCGTCGGGGGTGCGCGGCTGGACGTCCTTGATCGCGTCGAGATGACGGCATTGCATCCGCCGATATGATGACGCGCGCTACGCTTCGGCCACGTCCGCCAGGACGAGCACAAACGCGAGCATCGGCCGGGCGAGCATGAGAACTATCAACGGATAGTCCGGACAAACCGGGCTGAAGTCCGAAGCAAACCTCGGACAGTCCGGACTATCCGAGCGTGGGCCCGGCCACTACCAGCTGGGTCGGAGGTGTTTCTCGAACCAGTCGACGATCCGCTCGATCCGGTCGACGCGACGGTCTGGCCTGCCGATCGCCAGCATCACGTGCGACTCGCCGGGGTAGCGGATCATCTCGACCTCGCGGCCCAGCGAGCGCAGGATCGCAAACACCATTTCGGACTGCACGGCCGGACAGCGAAGATCGTTCTCGGCCTGCAGCAGGAGCAGCGGTACTTGGTTGCGGTGGATCGAGAAGTACGGTGACCGCTCCAAGAACTCCATCGGGTGCTCCCAAGGGTTGTCTTCGCCGACCGCCGAGCGACCGATGATGCGCCCGAAATCTGCGCTGGCGTACTCGGCGAGCATGTCGCTGACCGGGTTCTCGCTGACCGCCGCGGCGAACACCCCTGGGTGATGGCCGAGCATCCAGTTCGTCATGAAGCCTCCATACGAGAGTCCCATGATCCCGACCTGGCCGCGATCGGCGAGACCTTGCTCGACCGCCCAATCGACGACTCGCAGCAGGTCGCTCGAGTCCCGGTCGCCCCACTGGCCTGCCACGGCTCGCGTGAACGCCTCGCCGTAGCTCGCCGAGCCCCGAGGGTTCGACCAGACCACGTGGAACCCTGCGTCAGCCAGCGCGGACATCTCGAGCCATGGCGTCGCTCCGAACGACGCGTACGGCCCTCCATGCACGTCCAGGACGAGAGGCATTCGCGTTTGTTCGCGGCCGCGGGCGCGGAGCAGCCAGACGTCCAGCTTGTGGCCCTCCGGGTGGTCGATCCGGACCTGCTCGATCGGCCGGCGAAACGGACCGAACCAACGGCTGCCGTCATTGGTCAGCTGCCGAAGCTTGCCGTCCTCGACCGCGTAGACCTCCGAAGGGCCGCCACTCGACGCCACTACCGCCACGCGGTCGCCGCCAGCGCCAATCGCGACGCATACGGCATCGGGCTCCGCCAGCGCGGCGACCTCGCCGTCGACACCAAAGCTGTAGGGATGGCTGAACCCCTTGTGTGCCACCAGCCCGACCACGTGCTGACCGTCGAGCGAAACGAGAGGCGGCAGCCCGAAGTTCTCGCCGTCCATGTAATCGCCGTAGCTGCTGTTCTGGATGTTCAGGTCGCGGCCGCCGCCGACCAGACGGGTCCGCGCGCCGTCGATGAAATACAGATCGACGTTTGCCCACCCGGGTGCCCTTTCCTTATCTATCCCGAGAAACCCGATCCGCGCCGTCGGCGCCCAGGTCACGTTCACCACCGCGCCCTTCAACACGGCTATTTGTTGCGGGCTGGAGTCGATTTCCGTGCTCGAGATTTCCCACAGCGACGGGTACTCGTCCAGCGCTGCCTCGGGCCGGCGGTCGGCCACGAACGCGATGTTCTGGCCGTCAGGCGACCATGCCGCCGCCTCGACGTTGTACGTAGGCTCGGTGATCCGGCGCGGCTTGCCTCCGGAAATTTGCGTCTCCCAGATCGAGGTGAACTCGTCTCGATAGCCCACGCCGTCCATGCGCCATGTGTAGTCGCGGATCCGCCTCGCGACCGGGTCGTCTGGACTGCCGACGAGGAATCGCTTCTCGCCCGACCCCGCCAGCAGGAGCAGGCTCTTGCCATCTGGTGACCAGTCGGCCGCGCCCACGCCGCCGGGGAGGTCGGTCAGCTGCCTCGGCTCGCCGCCGCTCATCGAGATCAGCCACGCCTGCGGCTTGCCCGAACGGTCGGAGATGAAAACCAGACTCTTTCCGTCCGGTGAGTAGCGGGGGCGTCCATCGCCGGCGAGGGCCGACGTCAGCTGGTCGGGCGCTCCTCCACTGAAGCTCACCCTCCACAGCCTTCGCGCGTATTTGCCATCTTCGACCGTGCGCCGGACATAGACCACCGAAGAGCCGTCAGGCGCGACCGCCAGCGAAGAGATCAGGACCTGCTGGAGGAGATCCTCTCCGTGGAAGGGTCGCGACTCAGCCGTGCCCAAGGCGTCGACAGCGGGTTCGGTCCTTGCGAGCGTCTCCAATTTGTGGCGCCTCCCAGCGAGCGTTGGTTAATAAGGTAATGGTCTACCTGGACGGCACCAAGTGGAAGGCCATCCTCACGATGCGGGCGGGTGACGGGTTAGAGTCGCCGGAATGTTTTCCGGTGCGCCACAAGTTCTCACCAGGTAGCCAGGTGAGGCGAATCCATTACGCGTGGGTGGTCGCGGCGGTCACGTTCGTCGCGCTTATGGGCGCCGCGGGATTTCGAGCGACTCCCAGCGTGCTGATCGTTCCGCTGCAAGACGAGTTCGGTTGGAACCGCGCCATCATCTCCATCGCGGTCTCAATCAACCTCATCTTGTTCGGGCTCACGGGCCCGTTCGCCGCTGCCCTGATGGACCGCTTCGGGCTGCGCGTCGTCACCGTGGGCGCGCTGATCACCGTCGCCACCGGCGCTCTCCTGACGACGGTGATGAACGCGCCGTGGCAGCTGTATCTGCTGTGGGGCGTCGTCGTCGGGCTGGGCACAGGGTGCATGGCTTCAGTGCTCGCGGCGACCGTGGCGAACCGCTGGTTTGTGCACCGGCGGGGACTCGTGCTCGGTGCGCTGACCGCCGCCGGCGCGACCGGACAGCTCATCTTCTTGCCCGGGCTCGGGTGGCTCGCGCAGAGCGCCGGCTGGCGGCTCGCGGCGATCGCGGTCGCAGTCGCCGCCCTCGCCGTGGTGCCGGTGGTCGCCCTTTTCCTACGCAACCGTCCGTCGGACCTCGGCCTCCGCGCCTTCGGCGCGACCGAGGCCGACACTGTGCCAACCAACACCGGAAGCCCGATCGCCAACGCGTTTCGCGGCCTTCGCATGGGAGTCAGATCACGTGACTTCTGGCTCCTCGGCGGAAGCTTCTTCATCTGCGGAGCGTCGACCAACGGCCTCATCGGGACGCACCTCATCCCGGCGTCGATGGACCACGGCATGGCCGAGGTAACCGCCGCAAGCCTTCTCGCCGTGATCGGCGTGTTTGACGTGATCGGCACTCTCGCGTCGGGCTATTTGACCGATCGGTTCGACAGCCGATGGCTACTGTTCTTCTATTACGGGCTGCGCGGCCTGTCTCTCCTCTTTCTTCCCTATGTGTTCGGCAGCCCGTTGTTCGCACTGATTCTCTTCATCGTCTTCTATGGCCTGGATTGGGTGGCGACCGTGCCGCCCACGGTGCAGCTCGCGCGTCGTGTCTTCGGCGCGCAGAACTTCGCCATCGTGTATGGGTGGATCTTCGCCGCCCACCAGATGGGTGCGGCCACGATCGCGTTTGCGGCCGGCGCGGTGCGCACGTTCTTCGGCGACTACCAGCTCGCCTTCATGAGCTCCGGTCTGCTCTGTCTGGTCGCGGCCGGCCTGGTGCTGCGGATTGCGCGGGAGCGCCCGGGCACGGTGGTCGTTCCCGAGCCGGGTGTCGGGGCGGAGGCCCCCGCCTACTCCTGATCCGCGTGCGGCCCCACCGGGGCCGCGCCGCGGCCCGAGCTCGCCACAGCGTGGGGAGGAGGATCGCCGTCGCGGTCATCGCCATCGCCATCGCACTGATTCCACATGCCGCGTCCGCCCACGCCCTGCTGCTCCAGTCGGACCCTGCTCCCGGCTCCTTGCTCCAGGCCGCCCCGGCCGCGATCAGCCTGGTCTTCAGCGAGCAGGTGACGCCCGCGGGTGCGGGGATCAAGGTCTTCAGCCCGTCAGGCTCGCAGGTCGCCGGACGCGTGGCGGAGGAGGGTGCCGTCCTGTCCGCTTCGCTCGCGTCGGCTGAAGTCGGGACGTACGTGGTCAGCTGGCAGGTTTTTGCAGCGGACACGCATCCGTCGCGAGGGGCATTCGCATTCTCGGTCGGCCATCCGAGCGCGAACCCGTATTCGGGATTGCTCGGTACCGGCGAGGCGGGCACCTCGACGCCGCTCGGCCTCGCGCTGCAGGCGCTCGCGAGATGGATTCACTTCATCGGCTTCGCCCTGACGTTCGGCGTCGTCGCCTACGGGGCGCTCATCAACCGAGCGGGCGCGCCGCTTCGCCTGGTCGGCGCCGGCCTCGTTCTGCTGATCTCTGCAGAGCCCGTGTCTCTGATCGCGCAGCTCGCGAGCCTGAGCTTCGATGGCGACACCGCGCTTGCTGTGCTCGGCTCCAACTTCGGCCGCCTCCTGGGATTACGCCTCGGAGGGGCACTCCTCGCGTGGACCGTGCTCGCGACCGGCCGCTCCTGGCCGGTGCTGGCGATTGGCGCCGCCGACGCATTGCTCGACGGTGCGAGCGCGCACGCGATCGCGGGACTCCCCGGTGCGGGCCAGCTGTTGGTCTCGGTTCACGTCGCCGCGATCGGCCTATGGGTCGGCGGGATTGCCGCCTTCGTCCTGGCGCCTGACAGACACTTTGGGCGCTACGCGCTCGGCACGCTTGCGACGGCGATCGGCACCGGGCTCCTGCTGGCCTTCGCACACACGCATTTCGGCGCAGCGCTGATTAGCTCGGGTTACGGTCAAGTCCTGATGGTCAAAGTGCTGGTGCTTGGCGCGGCGCTGGCGGCGCTCAGGCTCAGGCGCCACCGTGGCGAGCTGGCCCTCGCGACGCTCGTGATCGGCGCGGCCGCACTCGTGGCGGCCCTTCCCCCGCCTTTCTGAGTCATGCGGGTTCTACGCCCTCCAGGCGCCGCGGATCGCCGATCAGCTCGATCGCCACGATCTTGTCGTCCGCGATCGTGAAGGCAAACGCAATCTTCGGCCTGCCCGCCGACGCCCAAAGGAGGCCCGGAGAGCCTTCGACCAGCGCCGGCTGCGCGACGCGAGCGCGGCCGGCGAAGGTGCGGGCGACCTCGTGGGCGCCGTGGATCCTTTCATCCGCTCCGATCTGCACCGCCGCGGCGTCGGCCTTCAGGACGACCTCAGGGTCGAGCAACTCGAGCAGTGCACCGAAGTCGCCTCCGCGCGAGGCGGCCAGGAATGTGTCGACGATCTCGCGGCGACGCTCGAGGCTGGACTCGGTGGCCACATCGGCGCCCTGGACCCGGCGCCGCGCCCGGCTCGCCAGCTGCCTGGTCGCAACCTCCGAGCGGCCGACGATCGGAGCGATGTCTTCGAACGGCATCGCGAACATGTCATGCAGCACAAACGCCACCCGCTCGGCGGGGCTCAGGGTCTCGAGCACGACGAGCAGCGCCAGGCCGATCGAGTCGGCCATCACCGCTTCATGCTCCGGGTCCGCTGCCGGCTCGATGACCGTCGTGTCGAGTGGATGTTCACGTCTCGACTTGCGCGAACGCAACATGTCGAGGCAAACACGACCGACGACGGTGGTCAGCCAACCTCCCAGGTTCTCGACACCGCTCGTATCGGCACGGCTCAGCCGCAGCCACGTCTCCTGCACGGCGTCATCGGCCTCGCTTTGCGAGCCGAGCATGCGGTAGGCGACCGTCCGCAGTCGTTGGCGGTGCGCTTCGAACTGTTCCGCCATCCAGTCATGCTGATTCATCGGTCACATTCCTTCGTTGAGATCCGTCTACCAGGGTGACGGACGGAAACCATTCAACGTGACAAGGAGCCATGACGATGAACCCACAGATCACCGCGATTCTCATCGGGGTCAAGGACCTGGGCCGGGCTAAGAGCTTTTACGGCGAGGGCCTGGGGTGCCCGATCGACAAGGATTACCCGCAGTTCGTCTCGTTCAAGCTCGGCGACGGTTCGTCGGAGTTCGGGCTGTATCCGAGGGAGGCGCTGGCCGCCGACGCGGGGGTCGCGCCTGAGGGCAGCGGCTTCACCGGTGTGACCTTCCATTTCATCGTGTCCTCGAACAAAGAGGTCGACGAGATGATCGGGCAGGCACAGCGCGCGGGCGCCAAGGTCGTCAAACCGGCGCAGGCCTCGCAATGGGGCGGCTACTTCGGCTACTTCAGCGACCCCGACGGATACCTCTGGAAGGTGGCGGCACCGGCGGCGAAGTAGCCAATCGCTTGGCGAACCAGTGATGGGCGTAGGGCTCGTCGTTGAAAGCCTTGACCTCCCGATAACCGGCGCTGCGGTAGAGCGCGACGGCTTCTTTGAGGGTGCGGTTCGTCTCCAGGCGGACCGCGCCCGCGCCGTTCCTGCGGGCGAGGCGTTCGAGCTCCAGGAGGAGCCGTCGTCCGAGGCCTAAGCCGCGGGCGTCGGGCACCACCCACATTCGCTTGAGCTCGGCCGGCGCCCGGTGGTGGAACTTCAAGGCGCCACAACCCACGGGCCGCCCGCGCAGCCGGGCGATCAACAGCGCTCCGGCTGGCGCGACCAGTTCGCTTGAGTCGGCGGAGATGCTGCGCGCCGAATCAAAGCCCCCCTCGAACCGGGCGTTCAACTCGGCAAAGTACTGCTGGATGCACCAGCGCGCGTCGGGTGTCGTCGGCTTCTCGACGGCGATGGTGACCAGCGATGCGCGCAGCAATCGCTCGAGCTCTGTCATCCCGCTCACGAGGCGCGTCCTCTGCTGTGGGCTGAGGGGCTCGAGGAAGCTCCACGCCACGGCGTCAGAGCGCCGATCGAGCTCTTGTCGTTCCGCGCGCCCCAGCCTGGTGAGGCGGACGAACCGGACGCGCCGATCCTCGCGGTCAGGCTCGAGCTTGATGAGTCTGTGCTTCCGGAGCGACTGCAGCACGCGGGTCATGTAGCCGGAGTCCAGCCCGAGACGGACCCGGAGGGTGCGGACCTCGACGCCGTCGGGCCCGACCTCCCAGAGTACCCGCGACTCGCCCATCGGGCGGCGGCGGCCGAGGAATTCGTCGTTGAGGGCGCCAATCCGCTCCCCGACGAGGCGGTTGAAGGCGCGCACGGTCTGGATCGAGGCTGCGTCCAATTCTCTGACTCTAGTCAGAGAATCGTGATGGCGTCAAGCCGGCAGGTTTGCCATCTAGGGTCGTGAAGGAATCTGCTGCACCGACCAGGTGTTGCCGTCGGGGTCGCTGAAGAAGATGAATGATCCCCAGGGCATGACCTCGACGGGGGTGGTCTCGACGCCCCGACTGACCAGGGCCTCGCGGACGGCCGCCACGTCCTGGACGACGACCTGCAGGCCTTTCTGAGAACCAGGGGCCATCTGCGTGACACCGGTTCCCATCACGATCGAGCAGGCGGAGCCCGGTGGCGTCAGCTGGACGAACCGGAGCTCCGGCGTGACCTTGTGGTCGTGATCTTCGTGGAAGCCGACCTGGTCGACGTAGAACTTCTTCGCGCGGTCGACGTCGGTGACCGGGACGGGAACGAGCTCGAGCTTCATGTCCATGCGGTCAAATGTAGCCCGCACAGTCAGTGAGGCGATGTCCGCGATCATCGGGGCGTGAGCGTCTATCGCGTTGCTCGTCGGCGTGGTCGCGTTTCCTCCTGTTGATCGTGTGGCGCAGGTCCGACCCAAGGGTGGCCCGGGTGACGGGCTGAGGCTAGGAGCCGATGCGCACTGACGTGCCGGCGAGCGGCCCGTTGCCGGACATCGGGATGAGGACGCTGCGACCGCTTGCAAGATCGACCGCGACGGTGTATGTCTCCGTGCTGCCCTCGACCCCGGACTGACGGCTGATCACGACAGCCTTCCCGTCCGCGCGGAAGGCGAGGGTGGCGTAGCGGTCCGAGGAGGACTTCGCAGCAGGCAGCGCTATCGTCCGCTTCGCGCCATTCGCGTCCCACAGCTCCAGGCGGTCACCATGAAAGAGGACGCCGACCTCCGCGGTGCCGGGTCGCCACGCGACTGTGGCGACGTGTTCGTCGCTTGTTCCCCGAAGCTCGACTCCACCCTCGTATGAGTCCATGGGCCAGACGCGGACGACGTTGTTGGGGTCCCCATGACCGAACACGTGCTTGCCGTCCTGACTGGCCGAGAGAATGTAGAGGTTGGCGGCCCCGGCACTCGTCCGCTTGAGCGTCCCGCTTTCCGAGACGACGTCGTAGGCGCCGGCGCCGCTCTCGGTTGCCTCGTAGGCTGAGATGAGGTGCGCGTGGCGATCCCAGGCGAGAGGCACCACGCTGGCGTTGGCGATGCTGATGACGTCACGCGGCGTTCCGCCCGCAGTGTCGACGACGCGGAGCTTGGTGTAGGAGGGTCGACCCTCGTTGACGGGGGCCACCGTCCCGGTCACACCGACGACGAGCCCGGTACTATCGCTTGACCACGCGAGGTGCATGGCGCCCTCTAGGGCGCTCAGTGAGAGGAGAGTCCTCGGCTGGGCACCCGAGGCGATGTTGATCACGTGCAGCTGGTTGTCCGCCAGATAAGCCAGGCGCCGGCCGTCAGGCGAGACCACGCCCGCCGTGTCGCTTGGAATAGGAAGGACGAAGAGGGGCTTGGCGCTGCTCTCCACGCGCACGGTATTGCCGGCTATGAAGCCGAAGTGGTCGTCGAGGACGGTGGCCGGGGTCGGATTTGTCGTAGCGACTGTTGAAGGCCCGCTCCCACAGGCGGTGGCTACGACGAGGGCCATCAGCAACCGAACCACGCCACTCGTTCGTGTTGTCATGAGGCGGTAACGGGCCAGTCGTCGGGACGTTACGAGCCGAGGTCTGATCTATGTTTCGCGCGTGGATCAGCAGTCCGGGACGTGGCATTACGGCCTGATCGCGCGATGGTGGGCCGAGTTCAACAAGGCCGAGCCAAATGAGCTCGACTACTACAGATCCGCCATCCGAAAGTTCGGCGAGCCGGTGCTCGATCTCGGTTGTGGGACCGGTCGATTTCTGGTGCCTCTATCAGCCGAGGGCTTCGACGTCGATGGCGTCGACGTTTCGGCCGATATGATCGAGGCGGCCCGAGCACAGCTGCCGGCGCCTCGAGCGGCGCACCTTTCGGTGCAGGCCCTCCACGAGCTGCGCCTCGACCGGACGTATCGCACCGCCTAGATGTGTGGAGTCTTTGGCATCGGCGGCAGCCGCGATCTGGACAACCAAGCGATGCATCGTGCCTATCAGTCGCATCGCGAGCACCACCGGCTGCTCCAGCGGATCAAACTCCGCGACCCGGGTCAGAAGCTCCTGGCGGCGCCCTGCTGATCATCCATCAGCTCGGTTGTGGCGCGAAGGGTCGGTCGTGAAAGAAGAGCGGAAACGTCATCTTCGTCGCGAGGCGGTAGGTCAGCCGGTCAGGGCGAATTTCTCAGGCTCGCCTGGCCATTTAAGTACCGGGGCGTCCAGCAGGGTGAAGTAGCGAGCCACCTCGCTGCGGTGCTGCGTCCCGTGGTTGACGACGTGGGCAAGGATCAGGCAGCGCGGCACTGCGAAGTCGGGGCCTGTCGCCAACGGCTCTAAGAGAGCCACGTCATCCAGGGACTCCACGTATTTCCAAAAGCGCTTGTCCTCATCGAGGCAGAAAGCATGGATGGTCGGCAGGTCGTCGAGCACGAACCCGTGGTCCCACAAGCACGTGTCCCCTACGTTGTGCCCGATGCAGAACTCGCGCCAGCTCCAGTCGACATCCATGAGGTGCCGGAGAGTCTGGAAGACGCTGTCATGATCCAGCTTACCTGTCGCAAGGAACTCTTCATCTGACAGGCCGGCCGCCGTGGTCAGGATCCGGTCGTTCGCCCAGGCGTGGTACCCGACGAATGCGAGCAGAGTATCGGCCTTCACTTGCTGGTCGATCTCTCGTGACGGCCGAGGTGGAACCGGTACTCGAGGAGCGTCTCCGATTCGAAGCCGAGCTGCCAGAAGAGCGTCGTCACGTCACCGTGGTGGCCGCGCTCGTGCAGGAGAAGATGGGTGATGAGCTCGCCGCGGGTGTACCGGATACGGTCGCCGTCGACATCAACCTCGTGTCGTTCGCGGAGGTCGGCTTCGGTCCATGCATCGAGATGGGATTGGAGGACGTCGCGGGTCCGGCGCCGGTGGGTGTCGATCTGGGGCCAGGTCAGGAAGTCATCGGGCGCCAGGTCGGGCATCGGCCGGCTGTGGAGGTCAACGATTGCTGGAACCCAGCGGTCGTAGGCGAGCACGATGTGCGCTAAGCAGTTCCGGAGGGCGGGCCACCCCGAGCCGGGCGCTGTGGCGCGGAGGGTTTTGTCGTCCGGGACCGCCGCCTTGATCTGATCCCACGCCCAGCCCGTGTAGGCAACGAGATCCTGCAGCGCGACTTTGTCCATCGCCTAACTCTATGTCGGGTCGGTCGCATGAAGGCCCGTCGTAAAGAGCGTTGGCTTGGCTTTTGAATTCGGTCAGACTCCCCTGAATGGTCGCTGAGGCAGAGCGGGTTCTGCGTGAGGTGTTCGGCCTCCACGCATTCCGTCCCGGGCAGGGAGAAGTGGTGGAGGCGATGCTCGACGGACGCGATGTTCTCTCCGTCGCGCCCACCGGATCCGGAAAGAGCATCAGTTATTGGGTGCCGGCCGTAGTCGACGGCGGCCTAACGCTCGTTGTCTCGCCCCTCATCGCCCTTATGAAGGACCAGGTCGACCGCCTCACCGAGCGGGGCGTCGCCGCGACGTTCATCAACTCGTCCCTGGAGCGGCCCGAGCAGATCGATCGGCTGCGCAGGGCCGTCGCAGGCGAATACCGTCTGCTGTTCGTGGCTCCGGAGCGACTTGGGCGCCCTGGGTTCATGGAGCGGCTGGCCGACCTACGTGTTCGCCGGTTGGTCGTCGACGAGGCCCATTGCATCTCCACCTGGGGACATGACTTCCGTCCTGATTACCGTCTTCTGGCCCCCGCGGTGGTGGCCTGCGGACGACCTCCGGTCGCCGCGTTCACCGCCACCGCGACGACCCAGGTGCAAAAGGACATCGCGAGCTCGCTCGACCTGAGTGACCCCTTCACCTCGGTCACGGGATTCAACAGGCCGACGCTGAGACTCTCGGTCGTGCGGTGCCGCGGCGACCGCGCCAAGCGCGACCAGCTGCACGCTCTGCTTGCAGGTCCAGAGCAGCCGACCCTCGTCTACGTGGGCACAGTCAAGGCGGCCGAGGAGGTGGCGGCCGATCTTGGCGCCGCTTGCTACCACGGGCGGCAGGAGGCCGCTGTACGGCGCCGCGTGCAGGAGGACTTCACCGAAGGGCGCACCAAGCTCGTGGTCGCGACTTCAGCTTTTGGCATGGGTGTCGATATCGCCGACATCCGTCGCGTCATCCACTACCACACGCCCGGAAGCCTGGAGGCCTACTACCAGGAGGCCGGTCGAGCGGGGCGCGACGGACAACCGGCGGATTGCACGCTCCTGTACAGCCCCGCGGACCGCGACCTGCAGGCGTTTTTCATCGAGGAGTCGGGACTCGCCGACGGCTCGCCGCTCAAAGAACACGCCTATGCCCGCTTGGCACAGATGATGGCTTACGCCGAGATGCGTGAATGCAGGCATGCGCGAATCGCGGATTA
>WNGH01006992.1_pt1 | contig 18836 bp, 19 predicted proteins | sample 5400631 | NCBI WGS metagenome assembly WNGH01 (sample SAMN13153373, study PRJNA577476) | soil metagenome | isolation source: 115 cm soil or saprolite under Garry oak tree replicate 1 | place: USA:California | collected 2016-06-15
ACGGTCGTCCTGACCGGCGACACCCGGCGGCTCGCGGAGGGGCACGTGCTGGTGAAGTCGCTCGGCATGGTGACGCCGAAGGGCTTCAGCACCCCGCTCGAGGCCTTCGAGCTGACGGGCGCGGCTCAGGCGAAGACGCGCCTGCAGCTCACCGCCCAGCGGGGTCTCACGCCCTTCGTCGGCCGCGAGGCCGAGATGATGAGCATGCAGGGAGCCCTCGCCCAGGTCCTTCTGGGCGGCGGCCGGCTCGTGGCGATTGTCGCCGATACGGGCCTCGGCAAGTCGCGTTTGTGTCACGAGTTCGTCACGGCCGAGCGCGTGCGCGCCTGCCGCGTGCTCCACGCCGCCGGGCTGTCCTTCGGCCGTTCGACACCGTTCCTCCCGATCGTGGGGCTCCTCCGCACCTATTTCGGGCTCGACGAGCACGAGGATCCCGAGAAGGTCCGCGAGGTCCTCACCGCGCGGGTCGCCGAGCACCCGCCACTCGCGGGGTGTCTGCCGGCCTTCCTCCAGCTCTTCAACCTGCCCGTCGCCGACCCCGATTGGCAGGCGCTCGCGCCCGCACAGCGCCGTGAGCGCACGCTCGACACGCTCGGCCGGCTGATCGCGCTCGAGAGCACGGTTCGACCGCTGATCCTCGTCGTCGAAAATCTCCAGTGGATCGACTCCGAGACCCAGGCCGTGCTCGACCACATCGTCCAGCTTCTCCCGAAGACGCGCGCGCTGCTCATCGCCACCTATCGCCCCGAATTCCGCGACCCGTGGCTCGGAGGCGCGGGGGCAACCCAGGTGCGGCTGGCGCCCCTGGGGACACCCGCGGGCCGCCAGATGCTCGACGCGCTCCTCGGAACCGAGCCGGCGCTCGAATCGCTCAAGGAGCTGCTCGTCCGCCGGACGCAGGGCAATCCGCTCTTCCTCGAGGAGTCGATCAACGCGCTGGTCGAGACCGGGGCGCTCGTCGGCGAGCGGGGCGCGTACCGGCTCGCGCGCGAGATGCAGAGCATCGAGGTTCCGTCCACGGTCCGCGCCGTGCTCGCCGCCCGGATCGACCGGCTCGGGCCCGACGACAAGCGCCTGTTGCAGTCCATCGCCGTCGTCGGCACCGACGTGCAATTCGAGCTATTGCGGGCGTTCGCCGACATGTCCGAGGACGCGCTGCGACAGGCTCTCACCCACCTCCAGCAGGCCGAGTTCATCAGCGAGACCCAGCTGTTCCCGGATCTCGCCTTCGGCCTCAAGCACGTCCTCACGCAGGAGGTCGCGTACGCGAGTCTGCTGCACGAGCGGAAGCGCCAGCTGCACGCGCGCATCCTCGACGCGCTCGAGTCGCTCTGGGCCGAGCGCCTGAACGAGCAGGTCGAGCGGCTCGCCTATCACGCGGCGCGCGGCGAGGTGTGGCCCAAGGCGACCCGGTACTACCGCGACGCGGGACTCAAGGCGACGGCCCTGTCGGCGAACCGCGAGGCGGTGGTCTGCTTCGAGCAGTCCCTGCAGGCACTCGAGAAGCTGCCGGAGAGCCGCGAGACGACGGAACAGGCGATCGACATCCGCCTCGCGATGCGGCCTTCGTGCCTGCAACTCGGCGAGCTCGAGCGGGTGCTCACGATCTCGCGCGAAGCCGAGACGCTCGCCGAGAAGATCGGCGACGAGCCGCGTCTGGCGCGCGTTCTCGCCTACCTCACCAACTACCACTACCTCAAGGGCGCGCCGACCGTCGCGCTGGAGTACGGGGAGCGCTGCCTGGCGATCGCGGCCAAGGCCGGCGACACGCCGCTACGCACGCTCACCGAGCGCTACATGGGACACTGCCATCAGGCCCTCGGCCACTACCGGCAGGCCGAGCAGATCCTGCACGACAACGCGCAGGGCCTCGAGGCCGTGGCCGAGCGCGATCTCAACCAGACGATCTCCTACGTGGCCGCCACCGCCTGGCGCGCGTTCGCGCTCGCCGAGCTCGGCGAGTTCGACCAGGCCTATCTCCAGGTGGACCGCGCCCAGCACGCCGCCGAGACGAGCCATCACGCGTACAGCCAGGCGATCGCGGCGACGATGAACGGCCTCGCGCTCATGCGCCAGGGTCAGTTCGAGCGCGCGATCCCGACGCTCGAGCGCGCGCTGGAGTTGTGCACGCTGAAGTCGCTCGCCGTCTGGCGCCCGATCCCCTCGGCGGTGCTCGGCGCGATCCTCGTGGCCGAAGGGCGGCAGCCCGAGGGGCTCCGCCTGCTCGAGGACGGCGTGCGACTGACCGAGGAGCTCGGCGTCAATGCCTATCTATCGCTCTGGGTGAGCCACCTGGCCGAAGGCAGGCTCCTCGCCGAGGGCCCGGCCGCCGCGCGCGAGACCGCGCAGCGCGCGCTCGAGCTGGCGTCGAGCTTCGGCGAGCGCGGCCATCAGGCGTGGGCGCTCCGACTGCTCGGCGAGATCGAGTCACGGAACGGCGACGCAAGCGTGAACGACGCGGTCGCGCGCTACCGCGAGGCGCTCGCGCTGGCGAGCGAGCTCGGCATGCGCCCGCTGGTCGCCCACTCGCAGTTCGGGCTCGGCCGCGCGCTCCGCCGCGCGGGCGACCGCGCCGGCGCGGTCGAGCAGCTCACGGCCGCGACCGAGGGGTTCTGGCAGACCGACATGCGTCGGTGGCTCAAGCAGGCGGAACTCGAGCTGACGGGGCTCGGGCAGCTCTTCATCGTCGGCCGCGACAACCCCGGGCTCTTCGAGCATCTCCGCCAGTCCTTCGCGGACGACCGGACGATCACCGTCATCCTCGACCGCCGGACCGGCGAGCGCCAGATGCGCGCCGGCCTGGGCGTGGCAGGGAGCAACTGATGGAACTGATCGGGCGCCTGCTCGACGGCTCCATCACGTACAACGCGCGCGGAATGCCCGAAGGGCCGAGCTACTTCGGCGGCCGCGTCAGCCAGGACGACAAGATCACGCGCCTCGAGGAGGTCGTCCTCTTCGAGGGGTGCACGCGCGCCCAGCTCAAGCGGGTCGCCAAGATCGCCGACGTCATCGAGGTGCCGGCCGCCGCGATGCTGGCGCGCAAGGGCGACGCCGGTAACGAGTTCTTCGTGATCCTGGACGGGACGGCGCGCGTCGAGCTGTCGGCGCAGCGCCAGGTCCGGCTCGGGCCCGGGGAATACTTCGGCGAGATGAGCCTCCTCGACGGCGGTCCACGCTCGGCGACGGTCCTCGCCGACACGCCGCTGCGGCTGCTCGTCATCAAGCGGCGCGACTTCTCGACGCTCCTGCGCGAGGTGCCCGAGCTGACCCAGAGCATCCTCGTGACGCTGTCCAAGCGCCTGCGCCAGGTCGAGCAGGCGCTGGGCCGCTAGGTCGCTAGCGCGCTTCCAGCCGCTCGAGGTCGGCGTCCACCATCATCTCGACGAGGTCGCGGAAACTCACCTTGGGCTCCCAGCCCAGCACGCGCCGCGCCTTGGACGCGTTGCCGATGAGGTGGTCCACTTCGGCGGGACGGACGAGCGCGGGATCCACGACGACGTACCGCTCCCAGTCGAGGCCGACACGTCCGAAGGCGACCTCGCAGAGCTCCCGCACCGAATGGGCCTCTCCGGTCGCGACGACGTAGTCGTCGGCCTCGCGCTGCTGCAGCATGAGCCACATCGCCTGCACGTAGTCGCCCGCGTATCCCCAGTCGCGAGACGCGTCGAGGTTGCCCAGTCTCAGATTGCTGGCGCGCCCGGCCTTGATGCGCGCGACGCCGTCCGAGACGCGCCGGGTGACGAACTGGCGGCCCCGCCGGGGCGATTCGTGGTTGAAGAGGATCCCCGAGCACGCGAAGAGGCTGTAGCTCTCCCGGTAGTTGACCGTGATGAAGTGGCCGTAGACCTTCGCAACGCCGTAGGGGCTCCGCGGATGGAAAGGCGTGAGCTCGGTCTGCGGCCGCTCCCGCACCTTGCCGAACATCTCGGACGAGGACGCCTGGTAGAAACGCGCCTGGGGATCGACCACGCGCACGGCCTCGAGCATCCGGGTCACGCCCAGCCCCGTGGCCTCCGCCGTGAGGATCGGCTGCTCCCACGACGTCGGCACGAACGACTGCGCGGCGAGGTTGTAGATCTCGTGCGGCCGCACCGACTCGAGGAGACGGATCAGCGACAGCTGATCGAGCAGGTCACCCTCGCGCAGCTCGATCCGGTCGAGCAGGTGGGCGATGCGCTCGAAGGTCTCCGTCGAGGCGCGACGGACCATCCCGACGACCTCGTAGCCCTTCTCGAGCAGGAACTCGGCGAGGTAGGAGCCGTCCTGACCGGTGACTCCGGTAATGAGCGCGCGGCGTGACGCCATCACGTCATCCTACCACCCGCACCGGTCACTTCGAGCGGACCGACCTCAGGAACCGGATGATGGTGCGGTTGACGAGGTCGGTGTGCTCGACGAAGAAGCCGTGGCCGCCCGGGAGCACGCTGAGGCGGGCGCGGCGGATGCGCTTCGCGAGGTCCTTCGAGAACGCGGGCGGGGTAAGGATGTCGTCCTTCCCGACCAGCACGAGCGTGGGAACACGGATGGCGCCCAGGCGCTTCAGGCGCGTTCCGTTCCACGCCAGGATTCCCCGTCCCTGCCGCTCGATCGCCTCCGCCTTCGTCTGGTGCGGGTACGCAAGCGTGCGCTGGAAGACCTGTTCGATGTTCTCCTTCTTCGCGAGGAACGCGGGCGAGAAGACCCACGGGTAGAGCACGTGGCGATAGCGCTCCTCGATCGGCACGCGGTACGCGAGAGAGATCCACGACTCGATCGTGTGGATGAACCGCGCGTCGCCCTCCCCCCACGTGCACGCGAGGACCAGTGAGCGAACGAGCCTCGGGTGCCTCAGCGCCAGCTCCATCGCGATCGTCCCGCCCATGGAGGCGCCGATCACGTGCGCGCGCTGGATCTTGAGGCTCTTGAGGATGCCCGCGGCGTCGTCGGCGAGCTGACCGGTCGTATAAACCGGCTCGGGCGGCAGGTCGGTCTCGCCGACGCCGCGGTTGTCGAACGTCACCACGGTGAAATGCTGGGCAAGGGCCTGAACGTGTAGCGCCCAGTTGGCCGCGGGCGCGGAGAGGCCGTTGATCAGCAGCACGCCGTCCCCGTGGCCGGTGATCTCGTAGTGCATCCGGATCTTGTTGATGATCGCGTAGGGCATGGCGCTCAGGCGGCCGTGACGGCAACTTTGACGGCCGTCGGCTCTCGGTGCGCGGCAAATGCGCGCTCGAGCTCGTCGAGAGGGAACCGATGGGTGACGAGCGGGCGTGTCCGCACGGTCCCCGCCGCGACCAGGCGCATCGCCTCGCCGAATTCGTCCTGATAGATCATCGATCCCAGAATCGTCACCTCATGGCGCACGACGCCGAAGAAGCCCACGCGCGTTGGCTCGTGCGGCAGTCCCGTCAGCACCACGCGGCCGCCGGGGCGCACGAGCGCCAGCGCCTCGCCCACCGCCTCCGCGGTGCCGGCGGTCTCGACGACACAGTCCACGCCCTCCCGGCCCGAGAACGCGCGCGCGGCGGGCTCGAGAGGACCGCTCTCGAGCGCATGCACGGCCTCGGCGCCCAGACGGCGCGCGAGATCGAAGCGGCGAGCGCTGCGGCTCACGACCAGCACACGCGCGCCGCGCCCGCGCAGCACTTGAAGAGCCAAGAGCCCGAGCGTGCCGCCGCCGACCACCGCGACCATCTCCCCGACGCGGACCGCGCCGCGCTCGACGGCGCGCACGACGACCGCGAGGGGCTCGGTCAGAACCAGGTCCTCGTCCGCAGCGGACGCGGGCGCCGGCCAGCAGCAGCGCGCGGGGACGCGCGTGAGCTCGGCGAAGCAGCCGTCGACGTCGATGCCCACTGCGGTGCGCGCGAGGCAGAGGTTCCGCTTGCCCTCACGGCAGAGCGGGCAGACGCCGCACGAGTAGTTCGGCTCGACGACGACGCGGTCGCCCGGGCGGACCCGCGTGACCTCCGGGCCGACCGACTCGACCGTGCCGACGAACTCGTGGCCGAGCACCCGTGGATAGGCGACCGGACGCTCGCCCGACCAGATCGCGTAATCGGTGCCGCAAAGCCCCGCGACGCGCGTGCGCACGACGACCTCGTCGACGCCCGCCGACGGCGCGGGAGTCGTCCGGATCTGCAGATCGCGCGGGCCAACGAGCACCGCAGCCTTCATTGCGGGGAATGTAACGCACTCCGTCGCCCTTTGCCTACAAACGGGCCGGGAACCGGGCGGGAATGCTGGGCGCCTGTAAAAACAGTGGCTTAAGCTACGCTGAGGCCTCCGTCGAGGAAGAGGGTCTGGCCCGTCATGAAGTCCGACGCCGATGAGGCGAGGTAGACCGCCAGCGGGCCGATTTCCTCGAGCCGCCCGGTGCGGCGGGCCGGCACGTCGCGCAGCAGCCGCAGGCGAATCGCCGGATCGGCGAACGCCGCCTCGTTCATGTCGGTGACGAACCAGCCCGGGGCGATCGCATTCACCTGGATGTTGTGTCGCGCCCACTCGACGGCGAGCGCGCGGGTGAAGCCGATGACACCCCCCTTGGTCGCCGCGTAGAGCGCGTAGGAAGGCAAACCCACGTGGCCGAGCGCCGAAGCGAGATTGATGACCTTGCCGGCGCGCGCCGCGATGAGGTAGGGCGCAGCGGCGCGGCAACCGTGGACGACGCCGCCGAGGTTGACATCCACGATCGCGCGCCAGTCGGCGGGGGTGGATTCGGCGAGCGGTGTGGGCTTGGCGATGCCGGAGTTGTTCACGATGATGTCGAGCCGGCCGAGACCTTGGGCCGTGTCGCGCATCAGCGCCTCGACCTGCGCGGGGTCGGCCACATCGGTGGGGACCACGAGGGCGCGCGCCCCGCGCCGCTCGACCTCGCGCGCGGTCGCCTCGAGATCGGCCTTGGCGCGCGCGGCCAAGGCGACATGGGCGCCGGCGTCGGCCAGCGCCAGCGCGATGGCGCGGCCGAGGCCGCGGCTCGCGCCCGTGACGACCGCGACCTTTCCGGCGAGCGTCAGCGGTAGAGTTCCTCGATCGCCTGCTTGTACTTCTCCGCGACGACCTTGCGCTTGACCTTGAGCGTGGGCGTCAGCTCGCCGCCGTCCTGCGTGAAGTCCCCCGCGAGGACCCGGAACCTTTTGATCTTCGCGTACGACTGCAGCTGCGTGTTCTTCTCCTCGATCGTGCGCCCGACGCGCTCCTGGATCTTGGGATGCCCCACCACGACGGCCGGGTCAGTCGTGAGGATCCCCTCGTCGCGCGCGAACTTCGCCAGCTCCTCCGCATTGAGCGTGACGAGCGCCACCGGGTACGGCTTCTTGTCGCCGTACACCATCGCCTGGCTGATGAACGGGTCGGCCTTCAAGAGATTCTCGATGTTCTGCGGGGCGATGTTCATGCCGCCCGAGGTGACGATGAGGTCCTTCTTCCGGTCCGTGATGAACAGGAATCCGTCCTCGTCGAGCCGCCCGATGTCGCCGGTGTGGAACCAACCCGTCGGCTCGAAGGCCTCCGACGTCGCCTGCGGCTGCTTGTAGTAGCCCTTCGTCGCGACGTTCGGCCCCTTCAGCAAAATCTCGCCGTCCGGCGCGATCTTCAGCTCGACACCGTCGAGCGCCTGGCCCACCGACCCGAACTTGTAGCGGTCCGGTCGATTGAAGGTTCCGACGGGGCACGTCTCGGTGAGGCCGTACCCCTCCAGGATCAAGATGCCCGCGGCGTGGAAGAACTCCGCGATCTCCCGCGACAGCGGGGCCCCGCCCGAGACGGCCCACACCAGGCGGCCGCCGAGCGCGGCGTGGAGCTTCGAGAAGACGAGCTTGTGGGCGAGCCGCCGCTTGAGCGCGAGCGCCGACGGCAGCGGCTGGCCCCGCTGCTGGTGCCGACTCACCTCCCGCCCGACCGTGAGCGCCCAGTTGAAGATCTTCTTCTTGGCCGGCGAGCCCGCCTCGACGCCCGCCAGGATCTTCGCGTACACTTTCTCGAAGACGCGCGGCACGCTGCAGATGAAGTGTGGGTGGACCTCGCGGAGGTTCTCGGCAACCTTGTCGAGATTCTCGGCGAAGGCCGTGGTCAGGCCGCGGTAGACGCCGAGGAACGACTCCATGCGCGCGAACGAATGCGCGAGCGGCAGGAACAGGAGAATCGCCGAGACGTGGTTGCCGTGTGTCTGCACGACTCCCTTGGGCGGTCCCGTCGTTCCGGAGGTGTAGACGATCGAGGCGATGTCTTCGGGCTTCCCGGCGGCGACCCGCTCGGCCAGAGTGCTGCGGTGCGCGGCCTCGTTGTCGCGGCCGAGGCGTCGGAGCGTCTCCCAGGTCATCACCATTTTGGGAGGCTGCGGGGCATCGTATCCCGCGATGACGACGATGCTGTCGAGCGTCGGCACCTGCGCACGCGCCTCGAGCACCTTCGCCAGCTGCCCCGAATCCTCCACGATGATCGTTCGCGCGCCGGAGTCATTGACGACGTAGGCGATGAGATCCGGCGGGTAGGTCGGATACACCGGCACGGTGACGCACCCTGCGCTGAAGATCGCGAAGTCCGCCTGCACCCACTCGGCGCGGCTCGTCGAGAGCAGCGCCACCGCCTCCCCCTTCTGCCGCCCGAGGGCAATGAGGCCCAGCGCGACCTCGCGCACCGTGTCGCCGACCTCGCGCCACGTGATCGTCTTCCAACTGCCGCCCACCTTGAACGACTGCCCGGGACGCTCCGCGCTCTTCTCGACCCGGCTCCAGAACATTCGCGCGAGCGTGTCATCGGCCATCGGCGACCTCCGTGCCCCATCTCGGGGCGGGCGTGAAAGTCAGCAATCTCAGCGAGTTCGAGACGCTAGCACGGCGGCGATAACGCAGCGCGATATTTCGCTTGACTCGACTAACGCAGCGCGTTACGGTAACCGGCGAGGAGAGTCGCGCATGGGCAAGACGACGGCCCGAAAACAAGGCCACAGCACCAAGGGGGTAGCGGAAATGGACGAGGCGAAGAAGGCTCAGGACACGGTGGTCGAGACGCTGACGGTGTGGGCGGAGACCAACCAGAAGGTGCTCCGCGATCTCACGGAGCTCACGGCGGCGACGGCGAAAGAGGGCGTCCGCCTCTATGCCGAGCTGCAGCAGGGCGCGATCGAAGCGCTTCGCGAGGCGCAGGGCGTGGCGCTCCGCTGGCAGTCGACCTGGCAGGATGGGGCCAAGGACCCGGTCGCGTGGTACCAGAAGGCGATGGCCGAGTCGGTGGATCAGGCTCAGAAAGCCTTCAAGCTGGTCGAGGGCAACGCGCAGGCGGTGACGCGCTCCGCCGAGCGGCTCGGCACCCAGGCCGAGCAGGCCGGTCGCGGGATCCAGGAGACGCTGACGGCGGCCGTGACGAAGATGAAGGGCGTGTACTCGGTCTAACTACTTCGGGTCGGCCTTGCGCTTCTGCAGTCGCTCCTCGAGGGAGCGGAGGCGGTCGCGCAGGGCCGACACTTCGTCGCGTAGCTTGTCGGCCTCCGGCTCGACGCCGTCACGCTTGGGTGGCGCCTCGGATCCACCCGGTCCCCAACCGGCACGCTGCGCCCATTCGCGGAAGATCCGCTCCATGTCGCGCTGGTTGCCGACCACACCCTCGAGACTCGCGCGCATGGACCGCTGGAAGAAGTCCTGCCACGCGTCGCCGTGCTTGATGAGCTGGTGGAGGAAGGCCGCGGGCAGGTTCGCCCGGTGGTTGCGCTCGTTCTCGAGAATGATCTGCGTGAGCGTGACCGAGGTGAGGTCTTCCCCGCTCGCCGCGTCCACGACGGATACCTCGCGCCCGGTCCGGATCATCTCCTCGATCTCTTCGAGGGTGACGTACCGGCTCTCCTGCGTGTCGTAGAGCTTGCGATTCGAGTAGCGCTTGATGACGTACGCCATCGGGCGGGAAGTTTAACACCCCGCGTCAAGGCCCTCAAGACACCTCGCGTCAAGCCTACGCAGGACGGCGATGCTAGACTCGGCGCTCACCGAACGGAGGAGCCATGAAGCTCGCGGGACGGACGGCCCTCGTCACCGGCGGCTCGCGCGGGATCGGGCGTGCCGTCGCGCTGGCGCTTGCGGAGGAGGGCGCCGACGTCGCGATCAACTACATCTCGAGCGAGCCGGCCGCGAAAGAAGTCGCCGAAAAGATCCGGGGGCTCGGACGACGGGCGCTCCTGGCGCAGGCCGACGTGGGCGACTATCCCGACACGTTCAGGATGGCGCAGGAGGTCCTGAAGGAGTTCGGCCACCTCGACATCCTCGTGAACAACGCCGGGATCAACTCCGACAAGACCTTCGTCAAGATGGATCACGCCTCCTGGCGCAAGGTGCTCGCGATCAACCTCGACGGCGTGTTCAACTGCACCAAGGTCTTCATCGATCAGATGATCAAGCAGGACTACGGCCGCGTCGTGAACATGACGTCGGTCATCGGCCAGATCGGCAATTTCGGGCAGGCCAACTACGCGGCGTCCAAGGCCGGCGTCGCCGCCTTCACCAAATCGCTCGCGAAGGAGCTTGCCGGGAAGGGCATCACGGTCAACGCCATCGCGCCGGGGTTCATCGAAACGGAGATGGTCCAGAACATCCCCGACAAGGTGAAGGAAAAGCTGCTGAGTCAGATTCCGCTGAGGCGGTTCGGGACGGCCGGGGAGGTCGGGCGCGCCGTCGTCTACATCGTTTCGGCCGACGGCGACTACATCACCGGCGCCGAGGTCTCGATCAACGGCGGGCTGCTGATGTGACCTCGGCGAGCGCCGAGAGCGACCACCGGCCCCACCAGACCCACGCCCGTGCCGTCCACGTCCATGGGCCCAGGACCAGCGCCGCGAGCCGCGCCGGCGGCGCGACGCCTTCCTCGTAGATCACGGGCTCGCGTGCGGGCATCACCCAGGCCTCGCCGGACAAGACTTCCTCGCCCCGCTGGTTCACGCACACGGTCTGCATGCGGAGCCGGTTCCGCTCGCGGATCACCTCGACGATCTCGACGCGCGCCGTGACCCGGTCCCCCGCCATCACCGGCTTCACGAACTTCAGCGACTGCGAGAGGTAGATGGCGCCGGGGCCCGGGAGCCGCGTGCCGATGACCGCCGAGATGAGCCCCGCCGTGAAGATGCCGGGAGCGATCGGCTCGCCGAAGGGCGTCGAGGCGGCATACGCCGCGTCGCTGTGGACCGGGTTGTGGTCTCCGACCGCGTCGACGAACGATGCGATGTCATCGTGCTCGACGACGCGGGTGACCTCGGCGCGGTCGCCGGGCCGGAGCTCGGCGATCGTCCTGCCGATCATGTCCCTCCCCGATCGAGCCGCTTCAACACCTCGCCGAGCATGTCCTCGAGCCCCTCGACGCGCTCGTCGAGCTCCACGAGCTGCCGGGCCACGGAGGTGAGCTGACTGCGGGACGCGAGGTTCAGGGCGGTGAGCGCCTGGTCGATCTGCTGCTCCGCCGCCTTCTTCAGGGGCGCCTGGGCGACGAGCCACTGGTCGAGGTACTGGCCCATCATCTGAGCGTACGCCTCGCTCGACATCGCCTGCCCCAGCGCCTTCGACCAGGCCTCGATCCACTGGTCGAGGAACTGCTTCCACTGAGTCATGAGGTCCGGCGTGACGGGCGTCTGCGCGAAGAGCTTGGCCCACGTCTCGAGCCCCTGATTCAGGACGGGTCGCCAGAACGCGGTCGGATCCGCCGGCGGCGGCGCCGCCGGGGTGAGCATCTTCGACCACGCCTGCGCCGCTTCCTCGAACTGGCGGCGCCACGCCTCGAACAGCTGATTGGTCGTCGCGCTATCAGCCATGGCTCACCCCGTGTCCGCTCACATCGTAATGCATGTAACGCCCTGCGCCAACACGTTTTATGCGACGCGTCATCAGAAATCCGGACGGGTCGTCAGGAGCGCGGGGCGAGCCAGCCGGACACCTTCGGCCAGCACGTGAGCGCGGCGCCCCGGCCCGCGATGAGCGAGATGTGGCCGCCGGGCAGCTCGACGTACTCCTTGTCGCCGCTCGCCACCGCGTCCACGAGCGCGCGCACGCACGCGGGCGGCGCGATGTAGTCCTCCCTGGCGCCGACGACGAAAATGGGGCACGTGATCCGCTCGAGCCGCACGGGCCGGCCGCCGAATACGAGCTCGCCCCGGACCAGCTTGTTCTTCTGATAGAAGTCGGCGACCCACTGGCGGAAGAACTCGCCCGGGAACGCCACGTACTCGTTGGCCCACTTGTTCAGCGCGCTGAACCCCTCGAGGTATTTGTCGTTCCAGAGGTTCCACCAGAGATTCAGGTTCGTGGAGAGATCCATCGTCGGCTTGAGGAGCTTGAAGCCCGCCTTCACCAGGTCCGCGGGGACCGACCCGAGCGTGTCCACGAAGCGGTCCACGTTGAAGTACTTCGCGTCCAGCCACAGGCCGAAGAGACCGACCTTCGAGAAGTCGATCGGCCCGGCCATGTTGATGAAGTTCTTCACCGGGATCTCGGGATACGCGGCGAGGAACGATGCCGACAGCGGCGCGCCCATGCAGTAGCCGAGCACCGAGAGCTCCTGCGCGCCCGAGGTCTCCAGCACCTTCCGTGCCATCCGGGGCAGGATCTTGACGACGCAGTCCTCGAAGGTGAGCCCGTTGTCCTCGGGGCCGAACACGCCCCAGTCCAGGAGATAGAAATCGAATCCCTCGCGCGTCATGTGCTCGACGAAGGAGCCGCCCGGCAGGAGGTCGAAGATGTAGGGCCGGCTGATGCCGAGGTTCGGGACGAAAAGCAACGGCGTGCGATGGCGGCGCGAGGACGCGTACCGGTAGAGACGCGACTTGTTCCGGCGATAGATTTCCTCACGCGGCGTCGGGCCGGTCCTGGGCTCGATCGGATCCGTGATCAGGCGGCCGAGATTGCGCATTCGCCGGACGTTCCGATCGAGCTCTTCCTGCCACTGTCTGATTGTCTCGGGTGAGGCGGCGGCGGGCGATCCGGTCGCCGATCCCAAGCCGTTCGTGAACCGGTCCACCACGTCGGCGAAGCGTTCCTGAGCCATCGATCGGGCTCCTCCCTCGGGGTCGTCGCGTCGGCGCGCCGGCGGCGTGCCCCCAGTATCGCACCGGCGCGCCGCCGCCGACGTGGCTCGGCTCTACATCGAGAACATCGAGCCGAGCTTCATCGCCAGTCCCATGTCGCCCTTGACCTTCAGCTTGCCGGACATGAAGAGCATCTGGCCCGACTGCTTGCCCGACAGCATGTCGAGCCAGTCCTGACCGGAGATCGACAGGGTGAGGTTCGGGTTCGGCGCGGCACCGCCTACGACGGTGCACGCGCCGTCCTTGATCACGGCGTGCCAGGTTCCACCGCCGTCGCCGCCGACGTCGTACTGGATCACCGCATTGGTCCCCGTCGCCTTGTCGGCACGGAACCGGCCGGCCATCGCGTCGAACGTCTCCTTCACTGTGGGCATCCGCTGTCTCCTTCGCGTCCGGTCGTTAGAACGTGCGGAGGTCCCTCTTCAGAACGTGAAGAGGTCCATTCCTCCCGTCACCGTGAGCACGGCACCCGTGATGTATCGGGCGCGCTCCGAGCAGAGGAACGCGACGGCGGCCGCCACGTCCTCGGGCTCCCCCTCTTTCTGCATCGCCACGCGCTTGGCCATCCGCTCGTACAGCGGGCTGAGCTGCGCGTTGGGCGCGATGATACCGGGCGCGACCGCGTTGCAGGTCACGCCGTAGCGCGCGCCCTCGAGCGCCACCGACTTCGCGAAGCCCACCACGCCGATCTTGGTCGTCGAATACGCGGTCTGCCCGAAGCCGCCCATCAGCCCGGCGATCGACGCCATGCAGACGATCCGGCCCCACCGGCGCTCGCGCATCCCGGGAAAGACCGCGCGCGTCACCTTCATCGTCCCGGTCAGGTTGACGCCCAGGTTCAGCTCCCAGTCCTCGTCGCGCAGGTCCTTGAGCTGGCCGACCGTGTAGATCATCCCGGCGTTGTTGACGCAGATGTCGATCGCGCCCAGGTCGCGCTCGATCTGGGCGACCACGTCCTGCACCCGAGCGGTGTCGCGGATGTCACACTCGTAGCCGCGCGCCGTCCCGCCCGAGGTACCGATCTCCTTTGCCGCCTCCTCGGCGCCGTCGGCGTTGAGGTCGACGATCGCGACCCTGCAGCCCTCGGCGGCCAACAGGAGGGCGTCGGCCCTGCCGAGGCTCCGCGCGCCCCCCGTGACGAGCGCGACCCGGCCGGAGATCCCCAGGTCCAACTACCTGCCCTTGAACTGGGGCTCGCGCTTGGCGAAGAAGGCCTGGATGCCCTCGGCGGCGTCCTCGCTGCGGAGCGTCGGCATGAAGGCGTCCATCTCCACGTCGATCGAGCGCGCCATCGTCGTCTCCAACCCTTCGTCCACCGCCTTGATGATGGCCGCCGTCGCGAGCGGCGCGCGCTTGCCGAGCTGGCGCGCGAGCGCCTTCGCGTCGTTCAGGGTCTCGCCCTCCTTGCACAGGCGGTTGACGAGGCCGAGCGCCAGGCACTCCTGCGCGGGTATCTGCGTCCCGAGAATCAGGAACTCCAGCGCCTTCGTCCGCCCGATCAGGCGAGGCAATCGCTGCGTTCCGCCGTACCCGGGGATGATGCCCAGGTTCGACTCCGTCTGACCCATCCGCGCCGTCTCCTTGAGGAGCCGGAAGTGGCAGGCCATCGAGATCTCCATCCCGCCGCCCATGGCGTGGCCGTTGATGGCGGCGATGATCGGCTTGGGGAAGCGCTCCATCTTGCGCATCACGCTGTTGCCGAACCGGATGAATCCCTCGACGTCGCCCCCGGCGAACGCGGAGCCGAGGTCGGCGCCACCGCAGAAGATCTTGTCGCCCGCGCCGGTGACGATCACCGCCCGCACCGTGTCGTCGGTCTGCACCGAGCTCAGCGCGGCGTTCAGCTCGTGCATCAGCGCCTCGCTGATGGCGTTGGCCGGCGGCCGGTTGAGCGTGACGACGGCGTACGATTCCTCGCGGACGAACTGCAAAGTCTCATAACCCATCGCGCGTCACTCCTTTGAGGAACATCGCCGCCACCGGCACGGCCGAGTCGGTCAGGCGGTAACCGCGCTTGCCGAGCACCCACGAGGTCACCACCTGGTCCATGGCGCCGAAGAGCACCTTGGTGGCGACCTTCACCGGCAGGTCGGCGCGGAGGAGACCCGCGGCCACGCCCTCCTCCAGCACCGAGCCGATCAGGTCGAAGTACGCCGAGACCTCGTGCGCGGAAGCGCCGCGGAAGAACTTGTGGCCCTGGCGCAGCTCGACCTGGACGACCTCGGCGAGCGCGGGGTTCTCCTCCAGCGTCTCGAAGTGCAGCTGCACGATGCGGCAGATCTTCGCGACGGCATCCGGCTCCAAGGCCACCCGCTTCCGAACGTTCGCGACCCAGTGCGCCATCTTCTCGCGAAAGAGCGTGACGAGGATCTCGTCCTTGGTCTTGAAGTAGAGATAGATCGTGCCGGAGGCGATGCCGGCCTCGCGCGCGATGTCCGAGACGCGCGAGTTGTAGTAGCCGGCCCTGGCGAAGACGCGGATCGCGGCGTCGATGATCTGCTGTGGCTTGTCGGGGTCACGCATCGTCTGACTGAACCGCCGTTCATTCTACGGGCGGGGCCGAAACCCTGTCAACGCGTGGTAGAGTCCGTAGCGATGCGGACCAAGTACCGGATCGGCGTGATGCCGGGGCCGTGGCCGGCCGGCCCGGACGGCCGCGACTTCTTCTGGCGCTTCGTGGACCTCTGCGAGAAGAGCGAGCTCGACTCGCTCTGGTTCTCGGAGCGCCTCTCCTCGCCGCTGCCCCTCCCCGAGCCGATGACGACGATGGCCGCCGTTGCGGCGCGCACGACGCGGCTCAAGTTCGGCCCGTCCGTTTTCATCACGCCGTTCCGCGCGCCCGCGGTCCTCGCGCGCGAGATCGCGATGATCGACTACCTCTCGGGCGGGCGCATGCTCCCGGCCTTCGGTATCGGCGTCGAGCAGGAGCGCGAGTTCCTGGCGGCGGGCGTGCCGTTCAAGGAGCGGGGACGGCGCACGGACGAGGCGATCCGCATCATGCGGCTCTTGTGGGCCGAGGACGAGGTGACGTTCGCCGGCGAGTTCTGGCGCCTCGAGCGGATCACCGTGCTGCCGAAGCCGGTCCAGCGTCCGATGCCGGTGTGGATCGGTGGCAACAGCGAGGCGGCGATGCGGCGCGCGGGCCGCCTCGGCGACGGCTGGATCCCGTCGTTCATACCGCCCGAGGCGTTCCGGATCGGCGTGGAGAAGACGCAGGCGTTCGCGGCCGAGGCCGGACGTGAGGTGCCCGCCGACCACTTCGGCACGCTCTGCTACTTTCACCTCGACGACGACCCGGCGGCCGCCCGCGCCGCGGCGATGCCCTGGGTACCGCGCGGTCGCGTCGACGACACGACGCTGACCCGATGCACGGCCTTCGGGCCGGCTGAGCTCCTCCACGAGCGGCTCGACGAATACGTCGCGGGCGGCGGCAGCAAGTTCATTCTCCGGCCGATGTGCTCGCCGGACCGCATGCTCGACCAGCTGTCGCGACTCGCCGACGAGGTCGTTCCCGCCTTCCACCGCCGCTGATCCGCGGTGGCTGCGCGGCCGGGGCAGGGGGCCGGTCCGGAAATCCGCGAGTAGACCGTGCGCGGCGGCGAGATGAAGCGCGCACGCCTTCGACGGCGGTAGGGCCAACGGATTTCCTTGGCCGGCCCCCTGCCCCGGCCGCGCAGCCACCGCGGTCAGCCGCGCAGGATGTCGAGGAGGAGGTCGGGGTCGAGGTTGCCGCCCGAGAGCACGACGCCCACGCGGCTGTCGGGCGGAACGGGCACCCGACCGGCGAGCACCGCGGCGGCGGCGACCGCGCCCGTCGGCTCGACGACCAGGCGCGCGCGCTCGTGCAGGAAGCGGACGGTGGCACGGATCTCGTCGTCGGTGACGAGGAGCACGTCGGTGAGCTTCTCCCGGAGCACCGGAAACGTCAGGGCGCCCGGCGTCGTGACGCGAATACCGTCGGCGATCGTCGGCGGTGGCGGGATCGTGACGCGCTCGCCCTTCCGGAACGAGAGAAACGTGTCGTTCGCGGTGTCGGCCTCGACGCCGAAGATACGGATGCCGGGCGCGAGGATCGATGCCGCCGTGGAGCAGCCGGCCATGAGCCCGCCGCCCCCGACCGGCGTCAGCAGCGCCGCGAGACCCGGCGCGTCCTCGCAGAGCTCGAGTCCCGCGGTTCCCTGGCCGGCCATGACCGCCGGATCGTCGTACGGCGGCACCAGCGCGCGGCCCGTCTCCAGGGCGATCCGGCGGCCCAGCGCCTCGCGGTCGTCATTCTGGCGGTCGTACGAAACCACCTCCGCTCCGTAGCCGCGCGTCGCCTCGAGCTTGAGGCGCGGGGCGTCCGACGGCATGCAGATCACGGCCGTCGTGCCGGTCATGCGCGCCGCGAGGGCGACGCCCTGCGCGTGGTTGCCCGACGAGAACGCGACGACGCCGCGGTGCCGCTCGGCCTCGCCGAGCGTGAGCAGCTTGTTCAGCGCGCCGCGGATCTTGAAGGAGCCGGCCCGCTGGAGGTTCTCGCACTTGAAGTAGACGCGGAGCCCGGTCGCTTCGTCGAAGGACTGGCAGCGCACGACGGGCGTTCGGTGGATCCGACCCGCGAGACGCCGCGCGGCGTCGTGGACGTCGCCGACCGAGAAGCTCACCCCGCCGAGTATACTGGCGCCATGCGCGCCGCGCTCGTCGTGCTCGTCCTGCTCGCCGCGGGTTGCTCGCTGATCTCGATCGATCTGACGCCGCGCATCCGCCCGCTCGTCGAGGAAACCGTCGAAGGCGAAGGCGACGCGAAGGTACTCCTCATGGACGTGCACGGCTTCCTCGCGGACGAGCCGCCGGCAAGCCCGCTGCAGCTCGGCGCCCCGCCGCCACGCGTCGGGATGCTCGTCCGTGTGCGCGAAGAGCTGAAGAAGGCGGCGGCCGACCGCCACGTCAAAGCGGTCGTCGTACGGATCAACAGCCCGGGCGGCACCGTCACCGCGTCGGACATCCTGTTCCGCGAGCTCGACCAGTTCAAGCAGAAGAGCCGCGTTCCCGTCATCGCGGTGATGATGGACGTGGCCGCCTCCGGCGGCTATTACGTCGCGCTGGCCGCCGACCAGATCGTCGCCCACCCGACCACGGTCACCGGCTCGATCGGCGTGCTCATGCTCACGCTCAACGCCGAGGGGCTGATGGAGAAGATCGGCCTCACCGCCGCGACGATCAAGTCGGGCGAGCGCAAGGACATGGGCAGTCCGTTCCGCGCCCTGACACAGGAGGAGCGGCAGATCTTCCAGTCGGTGATCGACGACCTCTACCGGCAGTTCGTCGCGAAGGTCGCGGAGCGTCGAAAGATCCCGCTCGATACCGCGCGCGGGCTCGCGGACGGCCGGATCTACTCGGCCGAGCAAGCGCAGACGCTCGGTCTCGTGGACCGGGTGGGCTACATGCCGGACGCGCTGGAGATCGCGCGGCGCGCGGCCGGGATCGATGCCGCGCGCGTGATCGTCTATCACCGGCCGCGCGAGTATCGCGCGACCTACTACGCGCGGAGCGACAGCGGCGGGGGACTGGACGCGACGGTCGCCCAGCTCTCGGCGCTGATGGGCACCGGCCCCAAGTTCCTCTACCTGTGGTCTCCGTGAGGTCTCGGTCCGACCCTCGGTCCGACCAATGAGCGCCCAGTTCCGGGGTGCCCCCCTGTCCAGCGGCGGGGCAGATTGTCCCCACGGGACTGCCCAGCCGGTGGATAACCTGGGACCAACCAAATAGCAGGCGCCCGCTAAATCAATCGGTTAGTCTGTGTGGACAATGCGTCGGT
>WNGH01002337.1_pt1 | contig 18834 bp, 24 predicted proteins | sample 5400631 | NCBI WGS metagenome assembly WNGH01 (sample SAMN13153373, study PRJNA577476) | soil metagenome | isolation source: 115 cm soil or saprolite under Garry oak tree replicate 1 | place: USA:California | collected 2016-06-15
TGCTCAGACTTCGAGCTGCGTGACGTCCAGGTTCTTCAGGTCTTCCGGGGGATCTACTCCAGCGTTCTGCAGCCGTTTGAGCAGAGCGAGGATGTAGCGAACGCCAGCGAGATTGACGTGATGCTCTCGGGTCAGGGTCTGGATCGCCTGCAGCTTCATCACGTCCCGGCGCGAGTAGCGCCTTCGATTGGTAACGGTGCGCTTGGGCTGAATCATGCTCAAGTGCTAGTACATCATCAAAGTGCGGGGATGCACCTCGAGGATCTCCGAGGCGACGCTGAGCGTGAAAATCGGCTTGTCGAGATCCATCGACGAGTCGTGGTTGCTGGCGAGCGAGGTCGCCACGAGATCGCGGGACTTGACCTTCATTTCTTTCTGGGGCGGGCGGGTTGTGTGCTTTAAGCGATTGCGGGCCTAACTTTGGGTGACAGGATCGGTGGCAGGTTCGGTGCAATTGTGGAAGGCCCAAATGGGGCAAGCAAAGTATTTTTGTTAAGGAGTGCGGTCATATCGCCTAACCGACTGTCGCCAGGCCCCTTTTTATAGCCTCCATACAATTCCCGCGTGCACGCGCTCCTCAGTCTGGGGCTGGTCAGCTTCTCGGTCGGGCTGAGCAACTTCGCAGGGGCCATCGGGATAGGCCTCAGTGGGATCGACGTCAAAACACGGATTCGGGTGGGGCTGGCGTTCGGCTTCTTCGAGGCTTTGATGCCGGCGCTCGGCCTTCTCCTGGGGCACCAGGTGGCGTGGCTGTTCGGCGGCTACGGGAAGTATGTAGGCGGCGCCATCTTGATCCTGACCGGCGGCTACACCATCTTCCAAGAGCGGTTCATCAAGAAAGACCAGACCCAGCACACCGAGATGACCGCCCGCAGCCTCTTGATCACAGCGCTAGCGCTCAGCATCGACAACCTGGCCGTGGGATTTGCGCTGGCCGTTTATCCCGTCGACATCTGGCTGGCGGCTGTCACCTTCGGGGTGGTGAGCATCGTGATGTCCCTGGTCGGGCTCGAGGTCGGACATTTTCTCGGCAAGCGGGCCGCGGAGTGGAGTGAGGAGATCGGCGGCGGCGTGCTCATCCTGGTCGGGGTCGCGATCGGGCTCGGAGTTCTAGGCTAGTCCCGTGGCCGAAAAACCAGGTCTCGAGCAGGTGCTGCTCACCACCGCAGGCCACATCGCGACGGTCACGCTAAACCGACCCGACCAGCGCAACCCGCTTTCGGCGACGATGCTGCGCGACCTGGCGGCCGCCTTCCGCTGGTGCCAGCAGGAGCCCGAAGTCCGGGTGGTCGTCCTGACCGGCGCCGGCCGCGTGTTCTGCGCGGGCGCCGACCTGACGAGCTTCGACGGAGACACCACCAGCCTGGAGAAGTTCCGCAGCCGGGACCTGTTCGTCGACCTCTTCATCCTGATGGCGGAGCTCGGCAAACCGATCGTCGGCCGAATCAACGGCCACGCGCTCGCGGGTGGGCTCGGACTCGCGTGCTCATGTGATCTGCTGATTGCCGTTGACACCGCGACTTTCGGCACGCCCGAGATCAACGTCGGAATCTGGCCGATGATGATCCAGGCCATCCTGTCTCGCAGCATCCCGCGCAAGGTCCTCCTCGAGATGGAGATGCTCGGCGACCGATGGACCGCGACGCAGCTGCAATCGCTCGGGGTCATCAATCGCGTGGTCGCGCATGAGCACCTGGACTCGACGGTGAACGAGATCACGGAGGCGCTGGCCAAGAAATCGCCGGTGGCCATGCGACTCGGACGCGACTCGCTGTACCGCCAGCAGGACATGGACTTCCGCGCCGCGCTCCATTACCTGCACGGCCAGTTTCTCCTCGTCTCTCAAACCGAGGACTCGCGCGAGGGGATCAAGGCTTTCTTCGAGAAGCGCGAACCGGACTTCAAGGGAAAGTGACATCCCGGCAGCGCGAGCTGCGCGACAAAGCTCTGAGGGGTGGGACTCGTTACCTGCCCAAGTTGCGCGGGCAGAACAAGCTGACCGCGCGTGAACGGCTCGATCTCCTGCTCGACGAAGGCTCGTTCGTCGAGGACGGCCTGTTCGCGAACGTGATTGCGGACGAGCTGCCGGCCGACGGCGTGGTGACCGGCCTGGGCACGATCGAGGCCCGCCAGATCGCCGTGATGGCCAATGACCCGACTGTGAAGGCAGGAAGCTGGGGCGCGCGCACAGTCGAGAAGATCATCCGCATCCAGGAGACCGCGGCACGGCTTCGCGTCCCGCTGTTCTACCTGGTCGACTCGGCCGGCGCCCGCATCACCGACCAGATCGAGATGTTCCCCGGCCGCCGCCATGCCGGGCGCATCTTCTTCAACGAGGTGCAGCTGTCGGGCGCGGTGCCCCAGATCTGCATGCTGTTTGGTCCGTCAGCGGCCGGCGGCGCCTACATTCCCGCTTTTTGCGATGTCGTGATCATGGTCGAGGGCAACGCCTCGATGTACCTCGGGTCGCCTCGCATGGTCGAGGTCGTGGTCGGGGAGAAGGTGTCGCTAGAGGAGCTGGGTGGGGCGCGAATGCACGCCACCGAAAGCGGGCTGGGCGATGCGCTCGTGGCCGACGACAAAGAAGCGATCGAATTCGCGAAAGCCTATTTCCGATACATGCCGCAACGCGCCGGTGAAAAACCACAATCCTGCGATGCGAAGCCCGCGCGCGCTCCGTCGAAGCCGATCGCAGAGCTCATCCCCGATGAACCGAACCGCGGTTACGACATGCGCAAGCTGATCGACGCGATCATCGACGAAGGCAGCTGGCTCGAGATCAAGAAGCTCTTCGCCAAGGAGCTGCTCACCGGATTCGCACGCCTCGACGGACAGGCAGTCGGCATCTTGGCCAACCAGCCGATGCAAAAAGGCGGCGTGCTGTTCAATGACTCCGCGGACAAGGCGGCGCGCTTCATCTGGTTGTGCGACGCGTTCGAGATCCCTCTCCTTTTTCTCGCCGACGTCCCCGGTTTCATGATCGGAACCGACGTCGAGAAGCGGGGCATCATCCGCCATGGCGCGAAGATGATCAGCGCGGTCTCCGAAGCCACCGTTCCCAAGATCTCGGTCATCGTTCGCAAGGCATACGGCGCCGGGCTTTACGCGATGGCCGGACCAGCCTTCGATTCGGACGCCGTCATCGCGTTGCCGTCGGCGCAAATCGCGGTCATGGGAGCCGAGCCCGCCGTCAACGCGGTCTTCTACAACAAGCTCGCCGAGCTACCCGAGGACCAGCGCGCGGCAAAGCGCAAAGAGCTCGAGGACGAGTATCGCGAGGACGTCGACCTCTACAAACTTGCCTCGAATCTGATCGTCGACGACGTGATCGAGCCCGAGCACCTGCGCGAGACATTGATCGCTCGCTTCCGCGCCTACTCGACACGCGTGGCACATCGCGTCGACCGCAAGCACGGGGTGTTCCCGGTCTAGAAGAGGCGCATGGCGGCGAGCCCGACCGCGAGGGCAACGACGCCCCAGGCGAATGCCTTCAATCCAAGCTCGAGGGGTCGCAGCAGCGCGTGCTCGTCGAGGTTCGTCTCCGACCCGTCGAGCAGGGTCAGCGTGCCGGTGACCGACCTCGTCTTGCGGCGCAGCAGGCGCGCGGGCGTGCTCAGGGTCCGTTGGCCGAACGAAAGCGCGTAGGCGGCAACCGCGACCGCCACCGCAGTGAAGGAAAGGCGCCCGGTTTGGGCGAAATACGCGGTGAGGACCGGGAACGCGCCCCATGACAGGGCGAACCAGAAGTCGCCGTGCAGGCGGCCGCCAAGCAGCTCGAGGTTGTAGGCGAAGACGAACAGAACGCCGGCGGCGACGAACGGCAGCAAGCCAGGTCCCACGACAAAGACTCCAGCCAGACCAAGCCCGACCGCCCCGACGAGGCCGAGGATCGCCGCCGCCCACAGCGTTTTCGCCGCAAGATCGGTCTGCAGCGGCCGCCCACGAAGCTCGTCGAGCGCGTGCGCGGAGATCCCCACCGCGAGGAAGAAAGCGAGGACGGTGGCGGCGAGCCGCTTCACATCCAGCGACGGCGCGAGCCCGGCACCGATTACGACATACGAGAGATGCCACGCGGTATATGGAGGGTGCAGGACCGCCCACACGTCGCGCCTCCACCCTCTCGCCCGCGTCGCGTAATACGCCGGCCCGAGGATCCGAGCCTCCTCAGGCATGGTGCTTCTGGCCCCACATCACAAGCCCGCCGCCAAGGCTCATCACCTCATTCTCGACGTCGACCATCCCTGCCTCGCGCCACGCCTCGAAGAGGCGGTCCATGGGCCAGCGACGGTGGAACGCCTCGATGTTGGGGCCCAGAAAGCGGCCTGCTTTCCACCAGGCGCGGCCGCCGAGCACGAATCCCGCCCCCGGCATCAGGGCACGGGTGTAGAGCCGCCAGCTCATCCGCCAGAGCGCGCCGGGCGGAACGTAGAAGTCGAGGCCGGCCATGGCGCCGCCCGGGCGGAGCACGCGGCCCAGCTCTCGCAGGGTCGCCGCGGGGTCGGCCACGTAGCGCAGCACGTACGTGAAGCTGACCGCGTCGAATGAAGCCGACGGAAATGGCAGCTGCTCGGCTCGCGCGTGCTGCAGCCTGATCCGGCGGTCCAGCCCGGCGGCGTCAACCCGTTTCCGGCCAACCTCCAACATCGGCTCGCTGATGTCGACCCCGACGATGTCGGCGCCGGTCGCTTTGGCGAGGGCGATCGCCACGCTCGCGGTGCCGGTCGCCACATCGAGTACACGGCGAGGCTTCATGCGCGCGATGTGTTGGACCAGCTCGTGGCGCCAGTTCGCGTTCTGGCCGAGAGAAAGCACTTCGGCGAGGAGGTCGTACCTCGCGGGCAGATCCTCGAAGAGATGCGCCGCGAAGGCGTTCTCAGCGCTCGCGGCCGGCGGGCCGAGCTCTGCCATGGGCGCCTCCAGCGTAGTTTCTTTCCGAATGGCTGGCTGGGCAGACTTCGAAGCGCAACAGCCTGAGTTTGCGTCGCGCGTGCGCAAGCTGATGCGTTCGCGCAAGCATCTGACGATGGCGACACTGCGGCGCGACGGGTCGCCCAGGATCAGCGGCACCGAGGTCCAGTTCGCCGGCGGTCAGCTCACCATCGGGTCGATGCCGGGGGCGGTGAAGGCGATGGACCTGCTCCGCGATGGGCGCATCGCGATTCACGGGCCAACGCACGATCCCGTGAAAAGCGGGAGCTGGCGGGGCGAGGCGAAGATTGCGGGCCGTGCCCTGGAGACACCGGCCGAAGGAGATGCGCACGCGTTTTGGATCGACATCGATGAGGTCGTGATCACGCGGCTGAACGAGGCGCGCGACCGACTCGTGATCGAGTCCTGGAAACCCGCCCGCGGCTATCGCATGACCGAGCGGGCCTAGACGAACAGAGGGACGGAGTGGGACCGCTCGAGGAGCGCTTCCATCGCCTGGTCTTGGGGCAGCTGGTGGAAATGGCTCGCTGCGTCGAGGACCAGCGGGAGCAGGTCGACATCGCCGACGCTGTTCAAGAAAATGCCTCGCCTCGCCAGCACCCACCAGACCGCTAGGTCGATATCGTCTGGCTGCTCGAGTGGCTGGTACCAGGTGGTGCGAGTGTGGTCGCTCTCCATCCACGGCCGCATGGCGATCGACTTAATCGTCTGGACCGCGACATGTCGCTCCTCGCACAGCTTCGTCAATGCGTCGAAGTTCTCGCGGTAGTACACGTTCTGCATCGTGATGAAGTTGTAAGGGAGCAGCACCGAATCGAAGTCGAATCGATCGAGGCTTCGCCGGTGTGTGGCGGCAATCTGCGTGCCGTGGCCCGTGACGCCGATCCATTTGATCAGACCTTCCTCGCGCGCGGTCAGCGCCGCGTCGAGCGCTCCCCCAGGGCTCAGCGCCTGGTCCCACTCGATGGGATCCGCCAGCGAGTGCATCTGCCAGAGGTCGACGTGATCGACTCCGAGGCGATCGAGCGATCGATTCAGCTGCTCGCGAGCCCCCTTCTCGTCCCGCTTGTCGACCTTGGTCGCGAGAAAGAACCGCCCCGGCTCGCGCTTCAGCCACGGCGCGATCCGCAGCTCTGATTCGCCGTAACTCGCAGCCGTGTCGATGTGGTTGACGCCGTGACGCAGCAGCACCTCGAGAGTTTGATCGGCGACCTTTTGCGAGACATGGCCCAGCGACGCGGCGCCGAAAATCACCCTCGTGCTCTTGTGGCCGGTGCGACCGAAGTCGGCCTTCGAGATCACCATCTCAACTTACTCCGAATGCGGCGGCGCCTTGCGAGTGTGTATCGTGGGTCGGCGTCAGTTCAATTCACAGGAGGCCGCAGTGGAGTTTTTCAACCTCAAGACGAAGCAGAAAGTCGAAATTCCAGACAACCAGCTGAAGAAGCGACGCAGCGTGCGGACCACGAGCGGCGGCAAGCGACAGGAGCGCTACGCCGTGATCGCGGAAGTCCACGAGGGTGGGAAGCCGCTGCAGCTGTACAAGTTCGTCAACAAGGAGACCTTCGACCGGCTCGACGTACCCGAGTCCAACTAGCCGCCTGATGCGGTAGCCGCCAGAGGCTCGAGGCTCAGAAACTTGCCCGAGTAGGCGGCAAAGTAGACGCGGACCTTCTGGGTGTCGCGCCCAAGGTGGTCGGCGAGCATGGGGTCGATGTCGAACTCCTTGTCGCCGACCATCACCTTGTACTTGTACTGGTCTGGGTACGTGTAAGTGCTCGGAAACGGCCTTGTGAGAGAGTTGGTCCTCAGTGCGACGCGCCTGAGTGTGGGTGCGCCTGTCACCGAGCTGACCCTACCCAAAACCGCGTCGCCGAGCACGAAGACGACGCCCAGGCCGCCGCCGACCGCCATGGCGAGGCACAGCAGAAAGAAGATCGTCACCAACAAGCCGCCGAAGATGCCCAGGTCGCCGAATGCGTTGAGCAGGTTCGGACCCAAGGCAATCGCGATGACCAGTCCGATGCCGGTCATCAGCAGAAGGGACCCGACTCCGCGAAGCAACCTGAAACGCTGCCGCGCCGTGATGTGCCCGGCGCGGTTGGCGTCAACGTCTGACACGCGTCGATCAGTCGAAAAGCGAGGCGATGTCGGACCGGTTGATCGCCAACGCGAGGCCGCGGGCGTCGCGTTCGGCGTAGTCAGTCTGTGAGGGATCGGCGCCCTGTTTCAGGAGTAGACGCACCATGTCAGGACTGCCACCCATCACCGCGCCGTGGATCGGCGCGGCGGCCTGCGCCCGCGCGTTGACGTCGGCGCCGGCCTCGAGCAGACGCTCGGCGACCCCGAGGTTGCCCCCGATGGCGGCGAAGTAAAGCGCCGGAAGATCGTGAATGCCGCGCTCATGCACGCGGTCGGGATGTGCCTTCAGCTCGTTGTCGACCTCATCGAGGCGCCCGAGAGCGAGCGCGGTAAAGAAATCGATCTGCGCGCCGTGATCGAGCAGGAACTCGATGATCGGGCGATTGCCCATCTGCGTGGCGGCCTCGATCGGCGTCTCGTTCCACGAGGCTTTGGCGTTCATGAGGTCGGGCTGCCTGACGACGATCTCTTGCACACGCTCGAGGTTGCCGTGCGCGTTGCCGACCAGCTCGTCGACCACCGCCTGAGTGGCCTGATCCACGCTTTACGCGCCGTCGAGGAACGGGATCACGGCCGCGGAGAGGGCCGGCGCGACATTGATGTCGTAGTGCGTCAAGCCAGGCAGGATCGCCAGCCGGTGATGAGTCATGCCCGAGCCGTCCCAGTGGGCGTCCCGCAAGCCTCCACCCAGAAGCTGGAAGAACTCGACAGCGTGCGCGGGCGGTAAACCGTCGGCGTCACCGACCACGATCATGACCGGCATCTGCAGGCCAGAAACTTCTGCCGACCAGTCGTAGTCGACCTTCAACGCGGTCGTCAGCTGGTGCACCAGGACCGGCCAATCCTCTACTCGTGGCGCTATCCGCTCGTACGCCTGATACATCGGGCTCTGCTTGAGAAATTCAGCGGTCTCCGGGCCCATCGCGTCCATGCCGGCGGTCATCTCCGGATACCAACCACCCCGCTTGAACACAGTCGACACGAGGACTAGGCGGTCGACAAGGTCTGGGTGCTGGATCGCCGTCCGCAGCCCGACCGCGCCACCAAGTGAGAAGCCCATGATCGCCACTCGCTCGAGGCCAAGTTTCTCGATCAAGGCGGCGATGTCGTCGGCCATGGCCTCGAATTTCATCGGTCGATCCGCGGCCGGAGAGCGGCCATGGGACTGAAGGTCCACACCGATGACGCGATTGCCCGCAGCGAGGAGCTCGATATTCGGCCCGAACATCTCGACCGATCCGAAACCGCCGTGCAAGAGGACGAGCGGCTTGCCGTTGCCGAATTCCTGGTAGCCGAGCTCGATTCCGTTCACGCGAACCAGGTTGGTTTCGGTCTGCATAGTCAGAATTCTCCCTTTGAATGGTGCACCCAGCCTTCCACAATAAGAACCTTTGACTCTTCTCACGGGTCGAGGATCGCTCTCGCCTGAAGGCACGCCAATGTGCGGAGGGAGGGCTACGGCGGTTCCCGAGTCTGATTCCTGCGGTGCCGACGGACGCTGTCGGCGCCGTGTCTAACGACGAACGCCGCTGAGCCGAGCACGGACGGCCAGCTCGACGTATGCGAGTGGAGGACGACTCGGGGTCGACCCACTCGATTGGCAGGGCCGCCAGAACCGGCAGGAGCACCCCGTGGTCACGGCACCTTGGTACGAGGGGAGCGGCCCCAGTCCGTCCAGTCGGGCAGCGAGGTCTCGACGATTCCCGGGGTCTGGAGCGCTATCACGCGGCTGCCGTCGGGATCCATGATGAACAGGCCCGGCGCCGAGAACACGATGTGATCGCCGTCCGGCGACCACGCCGGTGTGTACGCAAGGTTGTGCGTCAACCTGCGGACAGCCGAGCCATCGGGGCGCATCACGTAGACGTCCGTGTAGTTGTCCTGATGGTCGCGGTGCGACGCGAATAGGATGGAACTGCCGTCGGGCGACCAGTCCAGCTGCCACCCCTCGCCGGCGCGGGACAGTTCCACGACGTTCGAGCCGTCGGTCTGCGCGATGTACATCACGTGGTCCCCCGTGAGATTCGAGTTGAAGGCGATCCGGGACCCGTCGGGCGACCACGACGGATACTCGCCGCCCTCGGTGTGGGCCAGGACCCGGAGGCCAGTCCCGTCCGGTCTGATCACCGACAGGCCTGCGCGCCCGGAGAAGGCGATCAGCGATCCGTCAGGCGCCCACGCCGGCGATAGGCCCCCGACCAGCCGCCGCTGACCCGAGCCATCGGCGTTCACGACCCATATCTCCGGCTCGCCACTTCGTTCGGATCGAAACGCGATCTGCGTGCCGTCGGGCGACCAGGACGGGTCGAAGTCGGGTCCTGGGGAGTGCGTGAGCCGGATCAGATCCGTGCCGTCGGCATCGATCGCCCACACGTCGTCGAAGTTGTCAAATGCGATCCGCCCGTTGAGCGAGGATCGATCTCCGCCGCTCGGCGCCGGCGCTTCAGAGGCTGCCGTGGATGGAGACGGGCGATCCTGCGCCTGCTCCCGATCGAATTCCGTGGTGCACGCCCCCAGTACCACGGCCCCCGCCAGAGCCATCGAGACGATGCGGCTCCTTACCATGCCCTATGTACTCCCCGGCCGGCCCGGAGGTTCCTAGTCGAGGGCAGTCGGCGCTGTCAAACGACCTGGCCGGCGTTGGCACCCACGCCTTACAGAACAAGAACCTTTGTGGATTGTCAGCTTTGCGTGATGGTAACGATCACGTTGCCCTTCTTGTGACCCAGGTCGACGTAGCGATGCGCATCCACAATCTCATCCAGCGTGTAGCGACGGTCGATCACCGGCCGAAACGCGCCGCTCTCGGCGAGTTCCTTCAGCACCAATAGGTCTGACTTCTTGGTCCTCGGGAACGCGTCGTCGACGGACGTCGACACTCCGCCCGATGCGAGTGCCGCGCCGGCGTTGAGCATTGCCTTCGCACTCTTCCGTTTGCCAACGGCGTCGAAGATGACGTCGTAGCGCTTGCCGCTCTGCGTGAAGTCGTCCTTCGTGTAGTCGATCACCGATGTCGCACCCAGCGACCTCACAAGGTCCAGGTTGGCGGTGCTGCAGACGCCGGTCACCACAGCACCGAGATGCCTCGCCAGCTGCACCGCGGACGTGCCGATCGCCCCCGAGGCACCATAGACCAGCACCCGCTGGCCCTTCTGAATCTTGAGACGACGAACGAAGAACGAGGCGATCAGCCCTCCGTAGGGTAGGGCGGCGGATTCCTCGTAGGTGAGATTGGCAGGTCGGAGAGCGAGCGCCGAGCTCGGCCAGCACACCTTCTCGGCGTATGTACCGGCGCGGAAACCGTCCATTCCGAACACCTGGTCGCCTGGCTTGAAGGAGGTTACGTCGCGGCCGACCGACTCGATCTCACCGGCCGCGATCATGCCGATGATCCCCTTCCGCGGCGCCCTGATGCCGAACGCCGCTCGCAAGAAGAGCCGGTAGACGCCGCGCATCTTGAGGCCTCTCACGATGCAGTCGCTGGCTGTAACCGCGGTCGCGAAGAGCCGGATGCACACTTCCTTATCCCTGGGACGCGGGTCGGGCACAGTCCTGATCTGGAGCACCTCGGGCGGCCCATACGCCGTGCAAAAGGCGGCTCTCATCGGGTTTCTCCAGCCCGCAGCTCGAGCGCAGCCACGAAACCATCGCGGGTCACGGTGCCATTGTGTCCAAGCGGCGCCAAACCTGCGAGGTTCGTCGTGGGCGGTTTTGAGTAAGTGATGGTCCATGTCGGTTTTAGTTACCGGGTCGGACTGTCGGGGCCGCGATCGCCGGCATAAGGTCCGGGTGGGGGCGTCCGGCCCACCCGTCGCCTCCAACCAACATCGGAAGGGTTGGCTAAATCCTCTCCTGCATCGACGGAAGACTGAGGAGCCACCGAACGACAGCAGTACCGTGTAGCCGACTGGCGATGTGATCCCGGTTCGGAATCGTCAGGGCTAACGAGCGAAGGCCACTCCGGTGGATGTCTTCGCGCGGGGCGATCGGCGCCCAGTGGCGGAAGGGCGGCACCGCGCACAACCCATCACAAGAGCGATCAGGACGGCCGCGCGTGGCCTGAGGGTCCGGCCGCCTATGTCGCCGCGCGACGCTTAAACAAACTGCGGCGATATTCCTTGCGACGCAGCGCTGTTCTCCGCTCTTTGGCATCGACTGCGTCGCTGCGCGTTAGACCGACTCGACGCTCTGTACCAGACCTCCGTTCGGCGCGGCGACGATCCGCTCCCGACCGCCGCTCGGTGGTCCCGCGTTCCATCGTGCCGGGCATTATCTGCCTCCATCTTTGCCCACTCCATAGGCAAACCTGCCCCCTGAAGGGGCGAGGAGACTGAGCGGGTCGGTCCCCTCGCTGATTTGGGAACCTGCCGACGCTCCGCTCGTACCCACTCGAACGTCGCATTCCAGCCACGCGAGCTGCGAACGGCCGAACTTGGCGCGGGAGCAGCACGGTATCCGCGGCCAGTCGCGGCGACGAGTCTCCTGCTCGGGCTGTGAGCAATGACGCAGACCTGGACGAGATGGGGTGCGAGTCGTCCGGCTAAAAGCGCTCCACCCATCGCGCGCGCCATTCGGCCGGCTCCAGAGTGGGCGCGTAGTAGGAGGTCTGTTGGATGATCTTGCCGGCGCGGAAGTGAAACATGTCGACCGCCTTCCATACGCTGCCGTCGGGGTAGGTGACTGTGGACTCGGCCGTGTAGTCGTCGCCAGTACCGGTGACCCTGAGCAGCGTCCAGCTCGGTGTGGTTACCCACCGGTCCGCGCTGCCGGTAATCCTTCGCACCTCGCTCGTAGGCGGGCCCGGGTAGTTCTCGTTCATCTCCCGGTTGTTAGATATGCCGCGAACACGCTCACCCGACTGCGGCATCTCCCAGACGTAGTCGTCGTCGACGAATTTCGCGATGCTGTCCAAATCACGAGCGTTCAACGCCTTGAAAAGGGTGTCGACGATCTCGTGATTGCTCTGGGCCATCGCTGGCATTGTAGGGTCGCCGGCGTCCTCTCGGATCAGGACGTGACGCGCTAGCGCGATCGGCGCTGGCGGCTGCAGGAAGGGGCTCCGCACAACCGGCCACAATGGCGATTAGGACGTCGTCCTACCGCGGATCCCTCCCAGCACGCGACCAAGCAACTCACAAGCTCCCGGAAAATTGTGACCCGACTGTGACCGGTACCCGCCTGGCGCCCGCGACGCAGGGGCTGTTCGAATACAGCGGTTGGTGCGCCTGGCAGGAATCGAACCTGCTGCCTTTCGGTCCGGAGCCGAACGCTCTGTCCGGTGAGCTACAGGCGCGATAGGTCTTACCCAGTCTAAACTCCGGGCCCCGTGACCCGATTCGCGGCGTTGATCGCCGTCGTCGTGCTGTTGGGCGCATGCCAGAACGAAACTCATGCGGTCGTCAGCCCTGTGCCGAGCCCATCACCGCATGCGGCTCCGACCGCAGCGATCCTTCAATCCGCCGACGTGCCCGCCAAGGTCAACCCATGTCTCGGATCCGGGCCACTGGATGTCTATCTTTCCGTGCTCGCCAACTCGGACGCCGCCCTGGCGACTCGCCTCAGCGCCGAATGGGATGAGCTGTTGAGCCACGGCGCCCGGTCGGGCGCGATATCTGTCTTCGCGGCCAACCCCTCCGCTTGCAAGGCAGAGCTGGGCGCGACGACGACCCTGAAATCCGTGGCGAGCGTCGTCATCAAATTCGCCGACGAAGGCCAGGCGGACCGCGCGTGGCAGGCCGGCGTATTCGCCTTTGTGCCGCCGGCGCCAGGTCAGCTCCTACCTGGGCTGACGCGGGGCACCGGCACCGGGCTTGGGCTCAGCTCGTTTACCTACGAACGACCGTCGGTACGATTGGCTTGCTGGCGGCATTACGTCTACGTCGCATTGGTCGTGGTCAGCAACTTCGATTTGAATACGTTCAAGGCCGCCACGGCCGCAATAGACGCTCGCCTAAACTGAACTCTCCTTACCTGCGCCTGTAGCTCACCGGATAGAGCGCTTGCCTGCGGAGCAAGAGGCAGCAAGTTCGATTCTTGCCAGGCGCACCATCGCGGAATTCGTTAGGACCCGTTGAAGTAGGTCTTCTGCCCGGAGGCGAGACCGACCGCGATTCGCTGCTGACCCGCTGGGTCGCTTGCGAAGTTCGCCTCGTCTGGATTGGTCAGGAAACCGCGGGAGCCCCGCCGCGCTACTTGATCCGGCCGTTCTCCAAAGTCGAGACTTTCTTGCTTGCCTCGGGGTCGATGTTGAGCACGGCGAGGATCACCATGAACGCCTTGTTCTGCCACTCCGCGATGTAGAAGGACTGGCTGGCGATGGACTGGTTCAGGACGATCGAGTTCGCGGTCAGCCCCGTCTTGGTGCCCTCGATGGTCGGGGCGGAACGCAGCTGGGACGGGCTGAAGCCAAAGATCGACTTGTTTGTATATGCGTCCGCAGCGGTCTTCTCGTCCTTGAACTGGACGACGAAGTTCACGACCAGCTTGTAGGTCGCGGTCCCGACGTCGGTCGACGGATCCTTGATCGCCGCGCACCGCGCCTGGCTGTCGGTGTAGATCGCCGCGTACGCGGCTTTGGCTCCGCTCTTCTGGGCGTCCTGCCAGTAGCCCGAGACCGACTTCGACGTGTTCGGATCGGGGCTCTGCTCAGCCTTGATGAAGTCCTCGATGTTGCCGCTCAGGTTGCACCTGACCATTCCGCTCGGTAAGTCGGCCGGCTGGACGGCGACGTTGGAGACGGTCGTCCCCTGCCCGCCGCTCGAGCCTCCGCACGCGACGGCGAAGAGCACAACCACGAGCAGAAGAACCCAAACCTTGAGCACCGGGGCAGACTACCAGCGCGTCGCGCGAACCGATCCAGCCTAGAAAAAGATCGTCCGCCGCCTTGGTCGTAGCAGGTTCACGGTCGATTGGATCCACTCCCTGACCTGCTCGCTCAGCTCGAGCACGAGCCGGGCATCGCTCGCCGCTTCCGGTCCATATCGAGCCACCTCGATCGGCTTGCCGAATGCGATGAACCACTTGGAAGGGAGCGGGATCATTCCGCCCAGGCCGAACCATGGAAACGTCGGCGTGATCGGGAGCGAGGGCAGGCCGAGGAGCCTGGCCAGCGGCTGGAGGTCGGCCACCACCGGATGGACCTCCTCCGAGCCGACGACGGCGACCGGGATGATCGGCGCCCCGGTGCGCAGCGCGACCTGGACGAAACCCCCTCGACCCAGACGGCGGATCCGGTAGCGGTCGCGATACGGCTTCGATGCGCCCTTCACGCCTTCGGGAAAGACGCCGACCAGCTCGTCGCGCTCGAGCAGCGCCGTGGCGTTGTCGGGATGCGCGAGCACGTTGCCGGTCTTGACCAGCAGCATGTTGGTGAAAGGCATCGCAAACGCCCAGTCGACTACGAGCATCCGGGCGTGGCGCGGATGAGGGTGCTCGGCGATGATCGCGGTGCGGATCATCGCGCCGTCGTACGGAATGATGCCCGCGTGGTTGGCGACGAGCAGCGCGCGTCCGCGCGCGGGCACGTTTCGCATCCCATCGACCTCGACCCGCCAGTACTTGCGATAAAACCAAAGCGCGACGTTCTTGACGCGCTCCGTGAATTCGGGGTCAAAGCCGAAGCCATCGCTTCGGAGTTCCAGCTGGGTGCTGGGACTCACAACCCGGAGAGTCCCCACTCCGCTCAATTATCATGAGCAACGGCCTCGCTATGCCACTCGCCCTTCAGGCCGCAGCAGACGAATACCTCGGCTGGCTTCAGCTCGAAGCCAACCGCAGCCCTAACACCGTGCGCGCGTACAGCGCGGAGATCCGCAAACTCCTCGGATTTTTGGCGGCCAACTCCCACTCACTGACCGTCGACGCCCTGCGCCACGAGGACCTGCGTGCATTTCAGCGCCACCTCGCGGAAAAGCTGAGGAGCCCCGCCTCGCGTGCCCGCGCCCTGGTGGCGATCCGCTCGTGGCTACGATGGATTGCGCGCGAGGGGCTCATCGAGCACGATCTGTCGAACGGGATCACGTTGCCCAAGCTCGAGCAGAGGCTGCCCAAACCGATCGAACCTGACGAGCTCACGCGGTTGCTTGCCGCGCTTCCCACCGCGTCTTTGCTGGAAAAGCGCGATCGCGCGCTGGTGCAGTTCCTGGTGAGCTCCGGATGCCGCATCTCCGAAGCCCTCGCGCTCGACCGCACGGATTTTCCGCGCTCGGGAAATCGACTCGTCGTGACGGGAAAGGGTTCCAAGCAGCGAAGCGTCTACCTCACGACCGACGCGCGGGCTGCGATGGAGGCGTATCTGACGGCACGGACCGACGCTTGCATGGCCATGTTCATCAACTTCGACCGCTCAGCGGGTGATGACCGCGAGCGACGCCTCACGTCCGCGGGAGCGCGCTACATCGTCAAGCAGATCCGCCAGCAGCTCGGCGCCTGGTCATTCAAATCGCCGCACGTCGCCCGCCACACGGCGGCCACGACTCTCCTCGAGGTCACAGGCGGTGACGTGCGCCTCGTCCAGGAGGTCCTGGGCCATGCCAACCTGAACACCTTGCAGGGCTACACCAAGATCGTCGACAGCCGGAAGCAGGAGGCTTACAGGCTCTACCAGCAGTTCCTGGACGGCAAGAAGAAGGATTCGATCTCGTAACCGCCCCGCCGGGCGTCCGTGGCAAGGATCGTGAGGGTCCGCCACGCGTGCTGGCCGGCTTCGGGCTGGGAGCCCCGGCCGGGCCGGTCTGGTCGCCTTGGCGGCGGAGGGCGCATAGTATTCGGTCGTGGTCGAAATCAAAGAGGCGAAGCTTTTCCAGGGTCTGCCGGAATCAGAGATGCGGTCGGTCGAAAAGCAGCTCAAGACCGTCAAGCATGCGGCCGGTCACGAGATCGTGGTCCGCGGCGAGGGCGGCGTCGGGTTCATGGTTATCACCGACGGCACGGTCAGCGTGAAGACGATTCAGGGGCGCACGCGCAAGCTCGGGCCAGGCGACTCCTTCGGTGAGATGGCCTTGCTCGACCACGAAGGCCGCAGCGCGACCATCACCGCCGACACCGACGTCACGATGGCAACGATCCCGGAATGGAACTTCAAGCCGTTCCTGAAGGAGCACCCTGAGGTCGCCTACCGCCTGCTCCAGACGCTGAGCCGCCGTATCCGGCAGGCCGAGGCTGACCTCTAGGGCTTTCCGGCGATCGCGTCTGTGACGACGCGGATGACCCGCGACGAGGCGTTGAAATCCGACGTAAGGCGGTTTTTCGTCAGGGCGAATGCGAGCCCGGTCGCCGTATCGCCGAAGGCAAAGCTTCCGCCGACGCCGCCGACGCCAAAGGCCGTCTGCGAGTCCTGGGGATTACCGCCGGGCACCCCGATCGAGTAGCCAAGGCCCCAGGTGGTCGTCATGCCAAACACCTCGTCTTGGCCCGTCACGCGCTCGGTCGTCGCCTGCTTGAGGCGAGCAGGGGTCAAGAGCTGGACACCGTCGACTTTGCCAAGCAAAGCGGCGTACATACGCGCGATTGCACGCGCCGATGTCTTGCCCCCGGCCGGGATATCGGCCGCCAGCGTGTCCGGGCGGTTGCCGAAGGCCGCGTTGGGCATCAATGACATAGGCGCGGCCTTGAACATCGGAAGGTCTGGTGGCATCGCCGGCATCTGGAAATCGGGCGGCATCGGAGCGTCCTCGAGTACGGCCAACCTGTGGTGCTCCGACGGCGGCATCCCGAAATACAGCTCCCGCTCTACGCCGAGCGGTCCCGACACCTCTTCGCGCAAGAGCTGCGAGATGGGTTTGCCGGTGACGCGCCGGATGACCTCCCCGACGATGTAGCCGAATGTGTACGCGTGGTAGCCGATCTTGGTGCCCGGCTTCCACCAGAGCTCTGCGCCGGCGATTGCGGAGCACATCTTGTCCCAGTTGCAGAGGTCTTCGATGGTCGTGGTCAGAGGAATGCCAGGCACGCCGGCCGTGTGGTTGAGCACTTGGCGGATCGTCACGCCATCCTTGCCACGGGCGGCGAAGTCGGGCCATACCTCGGCCACGCGCGTGTCGTAAGTGAGCGCCCGGCGCTCGGCAAGCATGTGGACCAAAGTCGAGGCCGCCGCCTTGCACACCGAGTAGCAGTAGAACGGCGTCTCCGATATGACAGCACGTCCTGTCTTGGGATCGGCGAGCCCCGCCACCGCGTCGATGATCTGCTCGCCGTGCTGATAAGCCGCGACCTGGAGACCCTGCTCCGCACCGGATTCGACCATCTCTTCGATGGCTCGCTGGACGCGCTCGTTAATGCTCACCGCTTGCACTTTGCTGACGTCAGTGCAGACTGCGCAAGCAGACCAAATTCATCGGCCGGAGGGCTCAGAAAAGGAAGAGCCGGGCTCCGAAGAGCCCGGCCCTGGTTGATTCCGCTAATCGGGTGCCCTACTCGTCCTCGATCTGGTTGTACAGCACACGGACTCAGAGAGGAGACCGCAACGCGCGTCTTCGTATTGGCGTCCTCCATCTGGTTGCTCGAAGGGCCACCAGTGAACGACTTGATGGCGATTGTGAAAATGCGTCGAAACCTGCGTCGACGGACAGCAAACCAGCGAAAGTACCGACCAGCAGTCAATTTGCTCAGCGCGAAAGGAGAGAAGGCGTGAAAGACATCTCCGTGCGACTTCAGAACAGACCGGGCACCCTCGCCGCGGCGGCGGGAGCTCTGCACCGTGCCGGCCTCGCAGTAACCGGCGTGTGTGGGTTTGCCGTCGATGGGCGTGGACTCCGTCATTTCCTGGTCGAGGACGGAGAGTACAGAGACATCCTGCAAGAGGCGGGTGCCGAGCTCGTGGAAGAGCGTGACGATCTGGCCGTGGTTCCCAACGACATCGCCAAGGCTCAGGCCGTGCTCGCAAGCTGACCTCGGTCGTGCCCGAAGCGGCGCATATCATTGGCTCCTCATGACGGGGGACCGGCTGAACGTAGCCGTGCTTGGGCCAGGTGGTGTGGGCGGGTTCCTCGCAGCGATGCTGGCGCGGGAAGGCAGCATGGTCCTGGTGCTGGCGAGCGACAACGCCTCGGGTGCGATTGCCCAGAACGGACTCCGGCTCGAGAGCCGGCGGTTCGGCGATTTCGCAGTTTCGGTGCGAACCGCATCGCGTTTGACGGATCGTGTCGACGCCTGTCTCATCACGGTTAAGGCCACACAGCTGAGAGATTCTGTGGACCGCGTACCTGCGAATGCCCTCGGGGCGGCTCTCGCCATTCCCTTTCTCAACGGCATCGAGCACGTCAATTTCTTGCGTGCCGTTTACCCTCCCTCGAGTGTGGTGGCTGCCACCATCCGCATCGAGACGGCGAGGGCGGCCCCTGGCTTGATCCGCCACACCAGCCCCTTCGCCTCAGTCGAGATTGCCGCTTCCGCAGATAACCGTGATCGCGTTGAGTTGATTGCCGCTCACCTAAGTGCTTCCGGTCTCGATGTCCGTATCCGAGATGACGAATTGGCCATGTTGTGGGACAAATTCGCGTTGCTCGCACCGATGGCGCTGCTGACCACGCACGAGCGCGCCAACGTGGGAGCGATACGGACCAGACGCCGCGAGGAGGCCATCGCGCTGATTGGCGAGGTCGTCGCCGTCGCCGGGGCCGACGGAGTTGATATAGATCGGGAAGCTGTGGTCCATCTGCTGGATTCGGTGCCCGAGTCGATGGAGTCCTCGATGCAACGTGACCAGGCCGCCGGCCGTCCCCTCGAGCTTGATGCGTTAGGCGGCGCCTTGCTCAGGCGCGCAGC
>WNGH01007595.1_pt1 | contig 18833 bp, 15 predicted proteins | sample 5400631 | NCBI WGS metagenome assembly WNGH01 (sample SAMN13153373, study PRJNA577476) | soil metagenome | isolation source: 115 cm soil or saprolite under Garry oak tree replicate 1 | place: USA:California | collected 2016-06-15
GACGGAATCAACACGCAGCTGCTGGGCGAGCTCACCCGCTAGCTTGAGATCAATGTCCGTCGTGGCGGCAGCTGGGGTAGCCACGAGCACCTCCTCGGCTGGCGGTTGCGCGGATCGCAGACACGCGCACCTACCCAGGCTAGGCCGTCTCCCACGCACAGGACGTAAGCCGACCGGGCCGTTTAGGTAGCACTTGCCCAGGATTGGTCATGGCCGGTCCGGCCGGAGGTTTCCCGCCGCCGGGCGGACCGTGAGCAGGCCCTGGCTCATCACCCCGACCCGCTGGGCGCGCTGGGCGATGGCGGTGTCGTGGGTGACCAGGATCAGGGTCAGCCCGCGTTCTCGCCAGAGTTTCTCCAGCAGGTTGATGATCTCGTCCCTGGTGTCCTCGTCGAGGTTGCCGGTGGGCTCGTCGGCCAGGAGCACGGTGGGCTCCTTGACCAGGGCCCGGGCGATGGCGGCCCGCTGCTGCTGTCCGCCGGACATCTCGCCGGGCAGGTGCCTGGCCCGGTCAGCAAGCCCGACCGAATCCAGCGCGGCGTTCACCCGGCTGCGGCGCTCGGCGGTCCGTACCCGGAGCGGGATCAGGGCGGCCTCGACGTTCTCGGCCGCCGAGAGGGTGGGCACCAGGTTGAAGGTCTGGAAGATGAACCCGATCGACTGCGCCCGCAACCTGGTCACCTGGTCCTCGCCGAGCCGCGCCAGGTCCTTCCCGTCGAACTCGATGGTGCCTGACGTGGGCCGGTCCAGCCCGCCGAGCAGGTTGAGCAGGGTGGACTTGCCGTGCCCGGTGCGACCCTGGACCGCCAGCCACTGGCCGTCCTCGATCGCCAGGGTGAGATCCCGGACCGCGGGGACGGCGCGGCGGCCCTTGGCATAGAGCTTGGTCACGTCGGTGAGCTGGTACATGGTTACTTCTCCTGTCGTCTCGTGCCTGATCTGATCGCGCGCCCCTCCGGCTCGCTCAGGCGACCCGTGCCAGCGCGTCCGCGGGCCGGAGCCTGGCTATCCGCCAGCTTCCGAACGACCCGGCGAGCAGCCCGCCGGCGACCGCGAGTACCACTGCGGCCACTAGCGCGGCCACCGTCACGGACGCGGACATCGGAACGGCTACCGTGTGGGTGGCGGTCGGCGAGAAGCTCTGTGAGCCGGCAGGGCCAGCCGTCACGAGATGCTGGCCGGTCGCAGCGGCGATCGTGGCCGTCAGCTTCGGCGCGACCGCGGTGATGATTGCTGCGCCCGCGAAGCCGAGTCCGACCCCGGCGGCTCCGCCGATGATGCCGACGGTCAGTGACTCGGCCATCACCTGAGTGATGATCCGCCAGGACGACCAGCCCAGTGCCTTGAGCGTGCCGAACTCGCGCACCCGCCTCGCCACCGCCGCCATCGTCAGCAGGCTGGCCACCGCGAAGGCGGCGATCAGCACCAAGATGGACAGCCACCTGCCGAGGTCGTTGGCCAGCTTGGCGGTGCTCGACAGCGACCCGGTCACCTGGCTGGCCAGGCTCGACGCGCTGGTGACCGCGTCGCCGGGAACGATGCTCTTGATCTCGTGCTGCACGGCGGGGATGTCGGCGGCGCTGGTCGCGCTCACGTAGATCGTGTTCACGTCGTTCTTCATGCTCTTGCCCATCGCCTTGCCGAGCGCCTGCGCGCGAGCCAGCGGGATGTACACCTGCGGCGGGCTGCCGCTCTGCGGCTGCGCGACGATGCCGATGACCGTGAAGCTTTGCCCGACGATGCGCACCGTCGAGCCGACCTTCAGCTTGTGCGACTTCGCGTAGCCGGAGTCGACGACGGCCACGTCCGAGCTGGCGTCGGAACCGCGCAGCGAGCGGCCCGCGGTGATCGTTCCTGCGCTGAGCGGGCCGAGCGAAAGCTTGCTGGTGTCGGTTCCCTGCACGTTGAACGAGTTCGGCGTGGGCAGCGAGCCGCTCGGCTTGCCGAAATTCTTCGGAATCGTGATCGACGTGTCGCTGAGGGCGAGCCCGCCGGCCGCGGCCTTCACGTGCTTCAGTCGCGCTATCGCCGCGACCGCCGACTGGCTGATCGGGCTGTAGCTGTCGCTCTCGAGGTGGTCGATCTTCTGGCCTGCCGCGTTGTGGCACTTGCCGTTGGTGCACACCTGCGCCCCGCCCGGTCCGATCGCGAAGGTCTGCGATCCCTTCGCCGGGCGGCTGCCCGGCGAAGGGGGCTTGGGCGCCTTGCCGGTGACGGTGATGTCGGTGCCGACGCCGTACAGCGACTTCAGCACCTGGGACTGGGCCTTCTTGACGCCCGCCGAAGCGGCCGTGACGGTGACGACAAGGCCGATCCCCAGCGCGAGGCCCAGCGCGATGAAGGTGGCCTGCCGCATCCTGCGACGCAACTCCCGGCGTAGGTAGGTGAAGAAGAACATGTCTGCGCTCCTGGTAGTGGTCGCGCCTGGCCAGCGGCCAGCGCATCTGCGGCCAGGTCTATGCGGCCGGCGGTTGCAGCGCGGTTACACCAGCCCGAGCGTCGAGGCGGCGGTGTAACCGCGGTGCAACCGTGGCGCGGGCAGCGTGGGAGTGCTGGCACCGTCGTGAGGAGCTCCATGTCGCAGCGATCTCCGGGTTCGCTTGAGCCCGGCAACGATGAGTGGCCGGACGATCTCTGGCCCGACGAGGATGATCAGCAAGACCCGGCTGGCTCGTCTGTCCCGCCCGGCCGGTCCGGCTGGCCTGTCGCGGCCGGACCTTCCGGCTGGCCTGGCTCGGGACCTCCGCGGCGCCCGTTCCGCCCGGTCATCCTGGTCGTGATCGCTCTTGGGGCCGCACTGGCCGGGGCCGGGATCGCGCTCGGGGCGCGCGGCCTGTCCGGCCCCTCCGGCACCGCGGCGACGCCGGGCAGCCAGCCGTCCTACTTGGCTCCGGGTCAGTCCGGCAACGTCCGGCCCGGCCTTCCCGGCACTGGTCCCGGCGGGACCGCGGGGATCTTCTTGATCGGCCGGGTGACCGCGGTGAGCAGGACGTCCATCACGATCGGCGGACCGGGACGCTCGATCACCGCCGCGGTCACCGCATCAACGCGCGTCACCGGCACGGTCTCGAGCATCAGCGGGATCAAGGTCGGTGACTGGGTGTCCGCTCAGATCTCGCAGACCGGCAGCACCTACACCGCGACCGCGATCCAGTACCCGACGCGGTCCCCGGTCGGGGTAACCGTGCCGTGATCGCAACCATTCAGGCAGGACTCGGCGGACTTCCAGGCCGCCCGCAGCTAGCGGGTGGACCATCGGCTGCATTCAGGCCAACAACCTGGCAGCTGGGAGGCGGCTCGAATGCGGGTCTTGGTAGTCGAAGACGACCGCGAGCTCGCGGAGGCCATCGGCGTGGGCCTGCGCCGCGAACAGATGGCGGTCGACCTTGCCTTCGACGGCGAGGCCGGTCTGGAGCGGGCGCTCGTGAACGGCTACGACGTAGTCGTGCTTGACCGGGACCTGCCGCGGACGTGCGGCGACGACGTATGCGCCGGCCTGGTCGCCCGCGGGTGCCGCAGCCGGGTGCTCATGCTGACCGCTGCCGCCACGATCGAGGACCGGGTGGATGGACTGCACCTAGGCGCGGACGACTACCTGCCGAAGCCATTCGCGTTCACCGAGCTCGTGGCCCGCATCCGGGCGCTGTTCCGGCGCGCGCAGCCCGCGCTGCCTCCGGTGCTCGAGCGCTGTGGCGTGCAGCTGGATCCCGCCAGGCGCGCCGCGAGCCGCGCCGGCGGGGCGCTGGTGCTCGGCCCGAAGGAGTTCGGGGCGCTGGAGCTGCTGCTGGCCGCCCAGGGCCGGGTCGTCTCGGCCGAGGAGCTGCTGGACAGGGTGTGGGACGAGATGGCCGACCCGTTCACCACGTCGGTGAAGGTCACGATCAGTCGGCTGCGCCGCAAGCTCGGCGATCCGCCGGTGATCGAGACCGTCACCCGGGGCGGCTACCGGATCGGCGGATGACCGGCGCGCCGCGGCCGCCGGCGCGCCTGGTGCCGCGCCGCTGGCTTCGGCTGCCCCGGCGCACGGTGCGGCTGCGGCTCACACTGGTGTACGGGAGCTCGTTCCTGCTCTCGGGCGCCGCGCTGCTGGCCATCACCTATCTCCTGGTGTCCAGGAGCCTGCCCGCGGGGCCCGTGACGGCCGGGACATCGGCGCGGCGCGCGATCCCGCCTGGCGTCATGTCCGGCGGTACGGTCTTCGTCCGGGCCGCCGATGGCGCCTGCCGCCTGCTCGCCGGGCCGCTGCGAAGCCCGGCTCAGCTGGCCGCCCGGGCGCAGCGGTGCCTGAGCCAGCAGCGCGCGCTCGAGCTGAACCAGCTGCTGACCGAGTCAGGGATCGCGCTGGCGATCATGACCGTGGTCTCGGTCGGCCTCGGCTGGCTGGTCGCCGGCCGGGTGCTGCGCAAGCTGCGCACGATCACGGCCGCCGCCCGGTCCATCTCCGCCAGCAACCTGCACGCCCGGCTCGCCCTGGCCGGCCCGGACGACGAGCTCACCGAACTCGGCGACACGTTCGACGGCCTGCTGGCCCGCCTGGAGGCGGCGTTCGACGCACAGCGCCAGTTCGTCGCCAACGCCTCGCATGAGCTGCGCACCCCGCTGGCCAGGCAGCGGACGCTGATCGAGGTGGCGCTGGCCGATCCCGAGCCGTCGGTCGCCGCGCTGCGGGACGCCTGCTCGCGGGTGCTCGCCGCGGGCGAGCAGCAGGAACGGATGATCGAGGCGCTGCTCACGCTGGCCCGAAGCCAGCGCGGACTGGACCGCCGCGAGCCGCTCGACCTGGCGGCCCTCACCGGCGACGTTCTGCTGGCGTGCCGGCCAGAGGCGGAGCAGCGCGGGCTGGCGGTCGCCGCCACCCTCGGCCCGGCACCCGCAGTCGGCGACGCCAGGCTCGCCGAGCGGCTCGTCGCCAATCTCATCGACAACGCCATGCGCCACAACGTGGTGCACGGTTCCGCCCAGGTCAGCACCGGGACCGTCGCCGGCTGCGCCGTGCTGTCGGTATTCAACACCGGTCCGGTGATCCCGCCGCAGGACGTCGCCCGGCTGGTGCGGCCGTTCCAGCGCAGCGGTGCCGACCGCACGGGAACCAGCGACAGCCTGGGCCTCGGTCTGTCGATCGTCGCCGCGATCGCCGAGGCGCACGGCGGGTGGCTCCTGGTGAGCGCACTGCCCGGCGGAGGGCTGGCGGTCCAGGCTGGTTTCCCGCAGGCGGCATGTCCGGCGCCGAGTCCGGTCAGGCTGGCCGCTCTCGTGTAAGGCGGCTCAAGACGACGGCTGACCGGCCCACGGCTAGTGATTGCTGGCCGGCGGCTCGGTCCAGCTGGGCCTGGCGGTCACTAGCCGCTGGCTGCATGATCTTGAACAGGCAATCGTTATCGAACACGTCCCTAGCGGACAGTAGGCGGGTTGTGTGGCTAGAAGTGAAAGGAGGCCAAATGGTGAATATAGTTGCTTACTATACAAAAGGTTTAACCGACTTGGCTCTCGCCGAGGTCGAGGAGCTTGCCAGGGCAGCGACCGTGGTCGAGAAGACCGACCGCTTCGCAATCATTGCGATTCCGGACTCAGACCTGCCGCCATTTCGCCAAGCCAGCCGGACCATCGACGACGTAAGAGTTCTGGTCGGCGGTCCCGGAGACATCACCAGCCTTGCCCAGTTCGCCACGCTCTGCAAGGAGGCGGCGAACAAGACGGTCGCGCTGATCGATCAGGATGGCCGGGCCGGCAGCGGAGACTGGTCGGTCACCGTCTCGGCCAGAAACCCCGTGTGGCGACGAGACCCCGAATGGAGCCCGGCCGAAGTTCTTGCACGGGAACTTCATGGAGCCGACATCGACGGCCGGCGGCGGCAGCCGGTGGATCTGCGCCTACAGGTCGACGAGATCCGAGCGCACGTCGCGGTCAACCTTGCTGCGCCCGTCAAGCGCCCGGGTGACGGCCGGCCGCGTCCCGGCGCACTGCGCCCGACGGTTGCCGCCGCCATGATTCGGCTGGCGACGAACGGTCTTCCCCTGTCCACGACGCGGCTCGGGATCTACGACCCGTTCTGTGGCTCGGGAACCATCGTGGCTGAGGCAACGGCAGCGGGTCTCCCGGTCTTTGGCTCCGACGTCGATGAGCAGGCCGTGCAGATGACGCGCCAGCGCCTCGCGGCGATAGCCCGAGACAGGCACACGGCCGTCGTAGACATCGACAGCCTGAACCATCGGATCTTTCCGCACGACGTCGCCAATGGCCTGCCACCGAGGGTCAGTGCACGGGTACTCGTCGGCAACATGCCCTGGGGGAAGCAGGTCCGGATCGATCGCCACCAGGAGCTGCTTGATGCGACAAGCGCTCTTGTGGCGCAGGTCTTGGACAAGGGAGGCTCAGCTGCCCTGCTGACCACAAACGAGGACCGCTTCGTCGCGCGGCTTCGCAAGCAAGCCAAGCGGGCAGACGTCACCGTACGCCGCATCGGCCTGCTTGGGCAGACGCCGGCGATCGTCTCCGTCACGCGGGCACGGCCATGACGGGCGGCAGCCGACCCGGAAGCTGAGTTACCGGCAGCGAGTGCATCACGCCGGATGGTCGATTGCCTGCTCGTCGATCCACCGGCTGTGCGCCTCCCACGCGGACTGCTTGGTCGTGCCGAGAGCAGCGCCGATCTGCGCCCAGGACGCGCCGGCCGCGTGGGCCGACCGCACGGCGATCTGGCGGCCGCAGGTGGCCTTGCGGGCGATGACCTCGCTGAGTGCAAGCCTTGACGTCAGGCCAGCCTGACGTCAAGTTTCCCGCGCGGATTGCGCTCCTGGCGTGCAAGCGCCGGCGGCGAGTCCTGCGCCCACCGGTCCTGCGCTCCTGCCGAAGTGGTAGGTGAGCAGCGCGTCGAACTCCATGGCGCGAAGCGGCTGCGAGAAATAGAACCCCTGCCCCACCTGGCAGCCGAGCATCTTGAGTTCGGCGACCTGCTCGGTGGTCTCCACGCCCTCGGCAATCGCCGAGATGCCGATGGCGTTGGCGAGGTCGATCACGGCCCTGACGATCGCCGAGTCCACCGGGCTCTCGGCGACGCCCTGCACGAAGGCGCGGTCCACCTTGACCTCGTGCACCGGGAACTGCTTGAGGTAGGCGAGCGAGGAGTGGCCGGTGCCGAAGTCGTCGATGGCCAGGCGGACGCCGAGCCGGTTGAGCTTCTTCATGACCTCGCGCGCGCTGGAGAGGTCTTCCATGACCATGGTCTCGGTGATCTCGAACATGAGCAGTTCCGAGGGCAGGCCGGCCGCGTCGAGCGCCGCGGCCACCCGCGACAGCAGATCGCTCTCCTGGAACTGGCGGGGCGAGAGGTTGACGCTGATCGGCAGGTCCACGTCCAGCCTGTCCCTGATCGAGCGCACCTGCTGGCACACCTGCTCGAGCACGAACCGCCCGAGCGGAAGGATCAGCCCGGTTTCCTCGGCCATCGGGATGAACCTCATCGGGGCGATAAGGCCGTTCGCCGGGTGGTGCCAGCGCACCAGCGCCTCGGCGCCCACGATCTGCTGCTCGTCGAGCGAGTAGAACGGCTGGTAGTACACCTCGAGTTCGTCCCGCTCCAGCCCCTTGCGCAGGTCGGTCTCGATCTGCAGCCGCTCGGACGAGCGGGTTCCCATCGAGACCCGGTCGAACACCTTGTAGATGCCGCCCCCGCCCTTGGCCTTGGCCTCGTACATCGCCACGTCGGCGTTGCGCAGCACGTCGTCCGCCGTCTTGCCCGGCTCGGTGAGGGCGATCCCGACCGACACGCTGGCGACCATCTCGTATCCGTCGGACAGCACCATGGGCTGCTCGACGGCCGCGCAGATGCGCCGTGCCGCGGCGATGGCCTCGTCCACGCCGGCCACGTCCTCGAGCAGTACCACGAACTCGTCGCCGCCGAACCGGGCAAGCAGGTCGTGACCGCGCACGACGCCCTTCATCCGGACCCCGATCGCGACCAGGAACTCGTCGCCGGTCACGTGCCCGAGGCTGTCGTTGATGCTCTTGAAGCGGTCGACGTCAACGAAGATCAGCGCGTGGGTCTTGCGGTCAAGTGCGGACCGCCCAAGCGCCTGGTCGAGCCGCTCCACCAGCAGCCGGCGGTTCGCCAGGCCGGTGAGGCTGTCGTAGAAGGCGTGATGGTGCAGCTCGTCTTCGAACGCCTTGCGCTCGGTGATGTCGCGGAACGCGATCACCGCGCCCGGCGGGGTGCCGTCGCCCATGACCGCGGACGCGGTATACGCGACCGGGATGGTGCCGCCGGTCTTGCGCCGGAAGCGGGCGTCGTCCTCTCGGATCGTCCGGCCCGTGCGCATGGCCTCGCGCGCCGGGACGAGCAGGAAGTCGGGCGCGGTCATGGCATCTTCGCCCGCGGGCTCGCCGGTCGTGATGCTGAGCGGCGGCAGTTCGATCACGTCGGCCGCGGCCTGGTTGATGAAGGTCAGCTGCCCGCGTGCGTCGATGGCGCAGACGCCTTCCCCGATGTTGAGCGTGATCGAGGCGAGCTTCTCGCGCTCGAGGCGGACCTGCTGGTACAGCTCGGCATTGCTGAGCGCGCCGCACCCCACGGCGGCCAGCGCCCGCAGCAGGCCCCGGTCGGCGTCGTCGAAGGGCTCGTCCCGGCGCCGGCCAGATGCCACCAGCCACTGCTTCCGGCCGGCCACGGTCATCGGCGTCGCGAGCTGGCCGGGGCCGGGGTCGTCCGGTGCGAGCGCCGCCTGCGGGCTGCGCAGCAGCCGCCGTACCGACCGCAGGATGGTCTCCAGCACCGCCTGCTCGCGCAGCCCCTGGTTCGCTTCCAGTCCACGAGCAGCATGTTGACGCCGATGTACACGCCCACGCCGAGCGTGACCGCGGCAATCTGCCCGGCGGCGAGCGAGGGCGAGGGGGCGGCAATGCCGCGGCTCACGGCCAGCCCGAGCCCCGCCGCGATCAGAACCTGGCCGGCGTTGAAGGCCGACTTGACCACCGTGCGGCGGCGGGCCGCCTGAGCCAGGACGGTCGCCAGGGCCAGGGTGCCCAGCGTGAGCAGCGGCGGCACCAGGAGAGCGAGGATGACGAAGAACCCCTCGTCCATCTGGATGGTCTCCGACTCGCCGCCGCGGAACACCACGACCGGCCAGACCCAGCTGCCCATGGCCATAGCGCCCATCGCCGCCGCGACGATCCACTGGCTCGCGCTGATCTGCCCGGAGTCCGGCTGCCGCCAGCCGGCGACGAATAAGGTAAACGCGCCGCCGGCGACGGCGGCGGCCACAATGGCCCGGGTCATGCGCGGCATGTTCGCCACCTGCCGGGCGGACCGCGCCTTCAGTTCCACGCTGTCAGTCCCGCGCCTTCAGTCCCGCGCCTTCAGTTCCACGCCGAGCTATTCCAGGCCTTACTGGTCCACGCGGCGCCGCTCCACACCGAACCGGTCCAGCCGGCGCCGTTCCATGCCTTGCCGGTCCAGCCGGCGCCGTTCCAGGCCGCGCCTGACCACTCGGCCTGGTTCCATGCCTTGCTGTTCCACGCCCCGCCATTCCAGTCCCCGCCGTTCCACGCCCAGCCGTTCCACGTCCAGCCGTCGGGCGGCGGCGGATTCCATGTGCCGCCAGACCACAGGCTCGTGTTCCAGGTGTCGACGGGGCGGGTCGGGGCCAGTGAGACCGTGGTCCCGCCCGAGGTCGGGGTCAGGCCTCCGGCCGACTGGCTGAAGTTCATCGGCCCTGACGTGGCGGCGGCGTAGGCGTTGAGCGCCCCGTGGCCATCGACGAAGGGGTTGCCGGCCGGGCCTGGACCGGCGTTGCCGAGCAGGCGCGCCTTGATCTGGTCGGGGGACAGTCCCGGGTTGCTGGCCAGGACCAGTGCCGCCGCCCCGCTGGTGATCGCTGCGCTGAACGAGGAGCCCGAGCCGACGAAGTTCGCTGCGCCGATCCGCGCCGCCGGGAAGCTGTTGTAGATCGTCGAGCCAGGCACGGCGAGACTTACCACGGACCGGCCCGAGGTGACCAGGTCGGGCTTGACCCATCCGTCGGGCGAGGTGGGCCCGGCGCTGCTGAAGTCGTTCATCTCGTCGTCGGTAACCGACGGCGTGGCCATGTCGTCCAGCGCGCCCGCCGTAATCACCAGCGGGTCGTCGGCCGGGGCAAGGATGGTGCCGTTGAACGGTCCCGCGTTGCCTGCGGAGGCTGCCACCGCGATACCCGCGTTCCAGGTCGCCTCTACCGCCTGGTCGAGCGGGTCCTTGACGGTGGACTGGCTGGTCTGGAACCCCAGCGAGATATTGACGATCTTGATGCCGTAGGTGTTCCGGTTGTCGACCGCCCACTGCAGGCCTGAGATCAAGGTCCCCAGGTGGGTCGATCCGTCCGCCCCTGCCACCTTGATCGACACCAGCTTGGCGCCGGGCGCTTCGCCCGAGTACTGCCCGCTCGACGAGGCCCCGTTGCCGGCGATCAGGCCGGCCACGAAGGTGCCGTGCCCGTAGCTGTCCTGGTACGGATTGTTCCCGGAGGTCAGGTCCACCCCGCCGACAAGCCGCCCCGCGAAGTCGGGCAGGTTGGCGATGCCCGTGTCCAGAACGGCCACGGCGACTCCCTGGCCGGTGTCGCCGCCGGATGCCAGCTGGGCGGCGCCGGTCTCCTGCAAGAACGCGTCAGACGGCGCGTGCGGCCCGGTCGACTCCGTGGTGGACTGGACGTTCACCAAGACATCGTGCGTCACGGTGATGCCGGGCAGCGCCGCGAGCACCGGTTCCTCGATCGTGAGGATCGAGGCCTCCACGCCGTCGATGATGTGGAACTGCGTCAAGACGGTGCCGCCCACGTCGAGCACCGCATCGACCGGGCTTAAGAGGCCGGTCGAGGTGACGATGACGTTCTCGCTGGGGCCCGCGAAGGCCGCCGGGGCGAATGCCATCGATGTGCCAGCGAACGCGGTGAGCAGCGCCGCGCCCGCGGCGACGAGTCGCCCCGCCTTCCACCGGACGGACCGTGCCCGGTATCCGAGGCCGCGTGCTGAGCCGGATTGCCGCATCTGGCATCCCCTCCCCTTAGGTGCCTTTGATGCGTAACCGTACGCTGACGGACTAACTTTGGGAGTAAATTCCGGTAAAGATGAATCGGCCGTTGAGTCTTAAACCGGCCATTCTTCAAGCGTTCGAACGAAGTATTCAGCGGGTTCGCAGGCGAGAATAACCCAAAGTAGGAAAAAACTATTGCCGCGCTGCCGGATCCCGAATCGTGGCCAGGGTTGGTTTCCGCATTCATGCCGCCTGGCACGCGGTTACCGATGGCGACCCGCGAGTGCAGGAAAGTAGCCCGGCCGGGCTCGACCGGACGGCGATGTCACACTCCGGCGGGCTGCGTCGTCGGTATCAACAAAGCCCGGGGCTGCCTCCTTGCCGGCCCGGGCCGGGTGCCGACCTAGACGCCTACGGCCGGCTGCTGGCACTGCTGCACTTCTGGGGGCCAGGCGCGACGCTGCGAGCGGATCGAGACCGTCAGCGTGATCACCGACCCGGCCAAGCTCGGCGCTCTGCGCCTGCGGCTGGCCGCCGCCGGCTGACCCCGCGGGTGCCTGCGCGCGGGTTCCTGCCCGTGCCGCCTCGGACTGCGGCACGGATCACGGCTGCAGGCCGGTGTCGATCCAGCGCTGGAAGAGCGCGATCCGGTCGGCCCGCCACGAGCCGTCGCACGGCATCGACCCGTCCTGGAGCCGCCGCAGGATATCGGCGGCACGGGCGCGGACGTCGTCGTAGGACCACAGGTCGAAGGTGAAGCTCATCGACTGCCGGTCGTGCTCGCGGAACTGCCGCTTGATATGAGTGGCGAAGCCCACCTGCTCGTCCGGCCCGGGCAGCGGCGCGGCCTGGGTGGCTTCCTGGTCCGCCGCCTGGGCCTGCTCGGCGGGCGGCGGCCCGCCGGGACCCCAGTCCCAGCGCGGCGGTCGCGGCACGACGGACGCCGCTCCGTCGGCGCCCGGCTGCGCGAGCCCGGACCGCGCGACCCACTCGATGCACGAGCCGAACGCCGCCCGGAATCCGGCGTCCGCGGGCAGCATGGCCTCGTCGGCAGCGGTGCGGGCCAGGGCGACCCAGCGGGCCTGCTGCTGCGCCGTCAGCGCCGCGCCGACCGGGCGGGCGTCCGCGTCCGCCTGAACGGCGCGGGGCCCGGAGCCGGCCGGGTCCGGGCCGGCCGCACGGGAGTCGGCCGGACCGGAGCCTGCCGGGCCGCCGAGGGCCTCGGCCAGCCACGCGGCCAGGCGCTGCGACTGATCGGGCGGGATGTTCGCGAATGCAGGGGCGAGCACGGGGTCGGCCGGGATCTGCTTCTCGTGCAGCAGCCTGCTCATCCGAGTCAGGGCGGGCAGCCCGCCCGCCCACTCGAACAGCGTGGGCTCGTGCCCGGGCACTGGCACCGGGTCATGGAACGAGACATACCAGTGCATGCCGCTGCAGAACGGCTTGTTCTGCGAGTGGCCGCACCGGCACAGCGCGTAGTGCTCGAGCGAGGCGCCCTGCGCGCGGGGAACCGGACCGCCGTCGGCCTCGGCGAGCGTGACCCCGCCGGTGATCCGGTACGGCCCGTCCCTGGTCACCATGATCGCGGGCCCCCTGGTGTCGCCCCAGTCTGCCTGCCCGCGGGCCGGCACGCCGTCGATGGCGTAACCGAGCGCCCCGGACGGGCAGTCGCGCACGGCCCGGATGATCTCGTCCATCCGGCCGCCGCCCGGCGCCACGAACGGCTCGGCGTCCGTGCGGAAGACCGTGGCCAGCCGGTCGGTGCACAGTCCGGAGTGCTGGCAGATCCCGCGGTTGTCGAAGATCGTGATCTGCTGGCCCTGATAGGCGTCCAGCCGGTCTTGGACACGGTTGGGGTCCTTGGCGCCGCTGAGGCCCGCGGCGGCGTGGCTGCCGTCGCACAGCGGCTTGGTCGCCGAGGCTCCGCAGCGGCACAGCGCAAGCTGGGGTGCCGGCCGTTGCTCGGTCCCGAGGTGGTCGACCAGCCTGGGCACGTTCGTGACCAGGTAAGGCCCGTCGGACGCGACCTGAACGGTGGCCGGAAGGCCCGCCTGCAGCTCCCACAGCTCGCGGCTCAGGGCGGCCGCCTCGCCGGGAGCCGCCAGTGCGCGTGCGAGGTCCTGCAGCGCCGCGGTGGCTTCGACCAGCTCGAGCGGGCACGAACCGGCCAGGCCGAGACCGACCCGCAGCCGCGTGGCGGCCTGCGCCAGGTCCCGCACCTGGTCGCCGGGGTCCTGGGCGTCGGCGGGCTCTGATGCGGGGGATGCCGGGGATGGCGGGGATGGCGGGGATGACCGGGCGGCGCCCGGCGGTACCAGCGCCTGCGCGAGCGGTCGCAGCACGCTGCTGACCAGCCGGGGCAGGATCACCGCGGCCTCTGCGGCCGGGCCGCGGCCCGCCGCTGCCGCCACGGAGCACGCGACGTCCAGCAAGTCGGCGAGCGGGCTGGCCGCCGCGCCCGCGCTGCGCGCCGCCGCCGCGGTCGCGGCGAACTCACCCGCGCGGTGCAGCAGGTCGTCGAGTTCGGGCTGCGCCAGCGAGGCTGCCATGACCTCACGGGCCTGCGGGCTGCGTTCCGGCAGGTGCACGGCCAGCGTCCGGGCGATCTCGCGCAGCGCGGCCAGGACCGGGTCAAGCCGGTCGGAGATGTGGGCGCCGCGGCCGTCGCAGAGCGCCTTGCACAGCCACGCCGCCTCGTCCATGCGCTCGGTCAGCAGCGCCCAGGCCGCCTCGCGGTGCGGCATCAGGTAGTCGCTCTCGTAGAACAGCTCGAAGCTGGGGCCCGCGTTCCTGCCCGGCTGGTCCCGGCCGACGGGCAGCGTCGTGATCAGGTCGCCGAGCGGCTTGATCACCCGGAGCATGAGGCCGACCGTGGCGTCGGCCAGGACCTGCAGCTGGGCGTCGGTCTCCTCGGTATGCGCGAAGTACCGCTCGAAGATCTGCAGCAAGATCTCGTAGCCCACGTTGAACAGGTCGGTCACCCTGGCGGTCAGCGGATCGGTGATCAGCGGCACGGCGACGTCGCGCTCGGGCTGGCGGACGTTCGCGGCGATGACCGGGCGCACCGGGTCGAAGTCCGGGTTGGCCTCGCTGAACTGCTCGTACTCGTCGAGGATCGCCACGAACTGTCCGAAATGAGCGTCCTGCCAGTCGCCCCTGGCTCCCTCGCCCTGCTCGAGGATCTCTTCGATCGCCCGCTGGGCGCTGGCCAGGTCGGTCACGGAGATCAGCTCGGGCCAGCCGAAGGACTCCGCGGTCGCCTGGGCCCGGGGCGGGCCGACGAACAGCCACTTCTCGCCGTGCCTGGCCGCGAGGTGCGCCAGGCCCGCTTCGATCGAGCGGTACAGGTGCCCGACGGTCGCGAAGTCCTGGCCGCGCGGGACGATGTCGCGCTCGCTCAGCACCGGCGCGGCCCGGCCGGCGGCGGCGAGGCCCTCCGCGTCCTGCAGGTCCATGCCCTCCGGGCGCTCCAGGAACATGAAGTGCCGCAGCGCGCGCTCGCCGAACGGCAGCAAGGTCAGCGCTACTCCCGCCGGGTAGTGGCTGGCCGGCACGGGCAGGTTCGGCCGGGCGAAATGCGGTGCGGCGCCGACCGCCGACAGCAGGTTGTGCACGAGGGCCAGGTGCAGCATCTCCTGTGCCGCCACGTGCGAGATCTGCTTCCGCCAGCGCTGGACCGCGTCGAGCTCGGCGCCCGACAGCCCTTCGTCGGCCGACTGCTTGAGCGAGAATGCGGCGAACAGGTACTGGCACATGATGCCGTGCTCGAGCTCGGCCGCCTCGCACAGCATGTAGATCAGGGCCTCGCGGTGCGCGATCACGAACGGCGTCTCCGGCGCCGCCCGGCCGCCTCTGGTAGCGATGACCTGAGCCAGCCGGCCCCGTCCTGCCAGCGAGGTGCTGTCGGACCCGCTCTGGCTAGCGCTCATGATGCCCTCCGTCTCTCCCGACCCAGGCGTTCCGTCTGGATGCTCCGCTATTACATACTTACACGGTTACACCTCGCGAACAGCGGTCACCGGAGCGGAACGTTCCGCTGCCGCGGTGACGCCCGGCCTTTCGCTAACGACGGTATCGGGCCGAAGGCCCTCCGGCATCGCGGATTTCTCCGTGCCGCGGATCGGCCGGTCACGCTTCCTGGCGGGCCTCCAGCGCGGCCAAGCCGCGAAGGTCGACGCAGTTCATGTCCCTGATCCTGGCGATGACCATCAGCAGGCCGAGGCAGTTGCGGCAACGGACCACGGTGCCCGGTGCCCGCCGGTAGACGACGAGCTCGGCGACCTGGGCGGTCGCTCCGCACGCGGCGCACGTGCCGACCGCGGTGGTCATCTCAGTGCCGAACACCTCGTGCAGCAACCCACCGATCGCGTTCCCGTCCAGCGGCTCCATCAGCGTCCTCCCGTCGCGCCGAATCTCTCGGTCTTGACCTGGGCGGGCGGGTAGCCGAGCCGGACCAGCCCGGTGGCGACGGCCTCCACGAACGGGGTCGGGCCGCAGGCGAACGCAAGCGGCCGCCGGTCAGCCGGCCAGGCCGCCTCGGCGAGCAGCGTGTCGTCGACCCGTCCCGCGTGCCCGGTCCAGCCGGGCGGCTGCTGCCGGGTCAGCGTGTAGATCACCTCGACGCCCTGACCGTGCCGCTCAAGCTCGGCCCGGTAGATCACGTCGGGCAGGGAGCGGGCCGAGTACAGCAGCCGCACGGGAACCGCGCTGCCCACGCGGTCGCGGTGGCGCAGGATCGACCGGAGCGGCACGATCCCCGACCCGCCTGCCACCAGCAGCAGCGGGCTGGAGTCGTCGCGCGCCTCCCAAACGAAATACCCGCCGATCGGGCCGCGCACCTCGATCTGATCGCCCATGCGCAGATCCTCGGTGAGGTACGGCGAGACCTCTCCGTCGTCCAGCCGCTCGACCGTGATGGCCGGCGCCTCGCCCGGCGCCGAGGCGACCGAGTAGGACCGCTCGGCGCGGTAGCCGTCCTCGGCCGTCAGCCGCACGTCCAGGTGCTGCCCGGCCAGGTGCCCCGGCCAGTCCGGCAGATCAAGCTCGATCGTGCGGACCGAGTCAGTCTCCGCGGTCACGGCGGCGACACTGGCGAGCTGCCAGGTCAGTCGCCGGCGTACCGCTGTTCCCGCCACGGGTCCCCGTAGTCGTGGTAGCCGTAGGTCTCCCAGAACCCCGGCTCGTCCGTGTCCAGCAGTTCCAGGCCGCGCACCCACTTCGCGCTCTTCCAGAAGTACAGGTGCGGCACCAGCAGCCGCGCCGGGCCGCCGTGCTCCGGTTCGAGCGGCTCGCCGCCGTAGCCGAACGCCAGCCACGCCTGCCCGCCGGTGACGTCGGCCAGCGGCAGGTTGGTCGTGTAGCCGCCGTCGCAGAACGCCAGCACGTATCCGGCGTCGTGGTCGACCTGGTCGAGCAGCGTGTCCACCGAGAGCGCCTCCCACTCGGTGTCCAGCTTCGACCAGCGGGTGACGCAGTGGATGTCGGCGGTGACCCGCTCGGCAGGAAGCGCGCGCATCTCCTCCCAGCTCCACGATCTGCTGGTGCTGCCGTCCCGCCGGATCGAGAACGTCCACCGATCGAGCGCCGTGCGCGGCGTCGGGCCCGCGGACAGCACAGGGAAGTCATCGGTCACGTACTGACCGGGCGGTATCCTGCCCTGCGCCCCGGCCGGCTCGCGGCGGCGGCCGTGGAAGCCGCGCGTTACTGGGCTCATGGCTTCATCTCCTGGCCTCGGTGGCTCGCGCCTCCTCTATCGTAAGTTCTGCCGCGGGATCGGCCTCGAGCCGCTCGTCGGGGATCGGCTGGCCGCTGCGCACGGAGCGGCCGTACGTGCCCGCGTCCAGCCGCCCGAGCGCGCGGTCGATCGCCGCCAGCCGCTCCCGCAGGCTGGCCGCGACAGCGGCGCCGACGCCCTCGTTGGTCAGCGCCTGCGCGGGGTCAGCGGAGTCTCCTACCTCGTGCTGTGCCAGCCGGGCTTGCCGCGCCGCGGTTTCTGCGCCCTCGATCAGGGCCGCGACGTCGGTGCGCTCCGCGGTGAGCCGCCCCCGTGCCCGGTCCTGGTCCATCTGGTCTCCTCAATTCGCGAATCGGCTCCGTCGCGTCCCCTGGCATGATCACGGTGACCCCGCGCATCTTCCGCCGCAGACCCTTCCCGCGGCGGCGTCTGTCCAACCGGCCGGTCAGGCGCGCCATCCCTGCTCGCTCCCGGCGGGCTGGAGCGCGCATGCCTGCGACGCCGGGGCGTCCAGGCCGCAGTGCAGCAACTGCGGTGCGGGGGCAGCCGGCGGGCCGGCAGCCGGGCGAGGGTTGCGTATCATCACGGCGGCGACCACCCCGCCGGCCACGCACAGGCCGGCCGCGATGAGCGAGGCGTTGCTGAACCCGGCCGAGAACTGCTCGGGGTGCAGGTAGGACTCGCCGGTGAGCCCGGCCGCTGCGGGAAGCACCGCCACCGTGATCAGGCCAGCGGCACGGGCGACATCGTTGTTGACCGCCGACGCGACCCCGGCATGGCTGGCCGGGACGGCGGCCAGCACGGTCGAGGTGAGCGGCGCGACGTTGATCGCCAGGCCCAGGCCGAAGACCACGACCGCGGGCAGCACCTCGGTGAGGTAGTCGCCGGACGGGCCGATCCGCGTGAACAGCGCCAGCCCCGCGGCGATGACGAGCGGCCCGACGCTCATCTGCAGCCGCGGGCCGATCCGCGCGGCAAGCGCGCCTGAGCGAGCGGACAGCGCCAGCATGATCACGGTCACCGGCAGCAGCGAGATCCCGGCCTGCAGGGCGGTGTAGCCGGACACCGTCTGCAACTCGATCGGCAGCAGGAACAGCGCCCCGCCCAGCGCGCCGTAGACGGCGAAGGTCGCGAAGTTCGCCGCGGTGAACTGGGCCGAGGCGAACAGGTTCAGCGGCAGCATCGGCGCCCGCGCGCGCCGCTCCCAGGCCAGGAAGGCGGCGAGCAGCAACGCGCCGGCGACCAGCGCGGTCAGCGGAGCCGGGCGCATCCAGCCCTGCGTCGGGCCTTCGATGAGCCCGTAGGTGACCCCGATCAGGCCGGCGGTAATCAGCGCGCCGCCGGTTATATCCACCTTCCCGGTTATATCCGGGTCACGGGATTCCGGTACGTGCCTGATGGCAACGGCCACCACGGCCGCGGCCAGCGGCAGGTTGATCGCGAAGATCAGCCGCCAGGAGACCGCCTGGACCAGCCATCCGCCGACGAATGGCCCGATCGCGACGGCCACGCCGGACAGGCCAGACCAGGCTCCGATCGCCTTGCTCCGGTCGTCGGGCCGGAACGATGCCTCGATGATGGCCAGGCTGCCCGGCGTCAGCAACGCGGCCCCGACACCCTGTATGGCGCGGGCCGCGATCAGGACCGGAGCGTTGGGCGCGACGCCGCACAGGAGCGAGGCCAGGGCGAACCACACCACGCCGATCAGGAAGACCCGCTTGCGCCCGTAGTGGTCACCCACGGCCCCCGCGACCAGCAGCAGCCCGGCCAGGGTGAGCGTGTACGCGGTGACCACCCACTGCAAGTCGGCCAGGCCGACGGTAAAGTCACGGCCGATGGCCGGCAGCGCGATGCCCACCACCGTTGCGTCGATGGAGGCCATCCCGGAACCCAGGACCGTGGCCAGCAGCACCCACCGGCCAGGTCCGCTCGAGTAGCTCAGCTCTTCCGCAGCGCCCGGGAGCGCCCTCGGGGTGTCCGCTCCGCCCACCTCGTACCTCCCGCCGCCGCGTGCCCTCGGCGAGCATCGGCCCGCCGCGCGCCCCAGGCCGCCGGAGCGCTCTGGCCACTATCTCATCGCGTCAGCGCACCCGGGCC
>WNGH01002092.1_pt1 | contig 18821 bp, 17 predicted proteins | sample 5400631 | NCBI WGS metagenome assembly WNGH01 (sample SAMN13153373, study PRJNA577476) | soil metagenome | isolation source: 115 cm soil or saprolite under Garry oak tree replicate 1 | place: USA:California | collected 2016-06-15
TCGTCAGCCGCGCAGTGCTTGAGGCGCAGGGTTCCGTCCTTACCAACAAATACGCCGAGGGTTTGCCGGGAAAGCGCTATTACGGCGGCTGTCAATTCGTCGATATTGCCGAGCGCCTGGCGATCGAGCGGGCGTGCCGTCTGTTCGGGTGCAGTTTCGCCAATGTGCAGCCGCATTCCGGGGCTTCTGCCAATGCGGAAGTTTTCATGGCGCTCATGCAGCCCGGCGACACCTTTATGGGCCTCAACCTTGCCGCCGGCGGACATCTCACCCACGGCTCGCCGGTCAACCTTTCAGGCCGCTGGTTCAAAGTCGTGCCCTATAGCGTCCGGCGCGATGATCATCTCATCGACATGGATGAGGTCGAGACTCTGGCCAAGCAGCATCGGCCCAAGTTGATCATCGCTGGCGGCTCGGCCTATCCGCGCATCATTGACTTTCGCCGCTTCCGTGAGATTGCCGACGAGGTCGGCGCTTATCTGGTGGTCGACATGGCTCATTTTGCCGGGTTGGTCGCCGGCGGCGCGCATCCGAGCCCGCTTCCCCACGCTCACGTCGTCACCACGACGACGCACAAGACACTGCGCGGGCCGCGCGGCGGAGCCATCCTCAGTAATGACGAGGAGCTTGCGAAAAAGCTCAATGCAGCGGTGTTCCCGGGAATGCAGGGCGGGCCGTTAATGCATGTGATCGCCGCCAAAGCTGTTGCCTTCGGTGAAGCCCTGCGGCCGTCGTTCAGGCTTTACGCGAAGAATGTCGTCGAGAACGCGAAAGCACTTGCCGAAACGCTCAAGGGCTGTGGTCTCGACATCGTTTCCGGGGGCACCGACACCCATTTGATGCTGGTCGATTTGCGCAAGAAGCATCTGACCGGCAAAGTGGCGGAAGCTGCTCTCGGCCGTGCCCGCATCACCTGCAACAAGAACGGCATTCCTTTTGATCCGCAGAAGCCGACCATTACGTCAGGTGTGCGGCTTGGTACGCCGGCGGGCACGACGCGCGGCTTCGGCATCGCCGAATTTCGGCAAATCGGCGATATGATCGCTGAAGTGTTGGACGCGCTTGCAAAAAGCGGCGCCGAACAGGACGCGCAAGCCGAGCAACAAGTGGCGGAAAAGGTGAAACGTCTGGTCAGCCGGTTCCCGATCTACGAGGGCTAAGGGATGCGCTGTCCGAGCTGTGGGAGCCTCGACACCCAGGTGAAGGATTCGCGGCCGACCGAGGATTCTTCAGTCATCCGGCGGCGCCGTGTTTGCCTAAGCTGCAACTTCCGCTTCACGACCTTCGAGCGCGTCCAATTGCGCGAATTGATTGTAATCAAGCGCAACGGCCGGCGCGTGCCGTTCGATCGCGATAAGCTCTTGCGATCGGTGCAGATAGCGCTCCGCAAGCGCCCAGTGGATCCGGAGCGCATTGACCAGATGGTCTCGAAAATCGTGCGCGAGCTTGAAAGTATCGGCGAGAGCGAGGTTTCTTCGGAAACCATCGGCGAGACGGTCATCGCGCATCTGCGCGATCTCGACGATGTTGCTTATGTGCGGTTCGCGTCGGTCTATCGCAATTTCCGCGAGGCGAAGGATTTTGAAGCCGCGCTTGCCGAATTGTCGGGAGATGAGGCCGCCGAGTGAGCGCGCCTGATAGTGCTGTAGCGGACGCGGCGACGAGCGATCGCCGCTTCATGGCACTTGCTCTTTCACTGGGTCGCCGCGGGCTCGGTCGAACCTGGCCGAATCCGGCGATCGGCGCGGTCATCGTTAAAAACGGCGAAATCGTCGGCCGTGGCTGGACCCAGCCGGGCGGCCGGCCGCACGCCGAAATCGAAGCCCTGCGCCGGGCCGGCGAGGCGGCACGCGACGCTACGCTTTATGTCACGCTCGAACCGTGCTCGCATCACGGCAAGTCGCCGCCATGCGCCGACGCCGTGATTACGTCCGGCATCGCGCGCGTCGTTTCGGCTTTGCAGGATCCTAATCCCGAAGTTTCGGGCGCCGGACACGCGCGCCTGCAAAGTGCAGGCATCGCCGTTGACGTCGGCATCGGCAGCGCGGCTGCCAGGCGTGATCATGCCGGGCACATCCGCCGCATGCGCGAGGGCCGTCCGCAGGTCATGTTCAAGCTCGCCATTTCTGCGGACGGCAAGGCGGCAGGTGCTGGGCGGCGGCGCGTGGCGATTACCGGCGATGCCGTCCGCAATCGCGTGCATCTCCTGCGCGCGCAGAGCGACGCTATCATGATCGGCAGTGGCACTGTCTTGGCGGACGATCCGGTTCTGACCTGTCGCTTGCCTGGAATGGTCAAGATGTCGCCAACGCGCGTGGTCCTCGATAGCGCGCTTCGCTTGCCGATCCGCTCACGTCTTGTACAGACCGCCCGCGATACGCCGCTCTGGGTCATCGCCGCCGACCATGCGCCGCCCGCATCGGAAGCGGCACTGCGGGGGCACGGTGCCGAAGTGGTCCGAACGGCCGAAAGAAATGGCCGGCTCGATCTAACGGCTGTGCTGAAACTTCTGGCAGCGCGCGGCATCACGCGTCTGATGGTCGAGGGCGGCCCGACACTTGCCTCGGCCTTCATCGCAGCCAATCTAGTTGACGAGGCTTTGTTGTTCCATTCTCCGATCCGAATAGGCGATGACGGCTTGGCGGCGCTCGAGCCGCGCGCGCGAACAATGCTTGATCAACACCTCAAATGTATTTCCAGCGAGCAAGTTGGGCCGGATCGCCAGGAGTACTACGAGCGCGAGTCTTTAGCCGATGTTTAGCGGGATCGTCAGCGGAATAGGCGAGGTTCTTGACGTCGAAGAGAAGTCCGATGGCTTGCGCACGCTAGTCGTCGCTTGCAATGACGATCCCAATTCAATCGCGGTCGGTGCGTCAATCGCCTGTTCGGGAATTTGCCTTACGGTTGTGGAGCGCGGCACTGTGAGCGGTCGACCGTTCTTTGCCGTCGATACCGCGGCCGAAACGCTGCGGTTGACGACTGCCGCCGATTGGCGGCGCGGCACGCGCATCAACCTGGAGCGCTCGCTTTGGCTTGGCGACGAGCTCGGAGGACATCTGGTCAGTGGCCACGTTGACGGGATTGCCGAACTCGCGACCCGCGACGATTTTCTCGATAGCGCCTCGTTGACCTTGCGCGTACCGATCGGGCTATCGCGGTTTATCGCGCCAAAGGGTTCGGTCGCGCTCGACGGGGTCTCCTTAACCGTCAATAAGGTCGAGGGCGAGACGTTCTCGGTGCTGGTGATCCCGCATACCCTGCAGGTCACCACATTCGGCGCGCTCCAACCTGGTGCGCGGCTTAATCTCGAAGTCGATCAGCTGGCGCGGTATGTAGCGAGACTGTTGGAAAGCCTGCCGCGCTAAAACGGGACGAGATTTTGTCGAAACGTTATCCTGCTCTGGCTGAATCATGCTTTAGGACGCGCTTGTGAGCGCCTGCCGGTCTTGGTACGACCTCGCCCGGATCCGATGCCGGTGAGCCGAAATCGTTCGGCTGAAACCGTGCTCAAACAAGCCGGAGCGCAGGTATGGCTAGAGCGCGGCGACGCGACCGTGAGAAAAATAGCGGCAAAGGCGCGCGCATTCTCATTGTTGAAGCGCGCTTTTATGACGACATTGCCGACGCACTGCTGGCAGGCGCCACGAAAGTCCTGAAAGAGGCGGGGGCCCAATTCGATTGCCTCACCGTGCCGGGCTCGCTCGAAATCCCGTGCGCGATTGCAATTGGGCTCGATGAGGCTCGGCGGCGCCGGCGCGCTTATGACGGCGTCGTCGCCCTCGGCTGCGTCATTCGCGGCGATACCATCCACTTTGACATCGTTGCGCATCAATCCGCTCGCGGATTGATGGATCTTTCTGTGGCGCGTGGAGTGCCGATTGGCAATGGCATTATTGCGGTAGATACCGAGGAGCAGGCCTGGCTGCGCGCTCGCCCCGAGGAGCAGGACAAGGGTGGCGATGCCGCGCGCGCGGCGCTCGCGCTGGTCAGTCTTAAACGACAGATCGTGAGGCGGTGAGATGGCCGGCCCTGAAATGCCTAATGCTTCAGGTGGCGGCGACAACGAAGCGCGCAAGGCGAATCAACGCGGCGCTGCACGGCTCGCTGCGGTGCAGGCGCTTTATCAGATGGATCTTGCCGGCACCGGGTTGAACGAGATCTTGGCAGAGTTTGAGAGTTACTGGCTCGGCGGCGAAGTGGAAGGCGTGCAATATCGCCCGGCGGAATCCGCCTACTTCCGTGACATCGTCGGTGGTGTGGTGCGCGAGCAAAGCCGTCTTGATCCACAAATCGACGCGGCGCTGGCGCGCGGCTGGCCGCTTAAGCGCATCCAAATGGTGCTTCGTGCGGTGCTCCGCGCCGGCGCCTATGAGCTCGCCTGCCGCAGCGACGTGCCCGCGCGCGTGGTAACCTCCGAATATGTCGACGTAGCCAGTGCCTTTGTGGACAAGGAAGAGACCGGCATGATCAATGCGGTGCTCGACCAACTCGCCCATCAGCTTCGTGCGGGCGAATTCGCCGGCAGATAGGCGGAGCCGCGATATGTCCTCCGGCGAAGATGATTCTGCAAATGAAACCTCAGGCGAGGAGCAGCTAATTGGCCGATATTTTCGCCCTCTCGCCACTACGCCGGGTGCATTCGCGCTGGGCGACGATGCGGCTGTCCTCACTCCGCCACCCGGTTGCGATTTGGTTTTGAGCACCGACGGCGTGATTGCCAGCGTGCATTTTCTCGCCGAAGACCCTCCGGACAGCATCGCGCGCAAGGTACTGCGGATGAATCTGTCGGATCTCGCCGCCAAGGGCGCGACACCGGTCGGATTTCTGTTGTCGATTGCGTTGCCCGCGGAGACCCAGGATTCGTGGGTCGCCGGCTTTGCCGCGGGTCTCGGCCAGGATATCGAGCACTATGCTTGTCCGCTCCTCGGCGGCGACACCGATCGCACGCCAGGACCGCTTTCGGTTTCCATTGCCGCTTTCGGCACGGTGCCGCATGGCGGCATGGTGCGTCGTGCGACTGCCAAGCCGGGCAACATCATCGCCGTTACCGGGACGATCGGCGATGCTGCGCTTGGCGTGCTGCTGCATCGAGAGGCGAGCTTGGCTGAAAGGTGGCAGCTCTCGGCTGCTTCGCGAACTCATCTGCGCGATCGGTATCTTCTGCCGCAGCCGCGCAACGTGCTCGCCGAGGCCCTTCGCCATAATGCATCGGCGGCGATGGACGTGTCCGATGGATTGGTCGGCGACTTGGCCAAGCTATGCCGGGCTTCCGGCGTTGCAGCCGAAATCGACGTTGCGAGCGTGCCGCTATCGGACGCGGCCCGCGGCGCGCTTTCGGCGGATGCCACACTGGTCGAGCGAATTCTCACGGGCGGCGACGATTACGAAATTCTGGCGACGCTCTCCCCGGCCAATTTCAGCGCCTTCCGCGCCGCGGCGGCGGAAGCTGGCGTCGCAGTGACCCAGATTGGCCAAGTTACGAGCGGGGAGGGGGTCCTTTTCCGGCGTGACGGCAAAGTGCTCTCGTTCGCACGACCGGCGTATACTCACTTTTGATCGGGTGCCGATTGATGCGTTTACGCCAGGGAGACAATGGCATGGCCAGACCAAAACATAAGTCAAAGCAGGCGCGGAAACCTCAAGGCGTGCCATTAAAATCAGGCGCGCGTAAAGGCAACCGCCGATCGGCCGGCAAAGCTGCGCGAGGGCCCAGCAGATCGACCAGAGTTGGAGCGAGGGCGAAGTCCCGCCCGCCCAAGCAAACCCGGACAAAGCAGACGTTCGTCGCCAGTCATCATCGGCCGGATGCGTTCGAACAAGGCCTGCGGCGCTACGCGCAATATCGCGATCTTGGAATCGCTGCCGCGACCAACGGTATGGTGCGAGCCCACGTGATCAAAATGGTTCCACCGTGCGATCCGGCGGAAGTCTCGAAGCGGCATTTCCACGAGGTCGATTTTCAAATGGTGTATGTCATTAAAGGCTGGGTCAAAGGTGAGTATGAAGGCGCCGGCGTGGTCACCATGCGCGAAGGGTCGTGCTGGCTGCAGCCGCCAAAGATCAAGCATGCCGTGCTCGATTATTCCGAGGATTGCGAACTGCTCGAAATCATCATGCCGGCAGACTTTGAGACTGTGGAACTGGAGTAATTTAATCAGCCCGGTTCGGCTGTTTTCGGGTAACCCACAATGACATCATCGGGCCCGATGCGGGATCTCTCCATACTCGCCGAGCTTGAGCGCAAAGTGCTGTGGCTCGCGACCTGGACAATCCACCACGCCAATCATCTTCGTGACAACGCCGATGGGCTGAAAGTCGGTGGTCACCAGGCGTCGTCGGCGTCGCTCGCGACGATTATGACCGCGCTTTATTTCCATACTTTGCGGCCGCAGGATCGTGTCGCGGTCAAACCGCATGCCTCGCCGAATTTTCACGCGATCCAATATCTGCTCGGCCGCCAGACACGCGAGAAGCTCGAAAACTTCCGGGGCTATAAAGGCGCGCAGTCTTATCCGTCGCGCACCAAAGATATCGACGATGTCGATTTTTCGACTGGCTCCGTCGGTCTTGGCGTTGCGCAGACCCTGTTTTCGTCGCTGGCGCAGGATTATGTGCGCGCCCACGGCTGGGGCCTCGAGCGGCCTGAAGGCCACATGATCGCCCTTCTGGGCGATGCCGAGCTCGACGAGGGCAATATTTTCGAAGCCATGCTCGAGGGCTGGAAGCAGGGCCTGCGCAATTGCTGGTGGATCGTCGATTACAACAGGCAGAGCCTCGACGCTGTGGTCCGGGAAGGTTTGTGGGAGCGCTATCAAAACCTGTTCCGCAATTTCGGCTGGGACGTGGTGCTCCTCAAATACGGCACGCTCCAGCAAGCGGCGTTTGCCGAGCCCGGCGGCGAAGTATTGCGGCGCTGGATCGATAATTGCCCGAACCAGCTCTATTCGGCTCTGGTCTTTCAAGGCGGCGCGGCATGGCGCAAGCGGCTCAATGACGAGATCGGCGATCAGGGACAGGTAACCGCACTGCTCGAACGCCGCAGCGACGAAGATCTGGCGCGGCTGATGAACAATCTCGGCGGCCATGATCTGGGCTCGATCATTGCCGCTTTCGATGCGGTCGATCACGACCGGCCGGTTTGCTTCATCGCCTACACGATCAAAGGCTATGGCCTGCCGTTCGCCGGGCACAAGGATAACCACGCCGGCCTGATGACGTCTGCACAAATGGAGATGTTTCGAAAGTCGATGAATATACGGCCCGGCGAGGAATGGTCGCAGTTCGAAGGGCTCGAGCATTCCGCGGCAGAGATTCAGGCCTTCCTTGATCGTGTACCGTTCGCAAGCGGCGGCAACCGCAGTCTGCAAGCCGGGCGCATCGCCGTGCCGGACGATCTGCCGATAACCATCCAGCCGCAAACGTCCACGCAACTCGGCTTCGGCGCCTTGCTCAATGAGCTTGGCCGCAGCGACACGCTGCTCGCCGCGCGCATCGTTACCGCTTCTCCCGACGTTACGGTTTCGACGAGTTTGGGGCCATGGGTCAATCGCCGAGGTTTGTTTGCCCGTGAGGCTTTGGCGGACACATTTAAGAGCGAGCGCATCCCATCCACCTTCAATTGGGAATTCTCGCCGAAGGGCCAGCACATCGAGCTTGGCATTGCGGAGATGAACCTGTTTTGCGCGCTCTCCGCGCTCGGCCTTTCGCACGCTATCAATGGCGAGCGGTTATTGCCCGTCGGTACCTTGTACGATCCGTTCATCGCCCGCGGCCTCGATGCGCTGAACTATGCCTGCTACCAGGACGCGCGTTTCATCTTGGTCGCGACGCCCTCGGGGATAACCCTGGCGCCGGAAGGGGGCGCCCATCAATCGATCGCGGAGCCGCTGATCGGGATAGCGCAGGACGGCCTTGCGACCTTTGAGCCAGCCTTCGTCGATGAACTCGCCGTTATTCTCGCCTTCGCCTTAGATTACATTCAGCGCGAAGGCGGCGGCGAAGCCTCGGAACGCAACTGGCTGCGGGACGAAACCGGGGGTTCTGTCTATCTGAGGTTGTCGACCCGGCCAGTCGAGCAGATCAAGCGAGCGATGACGCCGATGTTGCGGCAGGCGATCGTCGATGGCGCTTATTGGCTGCGTCCGCCGGGGCCGAACTGCCAACTCGTGGTGGCCTATACCGGCGCAGTCGCGCCCGAAGCGATCCAGGCCGTCGGCCTGATGGCGGAGGATCGCCGCGACATCGGTCTATTGGTCATAACGTCTGCCGACCGCCTTAATGCCGGCTGGACTGCAGCGTGCCGGGCCCGCGAGCGCGGGCTCGTTCATGCGCGCTCGCATATCGAGCGCTTATTTGCCGGCCTGCCACGGCATTGCGGCATGGTCACAGTGCTCGATGGTCACCCGGCGACACTGGCATGGCTTGGTGCGGTCAATGGTCACCGCGTTCGTCCGCTCGGTGTGGAGCATTTCGGGCAGACCGGCTCGATCGGCGAGCTCTATCGGCACTATGGAATCGACGCCAATGCCATCATTGCCGCGGCGCAGATGATCGCGCCAGGACGTCCGATCCGCTATCTCGGCGCTGCATAAATCGAGGCAAGCGGGCAAACCGCCGCCGTTGCGCGGCGGGGGTAAGTTTGGCAATGTCCGCGCCGATTTGCGCCGTCCGCGTACCCATTGTATGCGAGACGCCTTCCTTGCCGGCTTGACGCCGGCCCTTCCAATACCGGGGGCCTAGCATGGCGACGACTTTGTGGCTCATTGTTCTGTGCGGCGTGCTGGCGATTGTGTACGCTATTTGGGCCACGCGCTCGGTGCTGCAGTCAGACGCCGGAAGCGCCCGGATGCAGGAAATATCTGCGGCGGTGCGCGAAGGCGCGCAAGCCTATCTTAAGCGTCAATATTCGACCATCGCGCTGGTCGGCGTCGTGATCTTCCTCATCGTCGGCTATTTTCTCGGCTGGCTCGTTGCCGTTGGCTTTGCGGTGGGCGCCATCCTGTCTGGTTCGGCCGGTTTTATCGGCATGAACGTTTCGGTGCGCGCCAATGTGCGCACCGCGCAAGCCGCGATCGGGTCGTTGGCCGGGGGGCTTGAAATTGCCTTTCGCGCCGGCGCGATTACCGGACTTCTGGTGGCTGGGCTCGCCCTTCTCGGCGTCACGCTTTATTTCGGCTTTCTCACCGGCACCTTGCACATGGCCGTGAACGACCGCGAGGTGATCGACTCGCTTGTTGCCCTCGGTTTCGGTGCATCGCTGATCTCGATCTTTGCCCGGCTCGGCGGCGGCATTTTCACCAAGGGTGCGGACGTCGGCGGCGATCTCGTTGGCAAAGTCGAGGCTGGGATTCCAGAGGACGATCCACGCAACCCGGCAACGATCGCCGACAATGTCGGCGATAATGTCGGCGACTGTGCGGGCATGGCGGCCGACCTTTTCGAGACCTATGCCGTGACCACCGTCGCAACAATGATTCTTGCTGCGATCTTCTTCAGTCGCGCTGGCGGCGATGTCTTGACGCATATGATGTCGTTTCCGTTGGCGATCGGCGGCGCCTGCATCGTCGCGTCGATCATCGGGACATTTTTCGTCAAGCTCGGCCCCAGCCAATCGATCATGGGTGCGCTGTACAAGGGCATGATCGCGACCGCGGTTTTTTCGCTGATCGGGATCGCCATCGTCACCTATACGCTTATCGGTTTCGGGCCGCTGCCTGGCACCAATTACTCGGGTCAGACACTGTTCGTCTGCGGCATCGTGGGCCTTGCCGTGACGGGACTCATCATCTGGATCACTGAGTTTTATACCGGCACCAATTTTCGTCCCGTGCGATCGATCGCGCTGGCTTCCGTCACCGGGCACGGCACTAACGTCATTCAGGGTCTCGCAGTCTCGCTCGAGGCTACTGCGCTTCCGGCCCTGGTCATCATCGCCGGAATCCTGATCAGTTATAACCTCGCTGGCTTGTTCGGCATCGCCATTGCCGTGACTACCATGCTGGCGCTTGCCGGCATCGTGGTCGCGCTCGATGCCTTCGGCCCAGTGACCGACAATGCCGGCGGCATTGCCGAAATGGCGGGATTGCCGAAAGAAGTGCGTAAATCAACTGACGCGCTGGACGCAGTTGGCAACACGACCAAGGCGGTGACCAAAGGTTATGCGATCGGCTCTGCAGGCCTTGGCGCTCTGGTATTGTTCGCCGCCTACAACGAGGACCTGAAATTCTTCATCGCCAACGCAGCCTCGCATCAATATTTCAAAGGCGTAGCGCCGGATTTCTCGCTGAATAATCCTTACGTGGTCGCCGGCCTGTTGTTCGGCGGTTTGCTGCCGTATCTGTTCGGCGCGATGGGCATGACAGCCGTCGGACGGGCCGCCTCGTCGATCGTTGAGGAGGTCCGGCGCCAGTTCCGCGAACGGCCTGGCATCATGCAGGGCAGAGACAAGCCCGATTACGGGCGCGCCGTCGATATACTGACCCGGGCTGCGATCAAGGAAATGATCATCCCGTCGCTGTTGCCGGTTTTGTCGCCGATCGTCGGCTATTTTGTCATCTACTTTGTCGCGGGCGGCGGCGCGCAGGGCAAGTCGGCAGCCTTCTCGGCGCTTGGGGCAATGTTGCTTGGCGTCATCGTGACCGGTCTGTTCGTTGCAATATCGATGACATCCGGTGGCGGCGCCTGGGACAATGCGAAAAAATATATCGAAGACGGTCATTACGGGGGCAAGGGGTCCGACGCCCACAAGGCGGCGGTGACCGGGGATACCGTCGGCGATCCCTACAAGGATACGGCGGGACCGGCGGTCAATCCGATGATCAAGATAACTAACATCGTCGCGCTATTACTGCTGGCGGTGCTGGCCCACTGATCCTCGCGACCACGACTGGATCTCGGCAATGGTCTGAACCTGCGCGCCGGGATCAGCTTCCCTTGCCTTGAAGGTTGTGGATGATAGTCGAGATCAGATTCAGATCATTGCCGCTTGTCGGCGTTGTGCGGCTGACGAAGTCGAAAATCTTGCCGTCCTTGTAGCCATATTCAGCAAGCCGCTGGACTTTTCTGTCCCGGTCAAAGTACACCGCGATAACCCGCTGATCGGTCACTTTGGTTCGCATGAAGGAGATTGCGCGCTCGGCTTTTTGTGAAATGTAATAGAAAGCCTCGCCGCTGACGGTGGCTACCGTCGACGGGGTTCCGAGCACCAGCAGCACCTGTTCCTGGGATGCGCCGAGTGGAATCTGTTCAAGCGCTCCTTCGGGCAGCACGTAGCCACGCTGGAAGGTTTCGCCGGCACAGCTTGAAAGCGTCAGTGCAACGGCAATCAAGCAAGCCGCCGTCGCGCTTCGGCACCGGTTACGCCGTCGACTGCCCCGCATCCGACCCAACTCCATGTCCCAAACTTGCGTCCGGCTCGCGCGTGCCGTAACCCCAAAGCTCAAGCTTAGCAAACTGCCGACGTTCGGCGGCGCTCAAATCGGCCGCAACGATGCTCAGCAAGCCTATGATCCTCAAGCGTTTTCGCCAAAACCCCGATGACCGCACCATCCGCGACCTGTATGGCGCGATCGTGGCGCAGGCCCGCTCTTTGGCATTTTACACTAGCTACGGTGTGCCCGACACGGTGCACGGACGTTTCGACCTCATTGTCCTCCATCTCGTGCTGCTGCTGGCGCGCTTGGATCGGGAGGCGGCTTCCGCGCGCGGCATCGGCCAGAAGTTGTTCGACCTGTTCTGCCGGGATCTTGACGCCAATTTGCGTGAAATGGGCGTCGGTGACCTCGCTGTTCCAAAACGGATGCGGCATTTCGGCGAGGCGTTTTACGGAAGGCAGGCAGCCTATCTCGCCGCGCTCCGTTCGCCTGACGGGCGGGCGCTTGAGAAGGCCCTGGCACGCAATATCTTTAACGAGGTGAATGGCGACGGACCGCGCCGACTGGCGCGCTATGCGCGCGTCCTGTTGCGCGAGTTTGAGGTCCACGACCGAAGCGCGTTATTGCGCGGGGCCGTTGCCTTTCCCAAACCGGAGGCCGTTGTCATGCCTGAGCCAAAATCGCGGGATTTTGCCGCGCCCTGGCGGGTTCCCGTCACCCTAGAGGAGGTCGCCGAAAGCGGTCAGCATTTCGATCTTATCGCCGATGCGCCGCTCCGGGCTGCAGTGGCCAAAGTTGTGGGACTACGCGATCTGCCGCGGTTCGAAGCCAGTTTCGATGTCACGCGGCGCGGCTCCGGCGGACTGCACGTTACCGGATCGATTTCGGCGACCGTTGGCCAGAATTGCGTGGTCACGCTCGAACCGCTGGCGAACGAGGTTGAAGAATCAATCGATCTCATATTCGAACCGCCGGAGCTCGTTCCTAAAACCGCCGAAAATCCGGAAGGCCAGCGGCATGGCGTGGTTTGGAACGATCCCGAAGCGCTTATCGGAGGTGTTGTCGATTTAGGGGCGCTTGCGATTGAATTCCTGATCCTTGGGCTTGATCCATATCCGCGCAAACCCGGCACGGTGTTCGAGGCGCCGCGGGACGCCAACCCCGATCAGGGCCCTTTTGCGGCCCTTGGCCGATTGGCAAAGCGCCAGGAGGGCCACTGAAGGCCCATTCTCAACGGGTGTTGTGTCCAGCGGTCGAACCGCTATTCTCGCGGCCGGGCGCTTTCCAGTCAGGCCATCGAGGCCGTGGTGGACATTCGCAGATGCCGCGCCGCCGGCGCGAGAGCTGTGAACGTCAGAGGGCAAAGATCACTTCAAAATCATGGATTTCCGGCTGTCACTTTGAGTCCAAAATTCGCATGAATGGGGGTCACGACCACTTGCGAATTTCGGCACCGGCACAAGCGTGACCGCGCGGTCATTCAATGGCAGACAAAATCCGTATTGCGCTGGATGCGATGGGAGGAGATCACGGCCCAGCCGTGGTCGTTGCCGGAGCGGACCTCGCATTGTCACGCTACCCGGATAGTGAATTCCTATTCTTCGGTAACTCCTCGCTCACCGGGCCGCTGCTTGACGCCAGGGTGGGACTAAAGTCGCGCTCGCGGCTCGTTCACACCGACGTCGCCGTTCGAATGGAAGACAAGCCGAGCCAGGCTTTACGTTACGGGCGCTGGAAATCGTCGATGTGGCTTGCCATCGATGCGGTGAAAAAAGGCGATGCCGATATGGTTGTCTCCGCTGGCAATACCGGCGCGCTGATGGCTATGTCCAAATTCGATCTCAAGACTCTGCCGGGTATCGAGCGGCCGGCGATCGCGGCGCTATGGCCCACTCTGCGAGGCGAGTCGATTGTGCTCGATGTTGGAGCATCGATCGGCGCGGATGCCGATCATCTGGTCGACTTAGCGCTGATGGGCGCCGCCACGGCACGAATCCTGTTCGAACTGCCACGGCCTACAGTCGGGCTCCTCAATATCGGCGTGGAGGAGGCGAAAGGCTTGGAACAAGTGCGCGAAGCAGGGCGAATCCTGCGTGACGAAAACTTCGCCGAGCTCGATTACCAAGGGTTCGTCGAGGGCGACGATATCGGGCGCGGCAAGGTCGACGTGGTTGTGACGGAAGGGTTTGCCGGCAATATCGCCTTGAAAACGGCCGAGGGCACTGCCCGGCAGATCGGGGAATATCTGAAGGGCGCGATGAGCCGCTCGCTTAGCGCGCGCATCGGTTATTTATTCGCGCGATCCGCATTTCGGCAATTGCGCGAGCGCATGGATCCGCGTCGCGCCAATGGCGGGGTCTTTCTTGGTCTCAACGGTATCGTCATCAAGAGCCACGGTGGCACCGATGCTGAAGGTTTTGCCGCTGCAATCGAGCTTGGCTACGGCGTCGTCCGCGACGAGCTTTTGGCGAAAATACGCGTTGCGCTCAGTCACCATAATAAACCCGGCCCTCAAGCTATCGGCCAAATTGCTGGCGGAGCGGCTTCGTGACCGTGGTTCGCTCGGTAATGCTCGGCTGCGGGAGCTATTTACCCAATCAGATCCTCACGAACGAGGATCTCGCCCGCAAAGTCGATACCTCGGATGATTGGATCGTCCAGCGAACCGGCATCCACGAGCGCCGGATCGCGGCGCCGGGCGAGCATACATCCCACATGGCCATACGTGCTGCGCAAGCGGCATTGACACACGCGCATGTCGACGCCCAATCGATCGATTTGATCGTGCTCGCGACATCGACGCCCGATAATACCTTTCCCGCAAGCGCCGTTTCGGTTCAGGCGGGGCTCGGCATTACTCACGGCGCCGCGTTTGACTTGCAGGCGGTGTGTTCGGGGTTTGTTTACGGCTTGGCGACGGCAGACTCGCTTCTCAAATCCGCCGGTTTCTCGCGGGCCTTGGTGATCGGCGCGGAGACTTTTTCGCGAATCCTCGACTGGACTGACCGCAGCACGTGCGTGCTGTTCGGCGACGGCGCCGGCGCTGTGGTGCTCGACGCACAGCAACAGCCAGGAACACCTGAGGATCGAGGGGTACTCACGGTCCGGCTGCGCTCGGACGGCCGCTATAAATCGAAACTCTATGTGGACGGCGGCCCATCGGCGACCGGCACTGTAGGACATCTGCGTATGGAGGGCCGCGAGGTGTTTCGCCACGCCATCGCGATGATCACCGATGTGGTGGAGGACGCGTTCAAGACGACCGGTTACACCGCCGCGGACGTAGATTGGTTCATTCCGCATCAGGCGAACAAGCGAATCATCGACGGTTCGGCGCACAAGCTCGGCATCGCGCCAGGGAAGATCGTCACCACGGTCGATCGCCACGGCAACACTTCAGCGGCATCGATCCCGCTTGCACTCGCTGACGCAGTTGCCGACCGGCGCATCAAGCGGGGCGATCTGTTGTTGTTCGAAGCGATGGGCGGCGGCTTCACCTGGGGTGCTGCACTGGTGCGCTGGTAGCTCCTGCCAGTATGGCGCTAAGGTACGGAAGCATAAAAGAACTGCCCCGAAGCCCCGTTGACCCTGCCCCGACAAGCTAATATCGTTGATAATTCAGCACGATATGCTGATCGGGCAATTGCTCGATCCACGGTGCTCGGGGCTGGCGATGGCGGGAAAGACGGTCACACGTGCCGATTTGTGTGAGGCGGTCTATCAGAAAGTTGGACTGTCACGTACCGAATCTGCGACACTTGTCGAACTGGTGCTCAAAGAAATCACCGATTGTCTGGAACGCGGCGAAACCGTGAAGCTGTCGTCATTCGGCTCGTTTGTTGTGCGCAAAAAAGGCCAGCGCATCGGACGCAATCCCAAAACCGGCAAGGAAGTTCCTATTTCGCCGCGCCGTGTCATGGTGTTCAAGCCGTCGGCTATCCTCAAACAGCGCATTAATTCTGAAACGACTGGCGCGGAGGCGCAGTGAGCGCGACGATGGCGATTGTCGAAAAAGCGCCGGATGCGTTCCGCACTATCAGCGAAGTTGCCGACGAAATCGACGTGCCGCAGCACGTGCTGCGTTTTTGGGAAAGCCGTTTCTCGCAAATACGGCCGATGAAGCGCGGCGGCGGTCGCCGTTATTATCGGCCCGATGATGTCGATCTGCTGCGCGGCATCCGCCATCTGCTTTACGGCGAGGGTTACACCATTCGCGGCGTTCAGCGCATTTTACGGGAGCAGGGTGCCGCCTTCGTGCAGAATGTCTGGCGCGCCGGCGCCGAACCCGCACCGCCGCTACTTGAAGAGGACGCGGAAGATGCCGTACCGGCGTCGGGAGATGATCGCCCCGAGCGGAGCTTGTTTTCGTTTTCTGAGCGCGGCGACGATGACGTCGAGACGGGCAAGGTGGACCAGGCGGCAGGAGAAGCGGCGCGGCTCGTCAGCACGGAAAATCGGCGCAAGCTGGAAGTTGCTCTCGACGAACTGCTCGCTTGCCGCCGAATAATCGACAGCGCGCTTGGGCAGCATTGAACAAGCAAGATTGGGCTGCTTTTTAGCACCGTCGCGTCCGGCCAAAAGAATGACGGCGGAACCAGACGCGCCCCGACAGACTGCATTGTCGCTTGGTCAGTACAGCGCACCGCAGTTTTGACCCTAGCGGTCTCAAAAGGCCCGAACCGAGCTAAACTCCTTCGTCGCGAGATACTTTTCTGATTGTCTCACACGGGCAGCCAAGAGACACTGTCTGCCAAGTGGGCTGCTTAGGATCGAAGCACCGACTTCCAAAAGTGCGACCGCACCGCGCCGGGGACCTGCATGATTCGAAAATTCCACGTTTTGTACGTTGGCCAAATCGAACTTGATAATATCGGTTTGAATGGCACTCCGGCAAATGAACGGCGCTATTCCGACGAACGCCTGCGCGAGGCGTTTTTTACTGCCCGCGATGTTGCCCGGTTGATGGACGAACTCGGTTTCGATGTGTTGTGGACCGCCGAGCACCATTTTCAGCGTGAGGGCTACGAGGTCTTCCCGAATCTGATCCAGCTCGGCCTCTGGCTCGCCACTCAGACCAAGCGCCTGAAATTCGGATGCGCTTTTAACGTCCTGCCGATGTGGCATCCAATCCGGCTGGCGGAAGACTACGCGATGGCCGATGTTGTCACTGACGGCCGTATCATCATGGGCGTCGGCCGCGGTTATCACACGCGCGAGGTCGAGACCTTCGGCGCGCCGCTGCTCGATGCGGAGAAAAATCGTGAGCTGTTCGAAGAACAACTTCGGCTGCTGCTCGCGTGCTTCAACGAACAGTCATTTCATTTCAAGGGCAAGTACTACGAGTGTCCACCGCCGGTCGATTATCGGGGCTACCAGCTCAAGGATATTACGATGGTGCCGCGGCCAAAGCATTTACCGGTCGAGATTTGGATGCCAATCGCCAGCGGCAAAACCATTGAACTCATGGCGCAATACGGTCTCAAAGCCATGGTCACGCTTAACGGCGAGAAAATCTTGGATGACGTCGTGCGCGCTTACCACGCCGCCTGTCAAAAGCGCGGCCAAAATAAGCAACTCGGCGAGGACATGATCTGGGGCGCTGGCGTCTATCTGGCCGACAGCCGCGAAGAGGCGATACGGCGGCTCGAGCCCGCGCATGACGAACGGTTCAAATGGTTCGCGCCATTCGGCTTTGTGCGTTACGCCGACGAGCAGGGGCGCACCTGGGGTTCGCCCGGCGCACCCGCCCGCACGCCTTCACTGCGGGATGGAGTTGCTCAGAAGGCGTGGTTTTGCGGCCCGCCGGCCGAAGTGATCGACGGGATCAAGTCGGTCGAGGCGAAATATCCCGGGCTTGACAGCTTCATGATCCATTGGGCCGAAGGCCTGCCGCCGGCGGAATTTAAGGAGCAGCTCCGCTGGTTCGCCAAGGATGTCATGCCGGTATTCAAACGCGCTTAGATAATTGGAATTTGATCGAATAGGTGAGGGGTCATGCGAACCTCTGCCAAGTCTGAGCGTGTAAGTCTGAGCGCGGAAATCTGTGTGCGGACGTCTGCTCACGCTCGGTGGCGGGGTGTGATCGACTAATTCGATGACTCAGGGAGGACTGCGCCATGACCGGATTGCTCGACGGACATCTTGCAGTTGTTACCGGAAGCGGCTCGGGAATCGGCCGCGCTATCGCGTTGGGTTATGCGAAGCAGGGAGCACAGGTTGTTGCTCTTGATATCGACGGTGATTCAGCGGCCGAGACGGTCAAGGCGATCAGTCGCGACGGCGGTAAAGCGCACAGTTTCACGCTCGACGTCAGAGAGCGGGATCGTTGTCGTGACGTTGCTGCGCAGATCGAGCTGAAAATCGGTCAGATCTCCATTCTCGTCAACAACGCTGGGATCAACCGCCGCAATGCCTTCACCGCAGAACCGCAAGCCGTGATCACGGACTGGCAGGACATCCTCGCGATCAACCTCAACGGTGTGTTCAATGTGACCCATGCTTTTCTGGCACAGCTCCGCGCCACCAGGGGTCGGATCATCAATATCGCCTCGATCCAGTCGTTTATGCATGTACGAACGCCGAACTCGCCCGCTTACACCACCTCGAAGCACGGGGTGCTCGGATTTACGCGTGCGCTTGCGGCGGAGCTCGGCAAAGACGGCGTGCGGGTCAACGCGATCGGGCCTGGCTTCATCGAGACGCCGCTCAATGAAAAGGTGCGTGCCACCAACCCCGATCTCGTGAAAATTTTTCTAGAACACACGCCACTCGGTCGAGCGGGCAAGCCCGAGGACATCGTTGGACCGGCGATCTTTCTGGCCTCTGATCTATCCGGCTTCGTCACCGGGTCCATTATCATGGCAGACGGCGGCTATCGCGTGGTCTAGCTGGCGGAGCCGACGTATCGTCAGAACTCGCTCGTCAGCTGATTTTCACGATCTGCTTTCCGAAATTCTTGCCGTGCAGCAGCCGCAGAAACGCCTCGGGCATGCGCTCAATGCCTTCGAGCACGTCCTCCTTGAACTGGATCTTGCCCTCGCGCCGCCAATTAGCGAGGCGCCGCAAAGCTTCGTCTCGCCGATGCCACCAGTCGAAAACTAAAAACCCGTGGATGCTGGCACGGCTTACAATCAAATGGCCCATGAAACGTTCGCCAATGTCGGGCTTGCCAAATTGGCCGGCCAGGGCGATGCGACCGCAAATCACCACACGCGCACCGATGCTCAAATTTCTCATCACCGCGTCATGGATCGGGCCGGCCGTGTTATCGAAGAAAACGTTGACGCCCGTGGGACAGGCTTCCTTTACCGCGGCGGTAAGATCGGCCGCCTTGTGATAGTTGATGCCCACATCGAATCCGATTTCACGACACCATTTTAGTTTACTGTCATCGCCAGCAATCGCCACCGCACGGCATCCGGCCAATTTGGCGATTTGGCCGACGAGTTG
>WNGH01004508.1_pt1 | contig 18797 bp, 19 predicted proteins | sample 5400631 | NCBI WGS metagenome assembly WNGH01 (sample SAMN13153373, study PRJNA577476) | soil metagenome | isolation source: 115 cm soil or saprolite under Garry oak tree replicate 1 | place: USA:California | collected 2016-06-15
TGGGCTGGTCGACTGGCGCGACGGGCACCTGGACTGGGCGGTGGCCGACGGGCGCCGCGCCGTGCCGCTGTGCGCCCAGCTGCGCCGCGCGGTGGCCCGCTCCCGCTCGCGTGGCAAGATCGCCATGGTGATCTTGGACAACCTGGGCATCCACACCCCCAAGGGGTCGCGGCTGTTGCGCGGGCTGCTGGCCGAGCTGGGCGAGGACCTGGTGCTGGTCTACACCCCGACCTACGACCCGGAGGCCAACCGCATCGAGTGGCTGTGGCGCAGCCTGCGCCGCACGGTCACCCACACCCACCAGCGCCGGACCCTCGCGGACCTGGTCGCTGACGCCGATGCGTGGGCGCACACGATCACCCCGGCCCAGGTGCTCGGGCAGATCGGCAGCCCGTTCGCGCCCAACCAGCTGCCGCCTGTCAGGGAGGAACTCGATCATGCAGCATGACCTCACAGGAAGCATTTAGAACCACTCACTCGCCGACTTGAGCGCCTTCCGCTCGGCAGGGTCGCTGAAACGCCCTCGTCGGTCATCACGGCTAACTAAGCCCTCCAGGAAAGCATGACGTGCGTCTGGTTCTCCGTGGCTGGGCTGTAGTGAGTTCCCCCGTCAAGCAGGGCCCCCATGTAGCGGGCCGTCTCCCGTCGGCCTCGCTCACCCGATGGACGTAGCCGCTCGTGACCTCGACGCCAGGCGAAATCGATTAGGAGCACTCGGCACGTAGCCGTACGCGTGGCTACAGCAGTCGACGGTGCCCTGTGGGATATGGCCGCCGTAGGCTTTCTTCCAAGAGGGCTACCTGGCACGGTTGTCCGCGTCGCTGGTCGGTGTGCGGACGACGTCAAGGTCCCCCGATAGACCGCGCATGCGCCGCTCATGTGCGCCGCATGCTTTGAGACCCGCCGCCATCCACCACTCTTGCCGGGAGGCTCCGATGCTCAAGCTCTCACAGCCGAGTCGCCTGTTGCGGGCACGCCTGCTGGCGGTGGTGATCGCCGCGACGGCCCTGGCGGCCGTCTGGGCGCAGCCGGCCGGCGCGGTAGCGAGCGTGCTCTACGTCGACAACAACAACCCGAGCTGCTCGGACGGCGGCTCCGGCACGTCGTCGGTGCCCTTCTGCACGATCGGCAAGGGCGCCTCGGTCGCGGTGGCCGGGCAGACGGTCCAGGTGGCCAGCGGGACCTACTCTGAGCTCGTGACCGTCGGCCACTCCGGCTCGGCCGGGTCACCGATCGTGCTCACCGCGGCAGCTGGCGCCAGCGTGACGGTCACCGGCATGGCCAACGGCTTCAAGGTGTCTGGCAAGAGCTACATCACCATCCATGGCTTCACGGTCCGCAACACCAGCAGTTACGGGATCTATGTCACCGGCGGCTCGTCGAACGTGACCGTCAGTGGCGACACCGTCCGCGACACCACCAGCTACGGGATCCACGTCAAGGACTCGTCGAACGTCACCGTCAGCGGCAACGACGTCAGCGGCGCCGGCCAGCAGGTCTCCGGCTATACCAAGTACGGGGTCAAGTTCGCCAACTCGACCAGCTCGCTGGTGTCGGGGAATGTCTCCCACGACAACAGCGAGGCCGGCGTCTTCCTCGACGGCACCAGCAGCGGGGTCGAGGTCACCGGCAACCACACCTTCGGCAACGCCCGGGGTTACACGCGCGCCGCGCCCGGTATCGACGTGCGCGGCCACGACAACACCATCGACCGCAACGTCAGCCATGACAACGAGGACTCCGGCCTGCAGTTCTACAGCGGCTCCCACGACAACCTGGTGGTCGACAACCTGAGCTACCGCAACGGCGATCATGGCATCGACGATCTCAACTCGACCGGACAGCGGATCATCTCCAACACCGTGTACAAGAACGTGACGGCCGGCATCAACGTGGAGGGCACCTCGCCAGGGGCGACGATCGAGAACAACCTCGCGGTCGACAACGGCATCAACTCGCCGCGCACCAAGGGCAACATCCGGGTGGACTCGAATTCGACGAGTCGGACGACGGTGGACTTCAACCTGGTCTACCTGAGCGTGTCGGGCCAGGTCATGTACGTGTGGGGGTCGACCAAGTACAGCTCGCTCGCGACCTTCCAGGCGGCCACCGGGCAGGAGGCCCACGGCGTCCAGGCAGACCCGCAGTGGGTCTCCGCCGGCAGCGGCAACTTCCACCTCGGGTCGGGCTCGCCCGCGGTCGACTCGGCCAACTCCGGGGTGAGCGGCGAGACCAGCACCGATCTCGAGGGCAATGGCCGGGTGGATGTCCCCAGCACTCCCAACACGGGGACCGGCCCGCGGAGCTACGACGACCGGGGGGCTTTCGAGTTCCAGCCGGTAGCCTGACAGCGACGTCACCCCGAGCCGAGCGCAGACAGGTATCTGTGGCCCGATGCGCTCTCGCCAGACGGTGGCCGGATTCGCGTGGTCTGTGGCCGCAAGGTGCACAAACTTGGCCAGGGCCGGTGCGAGCGCCGCAGACGCTGGTCGGTGGACGCCGGTAGAGCGTCGGCATCGCGTGCTTCGGAGGTTGCTGTTGGTCGCGCCGTTCTTGTACGTCCCGGAGTTGCCCCGGTCCGGACTCTGCTGGCGAATTCACACGGGTGACGGCGGCGGTTGGGGTCGTGGCAGGCGGGAAGCCCAACTGCCGCCCAGTGGGATGCCGGTGAGCCAGGTGTCCACGCGGACGAGGTTGAGGGCCAGCGCGGTCAACACGTGCTGCAGGTGGGTCTTGGCCGGGCCGCGGTAGCGGGCGTGGTGGAGGTCGCTGCGGCGGGCGGCCTGGGCTTGGGGCGATGGTGCCCTCGACCCCGCAGCGGGGGCGTAGCGGTCCTGCCAGGCCGAGGTTGCCTGCTCGGTGATCGCCACGGTCGCACTGCGAGGTCGCCCCCGCTGGTCGGCACGGCGACGCCATCGCCATACCCCGGCTGCGCCAGCAGTGGCCAACCCCAGCAAGGCAGCTGGCAGGAGCGCGCCGCGGACCGCGCTCATCAGGCCAGCAAGCAGCCCACCGACGGCCGCCAGCGGGAGCAGGCAGGCAGCCAGGCAGACGACCACGGCCAGCGCGCCGGCCAGGGCAGACCTCCGGGTCTGCGGGGGTCAGTCGTGGTCGCCATTGGTACCTCCGGGGCCGGTAATCTCCAGCACGGGCAGCGGACAACCCAACCCGCAGGAGCAGTCGGTCAGCGAGTCACAGTCGGCCGCGAGCACCGCCAGGAGCGCCTGGCGCATCTGGGTGAGCTGGTCGATCCTGGCGTCGAGCTCGGCCACCTTGGCCTGGGCGCGCTGGTGCAGCTCGCCGGTGCCGCGCCGGTGCTCCGAGAGGTCGAGCAGTTCCTCGATCTCGGCCAGGGTGAACCCCAGCCGCTGCACCGCCTTGATGGTGCGTAGCAGCCTGACCGCATCCTCCGAATACTGCCGCTGCCCGGAGGGCCGGCGAGTTGGGGCGGCCAGCAGACCGCGGCGCTCGTAGTAGCGAAGCGTCTGGACATTCACCCCGGCCCGCTCGGCCAGCTCCCCGGTCCGCAACCCTTGGCCGCTCACCCCAGGCACCGATCATCGCGCCACGCCAGGGGCGGACAGCTCCGCGAGGCTGACCATGCCGTCCAGGGCCGGCGCGGCCTCGGCGGGCACCTCGAGGTCGGCCACCAGTCGCCCGTCGCCGGGGGTGATGGTGAAGCTGAGGAAGGCGCAGCATCCCTGCTCGCGGACCAGCAGCTCCCGGACCGCCTCGGGGGCGGTGTCGGCGGCCAGGAGCAGCCGCAGCCGGGTCGGCTCGGGCCGCTCCATCCCGACCAGATGGGCGAACACCCCCTGACGGAAGTCCTCCAGCCGCCCAGCGTACTCGTTGGGATGCAGGGTGCAGGCGATCGGCCCATCCGGCTCCGGTGCCGGGCTGTGAATCGGGACACTCGCTGTGGACATGGCAACCTCCATGGGTTGGCTGTGCCTGTCGGCCGCCGGGATCGGGGCCACACCAGGACCCTAACCCTGTACCTAGGTACCGAAGTCAAGCCCCTGATTTGCGAACCGATGGACGAACGCCCCCGGCCGAAGCTCCTCGAACAAGCCCGCCAGCGACATCGCTTAGCCTCGATCCCCGGTGCGGGAATTGAGTTGAGATACCGGTCGGCCGGGCGTTGATGATGAGGCCCCACCCGCCGCTGCCTGCGGTTTCGGCCGCCGACCTGCGAGGGGTCTTCCGCCCGGCGACCGTGGTGGCATGCGATCGCCTTGCTCTGCCTCACGATGTCGGTCGAACAGTATCAGGTGCTCCAGCCGCGCGGAGTTGCGGGAACCCTTGCGGTACAACGAGGAGGGACTCGGCCGGGTGACCCTGGCACCCGAAACCGCTTGTCGGACTCGGCCCGGCTCCGTTCACGTAGACCCGTTGAGGCGGTGGACGCTACGGGCGACGACGTCCCTGGTCACGAGGCGTTTTGCTGTTTGTCGCCTCGGACGATCCTTCTCGGGCGGGCTCCCGGGAATCGAGGTTAGCCGAGGCCCTTGGCGAAGCCCAGCCGCCAGCTCGGATAGCGCAACTGCCAGCCGAGCTCACGCTTGGCCTTCTCGTTGGACGCCCCACGCACCTGGGTCATCATGACCGTCGCCGCCTCACCGGCCGCCAGCCGCCCGAGCCAGCGCGGCAGGCGCAGCGGCGGCTTGGCGCCCAGCGCGCTCGCCAGCGCCGGCAGCCACTCGCGCACGGGCGCGGGCTCGTCATCCACGATCTGGTAGATCCCGCCCGGGCCGCGCTCCACGGCCGCCACGGTCGCCGAGGCGGCGTCCTCGATGTGGACGAACGACCACACGCCGCCACCGCCCCCAACCAGCGGGAACTGTCGCCTGCGGACCGGCTTGGCCATCGCCGCGTCCGGATCCAGGCTCATCCCAGTGCCCGGGCCGTAGAAGCCGCCGTAGCGCAGCACCAGGCCCTCTGCCCACCGGATCCCGATCACCGCCTGCTCCAGATAGCGGATCGCCGCGACCGTGGAGCGCAGCGCCTGCGGTGGGTCGGGATCCAACGGATCGGTCTCGCTCTTGACCGGCCCGCCTGTGCGCGCGAACGGCCAGCCCGCGTAGCTTTGCGCCACAAAGCGGCGCGCTCCCACCGCGCGGCCGGCGGCCAGCAGGTGGTCGGTGCCCTCGGTGCGCAGACGGTTGGTCAGCGCGAAGAAGCGGTCGGGGTGTCGCAGGTCCGGCGCTCCCGACAGCGCCGTGGCTTGGTGCACGATCACCTCGGGCTCGGCCTCGGCCACCGCCCGGGCGACCGCGTCTGGGTCGAGCGCGTCGGCCACCACCGGCCGGGCTCCCAGCGCCCGCAGCGCCGCCCGCTTGGACGCCGTCCTGGTCATCCCCACTACCTCGTGGCCGCCTGCGACGAGCTGCGGGACAAGCTGTGTGCCAAGCGCTCCCGTGGCGCCGGCGACGAACACCTTCATGGCATCTCCCTCCATGTCTGCGTCAACCAGGAGACGAGATGGCACCGGCGCCTGTGACACATCCTCGTCGCGGACGTGGGCGAGCATGCGGGCCATGAGCCAGATCGCGCCGACGGCGTAGCCCACGTCGAGGCCGCGGCGGCGTGGTACCAACGCCCGACATCGACGAGCGGGCCGTCCGCTGTTACCGCTGCTCAGAGCGCCAGAGTGGTAGTGAGGCGCTGGTATCCGAATGGTTCGTGTCGAAGGGGGGACTGGACCACTGGGCCTACCGGAGTTCACTACACCAGTGGCGCTGTAGCGTTCCATGTCGGAGAAGGTCGCCGGTCATAGATAGGTGCACGGGTTCGAATCCTGCCGAGGGCACGAGGTCCAGAGGATTCGAACACCGTGTGGACCCTGAGCGATTGTTCTCCGGCTCCTGATCGGGATGGCCCAGATAGCGCTCCTTCCAATGGGTGTTGTACAGCCGCTGGTCGGGGTCGGGGCGCCGGCCACCGCCGCGTGGAAGACATCGGGACGGCGCAGCACCGCGCCCGCGGCGAGAAACCCGCCGAACGACAGCCACGGATCGCCACCCGCTCCAGGTCCAGGTCGGGGCAGTGCGTTGCCAGTAGGAGTCCGAAACTACGGTTCGGTCCCTGAGCAGCGGTTCCGCTACATCCCGCGATGCTCTTCCTCCTGTTCCTCATCGTCAGAGCGCTGGCGAGCCTGCTCGCCCGACGTGGGTCCGACGGTGGCGCGAAGGACCTCGAGATCCTGGTGCTGCGCCACCAACTCAGGGTGCTCCAGCGCAAGACGGGTCGGCCCAGACTCCAAGCATCAGACCGGGTGCTCCTCGCGGCGGCGAGCCGCTGCCTCCCGCGAGAGCGATGGACGTCGTCGCTGGTTACACCGCAGACCCTGTTGCGATGGCACCGCGAACTCGTGCGCAGGAAGTGGACCTACGGGCACACCAAGCCACCAGGGCGTCCCCCAATTGCCCCAGAGATCGGGAAGTTGGTGCTCCGGCTCGCTCGCGAGAACCCCAGATGGGGGATGCGTCCGCATCCAGGGTGAGCTCCGCAAGCTCGGGATCCACCTGGGTGCCACGACCATCCCGCATGCTGCTCAGGAAGCAGGGCCTCGGTCCGGCTCCAAGGCAGGCCGGCCCGAGCTGGACCGAGTTTCTGCGGGCGCAGGCGCAAGGCGTCGTCGCCTGCGACCTCTTCGCCGTGGAGACCCTGTGGCTCAGCACGAAGGCGGACCAAGGACTGCTCTCCACGCAGATGCCCGTTGAGGGGCCAAGGTCCAGCCATCAACAACGGCTGACCCACGTCCTAGCCGCCCGGGGCGTGACAGCGGGCGGCGCGGTCACCGTCTGCGGTCGCGGTGACCGCGCGGCCCGGTTCCGCTCAGCCGGTCCACTCCCCCGCCACCTGCCTGGTGGTGACGTTGAGACGGTTCCAGACGTTGATGTTGGCGATCGCGATGATCAGGGCCGCAAGCGCCGACTCGCCGTAGTACCGGGCGGCCTCGTCCCAGATCTCGTCGGGCACCGGGTCCGCCCGGTCGCTGAGCCGGGTAGCAGCTTCGGTGAGCGCCAGCGCGGCGCGTTCGGCATCGGTGAAGTAGGGCGCCTCCCGCCAGGCCGCCACCGAAAACAGCCGCTCGTCTGTTTCGCCTGCCTTCTTGAGGTTGCGAGAGTGCAGCCCAACGCAGACGCTGCAGCCATTGATCTGGCTCGCGCGCAGGTGGACGAGCTCGAGCGTCTGCGACGGCACGCCGGCCTGTTTCGCGGATGCCGCCAGGGCCTGCAGGGCCTGCATGGCGTCAGGAACGATCACCGCCGGGTGGCTCATCCGTGCCTGCAGCGTTGCTGTCTGCATGGTTGCCGTCCTCCTGGTCACATCGGCTGGGTTTGGTTCGTCACTGTAATGACGGGCAGCGTTGAGGGAATGTGACCGATGGACGAGGGCGACTGGCTGGCGGAGCGGTTCCAGGCCCACCGCAGCCACCTGCGGGCGGTGGCCTACCGGATGCTCGGCTCGCTCAGCGAGGCCGACGACGCCGTCCAGGAAGCCTGGCTGCGGCTCAGCCGCTCCGACACCAGCCACGTCGACAACCTCGGCGGATGGCTGACGACGCTGGTCGCGCGGGTGTGCCTGGACATGCTGCGCTCGCGCACGTGGCGGCGCGAGGAGCCCATGGGCCTGGGCGCCCACCTGCCCGAGCCGATCATCAGCCGCGAGGGCGGGACTGACCCCGAAGACCAGGCGCTGCTGGCCGAGGGGGTCGGGCTGGCGCTGCTGGTAGTGCTGGAGACGCTTGGTCCCGCCGAGCGGCTGGCGTTTGTGCTGCACGACATGTTCGCGGTGCCGTTCGACGAGATCGCTGCCATCGTGGGGCGCTCCCCGGCCGCGGCACGGCAGCTCGCCAGCCGGGCCCGTCGCCGAGTGCAGGAAACGGCCACGGTGCCCGACGCCGATCTGTCCCGCCAGCGAGCGGTCGTCGACGCCTTCGTGGCGGCCGCGCGCGAGGGTGAGTTCGACGCGCTGCTTGCGGTGCTTGACCCCGACGTCGTGGTCCGAGCCGACTACGGTACCGCGCCTGCGGGCGCCTCGGTGGTGGTCCGCGGTGCACGGGCCGTGGCCGAGGGGGCGCTGACCTTCGCGGGGCGTGCCCGGTTCGCACGACCGGCGCTGGTGAACGGCGCCGCGGGACTCGTCGTGGCTTCGGGTGGACGGCCGTTTGCGGTCATGGGCTTCACCGTCAGGCGCGGGAAGATCGTCGAAATCGACATCCTTGCCGACCCTGCCCGGCTCCGCCAGCTCGACCCGGCGTTCCTCAACGACTGATGACAGTAATCCTCAGGAGATCGTGACAAAGGAGGCAAGATGGCCAAGATCGTCGCAAGCGTCGAGATAGCCCGCCGACCCGAAGACGTCTTCTCCTACGTGGCCGACCCTTCGCACCACCCCGAATGGGTCGAGAGCGTCGTGTCGGCACGCCCGGAGGGTGATACCCCGCTCGCCGTGGGCTCAACAGTCCTGGTGACCCGGCGGGTCGGTCCTCGGAAGTTGCCGATTACCGAGGAGATGACCGAGCTACATCCTCCCAGGACCTGGGCCAACCGCGGTGTCGGCGGCATCCCGGTCATCGCCATTGCCAACGGCACGGTTGAGCCGCTGGATGACGGCAGGCGGTCGCGCGTAACGATCTCCTGCGAGTTCGAGGGGCACGGGGTCGGCAAGCTGCTCGTTCCGCTCCTCGCCCGTCGGCTGGCGAAACAGCTGCCGCGGGACCAGCAGAAGCTGAAGGAGGTGCTCGAGCGGGGCGTGTACGCCCAAACGTAAATGTGGTATCCGCCCGGTTTGGTGGTGGAAGGCAGACAGGGGAAGGGCTGAAGGGAAGGACATGGGGTTGTCTCCGCAGGGCGTGGCGCGCTGGAGCGCCAGGCATCGTTTCAGGGTGATCGGGTGGTGGGTGGTGCTGTTTGTGGTTGGGGGGTGGCTCACCTCCGGCTACCTGAGCGGCGCGCTGACCACCCAGGTGGATTTCACCAACAACCCGGACTCCAAGCAGGCCCAGACGCTGCTGGAGCGGCGGCTGTCTGGGCCGCGCCGCTCCAATGAGGTGGTGATCGTCCGGTCGGAGACCCAGACCGTGAACGACCCCGGGTTCAAGGCGTACGTGGCGCGGCTCAAGGCTGACGTGGACGCGCTGGGGCCCGGGGTCGTGCAGGACATCCAGGATCCCTACCGGGCCGGTGGCCGGTTGGTGTCCGACGACCGGCATGCCACGCTGCTCCCGGTGACCCTGGCCGGGTCGTTGGACGACGCCAACGACAACGTCGACCGGGTGCTGGACCGGACGTTGCACGCGTCGCATCCCGCCGGGTTCAGGGTCTGGGTGGCCGGTGAGGCGACCGCGGCTAAGGACTCCAACACCATCGCCGAGCAGGACCTGCGCAAGGGTGAGACCATCGGGATCGTGGCCGCCCTGGCCATCCTGATCGTGGTGTTCGGCACGGCCGCGGCCGCGGTGGTGCCGGTGGTGCTGGCGATCATGGCCATCGTGGTCGCGTTGGGGCTGGTGTCGCTGCTCGGCCTGGCGTTTGACCTGTCGTTTTTTGTGACCAACATGGTCACGATGATCGGTCTGGCGGTCGGGATCGACTACTCGCTGTTCATCGTGTCCCGCTACCGTGAGGAACGCGCCCGCGGGCGTGACAAGCTGGCCGCCATCAGCGCCGCCGGCGCCACCGCCAACCGGGCGGTGTTCTTCTCGGGGATCACGGTGGTGCTGGCGCTTGCGGGGATGCTGCTGAACCCGACCACGATCTTCCGCAGCATCGCCGCCGGCGCGATCGTGGTGGTGCTGGTGGCGGTGGCGGCCTCGCTGACGCTGCTGCCCGCGCTGCTGGCGGTCATGGGCGATCGGGTGAACGCGCTGCGCGTGCCGGTCCTGTTCCGCCGCCGCCAGCAAGACGTCGACCGCACCCACGGCTTCTGGGCCATGGTGGCCCGCCGGGTCATGGCCCGGCCGGTGGCCAGCCTGCTGGTGGCTACCGGGATCCTGGCGGTGGCGGCGATACCGCTGTTCGGCATCAAGACCGGGTTCTCGGGGATCAGCACCTACCCGAACGGGATCCAGTCCAAGCAGGCGTTCACGGTGCTGTCGCGGGACTTCTCCGGCGGGCTGACCTCCCCCGCCCAGATCGTGGTGGACGGGCAGGTCCGCTCCCCGGCGGTGGTCGCGGCGATCGCCAGGCTGCGGGCCGACCTCAAGGGCGACCGTGCCTTTGGGCCGAGCACTGTTGAGACCAACCGGGCCGGCGACCTGGCGCTGGTGTCGATCCCGGTCAACGGCGACCCCAGCAGCCAGGCCACCACCGCCGCGGTCCGCCACCTGCGCGAGGTGACCATCCCAGCCGCCTTCGCCGGGGTGGACGCAAGCGTCAAGGTCGGTGGGCAGACCGCCGGGGGGATCGACTTCTTCGACCTGAGCCACCTCTACACGCCGTTGGGGATCGCGCTGGTGCTGGCCCTGTCGTTTTTGCTGCTGCTGGTGGTGTTCCGCTCGGTGGTGCTGCCGGCGCTGGGGGTGGCGCTGAACCTGCTGTCAGTGGGCGCCGCCTACGGCCTGCTGATTTTGGTGTTCCAGCACGGCATCGGCGCGGGCCTGCTGGGCTTCCAGCAGGTCGACACCATCGAGGCGTGGCTGCCGCTGTTCTTGTTCTCGGTGCTGTTCGGGCTGTCCATGGACTACCAGGTGTTCCTGCTCAGCCGCATCCAGGAACGCTACCGCCACAGCGGCGACAACACCGACGCGGTCTCGTTTGGCCTGCGCACCACCGGGGGGATCATCACCGGCGCCGCGGTGATCATGGTGGCGGTGTTCGCCGGGTTCGCGGCCGGCCGGCTGGTCTTCCTGCAAGAGACCGGGTTCGGCCTGGCCGTGGCGGTGCTGATCGACGCCACCCTGGTCCGCTCGGTGCTGGTCCCCGCGGCCATGCGCCTGCTGGGCAAGTGGAACTGGTACCTGCCCAGCTGGCTTGCCTGGCTGCCGCAGTTCCGCATCGAGGGAGGTGTCCAAGCCCCGACCCCGGCCGAGCCCCAGCGCGAACCGCAGCCGGTGCGGTAGCACCGATCCCTGCGAGGTTCGGGGGGAGCATGCTCCCCCCGAACACTCCAGGGCAGGACGCCCTGCTGGGGATCCCGAGGTCGACGTGGTGGCGATCTGCAGCCCGGACCGGTTCCACGCCGGCCAGGTCGCCGCTGTGGCAGCGGCCGGGAAGCGGGCCATCCTCTGAGAAGCCATTGGCGACCACGGTCGAAGAAGCGCAACGGATCGCCGATGTGTCGGTCACCAGCGGTGTGCCGAGTTCCACGACCTGGCGACCGATCTGGCGGCGCCGCCGCCAAACTCTCCGGTGTCCCGGGAGCTCAGCCTTGAGGTACAGGCGCAACGGTTGCGTGCTGGTGTGCTGGGGCTCGCGACCCACACGATTCCTCAGGTCCGGCAGTTCCTGCCGACGTGTAAGCAGGTGACCGCGGCGAAATTCGTCCCACCGTTCGGGTACCAGATCGTCGTCATTGGTGACGGCCGTACCGCCGAACTGATCGCGCTCATGCCCGGCAGATGGCGCCCTGACTGGTCCTTCCACGTGTGGGGAGCCGACAGCGAGCTGCACATCGATTTCCCGCCCTCTTATGTGCTGGCTGGCTCAGCCACGGTCACCTTGAGCCAACCGGAGGGTCAGCGCCGATGGCGCTATCCCACCAATGGCTACCAGGCCGAATGGGCACACCTGGCTGACGTGGCTGAAGGCAGAGCCGAGCTGGCCATCGCGGAAGGCGTGCGGGCGGTCGTGCTCACCCGCCCGTACATGATCGAGCTCACCCGCCTGCAAAAGCTTGCGACCCAAGCTGAGGCTGCCCAGGTCGTCGTGGCGGTTGACAGTCCGTATGCCTGCGACCAGACGTGGACTTCGGCGCTCCCTCGTGTCAAGGAGACCCTTGCGGCCGCGGCGGTCCTGGACAGTGTTATCACCGTTGCTCGGACCGGCCCGTCGGAGGCAGGGCTCGATGGTGCGCTGCTCGATCAGCTCGCCGTGGTGCGTCCGCTGCTCGCAGCCGCCGACCTCGGACTGGCGGCATACCACTCTGACCGCCACTACGTACTCGCCGGCGGCGTTGATGGCATCGCGGTCACGCTGACCGGCATCGTCGCGCCGTTGGGTGATGAGGGAATGCGCCTTGATCTCATCGGAGTGGAGCAGCACTGGCGTGCCCACTTCGACGCTCAGGGACCCGCGCGACCCACCTCGGTGACGCTGTTTGACGCTGACGGCGAGCACTCGTCCCGGCCACCCTACGAGAGCGGCCGGCGCGCGACCTGGCGCGCGCTGCACGAGGCGCTGGAGAACGGCACGCCGGCTGCCTACACCATCGACGACCTCATCGCCGACCTGGCTCTGGCGAGGCGGTTCTTCGGCTCGACTCTGCAGGTCCGATGACCCGGGTCGAGCGCGCCGGCTCGACGCTGGTCAGCCGCTGAGCGGTTCGGCCGTCGGCGTGATCGCCAGGATGACCGACGCGCGACGCGACCGGCCGATCCGCAGCGCGACCTGCGCCCTGCGGATCGGCCTGATGACGATCAGCTCGATCCGGTACTTGCGCGCAATCAGCCCTTCTACCCAGGGGAGCTCGTCGCCGGGGAGCAGTTCGGCACGGGCCGGCACGGGATCGCCGAGCAGCCTGCCGGTGGCGGTGCACGGGGCGATCGTGACCCGCGGGTCCCGGCGGATGCGCCTGACCTTGTAGGAGTCGGCATCGGTCTGGACCAGCAGTCGCCCGTTCTCCTCCACGAACCAGACCGGCGTGGCCACGCCCGTGCCGTCGCGCCCGAACGAGGTGATGCTGAGATACTTGCCTGGGAATCTCGTTGTCCCGCCTCCACTCAGCGACCGTCGTGTGCGAGCAGCTCGGCACCGCGCCTCAGATTGAGCGGCAGCCTGCGCATGCCCAGGCTACGAGCAGTGTCCGATCCAGGTCGTGGTCGCTGGTGGCGATGAACGCCGATGCCAGCCGCCGGCTCGACCTGCGGGCCGACATCGGAGCGACCCTGCCGTGGCTGCCGCGAGCCGCTAGCGGCCTGCTGATCGCCGGCGCGGTGCTCCTCGTGGCGGGGATGCTGCTGGTCGTGCTCCCGGCGGTCCGGGCGTCCGGGAACTCGACGCGACAGGAGGCGGCGTCATAATCGGAAGGGATCGCCAGAGAGCAGGAGGGAACCTGTGATGAGCCACGACAATCTCGATGCCACCGCCCAGGCGCTGGTCGCGCCGGGCAAGGGAATCCTCGCCGCCGACGCGGGGCATCATCCCGGGCATCAAGGTGGACAAGGGCACGATGGCCCTTGCGGGCTTCCCGGGGGAGAAGATCACCGAGGGCCTCGACGGCCTCCGCGCTCGGCTGGCCGAGTATGCCGACCTCGGGGCGCGGTTCACCAAGTGGCGCGCGGTGATCACCATCGGCGCGGAGCTGCCGAGCCAGGGCTGTATCGCGGCCAACGCGGAGGCGCTGGCCCGGTTCGCCGCGCTGTCGCAGGAGGCGGGGCTGGTGCCGATCGTGGAGCCGGAGGTGTTGATGGATGGCGACCACACGATCGCGCGCTGCCGGGAGGTGACCGTGGCCACCCTGGTTGCGGTGTTCGAGGCGTTGCGGCGGCATCGGGTCCGGTTGGAGGGGATGCTGCTGAAGCCGAACATGGTGGTGGCCGGCAGCGAGTGCCCGGAGCAGGCGGGGGTGGACAAGGTCGCGGCGGAGACGCTCGGCTGCCTGCGGGAGACGGTCCCGGCCGCGGTGCCGGGCATCGTGTTCCTGTCCGGGGGCCAGAGCGACGAGTTGGCGACCGCGCACCTGAACGCGATGAACCGGCTCGGCGGGCAGCCGTGGCAGCTCAGCTTCTCGTTCGGGCGGGCGTTGCAGGCGCCGGTGCTGGAGGCCTGGAAGGGCGAGCCGGGCAATGACCCGGCGGCGCAGCGGGCGTTCGCCCACCGGGCCCGGCTGAACAGCGCCGCCCGGCTGGGCGAGTACCGCCCTGAGATGGAGCACAGCGCCTAGCCAACGACATCACCCGCGCGGTTGCCGACGGCATCGACACCGGTGCCCCCACCACGGGCGCATCGGTAAAACCGGCACCTGACTCGCTCGCTGGATAAAGCTACGATCTCGGCAACATCTCAGCGACCGAGGGGGGTGGGGTGTCGACGAGGGCGCCTGAGTCGGCAGGTACGGTGGGAACTGTTGGGACGCAGGCGCCCCCGGCTGTCCGTCTGGTATCGATCCGCAAGCGCTACGGCAAGGTCGACGCGGTGGACGGGGTCGACCTCACCATCGCCGAGGGAGAGTTCTTCACCCTGCTCGGCCCGTCCGGGTCGGGGAAGACCACCCTACTGCGGCTGATCGCGGGGTTCGAGCGGCCCGACGAGGGATACGTCGAGCTGCGTGGCGACGACGTCACCCTCCGGCCGCCGTACGCGCGTGACGTCAACACCGTCTTCCAGGACTATGCCCTGTTCCCGCACATGACGGTGGCCGACAACATCGAGTACGGGCTGCGCGTCAAGCGGGTGCCGAGGGCGGAGCGGCGTGAGCGGGTCGAGCAGGTCCTGGCCACGGTGCGGCTCGGTGGCCTTGGCGACCGCAAGCCGACGCAGCTCTCCGGCGGGCAGCGGCAACGGGTCGCCCTGGCGCGCGCGATCGTCAACCAGCCCGAGGTGCTGCTGCTCGACGAGCCGCTCGGCGCGCTCGACCTGAAACTCCGCCAGGAGATGCAGCTCGAGCTGAAGCGCATCCAGGAGCAGGTGGGCATCACCTTCCTCTACGTCACCCACGACCAGGAGGAGGCGCTCACCATGAGCGACCGGGTCGCGATCCTGCGGGATGGGCGCGTCGAGCAGGTCGGCACGCCGGTCGAGGTCTACGAGCGACCCGCCAGCGACTTCGTCGCCGGGTTCATCGGCGTTTCCAACCTGATCGAGCGGGACGGCAGGCACGTCACCGTCCGCCCGGAGAAGATCCGCATCCTCGACGACACCGAGCAGTCCGAGCCCGGTGCGCACGTCGAGAGCGGCGTGGTCCGCGAGGTCATCTACCTCGGCGCGGTGACCCGCTATGTGGTCGACCTCGACGCCGCCGGCCAACTGGTGGTGGTGCGGCAGAACCTCGACAGCGCCGAGCAGGCACTCCAGGCCCGCGGTCGTCGCGTGCGGCTGGCATGGCAGCCGGAGCAGGCGTTCCCGATCGAGCATCGCGGCAGTGGCCGCACCGACTTGGAGGAGGAAGCATGACCAGGCAGCGAGGGCGCTTCACCCGCGCAGTGGAACTCCTCGTGCTCGGCGCGGTGCTCGCGCTGGTCGCGAGCGGCTGCGGCGGCGGTTCCTCGACCAGCACCTCTGGCGGGGGCACGACCAAGCCGAACCTGCCGACCAGCATCGGGCCCGGCGAGGGCCAGCTCAACCTGGTCGCGTGGGAGGGGTACGCGCAACCGGACTGGGCCAAGCCGTTCCAGCGGCAGACCGGTTGCAAGGTGAACGCCAAGTACGCCGGCTCCTCCGACGAGATGGTCGCGCTCATGCGCAACGGCGGCGGCGGCCAGTACGACCTGGTGTCGGCCTCCGGCGACGCCGACCTCCGGCTGATCTTCGGCAAGGACGTGCAGCCGATCAACATCGACCTGATCCCCTCGTGGAACGACTTCATCCCGCAGCTCAAGTCGCCGCCGTTCAACACCATCAAGGGCGTCCACTACGGGGTGTCGTACGAGTGGGGACCCAACGTCCTGCTCTACAACCATGAGAAGGTCAACGCGCCGCAGAGCTGGGAGGTGATCTACAGCTCGCAGTACAAGGGCCAGATCACCGTCCCGGACAACCCGATCCAGATCGCCGACGCGGCCCTGTACCTGTCCAAGAAGGACCAGAGCCTGGGCATCACCGACCCCTACGAGCTCACCCAGCCGCAGTTCGACGCGGCCGTCAACCTGCTCAAGCAGCAGCGCCCGCTGATCAAGAAGTACTGGGCGCTGGCGTCGCAGGAGATCACCATGTTCAAGAACGGCGACGCGGTGGTGGGCGCGGCGTGGCCGTACCAGACCAACACCCTCAAGGCCGACGGCGTGAAGGTCACCGACGCGATCCCCTCGGAGGGCGCCACGGGGTGGGCCGACACCTGGATGCTGGCTTCCAAGGCCCCGCACCCCAACTGCGCCTACCAGTGGATGAAGTACGTCACCACGCCGACCGTGCAGGCGCAGCAGGCGATCTTCTTCGGTGAGACGCCCGCCAACACCAAGGCCTGCGCCGAGATGGACAAGCAGGCCAAGGGCTCCTGTGCGCAGTACCACGCCAACGCGCCGGCCTCGTACTTCGACTCCATCAGCTTCTGGAAGACGCCGCTGGCCGACTGCGGCAACGGCAAGTCGGAGTGCGTGCCCTACACGCAGTGGCAGCAGGCCTGGCAGGAGATCAAGGGCTGACCTTGGCGACTGCCCAGACGCAGGCCGATCGCCCACGGGCGGCCGGAGCCGGAGCGGCGGGCGCGGGGTTCTCGTCGCTGCTGTGGCGCCGCCCCTGGCTGCGGGCGGTCGGCCTGCTGTCGGCGCCGCTGGCCTGGTTCGTGCTCATCTACCTGGCGTCGCTGGCGGTGCTGCTGGTCACCGCCTTCTGGCGCATCAATCCGTTCACCACCGACATCGAGCGGGTCTGGAGCCTCGACAACTTCAAGACCCTGATCGAGAGCGCCACCTACCGCAGGATCGCCCTGCGGACCGTCGGCATGGCGGCCGCGGTGACCGTCACCGACGCGGTCGTCGCCTTCCCGTTCGCCTATTACATGGCGCGGGTCGCATCGAGTCGCGTGCGCTCGGCCCTGTTCGTGGCCGTGCTGCTGCCGCTGTGGGCGAGCTATCTGGCCCGCGTCTACGCCTGGCTGCTGATCTTCGCCAGCAACGGCGCGCTCAACTGGGCGGTCGACAAGATCGGCCTGCCGTCGCTCGGCATCGGCTACTCGAACTGGGCGATGTGGATCGTGTTCTCGTACATCTGGCTGCCGTTCATGATCATCCCGACCTACGCCGCGCTCGAGCGGGTCCCGCAGTCGTACGTGGAGGCGTCCGCCGACCTCGGCGCGCGCGGCTGGCGGACGACCAGCCGGGTGATCATGCCGCTCGCCCTGCCCGGCGTGATCGCCGGCTCGGTCTTCACCTTCTCGCTGACGCTCGGCGACTACGTGACCCCGATCCTGGTGGGTGGCGCCGGCTCCGACTTCATCGGCAACGTCGTCTACCAGAGCGTCGGCGTGGCCAACAACATCCCGTTCGCGGCGGCGTTCGCCACCGTCCCGGTCGCGATCATGGCCCTGTACCTGCTGCTGGCCCGCCGGCTCGGCGCGCTCGAGGCGCTGTGATGGAGACGCGGGCGACACGCGTCGCGCTGCGGATCTGGGTCGCCCTGGTGCTGGCGTTCCTGTTCGTTCCGATCGTCATCATCCTCCTCTACGCCTTCAACCCGTCCAACATCCAGAGCTGGCCGATCCCGGGGTTCTCGCTCAAGTGGTTCTCGCTCACCTGGCGGAACCCCGAGGTGCGCGCCTCGCTGCTGCTGTCGGTCAAGGCCGGGCTGGCGGCGACCGCGGTCGCGATCCTGCTCGGCTCCGCGGCCGCCTTCGCCGTGCACCGCTTCCGCTTCTTCGGGCGCGAGGTCGTCTCGTTCGTGGTGGTGCTGCCGCTGGCGCTGCCAGGGATCATCACCGGCATGGCGCTCAACGCCTTCTTCGCCTTCAACGGTCTCAACCTGTCGCTGTGGACGATCGTGGTCGGCCACGCCACCTTCTGCATCGTGATCGTCTACAACAACGTGCTGGCTCGGCTGCGCCGGACCGCCTCCTCGCTCATCGAGGCGTCCATGGACCTCGGCGCCCGCGGCTGGCAGACGTTCCGGTACATCACGCTCCCGCTGATCTCCACCGCACTGGTGTCCGGCGCCCTGCTGGCCTTCGCGCTCTCCTTCGACGAGGTGATCGTGACGACCTTCACCGCCGGCGCCCAGAACACGCTGCCGCTGTGGATCTTCGGCGCCATCCGGCTCGGGCAGCAGCTCCCCGAGGTCAACGTGGTCGTCCTGATCGTGCTCGGCCTCACCGTCGTCCCGGTGGTCATCGCCCAGCGCCTCACCCGCGAGTCGGGCCTGATGCGCCGCGGCTGACCCCGTCGGCCGGGTCGTCGAATCGACAAGACGAAGATCGTCGCCCAGCTGACGACACCGGGCTCGCCGCCGCCTACCGTCGGTGCCGTCAACGCTGCCACCGATCGAGGGGAGGGCGGGTGACGGAGGTCATTCGCTGCCAGGGCCTGACCAAGCGGTACGGGTCCACGGTCGCCGTCGACGGGCTCGACCTGGTGGTCGAAGCCGGTCAGGTCTTCGGCTTCCTCGGCCCCAACGGCGCCGGCAAGACCATTAGATACCAAGTACCCCTATAGGACAAGCCGCAATTAGCCATTCCCGCTGGTCAGATGTCGGATCTCAGCGAGGATGAGAAATCTCAGCCAACCCGAGCAGTCACCTGAGAAGTGTCCTGAGTTCGGCGCACCCAACTTGCCACTGTGAATCAATCCGAACACCCCGCCATCAGCGTTTCCACTGGTCAGCGGCCCGGTGATCCATCTGCCGGGGGCAGCACAGCAAGGTCCGACGGGATGGTTACGTCGGGCATCGGCGCGGCGGACCCGGCCCCGGCCACCGCGAACCCTTGAGCCACGTTGCGGGGATGGTCGTCGAGCGCCCCGCGTGGGCGCGGGAGGCTGGGGACAT
>WNGH01002815.1_pt1 | contig 18796 bp, 17 predicted proteins | sample 5400631 | NCBI WGS metagenome assembly WNGH01 (sample SAMN13153373, study PRJNA577476) | soil metagenome | isolation source: 115 cm soil or saprolite under Garry oak tree replicate 1 | place: USA:California | collected 2016-06-15
CCAGGGCGTGCTCTTCCGGTCGCATCTGGACGGCGCGGAACATTTGCTGACGCCGGAGAAGGCCGTCGAGGTGCAGCTCGCGCTTGGCTCCGACATTGCCATGGTGCTCGATGAGTGCATCGAGACCCCCGCGCCGCGCGACCATGCCGCAGCCGCGGTGAAGCGCACCAGCGAATGGGCGCGCCGTTCCCGCAAACATTTTCAGGAGTGCGCTCGCCGGAATGGTGACCTTGATTCGGCCGGAAACGCTCCCTCGCAGCTTCAATTTGGCATCGTGCAAGGCGCGACGTTTGCCGACCTCCGCCGGGAAAGCGGGCGGCAATTGTTGGATTTGGATTTTCCAGGCTACTCCGTGGGAGGCCTGGCAGTGGGCGAGCCGCATGCGATAACTTGCGAGATGACCGCGGAGGTCACCGCTCTGCTCCCGAAAGAGCGGCCGCGTTATCTAATGGGGGTTGGCAAGCCCGAGCAGCTCGCCGACTATGTCGCGCTCGGCATTGACATGATGGATTGCGTGTTGCCGACGCGCGCCGCGCGTCACGGGTGCCTGTACACCAGTCACGGCCGCGTGCTCATCCGGAATGCGCGCTATGCCAAAGATCCGCGCCCATTGGACAGTGAGTGCCACTGCCCCGCTTGCGGCCGGTATTCGCGCGCCTACTTGCGCCACGTGTTTCTCGCCGGGGAACTCCTTGCCTCCATCCTCGGCACCCTCCACAACGTCCACTTTTACCTTGACATCATGCGGCAAATCCGCGAGTCTATCGCATTTGGGAATCTGGCCGGACTCTCGTCCGAGCTGCACGCGCGCTTCGAGGCGGACCCTTCCTGAGGGCATTCACATAGCCCCCGCTGAAGAGCCGTCTTAGCGTTACAATAGAAAAATAAGGAATGCGTCCCTGGCTCCGGTTTGGCACCGGCGCGGGACGTGCGGCGGTTGCAGTTTGCCTCCGATGACGTCGAGGCAGGGAACAGGATGCTGATTCGAATGGCGGATTCAACTGTGTTAGCGGCTTTCCTGGCGCAAGCGGCAAGCCCTACGGGCCTGCTGGGAAGTCCGCTGCTGTTGATGGTCGTCGTGATGGGCATTTTTTATGCGCTTCTCATCCTCCCCCAGCAAAAACAGCAGAAGCGGGTCCGCCAGATGCGCGCGGCGCTAAAAAACGGTGACAAGGTCATTACCACCGGCGGGATTTATGGCACGATTGTCGGCTTGGAAGATGATGCCGTGCAGGTTCGCATCGCCGACCAGGTGAAAGTCAAGGTGGCACGCGCGGCCATCGCATCGGTGGAAACCGAGAAGAGTTCCGCATAACGCATGCCGCCCCCCGGTGACAGGACGCGCGGCAAGAGCCCGGAGAGCAAAGAAGACGAGTGATGAATCCGACTCTTAGGTGGAAGATAGTTTTCATTGTAAGCGTTATCTTGATTTGTGTGTACGGGCTTTTCGGATTGCCCGACCTCCCGAAGTCCCTGGCAATCGTCAAGAGCAATTTTTCGAAGCAGATTAAGCTCGGATTGGACCTGCAGGGCGGGACGCACCTGATCCTGCAGGTGCAAGTGCAGGAAGCCATCAGCCAGGAAACGGACCAGACGGTGGATCGGCTGACCCGCCAGCTCCGGGACAAGAATATCCGCTACGACGAAATTCGCCGCGTGGATGACACGCACGTCCTCGTACGCAACATCGCCCCGGACCAATTCTCTCAATTCCGCGATTTGCTCAACGACATTTTTCGGAGTACCTGCTGACCATGCGGCCGGCCACGATTGCCGCCATCCAGCAGCAGACCATGCAGCAGTCGCTCGAAACGATTGAGCGCCGCATCAATGCTCTTGGACTGACCGAGCCTACCATTCAAATCATCGGCGGCAGCCAGAACGAGATTCTGGTCGAGTTGCCCGGGGAAGGAGACCCCACGCAGGCCAAGGCCGTGATTCAGGCAGGCGGGCAGCTCGAGTTGCGCCGCGTGGAGGATCCCACGCCCTATCCTTCCGAGGCTGCGGCGCTCGCCGCCCACAACGGCATCTTGCCGCCGGGCACCGAATTAGTCCGGGGTAAGGCCGCGCCCGGCCAGGGCGGCGGCGAGAACTGGTGGCTGCTGGACCGCGCCCCCGTTGTCACCGGACGCGATTTGCGAAGCACGTCGGAATCCCGCAATAGCAACCGGCCCGGCACCTGGCAAGTGAATTTCAGCCTTTCTACCGATGCCGCTCGGCGCTTCGGGCCGTTCACGGAGCAAAACATCGGGCGCCCCATGGCCATTGTGATTGATCACCGCGTGGATTCAGCGCCCACCATCAACGCCCGGATCGAGGATCAGGGCTATATCGAGGGAAGTTTCGATGAACAGTCGGCGCACGACCTCGCGCTCGAGCTCCGCAGCGGCGCGCTTCCTGCATCCATTCGTTACCTGGCGGACTCGATCCGCCATGGCGTCCAGGCTTCGATCCTGAGCCTCGCCGTGGTGATGCTCTTCATGCTGGTTTATTATCGCATATCCGGCGCAAATGCCGTTTTGGCCCTGATACTGAATCTTGTGATTCTTCTGGCGGCGCTGGCCTACTTCGGCGGCGTTCTGACGCTGCCCGGCATCGCCGGAGTCATCCTGACCATCGGCATGGGCGTGGACTCCAACGTCCTTGTATTCGAACGCATTCGGGAAGAGTTGCGCAACGGCAAGGCCCCGGCGTCGGCCGTGGATACGGGATTTGACCGGGCGTTTCTGACTATCATTGATACACACGTGACGACGGTGGTTTCGGCATGTTTTCTGATGTTCGCCACCGGCCCGGTGAGAGGGTTTGCCATCACCTTGATTATCGGTCTCGTGGCCAACATCTTCACCGCAATTTATGTTTCCAAGGCAATCTTCGGGTGGCATTTGGGCAAGATGGACCGGCAGGCGGAACTGAGCATTTAGCGCCGCAGAGGCCCTGGGCGGGAGCGAGATTCGCGGGTTCGTGACCGGGAACAAACCGACGGGATCTGGAGTCTAAAAAAGAGGACAGCTGGAAAACGGCTATGGAATTCTTCAGACAGCCAAATTTGAACTGGATGGGGAAAGCGAAATTCTTTTATGCGCTTTCCGGGACCCTTCTGCTGATTGGCGCGGCATCCTGGGTAACCAAGCACGGCCTGCGCTATGGAATTGATTTCAAGGGCGGCACGCTGGTGTACGTCCGCTTTGCCGCCGCGCCTCCCATTGATCGGATCCGCAGCGGCCTTGCCGCGCAAGGCTTGGGCAACAGCCAGATTCAGAAGATCAGCGACATCGCCAATCCGAATTCGAACGAGGTGGTCATCGGCCTCGAGGAAAAAGGGCAGGGAGAGGAAGCCCTGGATGCCGGCAAGAGCGCGATTTTGAAAGCGCTCAGCGCGATGTTTGGAGTCAGCGACGCGTCGCGGGCGGATTTCAACAACACGTCCACCGCGGCGCTGGCGGATTTCTTGTCGAAGCACGACCCGCTCGCGCTGGGTCCCGGTGCTGCGGAGCATTACGCCCAGATCGCCAAGAATCTCACCGATTCACGCGATAAGGACCACAGCGGGCTGATCACGAGTTTCGACGATCTCAAGAGCGTGGAAGGCGCCAGCCCCCCCGTGCTCTCCGTGCTCAAGAGCAATTACGGGCTGGGCCAGTTCGCCGTCCGCAACGTCGAGATTGTCGGCCCAAAGGTGGGAGAGCAACTGCGCGTCAAGGCCCTCATTGTTACCCTCTGTGCTTTGGGGGGTATGCTGGTGTATATTGCGTTTCGATTCGAGTGGGTGTACGGTGCTGCTGCTGTCCTCGCGGTGTTTCACGATGTCTTGATTACGCTGGGCTTTTTTTCGCTGTTGAATTTCGAGATTTCGCTCACGGTCATGGCGGCCCTGCTGACCCTGGTAGGCTACTCAATGAACGACACCATAGTCATCTTTGACCGCATTCGGGAAAACAACCGCCTCATGCGGCGCGAGCCGTTCCCGGATATTGTGAACCGGTCCATCAACCAGACTCTGTCGCGCACCATCCTGACCAGCGGCCTGACTTTTCTGACCGTGCTGGTGTTGTTCCTGATGGGCGGGCAGGTGCTCCGCGCGTTCTCTTTTGCCCTGGTGGTAGGAATTGTGGTAGGAACATACTCCAGTTTTGGAATTGCCGCCCCCCTGGTCGTAGCCTGGAATCGCTGGAGAGGCCAAGGTGGGGTGGCCGTCGCCGGAACCGCAGCCGGAAACAAACCCCGGCCTAGCGAAACGTCCGCAGGACGTCTCGCGGCCGCCGGGAGGAGGTAAATAAGATGTTTGACGATTTGGTGGAATGTAGCCCAACTCCGAAGAAAACAAGCAAGCGCTGGACGGTGATCGTCTCAGCCGTGGTTCAGTGTGCCGTGTTGGCTGTTCTCGTCCTGATTCCGCTGATTTACACGGACACGTTGGAAGGGAGGATGCTGTCGACGCTGCTGGTGGCTCCGGCGCCGCCCCCTCCGCCGCCACCTCCTGCCGCGCCCGTACAAAAAGTAATTGTGAAACCGGTGGCGCGCCTGATTCAAGCGGGCAAACTCATGGCGCCGAAGGCCATCCCCAAAGACGTCAAGATCATCAAGGAAGAAGAAATGCCCCCTGATGTCAGCGTAGGGGTCACGGGGGGAGTCCCCGGAGGAGTTCCCGGCGGCCAGGCGGGCGGCGTGATTGGCGGCATTATCGGCGGAGTTGTCGGCGCCCCTCCGCCGCCAAAGGCGCCGCAGCGCATTCGTCAGGGCGGTAACGTCCAGGCCGCATTGATTATGAATCGAGTGCAGCCGCAGTATCCCCCGCTGGCGCGCCAGGCGCGCGTTTCAGGGACTGTCAAGCTACACGCCATCATTGCGAAAGACGGGACGGTCCAGGAGTTACAGGTGATTTCCGGGCATCCCCTTCTGATCCAAGCGGCGCTGGACGCTGTGCGGCAGTGGCGCTACCGGCCGACGCTTCTCAACACCGAACCGGTGGAAGTGGATACCACGATTGACGTGATTTTTACTTTGAATTAGCAGCAGAGAAGCTTAGGCCGTTTCGTCCCGCGGGGCGTGACGCAGCGGCTTTTGTCAGACCAAAGATTGCGAACGAAAAGGAGCATAGCGAATGGTTGCCAACCTTTACTTACTCGGAATGATGCTACTGCAGGCCGCCACGCAATGGGATCTGCGCAGCATGTGGGGCACGATGAGCTGGATTGCAAGAATCGTGGTGTTTATTCTGTTCATCCTCTCGGCGTGGTCGCTCGGCGTCATGATTGACCGGGCGATGATGTACAGCGCCGCGCGGAAACAGTCCCGCATCTTCGTGCAACAAGTGGCCGGGGCGCTGCGCGAGGGCAAACTCGATGAGGCCATCTCCATCGCCGAGCGCAACAAGAAAAGCCACATCGCCAAGGTTGTGGCCACCGGGTTGTCCGAATTCCAATCGGCATCGGCGCAGGTCTCCGAAAGCGAGGTGGTGGAGGCGGCTAAACGGGGCCTGGAGCGCTCGGTCGCCATCGTTCACGCCGAGATGAAGCGCGGCCTCAGCGGTCTCGCCACCATCGGCTCGACCGCTCCCTTCGTCGGCCTGTTCGGCACCGTCGTCGGTATCATTAACGCGTTCAAAGGAATTCAGGCCGAAAAGGCCACCGGCCTTTCCGCAGTGGCCGGCGGTATTTCCGAAGCCCTGGTAACCACGGCGCTTGGCCTGCTCGTTGCCGTGCCCGCTGTGTGGGCGTACAACTACTTCACCAATAAGGTCGAGGCCTTCGACGTCGAGATGGACAACTCCTCGATGGAGCTGGTCAACTACTTTATTACTCGCCGAGGCGGAAAGAAGTAACCATGGAGAGGTACAAACCCAAAGCGCCCCCGGTGATGGCGAGCCCGAACGTCATCCCCATGGCGGACATCATGCTCGTGCTGTTGATCATTTTCATGGTGGTAACGCCGTTGCTGCAAAGGGGAAAGCAGGTGGATTTGGCCAGGGTGAACAACCCGATCGATATGAAGGCCGCGGACGCGGACGACGCCATTATCGTGGCTGTTACTCGCGACGGTAACATTTTCCTGGGGGAGACGCAGATTGCGAAGGAAAACATCGCCAACCAGGTCAAAGACCTTCTCGCTAACCGGATCGACAAGACCGTGTTTGTCAAGAGTGACGCGCGGGCCAAGTATGGCGTGGTGGTTTCGGTGGTGGACGAAGTTCGCTCCGCGGGCGTGGACAAGCTCGGGCTGCTAACCGAGCGCACCTTGGATCAGCGAACCGCGCCTCCTCCGCCGACAAGCGACTGATTCATGCACAGAAGGGGCACCGGAGCGCGGCCGGGTTAGCCTGGGGAATTTAGTTTTTGGAGCGATAACCATGGGAATGCAGGTAGGCGGATCGAAGGGCGGGGCGATGGCCGAGATGAACGTCGTGCCATTGATTGATATTCTCCTCGTGCTGATCATCATCTTCATGGTCATCACACCGCTGAACTCAAGGGGACTTGAGGCACTCGTCCCCCAGCCAACTCCGCCCAACCAGAAGCAGGACCCGGCGCTGGAGAATCTCACCGTTGTCGTGACCGTGACTGCCAACGGAAAGCTCAAGATCAACCAGGACGACATTACCTGGGAAGGCTTGGGCCCGCGGATCGAGCAGATCTTTAAGGAACGCGCGCAGAAGGTCGCCTTCATCAAAGGAGACGACGCGGTCCTGTTCGCCGAAGTGGCGCGGGCGATCGACATCATGCGCAGTTCCGGCGTGGATAGCGTTGGTCTGTACACCCCCAAACTTGAGTCCGGGGAGTAGCGCGGGGTTATTTGCGGGATCCGAGGGGCGTCCCCGCAGGATTTTTCGTCGCGAGGTCTCTCAGGGCAGAATCTAAATTACGCAGGGATGGAACCTTTCCTATGAAGCGTCACGCACCGGCTGGCTGGAACCGCAAAGGGGTGTCTCTTGCGGTCATACTCATTTGCGCTGTCGCCTTCAGCGGCTGCAATAAGCTGAAGGCGCGCGATCTGCTCAACCGGGGCGTTCAAGCGTACAAGAACGGGCTTTACGACGAAGCCATCGCGGATTTCCAAAAAGCGAGAGATCTTGACCCCGGCCTCCTGAACGCGCAGCTCTACTTGGGCACGGCTTATGCCAGCCAGTACATCCCCGGAGCGCCTTCCGAGGAGAATATCAGCAAGGGCACACAAGCCATCAAGGAATTTCAGGAGGTGCTGAAGGTCGATCCCAACAACCTTACGGCCATTGACCACATTGGCTCGATTTTGTTCCTGATGGCAGGCACTCCCTTCTCGCCCGAAAAGTTCGAGGAGTCGAAGAGCTACCATGAAAGGCATATTCGACTGAAGCGCGACGATCCGGAGCCGTATTATTGGGTCGCCGTGATTGACTGGACGCTGGCTTACCGCGCCAATGTGGACATCCGGCTCTCGTATAACAAGGCGAATCCTAGAAAGCAGATCAAGGATGAAGACCCTCTGCCGCCGAAGTACCGCGAGGAATACACGGCGAAATACCAGACCATGGTGGAAGAAGGGATCCAGGAGCTCAACACGGCAATAAAGCTTCGGCCCGATTACGAAGACGCCATGGCTTATCTCAACTTTCTCTATCGCCGGAAGGCCGATATGGTCGAGTCGGCCGAAGAGCGCGCCAGCCTGATCAAGCAGGCCGACGATCTGCTGGATAAGGTGAAAGAAATCAAGCAGCAAAAAGCGAATCAGCCGCAAAAGTCGTAACGTTTGCTGGAAACCGCCGCCGGGATCCTCTTTCTGCCCTCGCCCCAGCGGTCTCTGAACCGCGAATTCCCGCCAGCCTCCTGAGCGCGGATAATTCTGGCCGCCGGAGTATGCCCGGCACTACAATAGAGAGACGATGCCTTCGCTTGGCAATCCGCTGACCACGCTCACCCGCGAGAGGGCCCAACGGCACCTCCAGGCACGGTTTGCCGCCCTGATTGAAAAGGTGCGGCAGACCAGGCCCGGACAAGATTCCGAGCTCGTCCGCCGCGCTTTCCTGGTGGCCGCCGAGCAGCACAAGGACCAGGTGCGGCAGTCCGGCGAGCCGTTCCTTTCCCACCCGCTTGAAGTCGCGCACATTCTTGCGGACATGAAGCTCGACGTAACCACGATCTGCGCCGCGTTGCTTCACGACATCGTGGAAGACACGCGCGTCACCCTCGGCCAGATCTCCGCCCAGTTCGGCGAAGACACAGCGCGGCTGGTCGAGGGCGTCACCAAAATCAGCCGCCTCGATTTGCTCGCCCCGGAGGCCCGCCAGGCCGAAAACGTCCGCAAGATGCTGCTGGCCATGGTCCACGACGTCCGAGTCGTTGTCGTCAAGCTGGCCGACCGCCTTCATAACATGCGCACGCTGGAATTTCTTCCCACCGAAAAACAGCAGCGCATTTCCCGGGAGACCATGGACCTCTACGCTCCCATCGCCCACCGCCTCGGCATGGGCCTGATCCGCAATGAGCTGGAAGATATGGCCTTCCGTTATCTCGAGCCCTCCGCCTACCTGGAGCTCAGCAAGCAGGTCGCTTCCAAGAGCAAGTTCCATGAAAAGTTTCTCAGCGAAGTGCAGGAAACGATTCGGAAGAAACTGGTGGAAAACAGCATCCCGGCAGAAGTCGAAGGCCGCATCAAGGGCCTGTATTCCATCCACCGCAAGATTCAGCGCCAGCAGCGGCCGCTCGAGCAGATCTACGACCTTCTCGCCGTCCGCGTCATTAGCGATTCCGAGCGGAGCTGCTACGCTGCTGTCGGCGTAATTCACCAGATTTGGCGGCCCGTCCCCGGGCGCTTCAAGGACTACATCGCCATCGCGCGTCCCAATCTCTACCAGTCGCTGCACACCACCGTCATCCACGCCGGTCAGCCCTTCGAGGTGCAAATCCGCACGCAGGAGATGCACCGGCTCGCCGAGCAGGGCGTTGCGGCACATTGGAAATATAAGGACGGCAAAGATGTTTCCGATGCCGATGACCGCCGCATCGTGTGGATGCGGCAGCTCATCGAGTGGGTACAGGAGATGCAGGAGCCCGGCGACTTCCTCTCCACACTGCGCGTGGACCTGCACCCGGTGGAAGTCTACGCCTTTACGCCAAAGGGCCGCGTGATCGAGCTGCAGCGAGGCGCCACGCCCGTGGACTTCGCCTATGCCGTGCACACCGAAGTCGGCCATCAGTGTACCGGCGCGAAAGTGAACGGACAGATGGTGCCCTTGAGGCACCCGCTTGCCAACGGCGACGTCGTCGAGATTCTCACCCAGAAGGGCCACACGCCCAGCCGCGACTGGCTGAGCTTTGTGAAGACCTCGCGGGCGCGCACCAAGATTCGCCATTGGATCAATCTTCATGAACAGCAGCAGGCCGCCGAAGTGGGCCGCCGCCTGCTTGAACGCGAGGCGCGCCAGTTCGGCCGCAGCCTGAAGAAAATTCCCCAGGAGGATCTGCAGCGCGTCGCCAGCGACTACGGGTGCGGCAAACTCGACGATCTCTTTTCGGCGCTGGGGTTCGGCAAGTACTCCGCCCGGCAAGTCCTGAGCAAGGCCCTCGGCGAACCTCTGGCGGACGCGCAGGCCGCGCCGGAGGAAAGACCCCCGCGCCTCGTCAGCACGGTCAAGCGGATGCTGGGAATCAGCGATGCGGCCATCCTGGTCCGTGGGCACGGCGACCTGATGGTGTACCGCGCAAAGTGCTGCAACCCCATCCCGGGTGACGACATCGTCGGTTACGTCACGCGCGGACGCGGCGTCGCCGTCCACAATAGTGTCTGCCCCAACGTCCAGAACCTGCTGTACCAATCCGAACGCCGCATCAGCGTCGAATGGGCCGGCGTGACCGGGGCGACCTTCCCGGTCCATCTGCTCATTCGCACCAAGGACCGCACCGGGATGCTCGCCGAGATCACCTCGGTCATCAGCGATGCCGGGTCGAATATCCGCACGCTGGAAAGCCGCCCGGACGGTCTGCAAGCGCGCATTGAGGCAAGCCTGGAGATCGCGGACCGCAAGCAACTCGAGCGCATCCTCACGAATTTGAAGAAGATTTCAGGTGTGTTCGGCGTCGAGCGGTTGTACCGGGTCTGACTCGCGGGATTCTTTGCGGGCGCTTGTTAATCTTCGCGGCACACCGCCGGGCAGCGCTTCGCTCTTCCCCCTACAATAGGTCTCATGAGGCGCTCATCCCTTATTTGCGTGCTCGTGCTTGTCGCGCTGGTTCTTCCCGGCTGCAAGCGGCTTCGCGGACCGGACACGCAACCGCTCGACCAGGCGGGCATATGGTATGAAAAGGTACAAGAGCTGAAGGGCTTGGAAGTAAGCGAGTCCGAAGTTGCCGAGATCGTCCGCTTGAAGCAGGCCGGCGTTTCCGACGCGACCTGCGTGGACCTCGTCAGCCAGGCACGCGTGCAGAAGCGTCCTTTTGCGGATGCCGATGCGGTACTCGATTTATTTAAAGCCGGCGTCGCAGAACCAACGATTCTCCAGTTAGGTCAAATGAAACAACTGCCCGGCTGGGCGGGGGAAGCGGTTGCCATTCGCCTTACGGGCCTGTCGGACAAGGTCCTTCTTGCAGTAGCTCGTCGCCGCGCCACAGGGCAGAGGGTGCTCTCTGGTCCCGTCATCGCCAAGCTCAGGAATGTCGAACTGACCGAGGCTCAGATTCTCGATCACGTCAACCGCGGCACCACCGACGCCCAGGCTGAACAGATCGTTGCCGCGAAGCGCCGCGCCGCCGGCAGTACCGCGTTTGTTCGCATCCACGGGCGCAAGCCCCACTGAAATCGCCCATCGAAGCCTCCGACATCTTTGACCGGACCCTCCCGCCCCGCTAGAATCTTTCCATCTTGACCGTAGCTCGCATCCTCCGCTTCTTGCCGGGAATCGCATTTGCGGCCTTGCCGCTCCTGCTGGGTTCCTGCGCCGTGCCCCTCGGCCCGCGCTACACCATCGAGAAACAGTCTCTCGACGCGCATTTTGTCGCTCAGCCCCAGCCGCACCTTGAAATCCGCGCGTCGTATCGCCTCGTCAATGCCGGCAACCAGGCGTTGCATTCAATTCTTATTCGACTCCCCAATCGGCAGGTCTATGACGTTTCGAATATTCACGCGCGCTTGGACGGAAAGGAAGTCGCCAATCGGAGCTTGATTGGAGCGGCTTCGGAGACTTCTCAAATCAGGTTCGAATCGCCCTGGGCGCAAAAACACCCGCACGAACTCATCTTCAGTTACGATGTGAGCCGAGGAATCACTCGGCAGGCGCTCACTCTGTTTAGCGCGGACGATGCCTTCTACCTTTCGCCAGGAGGCTGGTATCCCGAATTGCAGGCCCCCCAAGACACCTTCGCCAAATTAAACGGGCCGCGGCGAAGCTGGGAATTCACACTGCGGATTCCAGAAACGTTCGCCGTGAACGCCAGCGGACATGAACGAGGAACCAAGAAAACAGACGGTGAGATTGTTCATCGATTCGAACAGCAAAGCAGAGATTATCTCCCCTTCGCGATGGCCGGCCGTTATCAGGTGCGAGAAATCCGTGTCGCGGGGAAGATTATTGTTTTCTGGACTCGCCGTTCGCTCGCGCAGGATGCCGCCCGCCGGATTGGAGATTATGTCGCCCAAATTGCGTCAGGATTGGATGCCGTCCTGGGTGCACGCGCAAGTCATCCGGAAACGGTCTGGATCGTTGAGTGCCCCTGTTCAGGCCGGACCGCCGGTCTCCCTGTCCCTGAGGGAGCGTCCGCGGCGGCCTTGAGCGCATACGGCCCGATTCCCGACGCGGCACTGATAGACGAAGACGGTGTGAGTTCCGGAATCAGTCCGTCCGTGGCTTCGAAACTCGTGCCAACTTGGCTTGGCCTCCCGTGGGGTCTCCCGCAGGAGGGGCTTTCGATGCCTATCGCGGAATTGGGATCGTATGCAGCTTCTGTTGCAGAGCTATCGGCAGGACGACAGGAAACGCGCGAGCATGAGATTGCCGGCTTGCTGGCGCAGTTCGACAGCGGAAGAGCTTCCCAGGCAAAGGGGATCGAAAATGAAAAGGAGCGGAACCGCTGGTTGCAGGAGCCGGAGAAAAAGGATCCTTTCAAAAGCCTTTTGTTCTTCTTCGCGCTGGAAGACCAATATGGCCGCGAACCCTTGCACCACGCCATTGCCCGGATGATTCACGCGCGCCGCGGAAGAGGATACGATTTGGATGATCTTCGTTCGGCACTGGAGGCGGAGGCCGGACAAAGCGTGGCGGAGTTTTTCCGCCGCTGGCTCGACCAGCCGGGTATCCCCGGGGATTTTCGTGCCCGCTACACACAGGCCGGACCTTCGACTACCAATACACCCAAGGAGAAGCAACCATGAAAGAAGCCGTGCACACGGATCGCGCTCCCAATCCCATCGGGCCCTATTCGCAAGGCATCAGAGCCAATGGCTTTATTTTTCTTGCCGGCCAGGTGGCGCTCGACCCGAAAAGCGGCGAACTGATTGGCGGCGACGTCCGCCAGCAAACCGAGCGCACGCTCGAGAACCTGAAGGGCGTGCTGGAAGCCGCGGGCGCCAATCTGAATCACGTCGTCAAAGTCACCATCTTCTTGAAGAACATGGGCGATTTCGCCGGCATGAATGAAATCTATGCGCGGTATTTCCCAAAACTCCCGCCAGCGCGCTCGACCGTCGAGGTCGCCCGCCTTCCCAAAGATGCCCTAGTTGAAATTGAATTGATTGCCGTGAGCTAAGGGCGGTCGGGGCTCTCAACCAGTTCGTGCACCCCCCAGGCGATGATGGGTGCACTGCCGGCTGCCACCAGGACGAGGATCATCTTCTTGTGTCCGGCGGGCTTGGCCCCTGCCCCGCGCGGTCCTTGCGCGTCGGGGGGACTAAGCAGCACGCGGTAGGAGGTCGCTTCGGAGACAATCTGCGTTTCCTCTCCCACGGTAATCTCGAGCGCCCCGCGCCGCGCCGTCACCAGCAACTCCGTGGGGCTGAGCAGGGTTACCTGCGCCTGCGTCGGAACATTCCCCTGCGGGCGAAGGCGCGCTTCCGACGCCTGCATCTCCATGGCTCCGGCATTAGCGGAGGACCAGACCACGGTTCCCGCGCGCAGCGTTGCGCGGATGCCCGTGGAGGTGCGCGTCACCACCGCGGCGCTGCTGGTGAACAACTGGAATTGCGCCGCTCCCGCGCGCACCCGCAGGATTCCGACGGTATCGGTGGAGAGGGTATCGCCGTCGAACACCGTTGCTCCGGTGGCGGCTGGCACCGCGCTGATTTGGGCGCGCTCCGCCAGCGTCACCACGCCAAGCGGCGCAGCCGGGACGCCCCAGGCCGTCGCCGAAAGAAGCGATACCGCTGACACAAGCGCGAAGGATCGCTGTAAAGGAACTTTCATGAAGTGCCCAAAGGTGGTTCTAGTCTAGCGTCATCTGCCCGAGCCGTCAACACTTATTTGATCGCGTTCCATCGAATCATTGACATGCTCTGCAAAGCGGAACCCTGGCGCCAGTGAGCGCCTCCAAGCAATTTGCGACACTGGCTGGCCCTGCAGGCTCCGTACTGTTACAATGCTCGGCAGCCATGAGTGACTGGCGCCAAATCCAGGCGCGCATCCGGAAAGCAAAAGTGACTGCCGATCCCGCGGGACAGCTCGCAGCGCTCTATGAGCGCACCCGCGACGCCATGGTGGCGTTTGAATTGGCGCGTCATCACGAAAAGCGCGGAGAGAATCAAGAAGCCGCGCGGTGGTACACCGCCGCTGCGGAGCGTTTTCGCCGGGCACAATGGAAGCTGAAGGCTCAGGAGGCGCTGGCCCGTCTAGGCGTCGCAATTCCAATCGAGACGGCCGCACCAAGTTTTCATGCAGAAGCAGCGCATGGTGCGTCCTCTTCGCAGCCGGAGACTCTCCCACCGGCCCCGGTTGAAGAACACAGGCCGGCTATCCAAGAGGACTCAATTGGCGAGCCGTCCGTCATAGCAGCCCCGCAGCCCGCCCGGGAATCCGACTCCGGGAGAAAGCGCCGTCGGCGCGGCCGTCGGGGAGGACGGGGACGCCGGCGGGGGCCAGCAGAAGCGGCGGGACCCTCTCATACTAGAGGAAGCTCAGCGGGCGCATCACTGGAGCCGGTGGCGCCTGCTCCTCCTCTTCCCCCTATTCGGCTGGAGCGGCCCGCCCCGGAATCGCTGACCGCAGCCGTCCGCCCTGAACCGCGCGAACCGGCTCCCGAGCTTGCAGCGGAATCTTCTCTTGCTCCCGTCCGCGGACGCGCGGGAGATCCGGGGCTATCCTCTCGAATCGCGCTCCTCGAATCACAACTGCGCCGGTTGCTCGCCTCCCCTCTATTCCGTGTCGAACAATCGGATCAAGCGCCGGCAGGGCCGGGCGTGTTTCTTCTCTCCGACTCCGAGCAGACGACCTACTACTACATCGAAGAATGTCAGACCCTGCGCATCGGAGTGGCCAATCTGCTGCGTTCCGAGCGGGCCGGAACCAGCCGCCGTGGCGCCGGGGAATCTTTGCGCGCGCGTTTTGCCGAGCACCTCGAAATCAGCGAACCGAAAGTGGCCAAGTATTTAAGGGATTATTGCGCGGTCCGCTGGCTGCAATTGGATGAAGGCGCTCCGCGCTTGGCGCATTTCGCCATTGCCGTGCTGCGGCCTGTCCTGAACGACTAGTGCCGTTCCAACTTATCCAACTTACCTGCCCAAGTCTCCGCGAAACGGCCGGCCTGCGCCTTTGGATCAACACCTCCAGCCCGATGCTCGGCTCAAGTAGTTGGAACGGCACTAGCGGCTTGTCCAATCGGGGAAAATGCAGTCCTAGCCCTCGTAACGGTAACCCCCTCTAAGGCCTTTCCAGTTTGGCGAAGAATTGCCGATTAATTTCAAAAAAGTACCATTCACCCCCCTATTTCCGCCACTCAGCGGAACTGGCTGGACGGGGGAAGTGTTTCGAGGGAAGCTATAGTCCCATAAAGACTTACGCGGAACCTTGTGACCGTGGTAGGTTGTAAGGGCCCCAGGGGGCTATGCGGGGCCGGCTCGCGTTCGACAATTCTATTCCAATTTTGAAAGTGAGGTTATCGAGTGATGTCTCGAACGATTGGCACGAATGTACTGAGGGCGTTCGACGCTGCCGTGTGCAAAGCGGCCGGGGTGACATTCGACACAATTCAGTTCTTCAATAGACGCAATCCCAATCCCTCGTTTACGCCGAAGTGGTCGGATAAGCCGCTGTTGAAGTCCTGGGAAAAAACCAAGCCGACACTTGGCTGGCCGCGGAAGACCGACTCCCTTTGTCCGGACTGTGTCAAGGAAGCGCGCCAGGCGATTTTCGACGGCAAGAAGGATTGGCGCGACCTCATGAGCGAGAAGGTCGGCGAGATCAAGGCGGAGATCATTGAGCGCAACGGCGAGATCTGGATGGTGAAGGATTGCCCGATACACGGTCACTACGAGGATCTCATGGCCGTGGACTCCCGCTTCCTCTCCTGGATCGAGAAGAACTTCCCGGGCCGCGACATTCCCGCCCACAACGACGAGGACCTGCACAAGCACGGCTCGAGCACGGTCCGTTACGGCCGCGGCTCGGTTCTGACCGTGGACCTCACCAACCGCTGCAACATGATGTGCGACCCCTGCTTCATGGACGCCAACCAGGTCGGCTACGTCCACGAGCTTTCCTGGGACGAGATCCAGGAAATCCTGGACAATGCCCTCAAGATCAAGCCCCGGCGCCAGATGTCCGTGCAGTTCTCCGGCGGCGAGCCGACGATGCATCCGTACTTTTTGGATGCCGTTCGCTACGCGCGGAAGTGCGGCTACAACAGCGTGCAGGCGGCCACCAATGGTATTGAGTTCGCCAAGAGCAAGGACTTCAGCCGGAAAGCCTTCGAAGCAGGGATGCGCTACGCCTATTTGCAGTTCGACGGCATCGGCAACGACGCCAACAGCCACCGCCAGGTAGGCAACCTGTTTGACGTGAAGCTCCGCGCCATCGAAAACATGCACGAGGCGGGCATCGAGATTGTGCTGGTCGTCACCATCGTCAACAACGTGAATAACGACCAGGTGGGCGCGGTTGTGAAGTTTGCGATGGAAAACCCCAAGAAAATCGCGTTCGTCTCCTTCCAGCCGGTTTCCTTCACCGGGCGCGACGAAGACATCACGCCGGAGCGCCGCCTGCGCCAGCGTTATACGCTTTCCCACCTGGCGCGCGACGTCAGCCATCAGGTCGGCAAGGTTGAGCCAACCCGCGATTGGTTCCCGATTTCCTTTGTCAGCACCTTTGCGGGCTTCTCGGACCTGGTGCACGGCCCTGATTCGCAGTGGGGCGCGCTCTCCTGCGGCTGCCACCCCAACTGCGGCGTGGGCACCGCGCTGATGATCAACAAGGAGACTAAGGAGTGGGCGCCCGTGCCGCGCTTCCTGGATGCCCCGCAGCTCGTCAAGGACGTCACCGCTATCACCGATGCGGCTCGCGGCAAGGCCTTCTCCAACTTGATGATGGGTCTCGCTCTTTTGAAGAACTACAAACCGTTCCGGGGACCCAAGGGTCTTACCCTGTACGATCTCTTCAAGAAATTCGACAAGACTTGGGCGCTTACCAAGGATTCGCACAAGAAATACGGCCGGACCAGCCCCGACCGCTCGCTCGAAGACGCCATGAAGCGCCGTCAATCAGACCCCTGGAATTTCCTGTTCATTGCGGGTATGTGGTTCCAGGATCTGTTCAATTACGATTTCCGCCGCACCGAAATGTGCATCATCCCGTATGCCACGCAGCAGGGCGAAATCTCCTTCTGCGCCTACAACACGGGGATCGGCTGGCGGAAGATCATCGAGAACATGTACAAGAATGCGACCGTCGCACAGTGGTACAAGACGCACGGCAAGCATGAGATCTACGCCAAGGGGAAGAGCGTCAATCTCAATAGCTATGAGCACTCCCTGGTGATTGACGAGAAGGATGCCGCTCGCGTGCGCCACATTGAGCACGATATCCCGTTGACCGCCGCCGAGGAAGACCGCATCCGTCGGAAGAAGGCGCTGGAGGAACAGGCGAAGGTCCGGGCGATTTACGAAGAGCTGGTCCTGAAGAAGTCTCAGCCTTCAGTCGTGCAGATCGGGACTATCGCCGATATCAAGAAAGCGGTTCCCGCAGGCGCAGCTCCGGTCGTGAAGATTGCCAACGCCAACGGGAACGGCCATTCCAACGACAGCGGCGCCGAAAAGACAGAAACCGCCGAGGCCGCGACCGTCGCTGGCGACTAATCAAACCCACTTCCGCAGGCAATCTCCAACTGCCCCCGGCCAAGCCGGGGGCAGTTTTTTCGCCTCCGTAACATTTCTTTTGCCAACTTTGCGCGTCGAAGGTCATCATATTGCCAAGGAGTTTCCCATGCCGCCGCACAAAGCACTCTTCACCGCAGAAACTTTGCGATTCTTTCGCGAGCTCGGTCGCAACAATCGCAAAGAGTGGATGGACGAGAATCGGGGCCGCTATCAGGAGCATATCGTCCAGCCGTTCCGCGCCCTGCTCGAGGAGCTTACGCCCGCCGTGCACAAACTGGACGCAGGCTTCGACGTCAGCGGCCGCACCGGCACGAATTTCTCGCGCATCAATCGCGACATTCGCTTTGCCAAAGATAAGTCCCCGTATCGCACGCAGATGTACTTGATGTTCCCCGGGCCAGGAGGCAAGGGCTGGCAGGGCGGCCAGCTCTACGTCGGAATCTCCACGGATACGGTCACGGCAGGCTTTCGCATCTATTCCGATTACAAGAGCAAGACGTCGTCGCTCGCGCAGATTGCACGGCCGCGCGTGCTCGCGAACCCGCGGTGGATTTCGCGGCAGAAGCGCCGCCTCGCGAAGAAGTATGAAAGCTACTGGTATTCCAGCGAGAAGCGCGAGTGGACCAAGCACGCCGGGTGGCCCGCCACCGCGGCGGAATGGAAGAAGCTGCTCGGCTGGATCGTCCGCCGGAAAATGAAGCCCTCCGCGGCGGCGCGCGCAGACTTTCCCAAGGATATCGCAAAAACTTTTCGCGACCTCTTCCCGCTCTATGAGTTCACTTCCCTGCGAAGCTGACAAGATACAGCGTCCTGTTAGGTTTGTGGGTTGACGCTCGGCGGATCGATCGAATGGAATTTCGCGCCTGCCGTCGCTTGCCATGCTGTCCCGGTGCGCGCCCTTGCACTCCGTCCCGACAGAGGATAGAATCCGCGCAATCCCATCGGGGGAATAGCGGGCCCAATTCTAAGCAAGGAGGAACCATGCGACGCGCATTCTGGCTTTTGTTGGTTTTGTGTTTAGCTGCAGCGGTTGCCGTGGCCCAATACGGGTCTTCGGCGCAGGATAAGTCAGCGCCTGCCGCAAAACCTGATTTCGACATGACCGCCAGTTACATCGAGGCGTGCAGTTGCGACATGTTTTGTCCCTGCTATTACAACACCCACTCGACCATTCACGACGGCAAACAGTTCTGCAAAGCGAATCTTGTTTTGAAGGTGGACAAGGGCTATTACAAGGAGACCAAGCTCGACGGCGCCAAGGTTTGGATTGCCGCCGACCTGGGCAGTGATTGGAGCACCGGGAAAGACTCCTGGTTGGTGGTGAACTTCGATCCCAGCGTCAGCAAAGCGCAGCAAGCCGCCCTCGCCGACATCCTCGGCCAGCTCTATCCAATCCCCTGGCAGAAAAAGGCCGTTGACACCGCCGCGTTCACCTGGAACGTGGACACCAAGACCGGCGTCGCCGAAGCCAAGATGAGCAACGGCAAGGGCGAAGTCATCCTCGAACAGGTGCGCGGCAACGAACCCAATC
>WNGH01002529.1_pt1 | contig 18790 bp, 20 predicted proteins | sample 5400631 | NCBI WGS metagenome assembly WNGH01 (sample SAMN13153373, study PRJNA577476) | soil metagenome | isolation source: 115 cm soil or saprolite under Garry oak tree replicate 1 | place: USA:California | collected 2016-06-15
CGCATCAGGCAGATCGAGGCGAAGGCGTTGCGCAAGCTTCGCCACCCGTCGCGCTCGGAGCGGCTGAAGAGTTTCCTGGACAACAATTGATATTACGGACGCCTTCGGCGCCGCAATATCCGCTCGCGTTGCAGCGGACCGGTAAGTGAATTGGGCTCTGGATGTTTCTGGCGAGACCGCTGAACGCTCGGATCGACAACAATAACGCCCGGGCAAAGCGGGCAGAGTGGTTCAGCGGGCCTGTAGCTCAGCTGGTTAGAGCAGAGGACTCATAATCCTTTGGTCCCTGGTTCGAATCCAGGCGGGCCCACTTTAGAATGATAAGCGGTCTTGGAGGAGGGAATGGTAGAGCGATTCTTGTTTTTCGCGGCGCTGGCGGCGCTGGCGGCGATTGCGACGCTGGCTCATGCTGCGACGATGGAAGACGAAGTGCGCGCAGTCTTCGACAAGTACATAGCTATCCAGAACGCGCATGATTTGAAGTCGATGCGAGGCCTTTTGGCGGACTCGCCGGACCTCCTCTGGATCAGCCGAGGCAAACCTATCTGGGGCCGGGAGGCCGCGCTCAAGAGCCTCGAGGAGCGTTACAAAGGCACTTGGCGCATCGATGTCGACAGGAAAGAACTGCGAATCATCTCGGTCAGCAGGCGCGTGGCGCAAGTCTACGCGCCGACGCAACTCACCGTCGGAGATCCAGGCGTCGACCCCGCCAAGACTCGTCTCTACATCAACCTGGTGATGGTCAAGAAACCCGAAGGGTGGCAGATAGTGAGCATATTGCCCATCCTCGTCCCGCCCCAGTAAGCGCGCCGGCGGTCAGAACTGGTAGTAAAGAAACGGCGAGGCCTGTTCGCCCGCAATTACCAGGGCCATGATGATCAATGCGGTGAACGCGAGACCCCGTGCGTCGAGTTTCCAGCGCCAGCTCAGGATACCGCTTGTTTTTTGCACCGAATTGACGCTGATATTCCAGCCGTCCATGACCTGCGGCGTATTGGGCGCAACCAGACAGGCTGCCGTCACGAGCAGGATCATCGCGAGCGTTTTCGCAAGCACAAGCTGGGACGGGACCATGGCCGGACCGAGCCCGGCCATGGAGCCCAGCACGGTAGCGCAGGTGTGAAGATCCGGGGAACGAAACATCACCATGCCTATCAGGGCCCCCAACATGGTGAACACCCAAGCGAGCCAGACGGGCAACCTGACCAGGCGAGCTTGCCGCCAGGCGTGGTTGATGACGAGGGCGATGCCCCACCAGGCTCCGAATACCGCGAAAGTCCAATTTGAACCGTGCCAGAGCCCGGCCAGAACAAACGTCACCATGACAGGCATCGCATAGACTCGAACGAAACTGAACACGCGGCCCGTTTTTCGAGTGGCCACGTAGCGGGCCTGCCTGACGGAAAGCGGCATGAACAGGTAACCGGTGAGGAATCGCGTCAAGGTCAGGTGCCATCGCTGCCAGAATTCGATGGCGCTCGTTGCCCGCAACGGGGAATTGAAATTCAGAGGAAGGCGCAGCCCGAGGAGCACGCCCAGACCCAGCGCCATCTCCGAGTAACCCGAGAAGTCGAAATAGAGCTGCAAAAAATAAGACCATGATCCCAGCCAGGCGTCCCAGGTGCCGACCACCCCGTTCTTTTGCGCTTGCTCGAAGACGTGGTTGGCATATGGGGCAAAGCTTTCCGCGATGATGACTTTCTTGAGCAACCCGATCGAAAATACGGTGATCCCCACTGCGAAGCGATCGGTCGTGAGCCTGCCGATCTGGTCTCTCTGCGAAAAGAATTCCCGGGCCCCCACGATCGGGCCAGCAGTGACGTACGCGAAGCACGATACGAAGAGCAGGTATTCCCAGAAACTCTCCGGCGGTTCCATCTCGTTCGCCACGGCAACCAGATAGCCGATTTGCTGGAAAGTAAAAAAAGAGATGCCGATCGGGAACGCGATATCGGCAAACGGGACCGCAAGTCCCGTGACCGCATTGACATTGTCGATCAGAAAATTCGTGTACTTGAATGCGATCAGTACCAGCAGGTTGGCTGCGATACCGAAGGCTAACCAGCGTTTTCTGGAACCTGCGGCGCTGCGAACGATCGAGTACGAGACCCGGTAGTTCAAGCCTGCGACCACTATCAAGACCGGAAGCAGTTTCCATCCCCAGAGGCCGTAGAACAGGAGAGAGGCCGCGGTGAGAGCAAATCGTGCTCCGGAAGAACCGTAGAGCCGTCTGCCCAGCAACACCGCGGCCAGCGCCAACGGCAGGAACGCCAGGATGAAAGTCAGTGAAGAAAACAACATGCCCGCTCTCCGATGGCCTGCTGAGTTTACGAATCCGATTTCAAGACGGCTCGGCGGGAACCGGCCCGTCAAACTTGTCGAGGAAGTCGCGCGGAACGTATTTCAGCAGCAAACCCTCGATCCGCAGCAGGGGTCGACCCCGTTCATTGCGGATCTGGAGATCGGCGAGGACGTCATCCGCCTGACGCGTCAGAGCGGACTCCCCGACTTGGACGAAGCACGTCCCCTGCACGCTGCCATGGATCGAAAGACGGCGGATGCCCGTGGGCACCAGCAGTCCGCCCGGTCGAATCGGTTTGCCCGAGTACTGCAGCAGACAGAAGACCGCCTGGATCGCGCCATCCAGGAGTGCCGGGTTCATGGTCTCGCTGCGGCAGTCGCGATGATTTCCGGCGGACAAGTTGAACAACATGCCGTCCGCCAACTTGAGCACGGAGCGAATCACTTGCAGGCCGGGACCGTAGCGATAGCCGAGCCGGTCGAGGTCCGCGTACAACACCCGGGGTTCGACCGGATCGCCGCGAGCGGCCACGTCGAACACGACGACGTTTGCCTTCGGCGCGCTATCGCGTTCCTCCAATCGTCCGATGCACAATAAGTTCCTGCCCTCGTGGATGGTAAAGGAGGAATTTCCCCATCTGACCTCGACTTCCAGTTGTTTGCGCGCCACGCCCGGCCGGCAGATCAACACATCCTTGAGTGCGAGGCACTGCCGCTGCCGCGCCTGCGCCGCCGCGAGCGCCAGATCGACCATGCTGGCGCCCGGTAGTATGGACCGCCCGGAGATGACATGATCGGCGAGGAGGCCTTCCGACACCTCATATGCCGCCCTGTAAACGGAATCGTCCCGGTAGGGCGATGCGCGCGCGTGGTCCTTGTCGGGCTGGAGCATGGCTAGGACGCTGGCAGCGCCGGGGCCGCCGGCGTCGTGGCCGCGGTCGGCGGTGTTTCCTGACGGCTTTGCCGACGGTTTTCCGGATCGGCAAAGATCATCAGCACGTCGGTGAACGACGCCGAGGGGGCGTCTCGCGACCGGCTGACGTAAAGACGGGTATTCTCGGGCCGGAACTTGTTCTTGAACTGAAAATTTCCATCGTTGTTGAAAATGCGGGAGACGTGCAGCCCCCGCAGCATTTTTCCCACCCGGGGGTCCTCCTCCGCACAAGCTTCCATCTGAGTCCCGAACGTGGCCCCCAAGCTGAAGGAACCGACACCCTCCTTGGCCAAGGTCTCCTGGATGCGGGAAATGGCGAATTCCAGCCCTCCCAGGGGCATGTCCGCCCCATAGAACTCGAGATCCATCAGGTATCCCTTCGCCGCCGCGAGCCTGCTGATCACGATTGCGCTGTCGAGTTGCCCGTTGCGGTAGGTGAGGAACAGGCGGCAATGAGCGGGCAGCTCCCCGTTCGCGATCCGGCCTCTGAAGGTCTCGACGTACGGACCTATCTGCTTCTTGCTCCTCTTCCATTCGTCCACCAGGCCCGCCACTGCGCCGTCGGTCGCCGGATCGCTGCCGGCCCTGTATTCACGGGTCTCGCATTGTCCGTGCTTTTCGTAATGACTGATCTGATAGCGCAGCCGGCGCATCTTAGTCCCCTCCAGCGAGAACTCGGCCAGACGGGGCAGCTTCTGCATCACGCCGAACGCAGTTGCGGTATAGCCCAGAGCTGCAAGTTCCTTGGCTTTCGGCTCCTCTTCGAGAATATTGGCGACTCGCTTCCCCTGCGCTGCATAGTCGAACAAGTCGCCCGCGGCATCGGCGAAGCGCTCGTCTGGGCCCGCGTAGGCGAACGCGAACACGGTGCTTGGGCGCCGGTTGACGAAAAAGACGCCCCTTGCGTCCCGGGAGACGAACAGGTGCGGCGCCAAGCTCGTTCGCGCGACGGCCACGCTCAACTCCCTGCCGAACCGCGTCACCAGAGATTGCACGAAGTCCTGCATGGCCGGGTCGCGGCTCAGTTCGTCCTGCTCGACCCAGCGAGGCGCTCTTATTTCCATGTGACGGTGCCGCCTCGAGTCAGTCCTTGACCGGGATGTCCTTGAAGACTTTTTTCAAGCAGATTTCATCCGGATGGATGAAGTCCCTCATATTCGATGCCTGACATCCGACGCGGTCCGGATCCAGGCTGCCGACGACCGTGGCTCCCTCGTTCGCCGCGATGGCGCGAACGCGCTCTTCCATCGAGATGAGGCTGTTTCCGTAGGGCGAGCCCATACTGCCTTTCCAATACGCCGGGTGGAACGGCGTGATGGCGATCGTGGCGTGAGTGCCTTGCTTCTTGAGGAATGCGAGGAGAGCGCCGAGCCCTTCGAGGCGCTTGGGATCGACCGGCCACGCGGCCCGCTTGCTCATCTTGGCCGCGCGCTGTTCGGAGTCCTCGTCGATGTTGTCCGCGCTGGAAAACATGTTGGTGACGCCGCGCGACAGCAGAATCGTCCGGAACGAAGCACTGTGCTCTTTCGAAAAGGCCATCGAGCCGTCCGCGTGAATGACGTCCATGTCGTCCATCGTCGCCGCGTCCACTGGACCTTGCCGCTTTCCGTCGAGCCGGTACGAGACATGCCTCACGATGTTGTCCACGGACAGCAGATGCGACCAATAGCCCAGTGGAACGACGTCGAGCAAGGACTCCTTTTGGATGCCCAGACGGTCGGCCATCGATCGATACTCGGACCAGAACAGCTTGAACTCGTCGGTCTCGCGCAGCGCGGGGTCGATCGGCAGGAAGCTCTTGAAACGGACGGTCAGAACGAGGTTTTTCGGCAGACGCTTGTGCTCGTGGAGCAGCCCGGAAAAGGCGACGAGGTCCTCGAACATGTCGTTGTGGACGAAGGCGTTGTAGAAGCTCTTCCCGGGAAAAAGATCCGGTGTCGCCAGCTCGAAACGGCTGCCTCCGAACACGATGACGTCCGGCGTCTTGGTCATTTGCGCGATCGCCTCGCGCCGCAGCCCCCGAAAGTCCATGTTCGCGTCGAACACGGCGTAGTTCTTCCCCGAGAGCAGCACGGCCGCAACCTGTCTTATACCGGAGGCGCTGAAGTGGAGCGGATCGAGAACGTAGTTCGCTCCCGCGATCGACAAGACTCCCGCGCCGACGGCCGCAGCGAGCGCTGCGAGAAAGCGCTTTGCCGAGAAGCCGACTGCCGCACGGCCCGCACCGGTGGCCGTACCACCGCCCGGAGCCTGCGGGACCATTCCATCTGCGATCGAACGTGCACTTGACATGATTTCCTCCCTGAGTGGTGTCGCTGATTTGCTATCTCATCTTCTTGAAGCGGTCTCCATGGATATCCCCCGACACGAGAAGCACCTTTTGAGGAATCTTGAAGCGCGGCAGTTTCTCGCGGCAGTATGCAAACATCCGGTTTCGGAATTCGGAAACAGTTTCGTTCGTCCGCAGCTTCACCCTGGCGGCGACGATCTGACCCGTGATGAGGTTGCTCTCGCCTTTCACGGATGCGTCTTCCACGCCTTCCATCGCCTGAAGCACGCTTTCCACTTCGACCGGATAGACTTTCTCGCCCCCGACGTTGATGAGCTCCGATTTCCTCCCCAATATCCGGAAGTACTCGCCGTCGACTTCGACGGCATCGCCGGTCCTGAACCAGCCGTCGACGGTAAACGGGCTGGCTGCGTTCAGGTAGCCGAGCATCGCGGACCTTGCCTTGATCTCGAGCATCCCGTCGACCACCCGGGTCTGGAAACCGTCACCGCCTATCTTGACCCACAGCGAGTCGCTGGACCTCGAGCTCGAGCGCAGGATGCCGACCTCGGACAAGCCGTATGTCTGCAACAACCGGACCTTTGGAAACAGCTCGTGAAAACGCTTCAGCGTGCTCTCCGGCATGACCTCGGTTCCGTAGGTCACCAGTTCCAGGCTGGAGAGGTCGTGGCGGCGGTACGCCTCGCTCGCCAGCAGGAGGTTGAGGAAGGTGGGCGAGGTCGGCAGGAGTTGCACCTTGTGCCTCGCGATCTCCGCGCAGACCACGTCCGGCAGGCGTTCCTGCACCGTGATGACGCAGCCCGCATTCGAAAGGCTGTAGAGCAGCGTGTTGATCCCGCCGATGTGGTCGAACAGGAGAAACGTAATGGTCCGCAGCGTCTGGCGCGGGAGGGTGAATTTTTCCAGCAGAGGCACCAGATCGTGCACCACCGCCTTGCTCTTGCCCGTCGAGCCGGAGGAAAACAATATCAGGCCGGGTCGTTGCTCCAGCCGAAGGTGCAGGAGCAGTTCGTGCTCGACGCGGGCGCCCGTGGGTCGGACCTGCGAAATCTCCCCGTCGGCGAGGCTGATGACGGTCTCCACCTGGGCGATTTCCCTGAACTCGCTTTTCTTGACCTCCACGGAGGCGGTCAGGGGAACCACGATGCACGACCGCCGGATCAGGGCCAGCAGCAAACCGATGGCGTTGGGCGAAAAATCGGCTTCCACACTGACCACGCTGCCCGGCTTGACCCCTTGCTCTTCCAAGAACGCGCCCCAGCGGGAAACCGCCTCGTAGAGCCAGGCGTAACGGTATGCGCGCCCTTGCCAGATCACCGCATCCTTCTCCGGATTGGCGCGAAGCACGTTCATCAGGTGCTCGAGAAAATGCATGGATCAGACACCGCCCAGGTAAATGGTCTGACCGGTGACGAATCCGCTCTCCGGCTTCAGGAAGAAGTCGACGGTGTTGGCGACATCGTCGAACGTCCCCATCCGCGGTATCGCCTGTTGTGCGAGGAGCCGATCGATCGTCTGCTTTGGGACGGAGCGAATCAGATTCGTGGCCAGAGGTCCCGGTCCGACGCAATTCACGGTGATGCCGAACTCGGCGAACTCCCGCGCCAAGACATGTGTCAACGCGACGACGGCCGATTTCGAGGCCACATAGGCCGCCTCGCCCGCCAGCTTGAGGGGCACGGCCACCGAGGAGAAATTCACGATGCGCCCGTACCCTTTCCCTTTCATCAGCTTCGCCGCCTCGCGCGAAAGCAGGAATGTTCCGACCACGTTGGTTGCCAGGATTGCGCTCACCGTCGACGTCGGCGTGAGCAGCGAGTGATTCATGGAGGCGATGCCGGCATTGTTGATCACGTGGTCAAGGTGTCCATAGGACCGGCGAATCTCGGAGAACATGGCTTTGACGCCTTTTTCGTCGGCCACGTCGGTCCCATAGTGCTTGTAACCCTCGCGGGTCCAGTCGACACGGGTGCGACTGCAACCCACCACCCGATGGCCGAGCCGGAGATAGTGCTCGGCCAAGTGCCTGCCGATGCCGATCCGCGTTCCGGTGATGAGCGTGACCGGCGCGTCCATACGCCTGGCGAACGCGGATCAACCGGCCCGCAGCCGCTGGAGCGCATAGTCCGCCAACGCGCCGATCGTGCGATACGGGCTGTGCTCCTGGGACATGGCGCCCGGGTCTGCGAGGCTCACGTTCGTGCCGAACTTTTCCTCGATCGCCTGCTCGACCGATACGACCAGCGTTACGAGAGCCATCGAGTCCAGAAAGCCAACGCCGCCGAAGAGAGTCGTCGCGGAGTCGAGCTGCGCGGGCGCCTTCAGTCCCTGGGTGTCCTTGAGCTGGTTGACGTTGTCGATGATCAGCTCGACGACCTGCTGCACGTCGGGCCGTGCTTCTAGCTGCGCTTGTTCCAAACCGGTTCTCCTTCCCTAAAAAATACCGGAACCATCTGTCTTCTTTTTTGGGGACTGCCTGGTGGAATGAAAAAATTGGAGCGCACTGAGACTAGGGAAGTAAGGCGAGGGTGTCCATAGGGGGAAACCTGATCGTCGTGGTCGGGTTAGACCCGACGGTCATATCAGGGAAAGGCTTGTCAGGGAATACCTACAGCAAGGCCGCCCGCAGAATCGAAAATCGACCCGGATGGGATAATCGTCGTGACCGTGGGAATGGAGGGAGATCGCATGAGCACCACAATCTACGAACTGCGCGGCGCGGTCGCCGTGATCGCGATGAACAACCCGCCCGTCAACGGGCTGGGTTTCGATCTGCGGCGCGGCATCGTGGAAGGGCTAGACCGTGCCGAAGCCGATGCGAACGTGAAGGCCGTGCTGCTGATCGGCGGCGCTCGCGCGTTCTCCGGCGGGGCGGATATCCGGGAGTTCGGCTCGCCCAGGGCCTCCGCGGAACCCAGTCTCAATACGGTGATCCGCATGCTGGAAAGCGCCAAGAAACCCGTCGTCGCAGCCATCGGTGGCGCCTGCATGGGCGGCGGGCTGGAACTGGCACTGGGTTGTCATTACCGCGTGGCCGTCGAGGGGGCCCAGATCGCCCTGCCCGAAGTGAAACTGGGGCTGATGCCCGGCGCGGGTGGCACGCAGCGCCTGCCCCGGCTCATCGGCGCAGAAGCGGCGCTCAACATGATCGTCTCCGGCAATTCCGTGCCTTCGGAGCAGCTCAAGGACAGCGCGCTATTCGATGCGATGTTCGAGAAGGACCTGCTGCCGGGGGCGGTCGCGTTCGCCGACAAAGTCGCCTCCGAGAAGCGTCCCCTGAAGCGCGTGCGCGACCTGAAAGTAAGTCTCGCCAACGCGGACGGCTTCTTCCAGTTCGCCCGCAATACGGTCCGCGCGGCGGCCAAGAATTTCCCTGCGCCGCTCAAATGCGTCGACGCCGTCGCGGCCGCGATCACCATGCCTTATGAGGAGGGGGCACGGTTCGAGCGCGAAATGTTCTTGCAGCTGATGCAGACGCCGCAATCCCGTGCGCTGCGCCATGCTTTCTTCGGCGAACGGGCGGCAGCGAAGATTCCCGATGTGCCGGAGGACACGCCGCTGCGCAGGATCGAGAAGATGGCGGTCGTCGGCGCGGGGACCATGGGCGGAGGCATCACGATGAATTTCCTCGGCGCCGGCATCCCCGTCACCTTGCTGGAGATGAAGCAAGAGGCGCTCGACAGGGGACTTGCGACCATCCGCAGGAACTACGAAGCGAGCGCCAGGAAAGGAAGGCTCACCGCGCAACAACTCGAGCAGCGCATGGCGCTCCTCAAGCCGACACTCTCTTACGAAGATCTGAAGGACGCCGACATGGCGATCGAGGCGGTGTTCGAAGACATCGCGGTCAAGGAAGCGGTGTTCAGGCGATTGGACGAGGTGATGAAGTCGGGCGCCATTCTCGCGTCCAACACCTCGACGCTGGATTTGAACAAGATCGCAGGTTTCACCAGGCGCCCCCAGGACGTGGTCGGTACGCACTTCTTCAGTCCCGCCAACGTGATGAAGCTCCTCGAGGTCGTGCGCGGCGGGAAGACCGCCAAGGACGTCCTCGCCACGGTGATGAGCCTGGCGAAGAGAATCAAGAAGACCGCGGTGGTCTCGGGCGTGTGCGATGGCTTCATCGGCAACCGCATGGTCGAGCAGTACATCCGCCAGGCATTGTTCCTGCTGGAGGAAGGGGCCACGCCCAGCCGGGTGGACAGCGCGGTGGAAAGCTGGGGCATGGCGATGGGTCCCTTCCGCATGTCGGACCTGGCGGGCAACGACATCGGCTGGGCCATTCGCAAGCGGCGCTACCGCGAGCAGCCCGGTTTGAAGTACTCGAAGATCGCCGACCGGCTGTGCGAACAGGGTCGCTTCGGCCAGAAGACGGGACTCGGTTGGTATCGCTACGAAGCCGGCCGTCGCGACGCGGTTCCGGACCCCGCCGTCGAGCGGATGATCGTCGATTACCGCAAGGAGATCGGAGCGCAGCGCCGCGCGATCGGCGACGACGAAATCGTGCATCGCTTGATCTTTGCGCTGGTCAACGAAGGATCGGCGATCCTGCAGGAAGGCATTTCATCGCGCGCCTCCGACATCGACATGGTCTACCTGACCGGTTACGGTTTTCCCTTGCACCGCGGCGGGCCGATGCTCTATGCGGACGAGGTGGGCTTGTACAACGTGGTCGACCGCATTAAACGCTTCGCGGCCAATCCCCACGGGGATCCGGGTTTCTGGAAGCCCGCACCCCTGCTCGCGAAGCTGGCGAGCGAAGGAAAGAGTTTCAACTAGTCCTGGAGACACCAATGACCGAAGCCGTAATCGTTTCCACCGCACGCACGCCCCTTTGCAAATCCTGGCGGGGCGCCTTCAACATGACCCACGGCGCGACCCTGGGCGCGCACGCCGTTCGGCACGCAGTCTCCCGCGCGGGTATCGATTCGGCGGAGGTGGAGGACGTGATTATGGGCTGCGCCAATCCCGAAGGCGCGACCGGCGGGAACATCGCCCGCCAGATCGCGTTGCGCGCGGGTCTCCCCGTTACGACCGCCGGAATCACGGTGAACCGCTTCTGCTCGTCGGGCCTGCAATCGATCGCCATGGCGTCGCAGCGCATCATCGCGGGGGAGGGCGGCATCTACGCGGCCGGCGGGGTCGAGTCCATCTCCTGTGTGCAGAACGAGATGAACAAGCACATGGCTCGGGAAGATTGGCTGACCGAGAACAAACCCGAGCTCTATTGGCCCATGCTGCAAACCGCGGAGACCGTCGCCAGGCGCTACGACATTTCGCGGGAGCGGCAGGACGAATATGGAGCGCGCAGCCAGCAGAGAGCCGCCGCAGCGCTGGCGGCGGGCAAGTTCGGCGACGAGATCGTGCCCATGAAAGTCGTCATGGGCGTCGCCGACAAGGAGACCGCGCGCGTGATGGCGAAGGAGGTCACCGTCTCCGCCGATGAAGGCATCCGGGCCGACACCACCTATGAGGGGGTTTCGAAGATTCGCCCGGCGATCGAAGGGGGCTGCATCGCCGCCGGCAATGCGAGTCAATTCTCCGACGGCGCCTCGGCCTGTATCGTGATGGATGGGAAGGCGGCGGCGGCTCGCAAGCTCGAGCCCCTGGGCATCTTTCGCGGTTTCGCGGTGGCGGGCTGCGAACCCGACGAGATGGGGATCGGCCCCGTGTTCGCCGTGCCGAAGCTCCTCAAGCGCGCGGGATTGAAAGTGGAGGACGTGGGACTGTGGGAGCTGAACGAAGCTTTCGCCGTGCAGGTGATCTATTGCCGCGACCGTCTGGGCATTCCCGACGACAGACTGAACGTCGACGGCGGCGCCATCGCGGTGGGCCATCCCTACGGGACTTCCGGCGCGCGCCTCGTGGGTCACGCGCTCATAGAAGGCAGGCGCCGGGGCGCGAAGCACGTCGTGGTGACGATGTGCATCGGCGGAGGGATGGGGGCGGCAGGGCTGTTCGAGGTGGTTTAGGCCGGGAAGAGGTGTGCGGCGCGTCTATTCGACCTTGGCGCCCGAAGCCTTCACCACCTTGCCCCACTTCACGATTTCGTCGTGGATGAAGGAGCCGAACTGCTCCGGGGTCCAGGCGGTTGCGATCGCGCCCTGCTGCAAGAGCCTTTCTTTCATGTCCGCCTGAACGAGCGCCTTGTTCACTTCGCCGTTGATGCGCAGGACGATGTCCTTCGGCGCGCCTTTGGGGAGCATGATGCCGAACCACGCCGTCACTTCGTAGCCCGGAATCCCGGCTTCCTGCATCGTGGGCAGGTCGGGCAGCTCGGGGTAACGCGTGCTCGTGGTCACCGCCAGAGCGCGCAGCTTTCCGCTGCGGATGTGGCCGATCGCGGCGGTCAGGTTGTCGAACATCAGGTCGACCTGTCCGCCGATGAGGTCGGCGAGCGCCGGGCCGCTGCCCTTGTAGGGAATGAACACGATGTCCACGCCCGTCATCATCTTGAACATCTCGCCGGCCATGTGGAGCGAGGTGCCGCTCCCCGAGGCGGCGAAATTGAGCTTGCCCGGCTTGCTCTTCGCGAGCGCGATGAACTCGGCCACCGATTTCGCGGGGACCGAGGGGTTCACCACCATGACGTTCGGCATGCGTGCGATCATCGCAGTCGCGGCGAGGTCGTGCTCGAAGCTGAAGCTGCGCTTCGTGTACAGGGTTTCGCTGATCGCCTGCGCCGCGGTCGCCTGCAGCATGGTGTAGCCGTCCGCGGGCGCTCTTGCGACCATCTCGGTGCCGACGTTGCCCGCTACTCCGGGGCGATTCTCGACCACGACCGGTTGCCCGAGCGGTCCGCTGATCCTCTCCGCAATGATGCGCGCGAGGATGTCGGTCGCGCCGGCAGGCGGGAACGGAACCACGTAGCGGACGGGCTTGGATGGCCAGGTTTGGGCTGGGGCCGTCGCTGCTGCAAGAAACGCAACGAGAAACGCGAGCGCGATGCGGGCCGCCATGACGCCTCCTCCGAGAGATTGTCCGCGATATTCTACGATGACCCGGATCAAAACCGACAGGATTTGGTGTATGGTCTCGGATGATATGGAGGTCGAGCTCATGGCGAAGCTTATTCGGCTCACGGTGACTGCGGCCGCCGTTTCGTGTGCTTCGCCGGTTTGGGCCCAGGATGCATCCAAGAGCTCACCCCCCAGGGTCGTGACCAAAACGCTGGTGGCTTCGGAAGCGCAGAAGGAATGCCTTTCACTGAACAACAGGCAGCGTCTGCATTACAAGTTCCGCGCCGACGGACCGTTAAACTTCAAGGTCTCGCACCAGGAAGAAAGGGAGATCATCGACTTCAAGCGCGACGGCACGGAAAGCGCGTCCGGCAGCTTCATGCCGAGGAAATCCGCCGATTATTGCCTCGTGTGGACCAACGTCGGCAAACGCTCGGCCACTCTTCGCTACGAGTACCGGCGCGCTTCGCAGTGAACTCCCAACGAAGGGTGCGCGCGCCGCGGTGAGCGCATCTCCGGAAGACGCCGTGCTGCTGCTGCACGGGGCGTGGATGAACCGCTGGGTGATGAGCTATCTCGCTTTGGCGCTGCGGGGGGAAGGTTTTGCGGTGCAAACGCTGAGCTATCGCACCATGCGAGGCACGCTCGCGGAGCATCTCGCCCGCGTAGCCGAGCGAATTGCCGCTCTCGCGGCGCCGCGCCTGCACCTGGTCGGCCACAGCCTGGGTGGGGTCATCGCGCTGCGCTACCTGCAGCGCGGCGCCGACCCGCGCGTCCGGCGCGCCGTGCTGCTCGGCTCGCCGGTCGCGGGCTGCCGCGCGGCGGCAGACCTCGCGCAGAGCGCGGGCGGCGAGTTGCTGCTCGGGGCAAGCCTCGGCGTGTGGCGCGAGCCGGTGGATGTTTCGGTCGATCCCCGTTTCGAAGTCGGAGCGATCGCCGGTACCGTCGCGTTCGGGCTGGGTCGCATGGTGACGCGGCTGCCGAAGCCGAACGACGGAGTCGTCTGCCTCGACGAGACGAAATTTCCCGCGCTGCGCGATCATCTCGCACTTCCGCTCGGCCACACCTTGATGCTTGCCTCGCCGCGGATCGCGCGCCAGACCGCCGCTTTCCTCAGGACCGGCGAATTCCGTCGATGATGCGGCTCCCGGCTCTAGTCGCCCTCCTTTTCGTCTCGGGCTGCGCGTCGCTCGAATACTACGCGCAGGCGGTAGGCGGGCACCTGGAGGTGATGCGGCTCGCGGTTCCGATCGAGGAGCGCTTGCGCGACGCGGACACGCCCGAGGCCCTCCGCGCGAAACTGGCGAAGGTGCTCGCGATCCGGGATTTCGCCGGTCGCGAGCTTGCGCTTCCGGATAACGGCAGCTATCGCCGCTACGCCGACATCGGCCGGCCCTTCGTGGTCTGGAACGTGTTTGCCGCGCCCGAATTCGCGGTGAAGCCCGTCGAGTCGTGCTTTCTTTTCGCCGGGTGCGTGAGCTATCGGGGCTTCTACTCCGAGGAGGCGGCGCAGCGGCACGCGGCCTCGCTCGCCGGCGAAGGCTACGATGTCTACGTCGGGGGCGTCGCGGCGTATTCGACGCTCGGCTGGTTCAGCGATCCGGTGCTCTCGACATTCATTCAGTATCCGGAACCCGAGATCGCGCGCATCGTGTTTCACGAGCTCGCTCACCAGGTCGTGTACGTGAAGGGCGACACGATGTTCAACGAATCCTTTGCTGCGACGGTGGAGGACGAGGGCGTGCACCGCTGGCTAGCACGCGAGGGAACGTCCACGCAGCGCGCCGCCTACGAAGGCTCCCGGCGCAGGCGCTCGGAATTCGTCGCACTCGTGATCAAGTACCGCGCGGAACTCGTGGCGTTCTACGATCGCCCGGCCGAACCGGAAGAAAAGCGCGCGGGAAAGCGGCGCCTGTTCTCGGCGATGCAGGACGAATACCGCGCGCTCAAGGATTCATGGGGCGGCCTTACCGGCTACGACCGGTTGTTCGCGCGCGGGGCGAACAATGCGCTGCTCGCATCGGTCGCCAGTTACTCGGAACTGGTGCCTGCGTTTCGCGCGCTGCTTGCGCAAAAGCACGACGATCTGTCGGTCTTCTACGTCGCCGTGCGCGAGCTGGCGAAGCTGGACAAATCGGAGCGCGACGCGCGGCTCGCCGCCCTGATCCGCTAGCTGAGCGGCAGCATCACGTGCTTCTTGTACGGCGCGCGCTGCTGCAACCGCTGGTAGTAAGCCTCGACTTTCGGCAGCTTGGGCCGCTTCACATCCAAGGCGTGCCAGCGGTAAACGAAGGTGCCGAGCGGAATGTCTCCCATCGTGAAGTTCCTGCCTGCCACGTGGTCGCGCCCCTCCAGCCCCTGCTCGAGCACCTGGAACGCCTGCGCGAGCTTTTCGATGCCTTCTTCGATCGCCTTGAGATCGCGCTTTTCCGCCGGCGTGCGGATGAGGCCCCAGAAAACCGGGGTGATCGCCGGCGCGACGGTGCTCGTGGCCCAATCCATCCAGCGGTCGGCGTCGGCGCGCTGGCGAAGATCGTCCGGCCAGAACGTGCCCGCGCCGTGCTTTGCCGCGAGATAGCGCACGATGGCGTTCGATTCCCACAGAACCAACCCGTCGTCCTCGATCGTCGGAACGCGGCCGTTCGGATTCATCCTGCGGTAGAAGGGCTCGTTCACGACGCCGAATTGCAGGCCGGCGTCGGTGCGCTCGTAGGGGACTTTCAGCTCGGCTAGCGCCCAGAGCACCTTTTGCACGTTGATCGAGTTGATCCTGCCCCAGAGTTTCAGCATGACTGGAGTGCGCTTCGGTGGAGAAAAATGTCAGCGCCGGGCGCGCCGCTTTGCCTTTCCCGTCCGGCGGCCCGCCAGCCGCCGCGCGGGATTCTTCGGCGCAGCCGCCTTCGCCGCGATCGCCTCCACCTCGACGAGGAACTCCGGCCTCGCAAGCGAGGAGATCACGAGCAGCGTCGAGGCCGGGCGGTGACTGCCGAGGAATTTCGCGCGAACCTGGGCGAACCTAGCGAAATTCTCGTGACGGGTCAGAAACGAGGTGATTTTCACCACGTCGCCGATTCCCATGCCGGCGTCGGCCAGCACCGCGAGAATGTTCTGCCATACCACTTCGGTCTGTTCTTCGATGGTGGCGGGAACCGACCCGTCCGGGCGCACCCCGATCTGGCCCGCCACGTGGAGCCAGCGCGCGCCGGGCGGCACCTCGATGCCGTGAGAATACGTACCGATCGGCGCTGCGATGGAACGGGGGTTGTGCACTTTCAGCATGTTTGTCTCCCTGCGATTTGCCGACCGACTCATTCTACCCGCGGCGCGCGGCGACGCACTCCCTGCGTTACCATACGGGCCTTCCGGCTTCGAATGACCCGGTTCCTGGGCATGAACACGCGTACTGCGGCCGCCGTGCTCGCGCTTTCGCTGTGCGGCTGCGCGATATTCAGCGAAACCCACGGCATCCAGGAGGTCGACAACTGGGTGAGGAGCCACGAGCCCCTCGCCGAATCGGGAAAGATGAAGTGGTCGGATTTCTACGCGCAGTATCTTGAAAAAGTCTCAGCCGCTCCGGTGATCAGCCAGGGTCCCGTCGTGGAACGGCTCGGCATCATGATCACCGCCGCGCTCTTCTACGAACGGGGTCGCATCGACAGGGCCAGCTTCGATTCGGTGCAGAGCATAGTGCGGAAATATCAGACGCTCGACGACCCCGCGGCGAACCTGCTCGCGCGAAGCGCGCTGGTGCGGGCGCTCGGGTCAGAACCCCACCGGTAGGCTGTCGCGCCTCGCATCGGAAGCGCAAAGATAACCGTCCTCGAGCCGGTACGCTATCTGGGCGCAGCCGAAGGCGTTGTAATCCTCGGGGAGCTTCATCGCCTTATGGCCCCGCGAGGCGAGCTCCGCGATTGTCGCCTCGGGCCATTCGTCCTCGAAGGTGACATCCAGGCCCTGCACGACTCGAAAGCGCGGCCCGTCGATCGCGCCCTGCGGTCCCTGGCCGTAGTCGGCCATGCGCACCATCATCTGCGTGTGCCCCTGCGGCTGCATGCTGCCGCCCATCAAGCCGAAGCTCATGACAGGCGCGCCGTTTCGCGTGACGAACCCGGGGATGATCGTGTGGAAGGGACGCTTCCGCGGCGCCACTTGGTTGGGGTGGCCCGCGGTGAGAACGAAACCCGAGCCGCGGTTCTGCAGGCTGATCCCGGTGCCGGGCACGACCACACCCGAGCCGAAGCCCGTGAAATTCGACTGGATCATCGACACCATCATGCCGCCCGCGTCCGCTGCGCTCAGGTAGACGGTGCCGCCCTTGGGCGGCGTGCCGTGGCCGAAGTCCTGGGCGCGCCTCATGTCGATCAGCTTCGCGCGCGACTTGAGGTAGGAGGGATCGAGCAGCTGCGCCGGCTTGAGGTCCATCGCCTTCGGATCCGCAACGAAGCGCCGCGCGTCCGCGAACGCGAGCTTTACCGCCTCGATCTGCAGGTGCACGCTGTCGGGCGAGTCGGCCGGGTAGTCGGCGACGTCGAAGTTCGAGAGGATGCCGAGCGCCATGCGGCACACGATCCCCTGGCCGTTCGGCGGGATCTCGTGCACCGTCAGGCCGCGGTAGTCCTGGCTGATCGTGCCCACCCAGTCGTTCTTGTGGGCGGCGAGATCGGCGCGCGTCAGCGCGCCGCCCGTTTTCTTAGCGTACGCCTCGATTTTCTCGGCGAGCTCGCCGCGATAGAAGGCCTCGCCCTTGGTGGCAGCGATCTTTTCCAGGGTCTTGGCCTGGTCGCGGAAGCGGAAGATCTCGCCCGCGCGCGGCGAGCGCCCGCCGGGGAGGAGGCCTTAGCGAAGCCGGGCTGGTCGCGCAGCTCCGGCACCTGCGGATCCCACCGCTCGGCGACGAAGGGCGACACCGGAAAGCCGTTGGCCGCGTAGTGCATCGCCGGCTCGAACAATTTCTTGAAAGGGAGCTTGCCGAACTTCTTCGAGAGCTCGACCCAGGCCGAGACCGCACCCGGCACCGAGACGCTCTTCCAGCCGCGCGAGGGCATGTGCTCGTGCCCCTTGAAATACTCCGGGGTCCACGCCGCGGGCGAGCGCCCCGAGGCGTTCAGGCCGTGCAGCTTCTTGCCGTCCCAGATGATCGCGAACAGATCGCTGCCGATGCCGTTGGAGATCGGCTCGACCACGGTGAGCGTGATCGCGGTCGCGAGCGCCGCGTCGACGGCGTTGCCGCCGGCGAGCATCATGCGCAGTCCGGCCTGCGCTGCGAGCGGCTGCGAGGTGGAGACGACGTTGCGCGCGAGCGTCGGGCGGCGAAACGTGGGGTAGGGCGTGTCGACTACGACGGGTCTTACGGTTCGTTGCAGCATCGGAATCGGCAACTAGGCTTTCGAAGCGACAAAAGGCGCATTGTCCACGTCCCCGCGGATGTCGTCCAGCTTTCCAGGTGTCGTAAGCACTGGGGCGCGAGTATCATCGTGCGCTCCGAGCCTTCGCACAATCGTCCTCATGACCTCTGACAGGTCGGCGATACTACATTCGCTTCGCCCTCTGGCATTTGCCATCGCCGTGGGGATTCCTTTGGTCGCGAGCGGAGCGTTCGACCTGGGTGCCTTTGAAAAAGGCGATCTCAACGGCGCAAAGAGGATTCTCAAACAAGCCAACTACTTCCAGGGGGATTCAGAAGCCAAAATAGAAGCACTTCACATAGCCGTTACTTCGGGCAATGTGGAGCTCGTCAAATATCTGGCGGGCTTAGGTTGGTTGTATGAGTGCCGGAAGCGACCGGAACTACGCTGCGAACCTGTTCACCAGGCAGCATCGAGAGGCCGAATCAGTATGATCCAGTGGCTGATAACGCAAGGGTTTGATGTTAAAGCTATCAGCCTCTTTGGGAACGGCACCGCTCTTCATAGTGCGGCGCACGCGGGACAACTCGAGACCGTGAAGTTTCTCTGCGCGCAGGGCGTAGACGACAAGGTGAAGGCTGGGCCCTATACTGCGCTTGGATTTGCGAAGGCGTTTCCGGCTAACCCTGGGGTAGCACAGGTCCTGGAATACCTCGAATCCGGTCAATGCCGGAAGCAATGATTGCACTCTTATCAAGAATTAAGAATCACTATCCGTATTGCGTCGTCAGGCCTTTGCGGTGACCGACAGCGCGTTGTCGATGTCCCAGAGGATATCGTCCAGCGTCTCCAGACCGACTGAGATGCGGATCATGTCGGGGGTGACGCCCGCCTTCGCTTGCTCCTCCTCGGACATCTGCCGGTGCGTGGTCGAGGCCGGGTGGATGATGAGCGTCTTCGC
>WNGH01003760.1_pt1 | contig 18789 bp, 24 predicted proteins | sample 5400631 | NCBI WGS metagenome assembly WNGH01 (sample SAMN13153373, study PRJNA577476) | soil metagenome | isolation source: 115 cm soil or saprolite under Garry oak tree replicate 1 | place: USA:California | collected 2016-06-15
GGCCCGTCCACCAGGATGAGCCAGAACCTGCAGGTAGCCCCGCCGATCACTGCGGCCGAGGCCCGCGGCAACTCCCGGCCGGTCACCAACTATGAGTTCCAGAAGCTAGCTGCCCGCGGCCGGGACCAGCTGGCCGCACTCAGCCACCCGGCGCCGGTCAGCGGGCTCGACCAGCACTGGGGGGAGATCAAGGCCAGGACGTACGTCAAGGTGCAGGGCCCCTGGGGCGGGGCAACGATCGACGCGCACACCGGCCAGGCGCTGGAAACTGACGCCGACAAGTACGCGCTGGCCGTCAAGCCGCACGGCATGAGCGCGGTCAGCGTGCCAGAGACCGCCAGCGAGGCCGAGTTCAGCCAGGCGATGGACCGGGCGCTGGCCACATTCCGCGGCGAGCTGCAGAAAGCCCAGCGTCACCTCGGCGTCTTCCACGATGACGACAACCACCGGATCGACATTGACCCGGTGCTGGTGGTCAGCAGCATCCCCGAAGTCGAGTCGGTCGGCGCGTACACCCATGCGGTGGGCGGCGCCTACCATTTCAGGAGCGGCGACGGGTTCTGGCCGCCGCACGTGGCGGAAGGGGTGCAGATGGCCAGCGGTGATGACCAGCGCGTCCACTTCGATGGTCCCGGCCAGTGGCGCAGCCAGGCCGACGAAGTACAGCCCGGGCTCACTGCGCAGCAGCAGGCCGAGATCGACCTGGCCGCCCGGGACTCCATCACGGGCCAGATGCGCTGAGCCGGGATGAAGGTGGCTGACGCCGCCCGCCAGCTGGGCAAGCTGGTGGGGTCTCTGGGCATAACGCAGTCTCCGGGTTAACCTGGGCTATCTCGCTTTGAAAGGGCTGCCATGTCTGCTGCTCAGATTCGTCTGACTGTGCTCGTCTTCGCCGTTCTGGCGGTCCTGGCGGTGATCGCCAGCCTTGCGGCGGCCCGCCACGGCGGCCTCCCGGACGGCGCGATGTACCACACCGGCCCGGATATGTTCCACAACTGATCTGGTTCAGCCGTCAGGTAAACCCTGGTGATCCCCTGCCCGTCATACAGGTGACCTGCCATGATGGCCAGGCAAATCATGCAGAACCTAGTGGGACGAGGGGAAATCCATTGAGACCTGTCCGTAGATGGGCACTGGCAGCGGTAGCAGCACTGGCGCTGGCAGTCCCGCTGGTTCCCGCGCTGTCGGCCAGCGCGAATGTCAGCCCCACCAAGGTCATCACCGCCAACGGTGAGGCTGGCTACTACGCGGGCGAGAACCAGCCCGGTCATTTCAAGCAGGAGAACACCCAGTTCTACCTGCGCAAGGCAGCCAAGAGCCTGACCGCCGGGGCCGGGGAGGGTGTTCAGTTCTGCAACGATTCCAGCGGCAACGCCGTCCAGCTCGGGCTGCGGTGGACCGGCACCGGCTTCCAGGTGCTGGTTGGCTCCGGCACGCTGACCGCCACCCCCGGCACGAACACCACGGCCTGCAACAGCGGCGGCGCGCTGCTGGGTGCCCCGCTGTCCCCGAACCTGGTTATCCCGCAGGGTGATACCGTCCGGCTGATCCTCAAGGAAGTCAGTCCCGGTCTCTATGAGGCGTTCGCCAAGGACGTCACCACCAGCCTGTCGGCCAGCAAGGGCTTCGCTGGCCTCACCTGGCCCGATGAGGCCAGTGCAGGTGTGGTCCAGGATCTGTCTGGCCGCGCCGCCCCGGCGGATATCAAGCTGGTGCATTTCGCCACCCTGACCGCCCGGGACAGCAACGGCGTGAGCGCCACGTTCGGCGGGGCCACTGAGTGGACCGCCGTTCAGGCGTACTCCAACTTCTCCGGCGACAACTCCAACCCGCCGATCGTGACCCCGGCGGACTCGCTGAGCGGCGATCATTTCAACGTGTTCACGAGCGCGCAGACTGGCCCCTGACGCAGCCGCAACCCAAGATCAGGCCCGGCCGTTCACCCTCCACGCGGCCGGGCCTGATCATGTCATTGGTGTAACTACAGCCCCGTAACTACAGCCCTTGACCTCGCGCCACACCTGAACAGCTTGTAACATCAGCCGCAAGAGACCCGGTTCCCCGCCCGGGCGTCGTCTCATGGACGCCGGGAGTGTGGACCGTTGGCCGCAGGGCAGCTGGTCGATCTGGCCGCCTGGGAGCATGAGCACCGTGACCGGCACGGTCAGTGGACCGGTGGGTCCGGCGTGCTCAGCCACTCACAGCGGGCTAACCGCAGCAGCGGGCGGATCGCGGCCCGGCACACATCCAGCCAGCTGACCACATCGGAAAACGCCAGCCGCCTGTCCCGCAGCCTGGCCGGGCGCAAGACCTCGGCCAACCAGCAGCACGCGGCTGCCCGCTTGCACAGCGCCGCGGCGCGGCAGACCACCGGGGCTCTGCAGGCCCATCACCAGCGCATGGCCGCGATGCACCGGGGCATCGCCTCACGCACCTCCAGCAGGTCCGCCCCCGGCGGCAGCCGTGGCCCGAAGCCGTCAGGCCCCCCGAAGCCTGCGGCGATGCGCAGCGCTTCCCCGGCCCTGGCGAAATCCGGCGGCTACGGCAAGGCACCCACCGGCAAGGCATCCGAATCCACAGCTGGCCGCAAGGCTGCGCTGGCTTCCGGCCATGCGCTGGCGCCCAGCAAGCCGGGTGGCCGCCCCGGGTTCCCGGTCACTGATGCCGCCCACTGGGACAAGGCGTTCCAGGCGGTCGGCCGCGCAGGCAGCCCAGCCCGGCGCGAGGCGCTGCGCAGCCTGCTGCTGAAAACAGCCAAGGAATTTGGCAAGCAGGGCAAGGTCAAAGGCTCATGGCTGGTGACCGGCCAGGCCCATTCAGCCACCAGGCCCGCATTGGAGTTGGCTATGACGATCGTGCCGGTCCGTGACCCTTCCGATCTGGTCATCGTCCGCGGTGAAAACGGCAATGCGATCATCCGCCATCGCAGCGGGGGCGATGAGCTGGGCACCATCCGCCGGGACGGCAGCCGCTGGGTGGCGACCGTTGGCGGCCGGGATCTGGCCGTCCGCAACCACCAGCGCACTGCGCTGGCCGACGTGATCGGCACCCACAACCGGTCGGCGCTCACCCCGCAGCACCGTCCTGCGGCGTCTGCTGGGGAGCCTTTGCAGCCAGCTCCCCAGCAGACACCGCTGATGAAGGCGTACGGCATCCCGGCGATCCGGCTGGCCACGCCTGCCACCAGTGCGGCTGCAGGCCCGCGGGTCACCATGTCCAACGGCGACGGCGACGGCGATGACAGCAACGGGCTCACCCCGAAAGGCAAGGCGATCTTCGCCAAGCTGAAGGCGAAAGGCTGGCCGGACGCCAAGTGCCTGGCGTTTGCCAGGCGGGCGCAGAACTTCGGGGGGCCGAAGTGAGCGCTGCCGCTGTCCTCACCCCGTTTTCCCGCAACCCGGCCATCGAGCTGGGTAACCGCCGCTGGCGCAAGCGGCTGCTGCCGGTCGGTGAGATCCACTACCAGGGCCGGGTCCTGAAGTTCACCAAGGACTACCTGGGCGGGCTGGCCCAGGCGTTCACCGACCGGGCCTATGACCAGGTGCCGTTCCAGCTGGCGGGTGATGCGAACAAGCACACCAACGACGTCGAGCGGTTCGGCGGCAAGATCACCGACATGTCGGTCCGCGACGACGGGCTGTACATGGAACTGGAGCCGACCGAGCGCGGTGAGCGCGTGCTGCGTGACAACCCGGATGTCGGCGTGTCCGCCCGGATTGTCGAAGGCTATGACCGCTCAGACGGCAAATTCTTCCCCAAGGCGATTCAGCATGTGCTGGCCACCCTGGACCCCCGTATCCCTGGTCTCGGCGGCTGGCAGGCCATTGAGGCTTCGGGCGACGACGTGGACGTGACCTACGACCTGAGCGGCGCCGAGTTCGCCGGAGAGGAAAACCCGATGCCTGAGCTGACCGAAACCCAGCAGGCCCGGATCGCCCAGCTGCTGCAGCTTCCCGCCGACCAGCTGGAGGCGCTGCTCACCGTCAACCCGGACCCGGCAGGCACGGCCAGCGCGCTGAACGGTGACGGCAACCCGGGAGACCAGCTGACCGACGCTGAGCTGGATGCGCTGGTGGAGGAAGCCCTGGCGCTGGACGCCGCGGGCCTGCTCGACGCTGAGCCGGAGCCAGCTGGCGCCGGGCTGAGCAGTGAGAATGCGATGGCCATCGAGCTGGCCACGGCCCAGTCCGATGAGAACGCCCGCCAGCTCGGCGTGATCAACGCCCAGCTGGACAATGAGCGCTGGCTGAACGAGCGCCGGGTGCTGATCGGCGAGGGAATCCCGCCGTTCATCACCGATCTGGCCCAGCCGCTGCTGGAAGGCGGCGGGCACACCGTGGACCTGGCCAACGGCAATGTGGTGGACGCGGGCCAGGTGATGCGCAAGGTGCTCACCGAGTACGCCAAGGTCAGCGGCCAGCTGGGGCTCGGCGTGGAGCTGGGCTCGCCGATGGACGCACCGGATGAGGATGCGACCGCGGCCGATACCCGCACGGCCACTGTCACCCGGCTCCGGGCGCAGATGGGCCTGTGACCTGTGTCCCGCCAGGTGCTCACCGCCGATGTCACGATCGCGGCCACCGACTACCAGCATCCTGAGCGTCGGCTGAGGAAAGGCCAGACGGTTGAGCTGTCAGCGGCTGAGATCACTGCCATCGGGGCGGGCAACATGCGCGCCACCGTCGCCCGTGACCAGCTCGGCGAGAACGTCGGCGTCAGCAACTCGTCCTAAAGAGAGAAGGGGAACCGGCTATGAGCGCCGTGCTTCCGCACTACAAGCAGGGGCCAGCCAACTACCAGGTCAGCGCGCTGCTGTACGGCGGGCAGATGGTGGAAAACACCACGTTCACCGCCGGGACCACCGACCTGACGGTCAAGCCAGCGGCGGCGTCATCGGTCCACTGCCTCGGCGTGGCAGGCGGCGATGCCAACGTGATCGCCGCCCAGACTGGTGCGCCCAACACCTACGGCCAGCCGCTGATCGACATCAGCGTGCTGACCGACTACGTGTCCGTCTACTACGGCGGGGTGGACATCTGGGTCTGGTACTCGGCCTCAACCACCCAGGGCCTCAAGCTGCTCTGCACGGCCAACGGGACTGTCGGCCCGGCCGGTGCCGGACCGGCCGCTGACCAGGTGGTCGGCATCTGCACCCACCCGGGCGGTGTCTCAGCCGGAATGCTCACGCAGCAGATCGGCGGGCAGGGTGCGGCTTCATTCTTCCTGGGCCGTGCCCGTATCTTCTGACAAGGAGCTGAGTCATGCCGACTGCCGTTCGCGGGTACAGCGATTCCCCGCGGATCACCGTTAGCGAGCTGCTGAAAGACCCTCTGGTCGTTCCGCAGCTGATCCTGGACATCACACAGAACGAGTTCATCGTGGACTCGGTGCTGCGCAACGCCGGGATGGCCACATCCGGGGCGGTCCGCTATTCGGAGAGCACACCGCTGTATGCGGATGACTTCCCCGAGATCCGGCCCGAGTTCGGTGAGGTCCCGGTCGTGCCGACGTCGATCGGCATCCCGCGGGTGGTGTTCACCCATGAGCGGGCCATGGCGATCATGGTGTCTGACGAGATGCGCCGCCGTCAGGCCATGGACCCGGTGACCCGCCAGCTGCAGCAGGTCAAGAACACGATGGTCTACAGCTGGAACACCGCGTTCTACTCCGCGGTGGTGGCCAACGCCAGCATCCAGACCCTCGCGGTGTCCAACACCTGGGCCAGCGCCAGCGCCACGATCCGGGCGGACATCGCCCAGGGCATGTACCTGGTCGAAAACGCCAACATCGTCTCCCCGTCTGGTGTCACCCAGTGGCTCGGCTTCGAGGCTGACACCTTGATCATCAACCACGGCACGAAGAACACGCTGATCCAGTCCAGCACGTTCGCGGCGCCCTACGTCGGTGACATTGCCAGTGAAAGCCTGCAGTACACCGGGCTGCTGCCCCAGAAGATCATGGGGCTCGACACGCTGGTGTCCCGCCAGATCCCAGCGGGCAACGCGATCATCATGCAGCGCAACCGGTGCGGCTTCATCGCCGACGAGCTGCCGTTCATCGCCGGGCCGCTGTACCGCGAGGAGCCCCGCAAGACGTGGCGCTCCGACACCCAGCGGGCCAGCGCGATCGGCCTCGACCAGCCGCTGGCCATCGTCCTGCTCTCAGGAGTGTGAGGTAACCCATGGCAACGGCTGCAGCCCGCCCCAAGGTCATCGCCGAGGGCCTGAGCAGGTACCAGGCCCTGACTAACATCAGCGTGCCCCAGCGGCACCCTGTCTCCAAGCTGGAGACCGGCCAGAACGACCTGGTGCTCCCCGGCGAGATCGTGGAGCTGACCGAGCGGCAGGCCGCCAACCTGATGGACACCAGCCCGAAGTCCGGCCGGATGTCCCCGGCGGTCCGGCCGTACAGCGAGCACGGCGATCCGCTGCCGCGGCTCACTGCCCGCCACCTGTCCGGTGCGCTGCGCAGGCCCATGACACCGCCGCCCGGTGACGAAGGCCCGCGCCCCGACCCGCCGGGCAGCAGCCACATCCGGTACATGGAAGACCCGCCGGAGCTGGCTGAGCCGCTGCCGGGAAGCGAGAACAACCCGGTGTCACCTGACGCGGTGGACCTGCCGCCAGGCACAAGGATCGGGGCGATCTGACCGATGGCCGCTGGTGTCCCCCAGGCGATCTCTCTCACCTGCCCGCGCTGCAAGATCTCGCGGCGGTTCAGCAATGTGGACGGCGGCACGTTGTTCCGCTGCACCGGGTGCGAGTGGTACTGGACGCTGGGCACCCAGGCGCCGACCGGCACGACCAACGCCTCCCGGTCGATCGGCGCGGCCACCATCCCGGTGGCTTCGGGTGGCGCGTCGTTCACCTCCGGGATGCTGATCCTGATCGACACCGGGACAGCAGCCGAAGTGGTCACTGCCACGTCCACCGGCTCGGCCACGTCCATCCCGGTGACGGCGTTCATCAAGGCGCACAACTCGGGCGTGGCGGTCGGCCAGCTGCTGGTCAGCTCCACCTATTCCGGTGTTGGCCAGGACGCGGTGCCAGCTAACCCGGGCTGGGGGTTCTGATGGCGCTCAACCGCTACGTGCTGACATCCAACGTCACGGTCGCGGCAGGTGCAGCAGCTGCAGTGGTGGCTGGCGAGCCTGGTACGGGCGGGGCGTCCGGGTTCGGTGGTGCCCCCACGACCGGCGGGCCGCTCTGGCCCACCACCTACCTGGCAGGCACCGCTATCGTCCTGGACCCCGCCGGGCCGCTGTACACGGCGATCGGGGCGGGCAACCTGCGGGCCTTCACCCAGGGCACTGACGACGTCGGCCACCAGGCCCTGGCCAACTGAGGGAGCCCCCGATGGCAGCGAACGGCCGGATGGTCAAGACCAACATCACGGTCACCTGGGACGGCGTGACGTTCAACGTGCCTGCCGGGACCGTCGTGGACATCCCGGCAGGCAGCTCGCTGGAAACGGCCTACGGGACGTCCAACCTGGTCGCGCTCACCGCGGCGCAGCAATCCGGTGACGCCGACACCGAACCAGTCTTCGCGGAGGGATGAGCACCCGATGGCAGTAACCACGCCCGCAGTCCCGGCCACCACCGTCGCCCAGGCCAACAGCACCGGCCAGAACGTCTCGGTGGCGGTGACTGGTGGCACGGTCACCGGCATCCTGGTGCTGCCGAGCCCGGCCCAGCCGCTGGTTGCGCCCTCAGTCCCGGCGAGCACGGTGCAGACCGCCAACAACACCGGCCAGCCGGTCGCTGTCACAGTGACCGGCGGCACGGTCACCGTCATCTCGGTCAGCGGGGTGGCATCCGGGCTCATCTCCGGCACGGTCATCGTCCCGGCGGGCGGCAACATCGCCATCACCTACTCGGTGGTACCCACCTGGACCTGGCAGCAGGCGGTCACCGGGTTTCACGGCACGTCGATACCGTCACCCAGCTCGGTCCCGCTGCCCCCCTCCGCTTCGGTCACCCTCGTCTACTCGGCTGCGCCCACCTGGGCGTGGACCAACCCGCTGGCCTCCGGCTACACGCCGTATGCACCCAACGAGAACACCGTCCTCGGCAGCCAGCTCACCCAGCTGCCGTACGCGGCACATGCGGAAGGGGGCCTGACCGGCCTGGCGGTGGCGGTCAGCAACTAGATGGCGAGCCCGCTGTATGCAACCATCCCGGACCTGCGCCTGGTGCTGGACAGCACCGACGCGGGCACTGGCACGGCTGCGCAGCTGTCCGACGCCCAGCTGACTCTCGCGCTCGCCGCGGCAAGCACCCGGGTGTCCACCTACACGGGCACCGTCTTTGACAGCTCCACCCCGGCCGCCACCCCGCCGGACCTGCTGCGCGACCTGACCCTGGACCTGGCCGCCTGGTGGGCCACCACCTACTACGCCAAGGCCAAGGAAATGGGCGCCAACCACCCGGTGGTGCTCCGTTACACCGAGGCCGTGAAAGTTCTCAACGACATCCGGTCCGGCAAGATCCGGCCCGACCCGCAGCCTCCCGGCACGGTGGGCATGGAGACCGGGCATGTGATCAATCCGCTGCCCAACATCTTCCTGCCCGAATCCAGTGGCACTGCGTACAACCCGTTCGGCAACGTCATCGAGGCGGACACTACGCCGGACAACTTCAGCAGCCGGTGGCTGACCGATCTCGGGCTGGAGTACCAGGGATGAGCGGCACGTTCACCGGGCGCATGGACCTGCTGCGCGAGCAGACGGGCCGCGGCGAGCTGCTGCGCGGGTCGGTAACTGTTGATCAGGTGTACGCACATGCCCAGCATGAGCACCTGGAATACCACCATCCCCGCGGCGGGTCGGCGCGCTACCTGTCCATCCCGCTGTTCGAGCGGTACAGGCGCTACCTGCGCACCATCGCTGACGGCGTGCTGGATGACGGCGGCAAGCGTGGCATGGCCGATGCGATGGAAGACCTGTCGGACTCACTGATGGTCCATGCGCCCGTGGAGTTCTGGGATCTGCGGCGGTCCGGCCACCCGGTCGTCGAGCTGGGCGGGCGCACCATTTACGACAGGTCGCCTGTTGTCCACCGGCTGACTGACGCCGAGCTGCGGGCCAAGTCGCGGCTGCGCTATCTCGGCCTGCCGGACCGGCTCAAAGGCTGGATCTGGTGGCACATGACCGCCCGTGGCAAGGCTGGCTTGCCGCCACCTCGGCGTGGAGGTGGCGGGTAGATGTACCGGATAGATTTGATGCGTGGACTCGAAGCGCATTGCGCAGGACGACCGGGAGAGTTTCAGTCTCTGGTACGCCTCCCAGATGGAGAAGCAGGGCAGAGCCTGCGCCATTTGCCGTCGCCCGTTCGAGGACACCAAGGCGACCGAGCCAATGGTGGATCACGACGCCCGGCACTGCGGGCCACGCAATCATTGCGCAGTGTGCCGTCGCGGGCTGCTCTGCATGAGATGCAACAACGGCATCGGCTTGTTCGGGGAGAACACCGAATCAATGGCCAGGGCCATCGCCTATCTGGACAGTTCCCCGGTCGATCTCAGCCAGCCTGGCTACACCAGATGCTGGGGCAGGCGGCAGACCTGGGAGTACCGGGCCGATCTCAAAATGGACCTGGACAAGGCCCAGCAGATGCGGGAGCTGCGGGCGGCAGGTCTGTCTCGCAAGCAGCTGGCTGCCCTGTTCGGTGTGTCCGTGGCAACGGTCAAATCCGTGACCTCCGGCAAGAGCTGGCGAGAGCCCGCCTAGCCCACACCGCACCCCCGCCGCGGAGGGGCCGATGATCGGCCGCCGCGTGCAGAGCTTCGCCGGGATAGAGCGGCCCGGCGACTACTTCGGGCCTGTGGTGCATAACGGCATTGAGGTCTGCTGGTTCCTCAAGCCCAACGCCCGCAACGAGAATGCCCCGCCACGGGCACGCAGCATCCAGCACGTCAACTTCCCGCCGCACACCTACCGGGAATGCCCGGACGGGTCGCTGGAGATCCGCAACAGTATCGGGGACACAGCCGGGGGCAGCACGGAATCTGACGGCTGGCATGGCTTTCTCGATGAAGGCCACATCTGGAGGCAGGTGTGACCGCGCAGACGCAGGTGATCATCGACTGGATCAGCGCGCTCGGCTGGGATGACCGGCAGGAGACCGGTTACCCGCTGGTAGCCGGGCCGTACCTGCCCGACCAGCCGGACCGGCTGTGCGTGATCACCGGAGGCGGCGGGCCAGGCTACCTCACCGAGGAACCGGCCACTGACGGCTCGCTGTTCCAGGCCCGGCTGCGCGGGCCGACCGGCGACCAGCTGGGTGTGGAGTCAGCTGCCCAGCTGCTGGATGACCTGATTCTCGGCGCTCATTTCCCGGCGGCCATCGACGGCACCGTGATCAACCTGGTCGCCCGGCAGGGCTCCGGGCCGACCCCGCTGCCCTGGGACCCATCCGATCAGCGGGTGGATTTCACCAGCAACTACCTGATCGTGACAGGAGTCTGACATGGCGCTGCCCAGTGCCCGCGTGACACTGCTGCCGATTCCGTTCAACCTGGCTCCGCTGGCCGGGACGTTCCCGCTGGCGTCCACGCCCGGCTACGACCTGGGCAGCCCCAGCTCGATCACCGCCTGGGGAGCCACCCAGGGCATCCGCATCCCCAACAACGGCCAGGTGATGCTGTTCTGGGCGTCCGGTGCCACCCTGCCCGGCATTACCCAGGTACTGGTCGGCGACCCGGTCGGCAACACCGGGACATTCGCCCCGGCCACCACTGAGCAGCAGTCCCTCGCGGCTAGCAGCTCGGGCTGGCTGGGGCCATGGTCTCCCGCCACGTACAACGTCCAGCAGACCGGCAATACCTGGCCGTCAGCGATCAACACCCAGGTGGCTGTGGCCGCCGATGTGGGCTGCGTGCTGATCGACTTCACCACGATCACCACCCTGGTCGTCCGCGCCTACACCCTGATCCCCGTCGCCCCGTAGGAGACTGCCATGCCTGAAGCCCAGCGGCCGGTGGCCGACGAGCCGGTGCCCGCGCTGTCGCCAGCAGAAGAACGCAAGCTCGGCGAACTGCTGGCCAGGCGCAGCCAGGCAGCTGGCGGCGCAACGGTGCGGCTGAAGGTCGAGCCCCCGCACAGCGAGGTCACGTTCGGGGGCGTGACGGTTGGCGCCGGGTACGCCGATGTCCCTGCGCACCTGGCTGCAGACATCATCCAAGGTTCCGCTGAGGCGGGCGTGAAGATCACCCAGGAGAGCTGACATGGCCGGACCGCCACTGGTCTACACCCCGCCCAACTACACGACCACCAACGTCCTGTACGGCACCGGCATCCTGTTCACCGCTGTGCCGGGCACGGCCTTGCCATCGGACCAGAACCTGGGTGTGGGCACCGCCTGGACCGGGCTCGGCTGGGCGTATGTGGGCGCTACTGAGGCGGGTGTCACGGTGACATTCAACCCGTCCACCCAGAACATCAACATTGAGGAGCAGCCCACCCCGGTGGCGGTGGCCGTCAACACCGCGGATCTGCAGGTCACCTGCTCGCTCTCGGAGGAGACCCTGGCCAACGTCAACCTGTCCTGGGGCAACGGCGGCACCATCGCGGTCACTCCTCCGGGAGCTGGCCAGCCCGGCAAGAGCGTGCTGACGCTGTCCACCAACTTCGCGTCCATGGCCTGCGCGGTGATCGGCAAAAACCAGCTCGGGTTCGCCCGGGTGCTGTCGATCCCCACCGTGATCAGCGCGGGCCAGGTGCAGACCGCCTACCGGCGCGCTGCCCAGCAGCGGCTTTACCCGCTGACCCTGTCGGCAATCTGCCCGTTCAACCAGATCACCTGGTCCGATTTGACGGCAATTGCTACGTCATGAGTCTGTCCATCAGTAGTGTGCTACAGTGCCCCGCATGGGGTGCTCAGTCACCGGATGTACGAAACCATACTACAGCAGGGACTACTGCCGGAAGCACTACGTCCGGTGGCGTCGTCATGGCGATTCTGAGCATGTCGGCAAGCCTGGACCTCCACGGCGTACATGCAACATCCCCGACTGTCCAGGAGGACAGGTCGGGCAGGGCCTGTGTGACAAGCACTACAGACGCCTGCGCAGGTGGGGAGACCCGTTCGAGATCAAGCGCATCATCGGTGACATCGAGGCACGCTGGTGGTCGCACGTTGAGCGTCATCACGTCAGCAGTGCGTGCTGGCCGTGGACAGCTTGCATCGATGACGATGGCTATGGCAGGTTCTGGGATGGCGAGCGTGTCGGCTACGCAGCCCGCTGGGGCTACGAGCGGTTTGTCGGCCCGTTCCCTGGTGGCCGGGTACCTGACCACCTGTGCCATGATCCGGAGACATGCGTTTCCGGCAGCGCATGCCCTCACAGAGCGTGCGTCAACTACCGCCACCTGCAACCAGTCACCAACCGCGAGAACAGCCTGCGCGGAGGGCGGACATTCCTGTCCGACCAGGAAATCGCCATCCTGTACGCCTTGTGGAAGGCTGGCAGGAATCCGGTTGATGAGCTGGCGGCCACGGCCGGGGTCAACAAGACGACTCTCTACCGCCGGTTCCACCGTCTCGAAAACACATAGCCAGCTGTCTCCCAGCTGGCTGCTGACCAGCTAGGAGGCTGCAACTTTCATGCCCAAATTCGATGCCGGTGCCCTGGTCGAAGCCCTGGACTGGGATTTCACGAAAGCCGGGGTAAAGGCAAAAGGCGTCACCCCGGAGCCATCAGACCAGCTGATCGGCGATTTCCTGGACGGGATCAAGAAGCTCTACGCCGAGGCCCGTCATCTGATAGCTGCCGACCTGCCGGATAACGCGACTGCTGAGCAGATGCTGGACGCCATGTCCGATGTGTCTGGCGCTGACTTCGTGGACATGATGGCCAGGACCGCTGGACTGTTCGCCGACCTGTGCTCAGGCAGCCCGAGCCAGGAAAACCTGCTGGACCTGCCCCTGCGGGTGCGCGTCGGGTTCTACAGCTATATGCAGAGCGAGGTGGTCAACCCGGAAGCCAGGACTGGCGCTGGGAACAGGCAGGTAGTTCGCCTGCCGTCCGCAGCCGCCGGGTAATCCTCTACCTCGTCCGCCGGTATTTCCAGCTCAGCCCGGGTGAATGGGACGGCTTCGGATGGGACGTTCAGCGAGCCTACCTGGAAGGGCTGGAAGCAGACGAAATCCTCATCCGCAACGAGGGCGGGGATGGCGGCCTGCCACCGGGATTCGAGCCCACGGTGCGCACTGGTGTGGACGCCGGGACCGGCGTGATCAACCTGGGTGACATGCGCAAGCAGCTGGAAACGGAACGGGCGCGCAAGCAGGGAGGTGGCTGATGTCGTTCGATGCCGGGTCGATCATCGCCCACCTTGACCTGGAGCCCGGCGATTTTGACCGCAAGCTGCGTGAGCGGCAGGCTGCCGCTGACAGGTTCGAGCGCGACCCGATCCAGGTCCGGCTCACCCAGGTCGGCGACCAGCAGAGCATGTCCCGCGCCCGCAAGATGTTCGCGGACCTGGACAGCCAGATCAGCCGGGACGCGGTCAACCGGATGCGGTCATCGCCGACTGGCTCGGTGCTGGGCAGCCTCATGGCGCTCACCAGCCCGCGGCAGATCGCCGGGCTGCCCACCGGTCGGCAGGCTGCCCGCCAGGGCATCCTCGGCGCCGTCCAGCAGGCACCTGGCACTGTCACGGTCAGCCAGCCGCGGGATGCGGCCGGGCGGTTCATCTCAGCTGCTACAGGCGGGGGAGGCGGGGGCGGCTGGCTGAGCCATCTGCGGGTCAGTCTCGGCGGCGGCGGCGGCGGGGGCGGTACATCCGGCGGCGGCGGGGGTAACCAGGGCTGGGGCACCGGCCTGCTGAAAGGCATCCGCCCGGGCATCCTGGGGCTCGGGCTCCGCTCATCACTGATCACCGGGGGTGCCGGGATTGCCGGGGCGCTGCTGCCCGCGCTGGCTGGGGTCGGCGGGGCAGGGGCCATCGCCGGGATCGGGGCCGGGTTCCTGCAGCTGGGCGCCAGCCAGCTGATCGGCAAGAAGAACGTAGCGGGCAAGCCGCCCACCCAGGGGCCGCTGTTCGAGCAGGCGCAGCAGGCCAGTGCCGCGCTGAAAGACGCTCTCAAATCGGCCGCCCAGCCACTGCTGGCCCCTCTTAAATCAGCGTTTAACCAGATCCCGGGCTTGCTGCGCGGGATAACTCCTGCCCTCCGGCAGGCATTCGCCGGGGCGGGCACCCTGGTTAACCCGCTGCTGCATGGGCTGTTTGACCTGGCCAGGACCATCCTGCCCCTGCTCGGGCAGGCGTTCCGGGCAGTTGCGCCCCTGATCCGCCCGCTGATCGGCGGGCTGGGCCATCTGGTGTCCGGTGTGCTGAAGGGCCTGATCCCGCTGCTGCGGGCCAGTGCGCCCGCGGTCAGGGCGTTTTCCGGGGTGCTGGCCACCCTTGGGTCCGGGATCGGCCAGATGCTCAAGGAGTTCGCGCCCGCCGTCAAGGCCAGCGCGGTAGTGCTGTCGGCTGTCGGCGATGTGCTGTCCGGGCTGTTCCCCATCATCGGCAAGCTGGCCGGGGTGCCGGGGTACTGCGATCTCTCGAACCTGTCCTGCTGATCATCGGCAAGGTGTTCGCCTCGCTGGCTGGGGCGATTCTCAAGGATCTTGTGGCCGCTTTCGGTGCCCTCGCCCGGCTGCTGAAAGACATACAGCCAGCTATCCAGATCTTTGCGAAGGCGCTGTCCCAGGCATTCGACGTGCTCGAAAACAGCGGCGTCTTCGCGGTGCTCGGCGATGCCCTCGAAGCGATCGTGCCGTCCCTGGCCAAGCTGATCAACCTGATAGCCGCCCAGCTGGCACCCATCCTGCCGGTGATCATCACCCTGGTGTCCCAGTTCGCCACCATCATGATCCAGCTGCTGGCCGCCGGGCTGACCACGGTGCTCACACTGGTCACTGCCATGCTCAGGCGGTTCCCCCAGCTGGTGCCGATTCTCGGCGCCGCCGCCGCGGCCTGGTGGCTGTTCAACATCGCCCTGGACGCCAACCCGATCGGCGCGGTGATCCTCGGCATTGTCGCGCTGGTCGGCGGCATCACGCTGCTGGTCAAGCACTGGGGGACTGTCTGGAAATTCATCAAGTCGGTCGCCCAGGACGCCTGGAATTTTGTCTGGAAAGGGTTCGGCAAGTACCTGCTGCCGCTGCTCGGGCCGGTGGGGCTGATTGCGCTCGGCGCCATCGAGCTGGCTAAGCACTGGAAGACAGTTACCGGGCTGATCAAGACAGCTGCCCACGATCTGTGGCAGTGGCTGTGGGCCGACTTCGGCAGCAAGATCCTTAACTTTTTCACCCGCACTATTCCCAGCTGGTGGAACAGCTTCATCGGGTTCACCAAGCGGGATCTGTGGCAGCCACTCAAAAACGGGTTCACGGATCTGGTCAACTGGGTGCATGACCATGTGACCCAGCCGATCCTGAACACTTTCACCCGCACCATCCCGGGCATCTTCCGCACCGCGGTCAGCGCGATCGGCCGGGCCTGGGGCGATATCAGGAACACCGTCCGCGGCCCAGTCGCCTGGGTGGTTGATCATGTGATCAACGGGCTGATCAGCGCGTTCGACTGGATCTCCGGCAAAGTCGGCGGGCCACACATCCCTTCGGTGCATCCGTTCGGGCTGCGGGCTGGTGGCCGTATCCCGGGCTACGGCGGCGGGGACCAGCACCCGGCGCTGCTGGAATCCGGTGAGGTGGTGGTCCCCAAGGAAAAAGCAGGCCCGCTGGGCTGGCTGTGGAAGATGATTGGCATCCCCGGGTTCCAGGGTGGTGGCAGCCCGGGGCGGACCGGCAACCCGCACCTGCCGCACGGCCAGCCCAATCCGGGTGGCGGTATCGGCGGGTTCATCAGCGGGCTCGGCCATGGCATCCTGACCGGCGGCAAAATCCTTGCTGCGCTGGCCACCGGCAATGCCACGGCGCTGGCCAATGCCCTGAACAGCGGGTTCCCGCACGGGACTGGCGGCGCGATCGGTGACCTGGCCAAGGTGCTGGCAGATATCCCGAAGACCCTGGTCAAAGATGCCGTCCACTCACTGATCAGCTCATTTGCGGCCCCTTTTGGGGGAGCACTGGGCAAAGGCGGCCTGGGCCGGGCCAGCCTGCGCCAGATCGAGGACTGGTGGATGGGCGCGGGCGGGCCAGGCGGGATATACGCGCACATTGCCGCCGCTATCACCGGGGCCGAATCCGGGTTCAATCCCCGCATCGTGCAGGCGGGCCAGCCGTACGCGACCACCGGCTGGGGACTGTGGCAGATCACCCCGGGCAACTCCGAGCCGCAGGCGGGCATCAACGCTGCGCTGCTCACCGGCCCCACCAACGCCATTGCCGCGGTGGCCAAGTTCCAGCAGGCGGGCAACTCGTTCACCCCGTGGACCACCTACATCAGCGGAGCCTACCGGGCGTTCATGGATCACGGCGGGTGGCTGAAGCAGGGCCGCACGCTGGTGGACAACCGCACCGGCCAGCCCGAGGCGGTGCTGAGGCCCGCACAGTCCCAGGCCCTGCTGACGCTGGCCGAGGTCGCCCGGCTGTCCATGCAGCAGCCCGGGCAGGCGGGCACCAGCGGCCTTGAGCACAAGCTGGACCGGGTGATCCGGGCCATCGAGCGCAGCGCCGCGCTGACCGGCGCTGCGGTCGGCGACGTGATCAACGGGACAGCCAGGTCGGCGGCCTACCGCGCCACGTATTCGGCGAGGGGGTGAGCGGTGGCCACCGACAGCCTTGTCCTGGGCGGGATCATCGAGCTGCTGGGCGGCGGGGTTGCATCCACCCACCCGCAGGCCGCTGGCGCCTACTTCCGGCTGGGCACCGGCTGGGACCTGTCCGCCCCCCAGCTGACCTCCGAGCAGGTGGCCGGGCTGCTGCTGGACGGGTCGGTGGTCACCGGGGTCCGCGCCGAGAACCGGCAGCCGGTCATCCCGGTGACCATTGTCGTGCCGTCCACCGGCAATCAGCAGGCTGACCGGCTGACCCTGGCCGGGGCGCGTGAGCTGCTGCTGCAGACAGCCGCCCAGGACGCCTGGGAGCTGGTGTGGACCCGGGACGGCGCGCAGCCGCTGATCTTCGACTGCCAGGGCCTGTCCGCCGTGGCGGTGCATTATGCGCTGCGCATCGAGCAGAACCTGGTCAGCCAGGTGGACATCACGTTCCAGGCGTTCCCCTACGGCCGGTCCGACACCCAGGAAGTCATCCAGTTCAGCAACCCGGCCCAGAATTTCCCCGCCCCGCCTGCCACCGTCACCATTGATGACTTCGGCACCACTGTGGCGGCCAGCAACTTCCTGACCGGCGACGACACAGGGTTCGAGGTCACCATCGGGCACTGGGTGGGGGCCACCAACTGCACGGTGGCCCGCACCACGGCCCAGGCGCACACCGGCACCGCCTCACTTGGCATCACCGCGTCATCCGCGGCAACCATGGCGGCAGCCAGCTGCTCAGCAGCCCTGGTGGCTGACTCCCTCACCGGGACTGCCGGGCTCGGCATCAGATGCCAGGCCGGGGACACGATCAGCGGCAAAGGCTGGTTCCGGGCGGCGGTCACCGGGCGGTCCTGCAACGTCGGGGTGGACTTCTACGACTCCAACGGCACGTTCATCTCCACGTTGCGCGGCAGCAACATCTCCGACGTGACCACCAGCTTCACCCAGGCCACCTGCGCGCCCACTGCCCCGGACGGGGCAGCTTATGCCCGGCTGAATCCACAGGTGATCTCGCCCGCGAATGCCGAGCTGCATTATTTCGATGATGCCTGGCTGGACCGCGGCGCGGTCAATTCAGCTGACGACGGTAACCAGTGGACCCGGGCCAGCGCCGCGGCGTTCGGCTCGTTCAGCGCCCACTGGGTGCGCAAATGGCATGATCATCCGCTGTATGATCACGTGCTGCCCGCAGCGGTGGACATCACCGGCCGGGCCAAATTCGTGTTCTGGTTCGGGCTGGCCACCCCGTCCAATCAGTGGCCCATCTGGAACCGGGGCACCGTGTCGTTCGCGGTCACCCTGTATGACGCCAGCGGCGCCACGATCTCATTCGGTTTCAAGCGTCTCTGCCACGCCAGCGCGCTGACCGGCAGCCCGCACTGGCAGCTGGCCAGCGCCCACATCCCGCAGGTGGGCTCCGGGTTCGACTACACCACCATCAGCCGGTACGCAGTCAAAGCCTGGTCCCGGTGGGATTCGCTGGCCATCAGCCCGACCGGCAAAGCAGGCCAGGAAGTGATGCAGGCCGACGCCTATTTCAACCTGGTCCAGGCGTCGGCTACATCCACCGGATCACCCGGCCCCCGGGGCGGCTGGTACACGATGCCCGGGGTGATCGGCACCGCCCGGTCCGCGCTGGCCATCCAGGCGGCGCCTGGTGCTTCCGCGTTCTCCACGGTCACCGAGTTCACCACGGCCGGGTCCAACAACTGGACCGCACCGGCCGGGGTGACCCACGTGGACAAAGTCGAAGCATGGGGCGCGGGTGGCGGCGGTGCAGGCGGGGATGGCACGCCGTTCGGCGGCGGCGGCGGCGGCGGCGGTGAGTACGCCATGGAGCTGAACATCCCGGTCACCCCCACCACCGTCTACCACCCGTTCGTGGGGCTGGCCGGGGCTGGCGGTGCATCCAGCAACGGGGGCACCGCGGGCACTGACTCCTCATTCCCGGGGGACAGCGGGCCGGTGACCCGGGCGCATGGCGGAAAGGCAGGCTGGGTGTCCCAGGTGTGGGGCGGGGGCAAGGGTGGCACCGGGTCGAAGAACTATGTCCATTACGACGGCGGGAA
>WNGH01007664.1_pt1 | contig 18785 bp, 18 predicted proteins | sample 5400631 | NCBI WGS metagenome assembly WNGH01 (sample SAMN13153373, study PRJNA577476) | soil metagenome | isolation source: 115 cm soil or saprolite under Garry oak tree replicate 1 | place: USA:California | collected 2016-06-15
GACCTCCCACGTCCGGCCGATCGCGGGCCTTCGGATGGGAATCGGCAGGTGCAAGACGCCCCGGCGCACGTAGAAGTCTCTCACTCGCGCCAGCAAGTACATGAACCCGTAGAAGAAAGGGAACAGCGTCAGAATCGCGACCTCGACCCACGGATTGGAACCACTCTGCCTGAACACCAAGTCAAGGAGGAGAACCGCTGCCGCGGTGCTCATGCCGACGCTCATGATGATCGCGAGGTAGAAATAGCGCTTTCGGAACCAAGAAGAGACGATCCCTGCTGTCGAGGGGAAGTCTTGGACCTGCGCGGCCCTCGCTGAGGTCGATGACCTAGTGACTTCATCCGAATAGGCCCTGTGCCCCATGGTCAATCGCCTTGGCGGTCGCCACGAACGGGGAACCGTATGCGACGAACTTCTCGAAATAGACGCCGATTGAACTGAGCAGATCGGCCGCCCGGTGTTCTCCCTTCGCTGATTCATACACGTAAATGCAGAAGCCGCCCGTCGCCAAGAACATGCCTGCGATATCTACGGCAAATAGCGGGACGCCCCTGAGACCCACCGTACCGAGAATCAGGAAAGCCAGGGATAGTATGGACAGACCAAATCCAATCCAGCGAAGGATTGGGGATCGCCGTCCCAGGGCATTGTCGTGTATCGCCTTGTAGAACTTTAGGGCGATGCTGCTCGCCGCCGCAGAGTAGGCGACCGTGAGCCCTGCAGCCTTCAGGAGATCCACAACGCCCTGTTGGACCCAGCCGACCGACTGCAGCATGTCTCCGAAGATCGCTGCAATCGTCAGGGAAAGTGCCGTCGCCAGGAGTGTCTTCACCGCGAACTCGGCCACTACCTTCGCGGAAAACTTCGTTACGAGGTATCCGACGCCCAGTGTCGCGGCAGCGAGCGCGAGCTCCGCTGCACGAATCGCAATCGGGATGAGTGCGATGAGGAGCGCCCTCTACGACGCGCTGAAAGGGTGGTCCGTGAACCCCGACGAGCTCACTCAAGACGCGAGGGTTTCCGCGGAAGCATACGACGAATTCCTTGAGCTTCTGGAGTCCAAGTTCGGGGACGGAAGCTACGACCTCGTGCGAAACCTTTGCGCTCAGGTGATCCCGGCCATCTCGACCGTCCGAGAACAGATCCTGAAGGCCATCCCGCTCGCCGTCCTCGCCGAGATGGCCCCGGTCGTGTACGGAAAGGAATGGAACGACGGGAGGCTCGTCGTGAAGGCGGACCGTCGGGAGGCCGTTTTCTCTCACTTCGACTGGATGCCCACGCCTTCCTTCTGCGCCATGTTTCAGGGCACGTACGAGGGAATTCTCCGGCGACGGACCGTCTACGGGTTGGTGACGAAAACGCGTTACATCCGGGCGGGCGACGACCGCTGTGAATACACCGCGCGGTGGTGACCGCAGCCGTAGGAGCGCCAGTCGCACGGGTCGGTATCGCTTGTTAGCGGTTCACGGCGGTTGCTCTCGAATCCTTCATGCCGGCTCCTCGGGAACGGTGACTACCCGCTGACAATACGGGCACGCGACGCGTTCCTCCGGGAAGTACCAGGCGTCGACGTTGCCGCCGCAGTTCGGGCATGTGCCGACGAAGTGCTCCTGTTTCACGGCATCCTGGGAGACGAACTCGTCGGTGGTCCGGTCGATGGCGCCCTTCACGAGGCCCTCGTTGAGCGCCTTCCCGAGGAGCTTCTCCGTTTCATACCGGGTCTTCCCGAGTCGCTGCGCCATCAGATCCATCTTGATCCGCCGCTGGGACTTCGCCCAGTTCGCGAACTCGACGACGGTCCGTTCGCGCCGCCACTGACGCACGCCGACGGCGATCGCGATGACGCCCGGGATGACCGTGATCGGACCGCACACGTACAGGAAGAGCGGGATGTCGTAGAGCAGGACGAGGAAGAACAGGCCGAAGAAGAGGGCGAAGCCGCCCATCGCGAAGTATGCGATCGGGTCGAGATCCAGGAGGCTCGACGTACTCGAGGACACGCTCCGTCCGACGAAACCGCGGGTACTTCAATCCGGCGTCGTCAGAATCAGGAACGCGCGACGGATCCCGTCAGCGGGATTCCGGCGGGATCGGGGTCTCCGGTGTGACCGGGGCGCGCGGCGTTCTCAGCGGCTCGCGGATGAACAACACGCCGGTCCCGGAGATTCCGATGAGGCCGAGGGCAATCACCGCGAACGCGATCGGACCGAGCGCCTGCGTCAGGGCCCCGCCGAGGACAGGTCCCACGATGAGGCCGGATCCGAAGATGATCGAATAAATTCCGAAGGTGGTTCCGGTCACGGCGTGCTCGACGATGTCGCCCAGATAGGCGAGGGCCGCGGGCGGGAACGTCCCGGCACCGGCGGCGAGGACGACGATGAGGGGCCATCGGGAGACCAGCTGGGCGAGATCCGGATTGCCGGGGCGCGTGGCGAGCGCGAGGAGAATCGCGAGCCCACCGAAGCCCGCGAGCCCCAGGCCCATGAACGGCCGTCGCAGACGCGCGCGATCGGATAGGCGGCCGCTCACGGCAAGCGAGAGACCGAGGGGAATCCCGAGGGACGCGACGACGATCAGGAGTTGATTGGTGGTCGCGGAGCCCTGGTTGCCTGCGCCCAGCAAGTTGTCGGTGAAGGTGAGGACGTATCCGTAAAGCGCGACCACGGGGATGTAGACCGGGAGGAGTCGCTGGATGTCCTTGTTCCGCAACACGGTCCGCAGGAGCTCGAGCGTCCCCCGCTGCAGCTCCGGAGTGAAGGGGGTTTCTTGGACGAGGAACTGGACCATGATGACGCTCACCGTGACGCCGAGTCCGCCCACCGCGAGGACGACCGCGTCGGAGACCCCGAACGCATGGAGGGCAAGGAACGCCGCTCCGAACCCTGCGACGAGGCCGCCAAACGTCACGAGGTCGAAGAAGGCCATGAGTTGGGCCCGGTTCGCGCGATTCGAGTGGTCGTTGATCATCGCGAGCGTCGAGGCGACTTTCGCCGCCGCGCCGATCCCGAACATCGCGAAGAAGACGGCGACCAGATACGGCCTCACACCCGGATCGACGCCGATGCTCAAAATGAAAAGGAAGACCGCAGCGGCCGTCACCAGGTGGGCGAAGACGAGGATGCGCTTTCTCCCGATGCGGTCGCACAACGCGCCGAGGTACCCGACCGTCGCGATCTCCGCGAGCGGATAGACCGCGAAGAGGACGCCCCTCCACAGGGGGTCCAGCGAGTGCATCACGTCCTGCATCACCGCGACCCCGGCGAACGCCGCGGCGCGCATGATGAACGTCGCGAAGTAAAGGAACGAGAGATTCCGGACATCCCCCGGCCCGAGGTTGAAGAATGCCGTCAGTTTGCGGGTCACGAATCCGGCCAAACGGGAGGCCTCGCGATCTCGATGGCGCACACGGACTGCCGGCGGAATAGGTTTGCGGTCCGGTTCGCGTCAGCCTTCTCGGAGTTACCGACCCGAAAACTCAGATGGAAATTCTTAAGTAAGTCGACGATGCCTCGTCTCCCGAATAGGAGGCCTCTCCCTGTTCTGCAATCAGTGCGGTGGACGTATCGCGGACGGCTCGGTGTTCTGTAACCTGTGCGGCGCCAAGCAAGGCGTCGTCGCTCCGGCGCAAGTCGCCCCCGGTGTGCCGCCGGCTCCCGGCTATCCCGTTCCGGCTCCGGGCGTCCCGGGAGGGACGCCGATGGGCCAGCCCTACAATCCGAACGCCCCCGTGCAGCAAGTTCGGGCACCGGCAATGCCGCAGTCCATGAAGTGCAGCTCGTGCGGCGCACCTCTGACCCCGGGGTCCGGCCTCGCCCTGGTCGTGTGTGCATACTGCGGCGCCGTGACGACGATGGGCGCGGGCGGCGCGGCCGAAATGATCCAGAAGCACTACATGTTGGAAAACAAACTCTCGAACGAGTCCGCCCTCGAGGCGGGCGGGAAGTGGCTGAACAAAGGTCTCTTCCGCCGCAAGGTCGCGGAACGTTCGGACGTCGGTCAAGTCACCCTCCGCTATGTCCCGTACTGGATCGTCCCGACCTCCGTGGTCGCCGACTTCCAGGGGACGAAGAACGTCGGAACGGGCGCGGGCGTCGGCATGATGGCCCACGGCGATTCCGGCGCGAAGAAGGCGCGAAGAAGGCCGCGGGTGCGGCGTTGTTCGCCCTGACGATGGCGGCCGCCGCCGCGGGTTCCCAGAATAGGAATCAGCCGGTCAACACCCAACCGCAGGTCATCCGGGTCCGGGACCGCATCCAGATGCAGTACAACATCCCGATCGTCGCGGTGCGGGGATACGTGAAGTACCAGCCGGACGACGGATTCCAATTCCAGCTGCAGAACAAGATGAACTTCGACAAGCGCCAGACCGGCGGCGTCGACGTGCAGAGCGGCGATGTCACGGAGGCGGAGGCGAAGTCCCAGGCCGCGGCGCTCGCCCACAAATTCGCGGAGAAGCAGGCGAAGACGCGCGTCGACAACCTGGAATCGATCCAGGTCTACCCGACGACGTACGATGGCGAGTTGCTGCACGCACCCGTGTGGTTCATGGAGTACGCGCACAAGGGAAAGCAGATGTTCATCCTCGTCGACGGCTCGTCCGGCGGCGTGATGGACGGCGAGCGGCCCGGGTTCTCCCTGTGGTGAAACGCGGAACGCCCCCGGACTTCCATCGACACCCCTAAATACATATCCAGGCAAAACATAAGGCGAAACGCTCGGAGAAACCGAACATGCCCGATATCCGCGACCGAGTCGAACAAGACCGAGGACTGCTCAAGAAGATCCAGCTGGTGATCCCCGGCTACGCCGGCTACCGGCGGCGCGAGGACATCCGCGCGGCGGACAACTTACTCCGCATCCAGTTGGCGAATCAGTTGAAAGGCGTCCGCGGGGAACTCGAGGACATCCGCGACGGCCTGGCGATGGACGGAAAGATCCAGGGCCTCCAGGGCATCGGCAACATCATCTTCACGGTCGAAGGCCTCGAGGCCAAGGTGCGTCACGCGGAAGGCGGGTACTCCGGCATCAGCGCGACGATCCAGATCAAGGAGACGGAACTCGACAAGCTGTACGAATACGACTCTTCGGCGGTGCGCGGCGGACGGACCAGACGGCGGGCCGAAAGGAAGGCATCGTCGGCGCGATGACGGTCGCCTGGGACGACCAGTTCAAGCGACAGAACATCATGTGGAAGGTCCCGCGGAACATCCGGATGAACGACAACATCGTCGTCCGGGAGGACGAGATCGCGGTGTTCTACCGCGACGGGAAGGTCCTCGCCTACTTGGACCGCCCGGACCGGTACGCCCTCACGTCGCAGAACGTCGCCGTCCTGGGAAAACTCATCCAGGCCCTCTCCGGCGTCGTCCAGCAGGCGGAGGTCTACTACCTCCAGAAGCGCATCTTCGACGGGAAGTTCGGCACGCAGGACGCGTTCTTGTTCCAGGACCCGGACTTCGACATGGTGCAGCTCCGCGCCTTCGGGGACTTCCGGTACCGGCTCAAGGACCCGGAGACGTTCATCAACCAGTTCGTCGGGACGTTCGGCGCGGCGACCTCCGCGGAAGTCGAGGACCGCATCAAGAACGAACTGATGAAACAACTCAACGTCACGCTCGGCAAGATGAAGGCGAACGGCCTGAAGGTCGTCGACTTCGCGGCGAGCCTCAACGACATCGAGCAGGGCGTGCTCGCGAACTCGAAGCCTCACTTCGCGACCCTCGGCCTGGAGATCCTCCAGATCAGCGGCCTGAACATCCCGCTGCCGGAGTCGATCAAGGAAGCCCTCGAGAAGATGGCGTCGGCGAAGGTACTCGGCCGCACGAACGCGGCGGCGTACCAGCAATTCGCCTTCGCGGACTCGATGAAGGCGGCGGCGTCGAACCCCTCGGGCGGCGCCGGCACCGGCGTGGGCCTCGGCGCGGGCATCGGCATGGGGTACGGGATGGCGTCCCAGATGCCCGGGATGATCGCCCAGCAGCAGCAGACCCAGCAGCGGCCGTGCCCGAAGTGCGGCACGATGAACGCCGTGACGACGAAGTTCTGCGGGAACTGCGGTGCCGACACGACAATCGCCGCGGGCAGCAAGCCGTGCATCAAGTGCGGAAAGATGGTCGGGCCCGGGCAGAAATTCTGTCCGGAGTGCGGCGCGGCCCAAGTCCTCAAGTGCCCGGACGGCCACGAGGTCCCCGGCGGCATGAAGTTCTGCCCGGAGTGCGGCAAGCCGGTCGTCCAGAGCTGATCCCATGGAGCAACCCCCGGCCCCCGCTCCGAGCGGGCCCGCAGTGCCCAAGCTCTCGACGACGGTCCTCCTGGCGATGGGGGCGATCGCGACGATCGTCCTCGCGGCGATCTTCGCCTACATCCTGTTCGTCGCCCCGGTCCTCCGGATCGATGAGCGCCTCTGGTGGACCGGACTCGCGTCGATGATCTTCGCCCTCGGGTTCTACCTGATGTACGCGGCGACCCACGACCGGGCAATCGCGCGGCCCCTGGCTGGCGGCTTCTTCGTCGTCGGGGCGGGCAGCTTCTACGGCTCGATCTTCACGGGCCCCTCGAGCGACTTCGCGAAACTCATGTATCTGATCTTGCTCTCGATCCTCGTGATGATCGTCCTCGGGGCGATTTTCGTCATGGCGAAGGACGCGGAGAAAGACGCGGTCCGCCGGGCCCAGCGTAGGTACATTCCGTAGCCGCCGCGCGGTTCGGCGCGGACGCGTCGGCTTCGTCCGCGAGGGTCACACGAACTTGTAGATGTTCTGTGGGAGCCCGCCCTTCTTGATTTCCTCTTCCATCTCCTCGAGGACGAGGATTCGCTTGTACGTCGGCGGGTGGGTCCCGAACAGCTCGTTCGCGCGGCGCCAGTGGCTCTTCCGCTCCTGCTCGACCGCCTTCTGTAGTTCGTACGCGTCGAGTTGCCCGTCGCGGTCCAAGTCGTAGCGGCTCATGCGGTCCTGCAATTCTTGGTAGTCCTCTTCGGCCTTCACCGGGTCGCCGATCATGAACGCCCGGAGGCCCGACGGCTCCTCGTCGGGCCGGGCGAGCGACAGCCCGTACGCGATCTTCGTAAGGGCCGAGGCGAGCAAGTGCGGGTCCCGGGTCGCCGCGCCGCTATACGCGTCGGCATAGTACTCCCGAGTGCGCGACAGGTAGAGGACCAGCAGTTGGGCCACGAGATACACCGCGTAGGAGACGATCGCGGACGCAATGATGATGATGTAGGCTTGACCGGCGCCCTTCCCCCGCATGCGCACGTTCCCGCGAAGCGCCTCGAAGCCCAGGCGCGCGATCACGTACGCGATCAGGGGCACCGCGGACATCAGCGTCATGATGATCACGTCGCGGTGCCGGAGATGGCCGATCTCGTGCGCGAGAACCGCGCGGATCTCGTCCTGGTTGAGGCGCTCCAGGAGGCCCTGCGTGATGACGAGTTCCGCCGAGGAGATCGTCCGGCCGAACACGAACGCGTTCGGCGAAGCGTCTCCGCTCTCCCAGATTTTCGGCGTCGGCACGCCAGCCTGGCGGGCAGTTTCCTCGATGGTCCGATATACCCACGGATTCGTTTCCGCCGTGATCGGACGGCGGTCACGAATCGCCCATCGAACGATGAAGGGAGAGATCAACCACTGGAAGAAAATGAACAGGACCGCCAAGCCGACGACGATCACTAGGGCCCCGGGGAACGCGTTCGTCTGCAGCGCGTAGTCCGCGATCGCGAGGATGACCAGTAGCAGGAGGGACAGGAGGGCGAAAAGAAGGAAGACGGTCAACAGACTGCCGCGTCGCAGAGCGCTGAGACTTCCCACGAAGCCTCTATATTCGACCTCCCCATGAGCGTTGTGTCGGCATGCCCGAGCTCGTCACGTCGATCAACTGCCCGAAGTGTGGCGGACCGCTGAACCTGACCACGGGCGAGGTGATCGTGACGTGCCCGTACTGCGGCACCGCGTCGCGCATCCGCGGCGACAAGCCGTTCGTCTTGACGCACTCGATGCTCGCGGCCCGGATGGACCGCGACGGCGCCGTGCGGGCGATCCAGGGTTGGATGGAGGGCGGCGTCATGAAGCCGGACGACCTCCGGAAGACCTCGCGCGTGACCTCGCTTGAATGCGTCTATCTTCCGTTCTACGTGTTCGAGGTCGATGCAACGACCGCGTACTCCGGGGTCCTCACCCGGACGGGCACGAACGAAAAGCGGACCGGGGACCTCCGCCGGGACTATTTCTGGAAGGTCCTCGGCCGCCGCTCTGGGGACTTCCCGACGCGGGAATACAAGCTGCCGCTCGGACTCAAGGTGCCCTTCGAAACCGGCGGCATGGTGCGCGACTCCCGCTTCCTGAACGCGGAGGTCGACGAGGACGAGGCGGAGCGCCTCACCCGGGAGGACGTCGACGGCCATCAGCGGGAGTTGTTGAAGGATCTCATCGACGTGATCGAAGATGCCCGCACACAAGTCGACGTGAAAGACTCCGAGTTCCTCCATGCCCCGATCTGGTTCTCGACCTACGAGTACCGGACCCGTTCGTACACGATCCTGCTCGATGCGGCGTCCGGAGAGGTCGTGCGCGGGGACATCCCCGCGCCGAGCGGCGGCTTCGGCGAGTTCCTGAAAGGCGCCGGCCGCGACATGTTCCGAGGCTGATCACGTTCCGTCCTCGGACGACTCGAGGTTCTCATAATCCGCAAGGTACGCCCCGCAGTTCGGGCACATCTCGTCGTCCGCGTCGATCTCCCACCCGCACTCGGGGCAATGAATCATCCGGAGGCCCGGGGCTCGATACGGACATGCGGGGTATAAAATCAAGACGGATTCGCGGTCAGAAATCCTCGACCGTCGTCTGGCCTTTCTTCGATGCCCGTCGTCGTGGTCGTATCTTTCGTCACGAGCATGATGACCCGGCCTGCAGCGCTCCGTCCGGTTCGGCCGCGCCGCTGAATCGTGCGGATCTCGGAGGGCACCGGTTCGTAGAACACGACGAGGTCGACCTGCGGGATGTCGAGTCCCTCCTCGCCGATCGAGGTGGCGACGAGGACGTTCACATCCCCGGCGCGGAACTTCTCCAGGATGTCGACTTGCTCCTTCTGCGAGAGGCCAATGTCCTCTCCGCGGGACGCCTGACCGACGAACCGCATCGGCCGTACGCTCGGGATCCGCGCGAGGTCCTGCGTGATTCGATCTGCGGTCTGGCGGTAGTGGGCGAAGACGATGATCTTGGAGTCCGGCTTCTCCATGAACTGCTTGCGGACGATCCACCCGGTCTTCGCGAGCTTCGGGTGCTCGACCTCCGTCGCCTCGGCGAGCTGGATCGCCTCTTGCACCTTCGCGTGCTTCAGGAATTGGACGTCCGCCTTCGTTTTCGGATCCTTCTCCATGTTCCCGAAATACAATCGGAGGGATCCGAGCCCTTGGGTCTCCGCGAGTTCGATCGCATGGTCCGCTTTCATCGCGATCGCCTGGGCGGTCATCGCGCCGTAGAGCCGGCCGTCCTTCACCCCGGAATCGAGGCGCGCGCGGGCCTCGTTTCCAACCGCCAAGAGGTCCTTGCGCGTGACTTTCGCTTTGCCCGCGAGGAATCCCAGCTTCTTCAGTCGCGCGACTTGTTCGTCGACGACGGTTTGCAGGAGCTTCCGGATTTCCTTGGAGACGTCCGGCGCCTCCACCTTGATACCCTCGATCTGCAGGTCGTGCTGGTACGGCACGACGTCCGGGTCGTACTCGGTTCGGATTTCGACCGCGCTGATGCCGAGGTTCCCGCACACCTCGAGGATCTTCTCCGCGGACGAACCGGGGGACGCGGTCATCCCCAGCACCAGCCGGCCGGGGACGTCCTTGTACGCGGCCGCGACGTCGACGTACGCGTAGTCGCCGACCGCGCGATGGGCTTCGTCGAAGACGATCAGGCTGACGTCGTCGAGAGAGATGCGTTCCGCGCGCAGGTCGTTCCGGATGACCTGGGGCGTCGAGACGATGATCTTGTTCTCCCGCCACAGGAGCTCCCGGTCCTCCGGGGCGGTCGCCTCGCCGGTGAACAACGTGATGCGGTCGACCACGAGCACGTTCCGCATCGAGGCCGCGTGCTGCTCGACGAGGGGCTTCGTCGGCGCGAGGAAGAGGATTCGACCGCCCCGCTGCCGGAGGACGTCGGCGATCACCATCGCGGCGATGACGGTCTTGCCCATGCCCGTCGGCAGGACCACGAGCGTCGATCGCTCGAGGCACGCGCGGGCGATGTTCACCTGGTACGCGCGTTCCTCCACGGCCTCGCGACGGAGGAGTTCGTGCGTGACGAACACGGCCGTCGAACGACGAGGTGTGCGAATAACCTTTTCCGTCACGTGGGCGGACGCCGGGTACGTCGCCTCCACAACAGGAACCCGACGAGGGCCACCGCGACGCCTAGGATTCCGGCGATGCCTGCGACGATAACGAAACCGACGGTCGACTCCCCACGGACCGCGATGGTAATCGTTGCCGAAGCATTCGCGTCCATGGGCCCCGCCGAGTACACCGTTGCGACGTAGGAGCCCGGAGCGGTGCCGGGCGGCACGAGGATTGCCAAGCCGATCGCCGCATCCCGATCCGGCCCAACAACGACCGTCCGATTCGCGAGAGTCGGGAGTCCGCCGGGAGGCGCGAACAGCGCCACCCACCCGAGGAGGACAGCCGCGTTCACAAGCAACGAATCTTCGAAGTCCCCCACGTTCGCGACCTTGAGGCTCGCAGAAGCGAACGTCCCCGCGACGGCGTCCGCGGCGAGGGACGGAGGGAGCAGGACGACGGCGTGGGTGAGCCCTCGGGTCGCGATGGCCACGTCGTCAATCCACCAGCCGCCACGGCCCGGCATATCGCCGGCGGTCGCATTGAACCGGATTTGCATGGCCGTCGGCATCACGGGAGGGGCGAGCGGGATCGATACGCCACCCCACTGCAACGATCTCCCGGAGTACGTGGCGAGGACGGCCCACGGTCCGGCGCCATAGCGCACTTCGACCGTCGCGTGCGAGCTTCCGGGCGATGCCGAATCCGTCCCGTTCGTGAAATCGAAGCGGTGGTAGTAGCTCAGGAACGCCGGGTCCGTGACATTGATGACGGCCGAGCTGAGGGCGCGCCACGGAGGGTTCGCCGGAGTCAGCGTGGCGTTCGATCCGAAGCCGAACCGCCAAGCGAACGCACCTCCGTGGGCGGATCCATTGCCCGCCGAGGCGTTCAGGAGCGACCATCGCGGATTATCTTGAGGCAGCCCGCCAACCGTCCAGTTCCCGACGCCCGCCTCCATGTCGTCGCGGAACGCGAAGGTGTTCGTCGACACGTGGACGATTCGCTCGTCATCCGAAGGGATTGCGTCTCCTCCGATTGCGGCCGCCGCGTCGATGAGGTATCGGGCGAGCGCGCTCGCGGAGAAGCTGACATTCACGAGGGTCGTGTCTCCAAAGGCAAGAGCGAGCGTCCGGTTCTCCTGGAGAACGAGGTTGCCGGGCGAGATGCTGTCCCGGTAGACCCGCACGAACAGGCGGGCGTCGGCGCGGCCCGCGCCCTCGTTGCGCACGACGACGCGCGCCGTCACGGAGGCACCGAGAGGCACCATCGAAGGCGCGCGGATCTCCTGTACCGCGACGTCTGTAGGCACGGAGTACAGGACCGTGGCCGTCATCGGATCCCCGATGGCGGAGATGTCCCGCACCCGCCATTTCGTCGGAATGGGGCCGTATGCGAAGCTACTCGGATTCGTGTCGGGCCCGAATCCCACGGCGGTGTCGTGCCACGGATCCCCCGCGTCCGTCGGGCGGTCTCCGTTCACGCCCTCATCCATTTCCTCGAGATCGAGGAGGCGGTGTGCGTCGTCGTTGTTGTTCGGACGGGAGTCGTCGACGTGCCAGATCAATAGGCCGTGCGCCGGCAGCGCGGCATCGAAGTGGATCGGCTCGCGGTTCTCGATCAGGAAGTATTCGGTCGGAGATACCACCGCGGGTAGCCGGTAGACGAACGCGTGTGTCTCGATCGCCGGGATCGGCGTGTCCGCGGCGAAATCGAACGGGCCGTACGTCGGCGTGAGCCAGCCAAGCCGGATCTTCGACCAGGCGCTGAACATGGCGGGACTGGAGCCCCGCGGCGCGCCGTTCCAAACGCCCTGGGACATGACGTCCCAGATGCCCGCCCCATCCGAGCTGTAGTCCGTGTCGTACAGGTCCGGAAGCCCGAGGTCGTGGCCGAACTCATGGACCGACACGCCAAGCGGCGAGTCTTCGCTCACCATCGTGTAGCCGGACACCTGAACCCCATCCACGATGAGCGATGGCCCGCCGACGACCCAGGAGTGGGACCAGATCAGGTCGGTTTGATTCGCGTGACTCTCCTGGCCCGCTCCCGCGTGGACGATCATGAGATGGTCCACCACGCCGTTGTGGTCCGTGTCGAAGGCGGTGAAGTTGACGAACGGATCGGCCGTCCGGACGGCCTCTGTCACGAGGTTGTAGATCGGTCCGTTCGCGGCGTCGACTCCGGAGGACCCGTCTTGGCCGTAATACGACATCGTGCGGCTGCTCACGAACCACATCGGGACGATTGTCGCGTTGATTGTGAGGGCGCCGTACGAGGCCTCCGCGTAAAACGCACGCATCGATGGCGCGCCCGGCGAGCTGTCGTTGAAGAATCGGTCGAAGAAGGTCTGATCGTGCGTCGGTTCGTGGACGACGTCCGTGAATTCGATCAGGAGGACGAGGATGTCGGCCGTGCCCACGGGGGATGCCCTTGGGCCGACCAGAGGCGAGCCTTGTACAGTGCCGGCGGGCCACGATCCGACGTGAGGATCGGGGGACATGAGGTGCGGCCCGCCGACGGGTGACGGAATCGCGGACCGAGCCGCGACGAGGCTGGGACGCAACGAGCGATCCGGGTCCTCGAGAGCCACGGCCAGGGGGGCGATCAGGATCGCCGCGACGATCCAGGCCAGCACCCGCATCGCGGCAACGATGCGGCGTCGTCGTAATGAACGTTGACGTGCGCCCGCGCACAGGTCAGAGGGTGGCCTTGTCGAACATCGCGGGATTGCCGCCGAGCGGCTTGGTCGCGTCGATTCCCGTCTTCGAGGTGAAGCCATCTCGCGCGGACGGATCGATCGACGAACCGCGTACGTCGTGCAAGACGACGAGCCCGCGGTCCGCCTGGAAGCGCGTCGCGATCGCCCACTCCACATCGCGGTCGTCGAAGATGTCGATGTCCTCGTCGACGATGACGACCTGTTTCATCGAGGTGTGCGCGCCGAATGCCGCCAGGATTGCGTTCTTGCCGTCGCCCTGGTGCTGCTTGCGGATGGAGACGACTCCGTGAAGCCAGGCGCAGCCGCCTTCCGTGAGGCGGACCGCCTTCACGTGCGGCACGGCGCGGGATACCGCCTGGTAGATTACGGGTTCGCGGGGCATCCCCATGAACAGGAAGTGCTCATCGAGGCCGCCGACGATGATGTGGAAGATCGGGTGGTCACGGTGGTAAATCCGTTCGACGACGAGGACCGGCTCCTTCCGAACGCGATCATACGTGCGGACGGCATCGACGAACGGTCCTTCCTCATGGACCTCGTTGATGAGACGGCCCTCGAGCACGTATTCGGCCTCGGCGGGCACCGTGAGGCCGTTCTTGATTCGAACCATGTCGACGGGCTTGCCGAGACACGCTTGCGTGAGCGCGGACGCAATCCGACTCTCATCGACTCCGTACTCGACGGACGTCCCGCCGGCGAGGAGGTTCCACGGATCGAGTCCGATGCACACGGCGACCTTGAGCTCCCCACCGGCCTTCATCGCCTCGTCGTACATGTGACGCAGGTGCCGAGGGACGATGCGGCACGCCCCTCGATCCGCGCCCAAGACGAGGATGCGATGGAACGAGAGGTTCCTCACGCCTTCCCATTCGGCGACCCAGACGCCGGCGGTGATGTACCGGCCCGCGTCCTTCGGGAAGAGCTTCGGGATCGGGAGTTCCCTCAGGTCGACGTCCGTCGACTCGTGGCGCATGAAGTCCCCACGCGCCGCGATGTGCGCGTCCTTCGGATGCGCTTGTGCGTCCATCAGCTTCGGGAGGAGGTCCGCATTCGGAACTCGAAGGGCCGACGCGACACGGTCTCGGGTCGACCAGAGGTTTCCGACCGCCTCGCCCCCTTGGAAATTCCGGAGGTGAACGGGCTGCCGCGGGTGATGGAGCAGGAACCGGGTGGCCTCGAGGTCGGTGGCCACGGGCTCCTTGACTTCGACGACGTCGTTTGAAAAGGCCGCAAGCCAATCGCGAATCGCCATGGTCTCGCCGTCGCGACCGAAGGCGGGCCGTCTCCTTAGTCGTTGCGGGCAACGCACGACGATCGGATGTCGCGTGCCCCCTCGAGACTACGGCGGCCGGATCGGCGGCGGCGAGTCGTCCGGCGGCTCGGGAGGCGGCGGCTCGAGGGGTCCGGTTTCTCGCGGCGTCAGCAAGAGCCAAGTCGCCACCAGCACCGCGGCGACCGCGGCCGCGGCCAACCCGCCCGCGAGGAGCGCCGTGTCCAGGGAGAAGCCCCCTTCATTCGGAGGAGGCGGGGGTCCCGCCGGTACGACCGTCATGCCGATCGCCAAGGTGTTGTCTTCCGTGTCCGTCTCGGCGGGTGTGACGCTCCGAATCTCGATCTGCAGCTGATGATCGCCGACACCGACGGCCACGAAGGACGGGGAATCCGCGACGACCGAGTCTCCGGGCTCCAACGGGGTCGACAGGACCGACGTCCCGATCGGAACGATCGTCCCGTTCGGCCGCACATCCGAGATCTCGATGATGGCCGCATCCGCCGCGACGCTGCCTCCGTTCACGACCTTGATGGAAAGGCTCACACTCTCGCCTTCGACGGGTCGGGTCGGGATCGTGACCGCGGATTCGGGCGCTAGGTCGGGCGCGCCTCCGGGCGGGGGCCCCGTGACCGGGAGCACCGTCATTCTGATCGTGAGCGTGTTGTCCTCGACATCCGTCTCCGCAGGGGTCACGTTGCCGACGACGATTTGCAACGAGTGATTCCCGACCTCCATGGCCACGAAGGTCTGCGAGTACACGACGACAGAAACTTCGGGCTCGAGCGATGCCGGGAGCGACATCGTCCCAATGGAAACGACGGTTCCGTTCGGACGGTGATCCGTCACCTCGATCGTCGCGCCTTCCGCGGTGGCATTCCCGTGGTTCGCGATGATGATCGAGACGATCGCAATCTGGCCCTCGATAGGTTGCGCCGGGATCGTGGACGCCGAAGCCGGCGTGAGATCCGGAGCTCCGGTCGGCGGGGACTCCGGCTGCACATCGATCCGCACCGACGCGCTGTCCTCGTTCCCGCGCGCGTCCTCGACCTGCACGGTCGCTCGTCTCAGGCCGACGAGCGAGTACGCATGGCGGGCGAAGGGCGACGACTGCTCGCGGGTGTGGTTGCCGTCTCCGAAGTCGAACTCATACGAGACGATCCGTCCGTTGCCTTGATCATGGGGGATGCTGGCCGATGCGTCGAAGTGCACGATCTGGCCGACGGCCGGCGTGATGTCGTCGACCGAGAGCATCGCGGTCGGGCCTTTCGGCGTCGCGGCCACCACCGCAAGGAGGCTGAACGCCACCGCCCACACCGCGGACGCCAGGCCCACCCGTTGTCGAAGGGATACCTTCGCCCCTCTCCGGCCCACGAGGGCCGCGATGTGATTCTGCGTGCAAAATGGTTTCCAGAGCGATGTTTCTCGGAGGAAATCGGTATCAATGTTGATACTTCAGTCACGGCTCGATCGCCAAGATTCGATTTCAAGACAACGCGGAGCGATGGGAGAAGGGCCGACGCTACCCGGAGCATCCGCGGGGTCGTTCGGCTCGATCGGAAGCGGTTCTTGGATCAGCCACTCCATGAGATTTTCTTCCCGAATCCCGCATCCCGAACCGGCGTACTCTTCGAGAAGACTTAATAGACCGAGGAACTTCGCTGCGACGTGGCCCTGGAATCCGCCCGGAAATTCGCGTTGCAGAATGCGGTCCTCCACGGAGGCAAGGCAGAGGCGAAGGCCGTCCTCGGGAAGATGCTCGCGGAAGACCCGTCGCTCCGCGCGCGGGCTCAGGACGCCGCCGCCTACGTCGAGCGCGTCGTCGCGGACGTGAACGAACTCGGCCTCGAGACGCAGCGGTCGGAGCTCGCGGCGATCGCCCCGGAGCTCTTGGAGAAAATCCGACCCGACACCGGACCGAAGGAACTCCCTCCGCTCCCGGACGCGGTCGACGGGAAGGTCGTCCTCCGTCTCGCGCCGTACCCGAGCGGCCCGCTGCACATTGGCAACGCCCGGGCGTTCGTCCTGAACGACGCATACGCGAAACGATACCATGGGAGGCTGCTCCTCGTCTTCGACGACACGATCGGATCCGAGGACAAGCCCCTCCTCCCCGAGGCGTTCGACCAGGTGAAGGAGGGCCTCGACTGGGCCGGCGTCGAGTACGACGAGGTCCTGTACAAGAGCGACCGCATCCCGTTGCACTACGAGTGGGCCGAGAAGCTCCTCGCGACCGGCGAGGCGTACGTGTGCGAGTGCGACGCCGAGACGCTCCGGAAGAACCGCGAGGCGATGCGCGCCTGCGTGCACCGCATCCAGGACGTCGACGAGACGATCGCGATGTGGAAGGCGATGCTCGCCGGGGAGTACGGCGAGGGCGAAGCGGTCGTGCGGCTCAAGACGGACATGGCCCATCCGAATCCGGCGTTCCGAGACCGCGTCCTGTTTCGGGTCGCGGTGCGGGAACACCCGCGCGTCGGCACGCGCTACCGCGTCTGGCCGATGCTCGAGTTCTCGTGGGCCGTCGACGACGCGTTGCTCGGCGTGACGCACGTCCTGCGGGGGAAAGACCTCGTGATGGAGGACCTCATGGAGACCCGCATCTGGGACATCCTCCAGGTCGAGCGCCGCCCGCGGTTCGTGCACTTTGGGATCTTGCGGTTCAAAGACCTCGAGCTCTCGAAGTCGCGGTACCGGAAGGAGATCGCGGCCGGCCGGCTGACGGGGATCGACGACCCGCGCACCTGGACGTTGCAGTCCTTGCGCCGACGCGGCATCCGGCCGGCGGCCCTCCGGGAGTTCGTGCTCTCCTTCGGCCTGAGCCTGAACGACATCGAGGTGCCCGCCGAGACGCTGTATGCGGAGAACCGCAGGTTGATCGACAAAGACGCGAACCGCTACTTCTTCGTCCCCGATCCCGTCGCGGTCGAGATCGCCGGGTTGCCGCCGATCGAGCGCGTGAAGGCGCCGCTCCACCCCGACTTCCCCGGCCGTGGCGTGCGCGAGATCCCCGCGGGTCCGAAGGTCCAGGTGGCCCGTGAGGACTTCGAGAAGTTCCGCGGCAACGAGGTGCGGCTGAAGGACTTCTGCAACGTCGTGCTGGACCACCGCGCCCGATTCGTCTCGATGCCGAACAAGGACATTCCCAAGATTCAGTGGGTCACGCACGGGGTGCAGACCCATCTCGTCATGCCGGACGGCTCCGAGTCGCGCGGCCTCTCCGAGCCGCTCGTCGGGTCCCTCCAGGTCGATGACGTCGTGCAGTTCGAGCGCGTGGGCTTCGCTCGGATCGATCATGTGAGCAAGGCCGAGGTGCGCGCGTACTTCGCGCACCGATGAGTGGCGCCGCCCGGACTAGGGAGGAAGGTCGATCTCGCGGCCGCTGCGAATGCTCTCCCGGGCCGCGAGGGCGATCCGCAGGGCGTCCCGTTCGGCGTCCGGGCTCAGGAGTTTCGCGTCCGCCTTGCGGTGCACGGCCCGGACGAAGTGACGGCACTCCTCCGTGTACGGATCATGCCCGCGAACGGGGACGTTCTCGAGTCCACGTTCCGTGGTGCGGACCGACCGCGTCTTGGGGATCGGCCCTCCCCGGAACTCGGTCACATGGTCGAAGGTGCCGGCGTCGCACTGAACTCGGAGGGCGGTCGTGAACGGAAAGCCCGGCGGCATCATCGCGGATCCCTCGATGAAGGCGCTCCCGCCCCGATACTCCACCGCGACCATCGCATGCTCCGTCACCCCGCTTGAACCGGATACGCCGGCCGCCAGGACGGAGCGCGGTCGGCCGAGGATCCAGTTCGCGACGTCGAAATCGTGGATCGAGAGCTCGACGATCGGTTCGCCGTAGACGCGAAACGGCCGAGGTCGTTTCGTGGACCAATACGGCCGGGCGAGGCGCCGAGCCCCGACGATGCGAGGTTTCCCGAGCTTCCCGGATGTGGCCTCGAGGTGCGCGCGCTGGTAATCGGCGACGAACCGCATCACCTGGGCCACCATGAAGATCCGACGGTTCCCACGCGCCGCGTCGATCATCGCGTCCGCGTCCCGCAGTGTGAGCGCGACCGGAGTCTCGCAGAACACATGCTTGCCCTGCGACAGGGCCGATACGACCAGCGGACGATGAAGGCCACTCGGGACGGTCACGTCGATGGCGTCGATTGATTCGTCCCTCAGGACTTTCTGCGGGTCGGTGAACCATGGGGCGTTGACTCGCTTCGCGAGTCTGCGAGCCTTCGCCGCAGAGCGACTCACGATACCCGCGATTTCAACGCGTTCCTTGCTTCCGAACGCTGCGTACGCGCTCGCATGGGTCGCGCCCATGCCGCCGGCGCCGAAGACTGCGAGTCTCAAGGGACTCCAGGACCCAGCCAAGGGTTCGAGCCCATAAGGACGACGGTCGGGTCGCCGAAAGTGGCCCTGAGTCCGCGATCGGATTTTCACTTTCGCAGTCCCCTCCGGGCTTCAGTTTCTTCACCCCG